>Ga0335085_10001442_pt1 | contig 50626 bp, 51 predicted proteins | sample Lox_Sample_45_FD_206712 | JGI IMG/M metagenome (GOLD analysis project Ga0335085, IMG submission 206712) | Soil microbial communities from Loxahatchee National Wildlife Refuge, Florida, United States - Lox_Sample_4.5 | ecosystem: Environmental > Terrestrial > Soil > Wetlands | place: USA... | reverse complement strand
AGGCCGCTTTCGTGGGTGTAATCGAATCCGCCCTGCGCGGCCGGGTTGCGATTGGTTTGCGTGAGCCCACGGAATATGTACTGGCTGAAGATGCCGAAGTTACCGGTCAAGGTGTACGGCGGAGCCGCATCGGCGGCGCAAGCCGATTGAGAGAATCCGGCCAACGGCAGAGCAAATGCGGCTGACACCGCCGAAGCGAGCAAGAGTTTGCGCATGTAAATACCCTTTTTCAAAGTTAATGAAGAACCCGACGCGCTATCCTTAGCACGGCCTATGCCAGTTTTTTTTCATCGCTATTTCATGTGCTTGCATCAGAGGTCGCAGCCTGCCATCGGCCCAATGCATCATCGTGGTGCGTCCATGCCCCGGCGTGCACTGACCGAGTGCCGCTAGCCGTTTCGCCGTCTGGCGCGTTGTATTCCTCGTGATAGACTCGAAAAACGACAGCAAACAGGAGAGATCCATGCAGCAAAACCGCTTGTTCGAGGAATTGAGCGGCAAGGTCAGCGCGCTGCTGGCGCAGAGCCCGGCGAAGGACGTGGAGAAGAATCTGCGCGCGCTGCTCACCAGCTTTTTCGGAAGGCTGGACCTGGTGACACGCGAAGAATTCGATGTGCAGGCGAGGCTGCTCGCCCGCGCACGCGAACAGCTCAGCGCACTGGAGTCGCGGGTCGCAGAGCTCGAAGCCAGGGCGAGCAAACCGAACGGCTGAGCGGCATGTCGCTCGCCGTGCTCCACAGCCGCGCGCTCGCCGGCATGGATGCGCCCGAGGTCACCGTTGAGGTTCACCTTTCAGGCGGATTGCCCAGTTTCACCATCGTGGGGCTGGCAGAGGCGGAAGTGAAGGAAGCGCGCGACCGGGTGCGCGCGGCGCTGCTCAACGCGCGTTTCGAGTTTCCCGCGCGCCGCGTCACGGTCAACCTCGCGCCGGCGGACCTGCCCAAGGAAAGCGGGCGTTTCGACCTGCCGATCGCGCTGGGCATACTCGCGGCATCGGGGCAGCTGCCCGCCAATGCGCTGCACGAATACGAATTCGCCGGCGAACTTTCGCTCACCGGCGACTTGCGCCCGATTCGCGGCGCGCTCGCCATGGCCTATTCGGCGCAGCGCTGCGACCGCGCTTTCGTCCTGCCGCAGACCAGCGCCGCAGAGGCGAGCCTGGTGCGCGAGGCGCGCATTCTTCCGGCCAGAACCTTGCTCGAGGTATGCGCGCACCTGGCGCAGCGCGAGAGCCTCCAGCCTTACAGCGCGCCGGCCGCGGCCGCGGCAGCGCACGATTACCCCGATCTGGCCGACGTCAAAGGTCAGACGCACGCCAAGCGCGCGCTTGAAATCGCGGCGGCCGGCGGGCACAGCCTGCTCATGGCGGGACCGCCCGGCACCGGCAAGTCCATGCTGGCCGCACGCTTCCCCGGGATCTTGCCGCCGATGAGCGACACCGAGGCGCTCGAAGCCGCGGCGCTGCAATCGCTGGGTTCGGGCGGATTTCGCCTCGAGCAGTATCGCCGCCGCCCGTTTCGCTCACCGCACCACTCGGCTTCGAGCGTCGCCCTGGTCGGGGGCGGCGGCAATCCGCGACCGGGAGAAATTTCGCTCGCCCATCACGGCGTACTGTTTCTGGACGAACTCCCCGAGTTCGAACGCCGGGTACTCGAAACCTTGCGCGGGCCGCTGGAGTCGGGTTACGTGCAGATCTCGCGCGCAGCGCATCAGGCGGAGTTCCCCGCGCGCTTTCAACTGCTGGCGGCGATGAACCCCTGCCCCTGCGGTTATCTCGGACATTTCAACGGCCGCTGCCACTGCACGCCGGACCAGGTATCGCGCTATCGCGGCAGAATCTCCGGGCCGCTGATGGACCGCATCGACATCCACCTCGAAGTCGCGGCCGTTCCGCAGGAGGACCTGCTGCGCCAGCAAGCGGGGGAAGCGAGCAGCCTGGTGCGAGCGCGCGTCGCCGACGCACACGCGCTGCAGATCGGGCGGCAGGGTAAGTGCAACAGCAGGCTGGGCACGCGCGAGATCGAGCGTTGGTGCCGGCCGGAGCCGGCCGCAGAGGGTTTGCTGCGGCAGGCTATCGCCCGGCTGGGCCTGTCGGCGCGCGCCTATCATCGCGTGCTGAAACTCGCACGCACCATCGCCGATCTGGCCAGGAGCGAGTTGATCGCCGCCGTCCACGTGGCCGAGGCCATCCAGTATCGCAAACTCGACCGCGCGGGCTAGCCCGATGGCGACCTATGCGATCGGCGATGTTCAGGGTTGCGCAGCCGCATTGCAGCGTCTGCTCGACAGTTTCGGATTCGAGCGCGCGCGCGACCGGCTGTGGTTTGTCGGCGACCTGGTAAACCGCGGCCCGGATTCGCTTGCGACCCTGCGCCTGGTGAAGAATCTGGGCGAGCGCGCGGTGACGGTTCTGGGCAACCACGACTTTCATCTGCTCGCCGTCGCCGCGGGCCATGCGAAAATGCACCGCAGCGATACTCTCGAACCGGTGCTCGCGGCGTCGGACCGCGACGAATTGCTCGCCTGGCTGCGGCAGCGGCCGATGCTGCATGTCGAGGGTGCGTGGGCGATGGTGCATGCAGGCTTGTTGCCGCAATGGAGCATCGCACGCGCGCGCCTGCTGGCGCAGGAGGTGGAAAGCGCGCTGCGCGGCGCCGGCTGGCGCGAATTCCTGGCGGATCTCTACGGCGACAAGCCAGACGCCTGGAGCGAAGACCTGCATGGCGCCGACCGCCTGCGCGTCATCGTCAACGCGATGGCGCGCATGCGCTTTTGCACGGCGCAAGGCAGGATAGAATTGCGCACCAAAGGCGAAACGGCGAACGCGCCGCCGGGATTTTTCCCCTGGTTCGATGCACCCGGCCGCGCCAGCAGCGACCATGCCTTGGTCTGCGGCCACTGGTCCACGCTCGGTCTGAAGCTGCGGCCCGATCTGCTTGCGCTGGACAGCGGCTGCGTTTGGGGCGGAAGCCTCAGCGCGGTGCGCCTCGAGGACCGCAAGCTGTACCAGGTGCCGTGCGAGCAGTGCCAAGTACCCGGAAAATGAGACCGGCGACCGCAATGGATGCATGCGACTTGCATGACATTCGCCGGTCGGATCCACCTCCAGGAGAAAGCATCGATGAGTGACTGTGTATTTTGCAGGATTATTGCCGGCGAGCTGCCCGCGGCCAAGGTGCATGAAGACGCGCTGACGCTCGCCTTCATGGACATCGGCGAAGTCAATCCCGGACACATGCTGGTGACGGTGAAGCCGCATGTGGAAAATATCTATGGTCTGGACGAGGCGCTGGCGGCCGCGGTATTCCGCACCGCGGCGCGTGTCGCGCGGGCGGCGAAAAAAGCCTATGCGCCGGAGGGGCTGACTCTATACCAGGCCAACGGCGTCGCCGCGGGCCAGACCGTATTCCACTTTCACCTGCACCTGGTGCCGCGCCACGCCCAGGACGGCATGCGCCTCAGCTGGCCGGCGAAGAACCCGCCGCGCGAACAGCTGGAGGCCAATGCCGCGCGCCTGCGCGCCGCGCTGGATTGACGGCGCGCCGCGCTTCGCGCGCTTCACCGTAGACGCGAAGCGCGCTGCGTTATCAGTGCGTCACCCGCGTCACGCCGTTGCCCGAGAGCAGGCGCACGCGCTCACCCGGCCGGAAGCTCTCGTCGGCATCCTGCGTGACTGCGCGCAATTCGCCGTTGTCGAGCTTGACGGTGATTTCCAGGCCCGGCTTCTTCGCCGCATTCTCTTCGATCGCCTTGCCCGCGATGCCGCCCGCGATGGCGCCAAGTATGGTGCCAACGGCGCTGCCCCGATTGCCGCCGCCGACGTTGCTGCCGGCCACGCCGCCGATCGCGCCACCGGCGAGCGTGCCGACGCCGCTGTCCGGGCGTTCGATGGTCACCTGACGCACGCTTTCGACCACGCCCATGCGCACGGTCTGCTCCTGCCGCGCCTGACCGCTGGAATAGACGCTACCCGAACTGGTGCTGGCGCAGCCGCTGATGAGTGCCGCGGCGACAACGGCAGCGGAAAGCGTCAGTTTCGCAAAAGTCTTCATGATTATTCCTCTTATCCTAGTTGCGCGTTGAAATTCCGGCGGTAGAGCGCCTCGATTTCGGCGCGCGTAGCGCGGTGGTTTTGCCCGCCGCGTGCGCCGATCTTGAGCGCCCCCATGAGCGAGGCCAGCTGGCCGATGGAGCGCCAGTCCATGCCCGCAGCGATGCCGTACAGCAGGCCGGCACGATACGCATCGCCGCAGCCGGTCGGGTCCACTATATTGTCCGCCTTAACGCAGGGAATCTCCAGGCGTTGACCCCCTGTATGGATCTCCGATCCCCTGGCGCCATGCGTGACGACCAGCGCCTCCACCTTCTGCGCCAGTTGCTCTAGCGATGCGCCGGTGCGCTCTTCCAGCATCTTGCCCTCGTAGGAGTTGACCGCCACATAGCTCGCAAGGTTCACGAAGTCGAGCAGCTCGGCGCCGGAGAACATCGGCAGTCCCTGGCCGGGATCGAATACGAAGGGGATGTTTTCCGCCTTGAGCTCGCGCGCATGCTGCAGCATGCCTTCGCGCCCGTCGGGCGAAACGATGGCAAGGTCGACGCCACCGGCGGATGCGACATTGTTGAGGTGCGAATGGCCCATCGCGCCCGGATGAAAGGCGGTGATCTGGTTGTCGTCCAGGTCGGTGGTAATGAACGCCTGCGCGGTATAGGTGCCGGCGACCTCGCGCACGTGGGTGCGCTCTATGCCGAGGGCGTCCAGGCGCCGGTAATAGGTCTCGGCGTCCTCGCCCACCGTCGCCATGATCAGCGGATCGCTGCCGAGCAGGCGCAGGTTGTAGGCGATGTTGGCGGCACAGCCGCCGAACTCGCGTCGCAGCGCCGGCACCAGGAACGCCACATTGAGCATGTGGATCTGGTCGGGCAGGATGTGCTCGCGAAAGCGCCCCTCGAACACCATGATGTTGTCGTAGGCAATTGAACCGAGTAGCAGAATGCGCATGATTCTTTCTTTCCCCGTTGTGGGAGTTGCGACCGTCGGACCGCAGCGCCGCAAAAAGCGCAGAGGATACCCGAAGTTGAAGTTGCGGCCACAGGGAAAATGCGGGAAAGCGCGGGCGCATGTTGCACCGGACCCGCCGGCTGCCGACCTTACTCAGGGATAAAACAGGTACAGGCGGTAGCCGGTGGCCTTGATCTGCGAGCCTTCGATGAACACTTTGACCGCAATTTCGCTGTTGGCGGCAAAGCTGGCGGCGACGGCGGAACCCTTGCCCATATAGTCTCCCGGCGAAAGCACCCGCCGCACTACCGGCTGGTCTTGCGCGTCGGTAAGCGTCAATTCGAGCAGCGGCAGCTGCTGATCGAATACGGCCCGGTTCTTCAGGGTCGCCGACAACACCATGACGTTCGGGTTGGTCGTGTCCGCCTGCAAATCCGAAGCCTCGATGCTGATCAAATCCACGCGCCGCGGCAGCGGCAGGTCGCAGCGGAGGCGCGCGCACAACTCGGCTGCATAAGGCTTCGCCTGCGGCAACAGCACGATGAGCGCGCTGCGGTAGTAATACGCCGCCTGCGCCAGCAACAGCGCGAGCAACAGCAGCGCGCCCAGCAGCCAGGGCCAGCGGCGCGCGCGCCCGGCGGGTTGCGCCGCTGCGTCCGGCCCGAAATCGAATGCGCTCACGTCCGCTGCGCCGCCGGCCGGCGCACCAGGCTCGAACTCGGGCAGCGCAGAAAGCGCAGGCTCGGACGCGACCCACCCGGACTCGGGCAGGGACGCCGCGCCTGCCGCGACTGCAGGCGGTGGCACGTCGACATGCGCGTGCGCGGTTTGAGGCGGCGCCGACGGCGGGAGCAATTCCCCGCTAGTGGCGGCGACCGGCGCGGCCGCGGCTTCGTCCGCCGTCGGCGCGCGCGCCTGAACGGGCTGCTCGATCAGATACTCCAGCGCATCGAATATCCGGCTGCATCTGCCGCAGCGCACCTGGCCCGCGCGCGCTGCAAGCTGTTCGGCATGCACGCGAAAATGGGTGTGACAGGACGGGCATTGGGTAATCATGTGCGTCTGCCCTCGAGCAGCACCCAGTCGGCATCGCTTGCGCCGATGCGCATGTCGAACCAGTGTGAATAGGCGCGCATGACCTCGGCAGCTTGTGCTTCCAATATGCCGGACAGGGCGATGCGGGCGCCGCTGCGTGCGTGCCCGGCGAGCAGCGGAGCGAGCAGGATCAGCGGATTGGCGAGGATATTTGCGACCACGAGGTCCGCCTGGAAATCACTAGCCGTCTCCGTGTCGATAAAGCGCGCGTCAACCCGGTTGCGCTGCGCGTTCTCCTGCGCCGCCGGCAGCGCCAGCGGATCCACGTCCACGCCAAGCGCGGCGCTGGCGCCAAGACGCAGCGCGGCTATGGCTAATATACCCGAACCGCAGCCGTAGTCCAGAACGCGCTCGCCGCCCGCGATCGTGCGCTCCAGCCACTGCAGGCACAGGCGCGTGGTCGGATGGCTGCCGGTACCGAATGCGAGGCCCGGGTCCAGTACCAGATTGAGCGCGCCCGGGTCGGGCGCGGTCGCCCAGGACGGCACTATCCACAACCGCGCGGAGATGCGGATCGGCTCGAACTGCGACTGGCTGCGGCGCACCCAGTCCTGCTCGGCGACCGCCTCCAGGCGGTAGTCCGGCACTCGGGTAAGACCGACGCGCGCGCACGCGGCCGCCAGCAGCTGTGCCGGATCCGCATGCTGTGCACATAGCGCGCTGACCAGGTTCTGCGGCCAGGCGGCTTCGACCTGCATGCCGGGCTCGCCGTAGATGGGAGTCTCCGCGTCGCTGCCGGCGCCGGCGTCCTCCAGACTGACCGACAATGCGCCCTGCTCGAGCAGCGCGTCGCTCAATTCATCGGCGACGCGCGCGTCGGCGCGGACTATGAGCGAGACCCAGGCCAGGGCTCAGCCTTTCTCGAGCTTCTGCTGCGCGAGTTTCTGCTCAAGATAATGAATGCTGGTGCCGCCTTTGACGAAACGCTCGTCGAGCAGCAACTCCTGGTGCAGCGGAATATTGGTCTGGATGCCCTGCACCGCCATTTCGGACAGGGCGATGCGCATGCGCCGCAGCGCCTGGTCGCGCGTGGCGCCGTAGGTGATGACCTTGGCTATCAGCGAATCGTAGTTCGGCGGCACGAAATAGCCGTGATAGATATGCGAATCGACGCGTACCCCGGGTCCGCCGGGCGGATGGTAGGAAGTGATGCGTCCGGGCGAAGGCGTGAACTTGAACGGGTCTTCGGCATTGATGCGGCATTCCAGCGCATGCCCGCGCAGGACCACGTCGCGCTGGCGCAGCCGCAGTTTCTCGCCGGCGGCGACGCGGATCTGCTCCTGCACCAGGTCTATGCCGGTGATCATCTCGGTGACCGGGTGTTCGACCTGGACGCGCGTGTTCATTTCGATGAAATAGAACTCGCCGCCCTCGTACAGAAATTCGAAGGTGCCCACGCCGCGATAGCCGATCTTGCGGCAGGCCTCGGCGCAGCGCTCGCCGATGCGCACGCGCTGGCGTTCGCTGATCCCCGGCGCCGGCGCCTCCTCGATGATTTTCTGGTGGCGGCGCTGCATCGAGCAGTCGCGCTCGCCCAAATAGACGGCATTCTTGAATTCGTCGGCCAGAACCTGGATTTCGACGTGACGCGGATTCTCCAGGAATTTTTCGAGGTACACCGCGGGGTTGCCGAACGCGGCCTGCGCTTCCTGCTGCGTCAGGTTCACCGCCGCGAGCAGCGCAGCCTCGGTGTGCACCACGCGCATGCCGCGTCCGCCGCCGCCGCCCGAGGCTTTGACGATCACCGGGTAGCCTACCTTGCGCGCCGCCTTTACGATTTCATCGTTCTGCTCCGGCAGCGAACCCTCGGAACCCGGAACGCAGGGAACGCCGGCCTTGACCATCGCCGCCTTGGCGTTGATCTTGTCGCCCATCAGCCTGATGGTGTCCGGGCGCGGGCCGATGAAGACGAAACCGCTTTTCTCCACGCGTTCGGCGAAATCGGCATTCTCCGAAAGAAAACCGTAGCCCGGGTGGATCGCCTCGGAATCGGTCACCTCCGCCGCGCTGATGATGGCCGGGATGTTGAGATAGCTCGCCGCGGACGCAGCCGGACCGATGCACACCGATTCGTCGGCCAGCTTCACGTACTTCGCCTCGCTGTCGGCTTCCGAGTGCACCATCACGGTCTTGATGCCGAGTTCGCGGCAGGCGCGCTGGATGCGCAAGGCGATTTCGCCGCGGTTGGCGATAAGGACCTTCTTAAACATGCCTCGGCACCCGCTCAGCCTGCGAGTTGCCAGCTGCGTGGCTGCATGGGGCGGGAATTCCGCCCTCGCCCGCCGACATTCGCGCCCTGCGTCTCACTCCAGGACCACCAAAGGCTCGCCGTACTCGACCGGCTGGCCGTTCTCGACCAGTATCGCCTTGACCACGCCGTCCTTGTCGCACTCGATTTCGTTGAGCAGCTTCATCGCCTCGATGATGCAGATGGTGTCGCCCGCCTTGACCGTATCGCCTACCTCGACAAAGGGCTTGGCGCCGGGGGACGGGGACCGGTAGAAGGTGCCGACCATGGGTGACTTCACCGCGTGGCCCTTGATTTCTTCAGCTTCGGCGGCAGGAGCGGCTACGGCTGCGGCAGGCACCGCCGGAGCCGCCACCTGCAGCGGTGCCGCATAAACGGTGCCGGAACCCCCGTTCTTGACGATCTTGACCTTCTCCTCGCCTTCGGTCACTTCCAATTCGGAAATTCCCGATTCCTGTACCAGGTCGATCAATTTCTTCAACTTGCGCAAATCCATGGCGGTTTCTCCTTGCTGCGCGGCGAGCGCCCTGCGCGCCGGAATTCGATGTCAGGCCCGGCGCAGGAGTGCCAGCAGCGCCAGTTCGTATCCCCGGCTGCCCAGCCCGCAGATCGTTCCGGCCGCGATGTCGGAAAAATAAGAGTGACGGCGAAACGGCTCGCGGGCGTGGATGTTGGAAAGATGCACTTCGACGAAAGGGATCGCGGCGCCCGCGAGGGCGTCGCGCAGCGCCACGCTGGTGTGGGTATAAGCCGCGGGGTTGATGACTATGCCCGTGAAGGCCTGCTTTTTCGCCAAGTGCACCCGATCGATAAGCTCACCCTCATGATTGCTCTGGAAGCACACGACCTCCGCACCCGCAGCCTTGCCCTGGGCAACCAAGCGCCGGTTGATATCGGCCAAGGTCTCCCTGCCGTAAATCTCGGGTTCGCGCGAGCCAAGCAAATTCAGGTTGGGTCCATGCAGGACCAGAATTCTAGTCGCGCGCTGCCTGCTTCTGAGTGCAGTCACGGACGCGCCGCTACCGGAGGGGATTTTTGGCATATCTGCGAGTTTGCCGCAAATCGGTGCTAAATGTCCAGTTTTTCAGCGAAGTTGTGCGCCTTAGCTACAAGCAAATCCTGTCGAATCAGCGCGCCTTGAGCAAGGCACGGTCCAGCAGGGCTACGATCAAGGCGCCCTGGAACCCATGGTTCATGCCCACAAGCCGATCTGGAACCTAGGTGATCGCCGGCATCCCGGCCTGCTGGTCTTGACCCAGTTCCGGTGCGGATGCTTCACGGCTGCTTACCCGGTGCTAAACGCCGAAACCACGCCCGCCGGTAACGCTTATGATTTTAGAAACACTATAGACGACGATCCCTTCTATTTACTGAAATTTAACTGCAGATAGATGACGGAGCTAACCCAATTAACGGGTTTTCTTCGGTCAGGGCAAAGCGAAGCCGGAATGCCGTATGAATGAGGGCCCGGCGGTCTTCAATCTCCGCCGGCGACCAGGGTGCGAACAGCGTCGAGGCTGGCGCGTTCCAGCGGCCGGCCGAGGGGGGAGGTCTTGACACTGCGGCGCTCGTCGCCGGGCCAGTAGACCGCCACCCTTACGGGCGTACCCTGCCAGTCGAGGGAAAGCACGCTTACCGCCCGCTCCTGGTTTCCGCTGAAATGCCGCAATTCGGAGGTTTGGTAGGGAATGTTGCGATTCAGCAGGAAGATCTCCAGTTCCTTGCCGCTGTCGGCGAATACCTGCAGATCGATGTCGGCGTAACGCCCGGCCGTGCCCTTCAGCACCGGCCCGGTGAGGTAGGGATTGAAATCGGCGAGCTGTTCCATGGCTGCCAGCGCCTGGCCGCGCAGGTAACGCAGGCGCTCGCGCTGCTCCTCGCCCTGATACAGCGACTGGTATACGCGCAGTTCAGCTTCGATCTCGTCGTTATTTGGCAGCGATTGGGTTTCCCCGGCGCCGAGTTGCCGCGCCGCCTTGCGCTTCGCCATGGAAAAGTCTTCGATGCCGTCTTCGGCCATGATGCGCGCGGCTACAGCGGCGATTCGCGCGCGCATTTGTTGTTGCTTGAACTTCTGCTCCTTGGGCATCGCAGCACTCTACGCCTACGCACGCTGAAATAATAGCTCAGCGGAATGCGGAGCGAAATACGGTAAACTCCAGATTAACGGCTTATCTGCGCCCAAGAACGGCGAAGCTGTCGTGAACTGTGCAGCTCGGACGGAGCAGTTGCGGCGCAGGTCTTGCGTTCTGAGTTCGCTGTCCGGGCAAGGAGGCGCAGGGCCAAGCGTATATTTGAAATGACCCCGAAGCGCCATCGATAGATCAAACCACGCATCCGGCAGCGCATGCACATCCATATTCTAGGCATCTGCGGCACCTTCATGGGCGGCCTGGCGACCATCGCGCGGCAAGCCGGTCACAAGGTTACCGGCTGCGATGCCAACGTCTATCCGCCGATGAGCAGCCAGCTCGAAGCCCAGGGCATTAGGCTGATAGAAGGCTACGCCGCCGATCAGCTCAAGCTCAAGCCGGACCTGTGGGTGATCGGCAATGCACTCAGCCGCGGCATCCCGCTGGTCGAGGAGATTCTGGATCGGGGCGAGCGCTATAGCTCCGGGCCTCAATGGCTGGCAGAAACCATTTTGTTCGAGAAGTGGGTGCTTGCAGTCGCAGGAACCCATGGCAAAACAACGACATCGGCCATGCTTGCCTGGATTCTCGAGGATGCCGGCAAGCAGCCGGGCTTTCTGATCGGCGGTGTCCTGCAGAATTTCGGCATGTCCGCGCGCCTAAGCGATTCCCAGCTGTTCGTGATCGAAGCAGACGAGTACGACACCGCGTTCTTCGACAAGCGCTCCAAATTCCTGCATTACCACCCGAAAACTGCGGTCTTGAATAATTTAGAGTTCGATCATGCAGACATCTTCGCCGATATTGCTGCTATCGAACAACAATTCCACCATTTCCTGCGTACAATTCCCAGATCTGGCCTGCTCCTTACGAATGCCGCAGATGCCGCCCTGACCCGAGTGCTCGGTCGCGGCTGCTGGACCCCGGTGGAACAATTCGGCAGCAGCGCCGGATGGCAGGCGGAGGCCCTGAGCACTGACAGCTTTCGCGTCAGTTTTGCCGGCGAGGAGCAGGGAAGGGTGCGTTGGCCGCTGCTCGGAGAGCACAATCGCAGCAACGCATTGGCGGCCATCGCGGCCGCGCGCCATGCCGGCGTGGACCCCGGCGCGGCCTGTGCCGCATTGGCGCGCTTCGAAAACGTGAAACGCCGCATGGAATTGCGCGGTAGCGCCGCCGGGGTCGCCGTATTCGACGATTTCGCCCACCATCCGACGGCGATCGCGACTACGCTGGCCGGCCTGCGCGACAAGGTCGGCGGCGCGCGCATTCTGGCGGTGCTCGAGCCCCGCTCCAACACCATGAAACTGGGCGTTATGAAGGACGCGCTTCCAGGCAGCCTGGCCGCAGCGGACCGGGTCTACTGCTACAGTGCCAAACTGGGCTGGGATCCGGCCAGCGCGCTCGCCCCGCTGGGCGACAAGGCCGTCTGCCACGAGGATCTTGACGCCCTGGTAGGCGCGATCTGCGCCGAGGCGCGGCCGGGAGATCAGGTGCTGGTCATGTCCAACGGCGCTTTCGGCGGCATCCACCAAAAGCTGCTGGACCGGCTGAGCGCCAAGCAGCAGGCCGCCTCCGGACATTCGCAACGGCTGCAGACCTGAAAGGAGTGCAGGGGATATCCCTGCCTGCGTCACCATGAGCGCTGAATATTTTTACCGCATCGTCAATGTGTTCGCCGAGGAGCGCCTTGCCGGCAACCCGCTCGCCGTGTTCGAGAACGCGCGCGGCATGGACGAGAGCACGATGCAGGCGCTCGCGCTGCAATTCAATCTCTCCGAGACCACCTTCCTGCTGCCGTCCGAGCGCGCCACCGCGCGCGTGCGCATTTTCACGCCTGCAAACGAAATGCCCTTCGCCGGGCATCCGACGCTGGGTTCGGCTTTTGTGGTGCGCGCGCTGAAGAACTGCGGTGACGCCGTCAGCCTGGAAATGCACGCCGGCATCATCCCGCTGCGCGCCGCCGGCGACGTCTTCACCCTGCAGGCGAACGTGGCCAAGACGCGCCCGGCGCGGCTGACGCGCGACGCGCTGGCGAACATGCTCGGCCTCGCCATGGCCGACCTGGGCGAACGGCCGCTTTGGGTGAACACCGGCAGCGATCAGCTGTTGGTGCCGCTGGCCTCGCCCGACGCGGTCGCGCGCTGCCAGCCCGATGCGCGGCTGGCGCAGCGGCATGCGAACGAATCGGGCATGGTCAAGATTTATGCCTGGGCCGAGACCGGGGACGAGCAGATCGTGGCGCGCTTTTTCTTCAGCAAGCGCCCGGGCTCGATCGAGGAGGACCCGGGCACAGGCTCGGCCTGCGCCAACCTCGGCGGCTGGATGGTCGCCGCGAAAATGCCGCTGCCGCTGGCGCGCACGATCTATCAGGGCGACCGCGTCGGCCGGCCCTGCCGCCTGCGCCTGAATGTGGACGCGGCCGGAACCACCTTCGTATCCGGCCGCGTGATCGAACTCGGCCGGGGCTCGGTGTCAGTCTGACATGCTGATCTATCTGCACGGCTTCAACAGCTCGCCCGGTTCGCACAAGGCGCAACTGCTGCAGCGGTATATGCAGGAGCACGGGCTCGGCGAGCACTACTGCTGCCCGGCGCTCCCGGTCCCGGGCTTGCGTGCCATTGCCCTGGTCGAGTCCGAGATCGCGCGCCACGCGCGCGCATCAGTTACTCTGGTCGGCAGCTCGCTCGGCGGCTTTTACGCCACCTACCTCGCCGAGCGCCACGATTTGCGCGCAGTGCTGATCAACCCGGCGGTGTACCCGCATGAGGACCTGCGCGCCTATCTGGGCACGCAGCGCAACCTGTACACGCAGCAGCAGTACGAGCTCGGCGAAGAGCATTTGCGCCAGTGGCAACGCCTCTACCTGCCCACGGTGCGCCCACAGCACTATCTGCTGCTGCTGGAAACCGGCGACGAAGTGCTCGACTATCGCCAGGCGGCGGAGAAATACCGCGGAGCGCGCCAGATCGTCATCGAGGGCGGCGATCACAGCTTCAGGAGCTTTCCCGAGCACATCCCGCTGATCCTCGAATTCGCCGGCCTGGGGCAGAACTGAGGCAGCCGGATCCTCGGGCCCGCAACGGCGGGCGCTTGCGCTTCAGGCCGGCTGCGCGGCAGGCGCGAATCCCTTGGGCAGGCCGGCCTTCGAAATATGGCCGTAGAGCTCGGCGTCGGGGAGGGCCGCAAATGCGCTCTGGCGCACCGCGATCAGCTTGCCAAGGTCGATGCCGGTGCGCACCCCCATGGCCTCGAACATGAACACCAGGTCCTCGGTCACCACATTGCCCGAGGCGCCGGGAGCGAAGGGACAGCCGCCGAGCCCGCCCAGGGTGCTGTCGAAATGACGCACTCCCGCCTCGTAGGCCGCGAGCGCGTTCGCCAGCCCCAGGCCGCGGGTATTGTGGAAATGCGCTTCAAGCGCGAAGTCTGCGCCGATCGCCTCGCGCACCCTGGTGAACATGCGCTTCACCTGTTCCGGGTTGGCGTAGCCGACGGTGTCGGCCAGGGTGATCGCGTCGGCTCCCGCAGCGCGCAGCGCCAGCGCGACGCGCAACACGTCGTCTTCGGCGACCGCGCCCTGCAGCGAGCATCCGAAGGCGGTCGAGCAGGCGCCGACCAGCTGCGCGCGCTGGCCGGCCGGCTGCGCGCGCACCAGTTCGGCCATGCGCGCGAATTCCTCGACCGCCTGCGCCGTGGTCTTGCGCACATTGCTCATGCTGTGCGCCTCGGACACGGAAATCGGCACCACGACCCGGCGCGCGCCGGCGGCGAGGGCGCGTTCGCAACCCTTGAGGTTCGGCACCAGCACCACCGCTGTCAAACCGGCCACGGAATTCGCGTGGGCGAGGACTTCCTCGGCGTCGATGAATTGGGGTATGAGTTTGGCCGGAACGAAGGAGCACACCTCGATCGCGCGCACGCCGGCAGCCGCCTCGGCGCTGATCCAGGCCTTCTTCGCCGCGGTCGGCATGAAATTCTTGGTGTTCTGCAGCCCGTCGCGCGGACCGACTTCGGTGATCATTACATCGATTTCGTGCATGTTGTGCTCCGTTCCCGCCTGGCCGGACGCCAAGTATCGCATAGCGCCGGGCACAGCTGTACCGGTGCCCCGGCCCAAGCGCGGTCGCGCGCCGCCGCCGCGGCACGGGGTCGCGGCTGGAGTATAATTTCGCTCCGTCGCGGCCAGACGGTCGCGGCTTGGGCATCGCGCTTGCAAGCAGTCCGTCGGCCGCAGCGGTGCCCGAACAAACTATTCCCCCGGCTTTGATCCCATGAACGTGCTGTACGAAGAGACCGGCTCTTTCAAGGTCGGCGCCGTGCTCGCCGAGAGCGACGCCTCGCTGCAGGTGGAAGCCGTGCACGGCAAGCGCAGCAAGATCAAGGCTGCGAGCGTGCTGCTGCGCTTCGAAGCACCGCCGCTGGCCGAGTTGTTGGGCCGGGCGGAGTCGCTCGCGGCGGAAATGGATACCGATTTCCTGTGGCAATGCTGCGGCGAAGCGGAATTCGGCTTCACCGAGCTGGCGCGCGAGTATTGCGGCCATGCGCCGAGCGCGCTCGAGGCCGCCGCCATTCTGCTCAAGCTGCAGTCGGCGCCGATGTATTTCTACCGCAAGGGCAAGGGGCGTTTTCGCGCCGCGCCGGCCGACACGCTCAAGGCGGCGCTGGCCGGCGTGGAAAAGCGGCGGCTGCAGGAAGAGCAGATTCAGGACTGGGCGCAGCAGCTTCAGGCGGGCACGCTGCCCGCGGCGATGCATGCGATTTTGCCGCAGCTGCTGTACCGCCCCGACCGCAATCGCGCCGAGACCAAGGCGCTGGAACTCGCCTGCGCGGCGAGCGGGCTGTCGGCGGCGAAGCTCATTGAACGCGCCGGCGCGCTGCCCTCGAGCCATGATTACCATCTGGGCGCGTTCCTGTTCGAGCACCACGCCGGCGATGGCGGTTTTTCCGCCGGCCTCAGTGCCGGCGAGCCGCCGGAACTGCCGCTGGCTGCAGTGTCCGCGTTCAGCCTCGACGACGCCAGCACCACCGAAATCGACGACGCCTTTTCGCTCACGCGGCTGGCCAATGGCCGCTACCGCGTCGGCATACACATCGCCGCGCCGGGGCTGGGGTTCGCGCCCGGATCGGAACTGGACCGGATTGCGCGCGCGCGCATGTCCACCGCGTATATCCCGGGCCGCAAGATCACCATGCTGCCGCCGCAGGTGATCGGGCGCTACACCCTGGCCGAGGGCCGCGATTGCCCGGCGCTGTCGCTGTACCTGGACATCAATCCCCTGTCGCACCTGGTGGAGGGGCAGGAAACGCGCATCGAGCGCGTTAAGATCGCCGCTAACCTGCGTCATCATCAGGTCGAGGCGCTGGATGCGGCTTTTCTGGCTGGCGCGGAGCGCGGCGATTTGCCGTTCGAGGCCGAATTGTTCTTCCTGTGGCAGCTCGCGCTCGAGCTCGAGGCGGCGCGCGGCAAACCCGCCACACAGCCCGATCGCGTGGACTACAATTTCTTCGTCGACGAGGAACGCATCAGCATCGTCGAGCGCAGGCGCGGCGCGCCGCTGGACAAGCTGGTGGCGGAGCTGATGATCAGCGCCAACAACAACTGGGGCAGGCTGCTCGCCGACCGCGGCATCCCCGCGATCTACCGCGCCCAGTCCAACGGCAAGGTGCGCATGACCACCGTGCCCTCGCCCCACCAGGGTTTGGGCGTGTCGCACTATATCTGGGCAAGCTCGCCGCTGCGCCGCTACATCGATCTGCTCAACCAGTGGCAGCTGCTCGCCTGCGTCTCGGCCACGGTGCCGCCTTTCGGCAAGAATTCCGCCGACCTGCAGGCGGCAATGCGCGAATTCGAACTAACCTACGCCGCATACGACCAATTCCAGAGCAAGATGGAGCACTACTGGTGCCTGCGCTGGCTGCTGCAGGAGCAGGTGAAGCTGGCACGGGCGCAGGTGCTGCGTGACAAGCTGGTGAAGTTCGAAGGTATTCCGCTCTATGTCCGCGTAGCCTCGCTGCCCGAGCTGGAGGTCGGCAGCCGCGTTCTCCTGGAAATCGAGGGCGTAGACTTGATCGACAACTCGGTCAGCGCGCGCTATAAAGGCTCGGCCGAGAACTGGGAACAAAGTTAAGATAAATTCTCCGGAATGACATAGAATATATTGATTTCAAGAGTATTTGAGGTCTGATTGCACAGCGTCTATTGGCTCAGCCCCGCGCGCCTGCGCTGGCCCGCTTTCATGGCCGGCATGGAGCCTTCTTCGCGCAGTTTGGCGCTGGCGCTGGGCTTGTCCCTATTCCTGCACGCGATCGTGCTGTCGATTCATTTCCGCCTGCCCGAGATCATCCGGGACAAGTATGTCGCGCCCTCGCTCGAAGTGGTGCTGGTCAACAGCAAGACACGCGAACGACCGGTGAAGGCCAAGGTGCTGGCGCAGACCAACCTCGATGGCGGCGGCAACACAGACGAGGACCGGCGCGCCAAGACGCCCTTGCCGGCGCTGAAGGAGACCGAACCCGGAACCGAATCCAGGCGCGCGGCGCGCCGCATCGAGGAGCTCGAGGCGCAGCAGCAAAAGATGATGACGCAGCTGAAGGCGCAGAAAAACGTCGCCGTTGCCGAGCAGCCGAAAGCCGCGGTCCCGGTCCAAGCGCAGCAGCCGCAGGTCTCGGGCCAGGAACTCGCCAGCAGCGCGCTCGCGATCGCCCGGCTGGAAGCGCAGATCTCGCGCCAGACCGAGGAATATCAGGAGCGCCCGCGCAGGCGCTTCATCGGGTCGAGCGCGCAGGAATACCGTTTTGCGCAGTACGTCGAAGACTGGCGCCTCAAGGTGGAGCGCATCGGCAATCTGAATTACCCGGACGACGCGCGCGGCAAGGTCTACGGCAGCCTGCTGCTCACGGTCGCGATCAAGGCCGACGGCAGCCTGGACAAAGTCGAGGTGGTGCGCTCATCCGGGCATCAGCTGCTCGACCGCGCGGCCGAGCGCATCGTTAGAATGGCCGCACCCTATGCCCGCTTTCCCGCCAATATCAGGCGCGACACCGACATACTCGTCATTACCCGCACCTGGACCTTCGCGCGGGGCGATAAATTGCTAGGGGAGTGATTTCCCACATGCCGGACCAATACGGCGTGATCGGCAATCCGGTCGCGCACAGCAAATCGCCGCGCATACACGCCGAGTTCGCGCGCCAGACCGGGCAAGATCTTGTATACGAGGCGCTGCTCGCGCCCAGGGACGCATTCGTAGCGACGGCCGATGCATTCCGCGGGCGCGGCGGACGCGGCCTCAACGTCACGCTGCCGTTCAAGGGCGAGGCTTACCGTTACGCCACCGCACTTAGCGCGCGCGCGCGCGCGGCGCAGGCCGTCAACACGCTCAGGTTCGACGCCGACGCGATCTATGGCGACAACACCGACGGCGCCGGGCTGGTGCAGGATCTGCTGCACAATCTCGGCTGTACCATCGCCGCGCGGCGCCTGCTGCTGCTCGGCGCAGGCGGCGCCGCGCGCGGCGTGATCGAACCCTTGCTGCTGCAGCATCCGGCGCAATTTGTGCTCGCCAACCGCACGCCGGAAACAGCGCGGCGCCTGGCACAGGACGCCGGCGGCGCGCTCGAAGCGTGCAGCTATGCGGCGCTCGCCGGCCGGCAATTCGACCTCGTCGTCAACGCCACCTCGGCCAGCCTGTCGGGCGAGCTGCCGCCGCTTCCGGCGCACGTATTCGCGCGCGGCGCGCTGGCCTACGACATGATGTACGGCGAGGGCGAGACGGCGTTCCTCGCGTTCGCGCGCAGCCAGGGCGCGGCGCGGCTTGCCGATGGCCTGGGCATGCTGGTGGAACAGGCGGCGGAGTCCTTTTTCGTCTGGCGCGGACTGCGCCCGGATAGCGCCGCCGTGTTGAAACTGCTGCGGCAGTCGCAACATGGCTGAGCTTGCGACGCCGGGCTTTCGCCGCGGCCCGGGTTCAAGAGAGCGCGCGCGCTGATGGTCCTCAAGGCCCTGCGGCGCGCGCTGGCGACGGCATGGAAAGCGTTCAGCTATACGCTGGGCGTGCTGTTCATCGCCCTGCTGCTCTATCAAGGCTGGTTCGCGGCGCACATATGGTACTGGGTCGGGCACAACCCGACGAGCACCAGCTTCATGCGTGCCCGCTTGGAGCACATGCGCGAAACGAATCCTGGCGCGAGCCTGAAGCAGCGCTGGGTGAGTTACGGGCGCATCTCCGAGGAGCTGAAGCGCGCGGTGATCGTAGCCGAAGACGCAAAGTTCTCCGAGCACGACGGCTTCGACTGGGAAGGCATACAGAAAGCGATGGAAAAGAACCAGCGCCGGGGGCGCGTGGTCGCAGGCGGGTCCACTATCAGCCAGCAGCTGGCGAAAAACCTGTTTCTTTCCGGCGAGAAAAACCTGTGGCGCAAGGGCGAGGAGGCAGTCATCACCTCGATGCTGGAATTGATCATGGACAAGGAACGCATTTTCGAGATTTACCTGAACGTCGCCGAATGGGGCGAGGGCGTATTCGGCGCCGAAGCCGCGGCCCGGCACTACTACAATACCAGCGCGGCCAGCCTGAGCGCCGAGCAGGCGGCGCGGCTCGCCGCCATGTTGCCGCGGCCGCTGTACTACGAGCGCAACCGTGATTCCGAGTTCCTGCAGCGCTATAGCGAAACCATACGCGCGCGCATGCCCTCGGCGCAATTGCCTTGAGCGCCGCGCTCAGGCGCCCTTCAGCGCGGCGCGGCGGCCGCGGCGCGCGTCGATCCCATGCAGGATCAGCAGACCGAGCACGAAGAAGGCGCCGGTAATCAGCATGGCGAGACGGTGGTTGCCCTGCGACACCCAGCTCACCGCGCCATAGGTAATCGGGCCGAGGATGGAGGACAGGTTGGTCGCGAGCCCCCACAGGCCGAAGAACTCGGCGCGGCGATCCCGTGGACTGAAGCATCCCACCAGGGCGCGCCCCGCAGACTGCGACGCACCCAGGCACAGGCCGGCGAGATTGGCCGCGATCCAGAACAGCAGCCGCGTGTCCGCCACCCAGGCGATCAATATCATCACGATCCAGCCGGCGAGCGTGAGCGCGATGGTGGGGGCGTGGCCTATGCGGTCCTGCACGTTGCCGAGGAAGAATGCGCCCAGCGCGGCAGTGACGTTGACGACCAGTATCAGCTCGAGCGTATCGCGGGTATTGAAACCCATCGCCTGCTGCGCATAGATCGCGGCGAGGGTGATGACGGTCTGCACACCCGCCTGATAGAACACGATGCACCAAAGGAAGCGGCGCAGGTCCCGATAGGCGGCAGCATGGCGCAGGGTCTGGGCAAGTCGCAGAAACGCTGCGGCCACCAGGGATTTCCCCGGCGGCAGCGGCTGCGGCAGGGCGCGCTCGCGCAGCAGAGCGAAGGTGGGCAGGCTGGCCGCAGCGAACAGCGCCGCGGTGATGAGCATAGTCACCGGCACGAAATGCGCCGCCGTCGCGCCCGCGGCCTGCGCCCGTGACACGTAGGCAAGGCAGACACCCAGGGTCAGCAAACCGCCAACGTAGCCCAGGCTCCAGCCCCAGCCCGATACCTTGCCCAGATTCCGGCCGCGCGCGAGCTCCGGCAGGAACGCGGCGACGAGATCGCAGCCGGTGCAAAAAAAGAAATTCGACAGAACCACGCCAGCCACCGCGATTGCAATCTCCCCGGGGCCGGCCAGCGCCAGCGCAGCGGTGGCGAGCGTGCATCCCGCGGTGGAAACGGCGAGCAGCCGCTTCTTGTTCGCGCGCAGATCGGCGTAGGCGCCGATCACCGGCGCGGTCACGATCACCAGCGCGTAGGAAAGCGACAGCGCGGCGGTCCAGGCGAAAGTCGCCCAGGGCGCCCCGCCCGCCACCACGGCGACAAAGTAGGCGTTGAAAATCGCCGTGATTACGACGGTGGTGTAGCCGGAATTGGCGAAGTCATACATGGCCCACGCCCAGATTTCCAGCGGACCCGCGTTTGCCTGCGGTTTGCCGCGAGCGCGCCCATCGTGCATGAGTGAAAAACTCCAGATTCCGGTTCTGCAATCATACCCCGACTGCTAGAATCGGCTGCGGTTGCGCCGCTGCATGTCCGCCCGGGAAGCAAAAGATTTGACCGATACCAGCCACAGGCAAGAGCTCGACGACCTGCAGGAACGCCTGCGCGAGCTGCGTGAACTGCTGCGGCTGCACCTTGACGCGCAGTCAGGCGGCGAGGCCGCGCGTGCGACCGGCGCTGCGCCCGAAGCCTATCTGGGCAAATTGCGCGCGTGCCTGGAGCTACTCCACCCAGCCGATGTCGCCTTTGTGCTCGAGGCGCTGCCGCTGGACGAGCGCCTGATCGTCTGGGACCTGGTCAAAGCCGAGCGCGACGGCGAGATCCTGCTCGAAGTCTCCGACGCGGTGCGCGAGACGCTGATCGAAAGCATGGACAGCGAAGAGCTGGTTGCAGCGACCGAGCAGCTCGATACCGACGAGATCGCCGACCTTGCGCCCGACCTGCCCGATGACGTCCTCGAAGACGTGTTCCAGTCGCTGTCGGCAGAAGAGCGCCAGCAGCTGCGCGCGGCCATGTCCTATCCGGAGGATACGGTGGGCGCGCTGATGGCGTTCGACATGGTGAGCGTGCGCGGGGATGTGACGCTGGAAGTGGTGACGCGCTATCTGCGCCGCCTGGACGAGCTGCCGGACCACACCGACCAGGTATTCGTGGTCGATCGCGAACAGCGCCTGATCGGCGCGCTGCCGATCAGCAAGCTGATCGTGACCGATCTCGACGTAACGGTGAGCGCGGCAATGTCGACCGAGCTGGTGCGCCTGCACCCGGACGATGAGGCGCAGCAGGCGGCGCAGACCTTCGAGCGCTATGACCTGGTTTCGGCGCCGGTGGTCGACCGCGCCGACCGCCTGATTGCGCGGGTAACGGTCAACGCGGTGGTGGATTACATCCGCGAAAAGACCGAAGCCGAGCAGCTGGCGCAGGCAGGTCTGCGCGAGGAGGAGGACATTTTCTCCTCCGTCTGGGACAGCGTGAAGAACCGCTGGGCCTGGCTCGCGATCAATCTGGTCACCGCCATTATCGCCTCGCGCGTCATCGGCGCATTCGAGGGCTCGATCCAGAAGCTGGTCGCGCTCGCGGCGCTCATGCCCATCGTCGCCGGCATCGGCGGCAATTCCGGCAATCAGACCATTACCATGATCGTGCGCTCGATGGCGCTGGGCCAGATGCAGAATGCGCGCATGCTGTTCACCAAGGAAATCAGCGTCGCCCTGCTGAACGGGCTGATCTGGGGCGGCATACTCGGGCTGATCGCATTCGGACTCTACGACAACCCGGCTTTGGGACTGGTAATGATGGCGGCGATGACGCATAACCTGGTGCTGGCCGCAATGATGGGCGTGCTCATCCCGCTGCTCCTGAACAAATTGGATCGCGACCCGGCGCTGGGTTCCAGCGTGATGATCACCGCGGTAACCGACAGCGGCGGATTCTTCATCTTCCTCGGCCTGGCGACGCTGTTCTTGCTATAGCCGCGGCGGTATGCGATCTTAAGCGGGGCAAGCGCCGGCATCGGGGCTGGCGAGCGATCGCTGCAGGACTGGGAGAAGGACCATGCTGAAGGAATTCAAGGAATTTGCGCTCAAGGGCAATGTGATGGACCTGGCGGTAGGCGTGATCATCGGCGCCGCTTTCGGCAAGATTGTCGATTCGGTGGTGAATGATCTGATCATGCCGGTGGTCGGCCGCGCCCTGGGCGGGCTGGATTTTTCCAATTATTTTTTCGCGCTCAAGGCGATTCCGGCGGGCACGGCGATGACGCTGGATGCGGTGAAGAAAGCGGGGGTGCCGGTGTTCGCCTACGGCAACTTCCTGACCATCGCGATCAACTTCGTGATCCTGGCGTTCATCATCTTCATGCTGGTGCGCTGGATCAACAAGCTCAAGCGCACCGAGGCAGCGGCCGCGCCGCCCGCCCCGCCAGAGCCGCCCGAGGAAGTGAAGCTGCTGCGCGAAATCCGCGACAACCTGAAAGCCCGCTGAACTTCGGCGGCGCGCGCTATTTCTTCATGGCCGCGAATACCGCATCCGCCGCGTTGACGGTCTGCGCGATATCTTCGCTGCTGTGCGCGGCGGACACGAATCCCGCCTCGTAGGCCGATGGCGCGAAGTGCACGCCGCGCCCGAGCATGGCGTGGAAGAAGCGGTTGAACGCGTCCTTGTCGCACTGCATGACCTCGGCGAAGCTTTGCGGCGGACTCGCGCGGAAATAAATGCCGAACATGCCGCCGATCGCCTGCGCGGAAAATACGACGCCGTGCTTTTTCGCCGCCGCGGTCAAACCCGCGGTCAATTGCTGCGTGCGCTCGCCGAGCTTCTCGTAGAAGCCGGGCGCCTGCACCAGCCGCAGGGTTGCGAGTCCCGCCGCCACCGCCACCGGATTGCCCGATAGCGTGCCAGCCTGATACACCGGCCCCAGCGGCGCAATCTTCTGCATGATCTCGCGCCGGCCGCCGAATGCGCCAACCGGCATGCCGCCGCCGATGACCTTGCCCAGCGTGGTGAGGTCGGGCTGAATGCCGTAGCGCCCCTGCGCGCAGCCCAATCCGACGCGAAAACCGGTCATCACTTCGTCCAGAATCAGGACCGCGCCGTGTTTGGTGCAAAGCTCGCGCATGCCGCGCAGAAACTCCGGCTTGGGCGCGACCAGATTCATATTGCCCACCACCGGCTCGACGATCACCGCGGCGATGTCCTTGCCGTTCTCGGCGAAGCAGTGCTCGAGTTGCGCGACGTCGTTATAGTCGAGCACCAGGGTATCCGCGGCGACCTGCGCCGGCACGCCCGAGGAACTCGGCTGGCCGAAGGTGAGCGCGCCCGAACCCGCCTTCACCAGCAAGCTGTCGGCATGACCGTGATAGCAGCCTTCGAACTTGACCACGCGGTTGCGCCCGGTATGGCCGCGCGCCAGGCGCAGCGCCGTCATCGTGGCCTCGGTGCCCGAGCTCACCAGGCGCACCAGATCCATGCCCGGCAGCAGCTTGCACAGCAGCTCCGCCATTTCTATTTCGGCTTCAGTCGGCGCGCCGAAGGAGAAGCCGTTCTCGGCGGCCGCGCGCACCGCCGCCACCACCTCAGGATGTGCGTGGCCCACCACCATGGCGCCCCAGGAGCCGATGTAATCGAGGTAGGCACGGCCTTCGGCATCCCACATGTGCGCGCCTTTGGCGCGCGCGATGAAGCGCGGCGCGCCGCCCACAGCGCGAAACGCCCGCACCGGGGAATTGACCCCGGCGGGAATGAAGTGCTGGGCCCGTGCAAACAAGGACTCGTTGCTCATTGCTGCTGCATCCGCTGTTGTTGATAAATCCGGGTAAAGGCGGCCGCGCGTCCGGCGACGTCGTTCGCCTCGAATACGGCGCTGATCACGGCCACGGCGTCGGCCCCGGCGGCGAACGCCTCGGGCGCATTTTGCAGGTTAATGCCGCCGATCGCCACCAGCGGCAGCGCAAAGCGCCGGCGCGCTTCGGCGAATAGCGCCAAAGGCGCGCGCACCGCGTCGGGCTTGGTGGGGGAACTGAACACGCTGCCGAACGCGAGGTGATCCGCCCCGGCGCGCACTGCGGCCGCGGCGAGCTCAATCCGGTCATAGCAGGAGGCGCCAAGCAACTTGCCCCGCCCCAGGCGCCGCCGCGCTTCGGCGAGATCGCCGTCCTCCGCACCCAGGTGTACGCCGTCCGCGTCGAGCTCCAGCGCGAGCGCGACATCGTCGTTGACGACGAAAATGGCGCCGGCCGCGGCGCAAAGCGCCGCCAGCGCGCGGCCCTGCTCGAGCCTCAGCTGTGGTCCGGCTGCCTTGTTGCGATATTGCACTGCCACGGCGCCGCCGGCCAGCGCCTGCTTGACCTTGAGCACAAGCACATCGGTGCGCGCTTCGTCCGGCGTGACTGCATAGAGGCCCGCAAGCGCGCGCTGCACCGTTCAGTCCTCCTGTTTCTTCGCGTCGTCCTCGGCCTCGCGCGCCCAGAAGAAACGGTCGGGGATGTGCTGTCCCATGCCCGGCCGAAATCCGGCATTCAAGGTCTGCCAGGTATATTCCTGCGCTTCGCGCACCGCTTCGGGTATGTCCAGGCCATTGGCGAGCGTGGCCGCGATCGCCGAGGCCAGCGTGCAGCCGGAGCCGTGATAGCTGCCGGGCAGGCGCTCCCAGCTGTCGCTGCGGATCACGCCCTGCTCGCCGTAGAGCGTGTTGACCACCTGCGGCGTATTCTCGTGCGTGCCCGTGATCAGCACGTATTCGCAGCCCATCTCGAGGATGCGCCTGGCGCAATCCTCGAGCGAGCGCTCCTCTTCGCTGCCGTCGTCCGCCAGGCGCCGCGCTTCCAGGCTGTTGGGCGTGATGATCGTGGTTTGCGGGATCAGCATCTCGCGCATCGCCTCGATCAGTTCGTCCGTGGCCATTTCGTCGCCGCGGCCCGAGGCCAGAACCGGATCCAGGATCAGCGGAACGTCGGGGTAATCCGACACCACTTCGGCAATGGCGGCGCAGTTGTCCACGCTGCCTACCAAACCGATCTTGAACGCCGCGACCGGCATGTCCTCCAGCAGCACGCGCGCCTGGTCGCTGACCCAGTCGGCCTCGATCGGCAGCACATCCTCGACGCCCGCCGTGTCCTGCACCGTGATCGCGGTAACCACGGTGAGTGCGTGGCAACCCATGCTCGACAGCGTCAGCAGGTCGGCCTGGATACCGGCGCCGCCGGTGGGGTCGGTGGCGGCAAAACTCAGAACGATCGGAGGCAGAGAGACGGGCATGGTGGGCGCCGCGCTGGAACTAGCCGTGGCAACAGGGTAAGATGCGGCGCTATTTTAACCCAAACCCGGGCCAAGGACATGAGCGCCGCAGCAAACAGCACCGAATTCAAGACCTGGATGTGCCTTATCTGCGGCTACATCTACGACGAGGCCGCCGGCGCTCCCGACGAGGGCATTGCCGCGGGCACGCGCTGGGAAGACGTGCCGATAAACTGGACCTGTCCCGAGTGCGGCGCGCGCAAGGAAGACTTTGAGATGGTGGAAATCTAGCGGGCGATCGGGAACACGCGCAGGCCACGGTGAATACCCACGCGCTTCGCCCGTGCTTCCTTGCCGGCGCCGGCGTGCCGCTGAAGCGCGATACGGCCTGATGCGCCTCTGGACTTTGCATCCGAAGTATCTCGACCCCAAGGGCCTGGTTGCCCTTTGGCGCGAGGCGCTGCTCGCGCAGGCGGTGCTCAAGGACGAGACCAAAGGCTATCGGCACCACCCCCAGCTGGCGCGGTTCAAAGCGCAGGCGGACCCGCTCGCCGCAGTCGCAGCCTACCTGCGCGGGGTCCATGCCGAGGCGCTCGCGCGTGGCTACCGATTCGATCGGTCGAAGATCAATCGGCGCCGCAGCGCGCTCAAACTGACGGAGACCCGCGGCCAGCTTGCCTGCGAGTGGCTGCACCTGCAGGCGAAACTGCGCGCGCGCAACCCCGAGTGGCTGCGGCTATGGAAGCGCGTTGCCGCAGCCGATGCGCATCCGCTGTTCCGACTCGTCCCCGGCGCCGTGCGCGAATGGGAACGGGCCGATGCGCACGCCGGCGGCGCAAAGACTGCGCGCGTGCGCGCCGGCGCGCAGCCGCGAAAACCAAAATTGTGAATGTGGTGCCAGAGGTTTAAAATGGCCGCGTGGCGATCGACCTTACCCACCATTTCCTCATCGCGATGCCGAATATGGTGGATCCCTATTTCGCCAAGTCCCTGACCTATATCTGCGAGCACAACGATCAGGGCGCGCTGGGCGTGGTGGTGAACCGTCCGATCGATCTCAGCCTGCATGCGCTGTTCGAGCGCATCAACCTCAAGCTTGAACCGCATCAGCTGCACGATATCCCGGTGTATTTCGGCGGACCGGTGCAGACCGACCGCGGCTTCGTGCTGCACCAGCCCGTAGGCGAATGGCATTCCACGCTGAACGTGCGTGACAGCCTCGGTCTCACCACCTCCAAGGACATTCTGGAAGCGGTGGGCAAGGGCCGCGGGCCGGCCAAGATGCTGGTCACGCTGGGCTATTCCGGCTGGGCTGCCGGGCAACTCGAGCACGAGCTGGGCCAGAACGCCTGGCTCACCGTGGAAGCCGGCGAGCAGATCATTTTCGACCTGCCGGCGGAGGAAAAGCTGCCGGCAGCGATGGAGCTGCTGGGCGTGGACTTCGCGCGCCTGTCCGATGACGCCGGACATGCATAAAAGCCGCCCGCGTGCGGGAGATCACAGCTGATGAGCGCCAAGGACGCCGGCACCGTGCTCGCATTCGACTTCGGCGAGAAGTACACCGGCGTTGCCGTCGGCGAGTGCAGCCTGCGCGTGGCGCATCCCCTGGGACTCATAGCTGCGCAAGGCAGCGCAGCGCGCATGGACGAGGCCGCCGAACTGGTGGCCGAATGGAAACCCGATGCCCTGGTCGTGGGCCTGCCGCTGTCCATGGACGGCAGCGAGCACGAACTCACTCGGCGTTGCCGCCGCTTCGCGCGCCAGCTCGAAGCCCGCTTCAAGCTGCCGGTCAGACTGGTGGACGAGCGCCTGAGCTCGGCCTCGGCCGAAGAGGCGCTGCGGGCAGCAGGCAAGGGCGGGCGCAAGCACAAGCTGCATGCGCATCAAGTGTCGGCACAAATCATTTTGCAGAGCTACTTCGATGAACACAGTACTGCCTGATCCCGAAGCCCTGTGCGCCGAGCTGGTACTCCAGCTCAAGCCGCAAGTCACAAGCGAAACCGCCCTCGTCGGCATCCACACCGGCGGCGTGTGGCTGGCCGAGCGGCTGCACGCCGCGCTCGGCATCAAACCGCCGCTGGGCGTGCTCGACATCTCTTTCTATCGCGACGATTTCGACAAGACCGGCCTGCATCCGCAGATCAAGCCCTCGCAGATACCGTTCGAGGTCGAAGGCCGGCATATCGTTCTGGTCGACGACGTGCTCTACACCGGCCGCACCGTGCGCGGCGCCATGAACGAACTGTTCGACTACGGCCGGCCGGCATCGATCAGCCTCGCCGTGCTGATCGACCGCGGCGGGCGCGAATTGCCGGTCGCCGCGCAATATGTCGGCGCCACGCTGGAGATTCCGCCGGGGCGCATGCTGGTGCTGGACCGTGACCAAAATGGAAAACTCAGGCTGAAATTCGATGCGTAACCCACAACTGAACGAAAAAGGCGAGCTGCAGCACCTGTTGACGATCGAGGGCCTGCCGCGCGAGACGCTCACCCATATCCTCGATACCGCCACCTCCTTCGTCGGTGTCACCGCGCGCGAAGTCAAGAAGGTGCCGCTGCTGCGCGGCAAGTCGGTGTTCAATCTGTTCTTCGAAAATTCGACGCGAACGCGCACCACCTTCGAGATCGCCGCCAAGCGCCTGTCGGCCGACGTCATCAACCTGAACATCGCGGTGTCCTCGCATGCGAAGGGCGAGACCCTGCTCGACACCGTGGACAATCTCTCCGCCATGCATGCAGACATGTTCGTGGTCAGGCATGCGGAGAGCGGCGCGCCGCACCTGATCGCGAGCCATGTGGCGAGCCACCTGCACGTCGTCAACGCCGGCGACGGGCGCCATGCGCATCCGACCCAGGGACTGCTCGACCTTTACACCATCCGCCACTACAAGAAGGATTTCACCCGGCTCTCGGTCGCCATCGTCGGCGACGTGCTGCATTCGCGCGTGGCGCGCTCGCTGATCCACGCGCTGACCATCATGGGCACGCCGGACATACGCGTAATCGGACCGATGACGCTGATACCTGCCGGCGCGGAGAAGCTCGGCGTGCGCGTGTTCTACGACCTGGAGCAGGGTCTGCGCGATGTCGACGTGGTGGTGATGCTGCGCCTGCAAAGCGAGCGCATGCGCGGCGCATTGCTGCCCTCGGCGCAGGAATTCTTCAAGTACTACGGGCTGACGCCGGAAAAACTGGCGCTGGCCAAGCCCGACGCGATCGTGATGCATCCGGGGCCGCTCAATCGCGGCGTGGAAATAGATTCGGCGGTGGCCGACGGCGCGCACGCGGTGATTCTGTCGCAGGTGACCTTCGGCATCGCCGTACGCATGGCGGTGATGAGCATATTGGCGGGAAATTAGATGGATCGGAGGCCGTTTCGGATTCTCCGAAACTGCCCTGACTTAGGGGAGTATGAGGGGATGTATCCCCTCATTTTGTGACGGGTTCGAAATGAAGATACATATCAAGAACGGCCGCGTGATCGACCCCTTGAACCGGCGCGACAGCGTAGCCGATCTGTTCATCGCCGCCGGCAAGATTGCCGCGGTGGGCAAAGCGCCGGCCGGATTCACGGCCAACCGCGTGATCGACGCCGCCGGCCTGATGGTGTGCCCGGGCCTGATCGACCTCGCCGCGCGGCTGCGCGAACCCGGCTACGAATACAAGGCAACGCTCGAATCCGAAATGCTGGCGGCCGCCGCGGGCGGCGTCACCAGCCTCGCCTGTCCGCCCGACACCGAGCCGGCGCTGGACGAGCCCGGCCTGGTTGAAATGCTCAAGCACCGCGCGAAGACGCTCAACCTCGCGCATGTCTATCCGATCGGTGCCCTGACCGTCGGCCTGGCGGGCGAACGGCTCACCGAAATGGCGGAATTGCGCGATGCCGGCTGCGTCGGCTTTTCTCACGCGGACGTGCCGCTGCAGGACAATCAGGTGTTGTGGCGCGCGCTGCAGTACGCGGCGACATTCGGCTTCAGCGTCTGGCTGCGACCGCAGGACGGCTATCTGGCGAAGGACGGTGTCGCGCACGACGGCGAGGTCGCCACGCGCCTCGGACTGCCGGGCATCCCGGCGTTTGCCGAGACCATCGCGATCGCCACCATAGTGGAAACGATGCGCGCCACCGGCGCGCGCGTGCACCTGTGCCGCCTGTCGACGCGCGAGGGGGTCGAGATGGTGCGCGCGGCCAAGCGCGACAAGCTGCCGATCAGCTGCGATGTCGGCATCCACCACGCCCACCTTTCCGAAATGGATCTGGGCTATTTCGACGCCCACTGCCACCTGCAGCCGCCGCTGCGCAGCGGGCGCGACCGCGATGCATTGCGCCAGGGGCTCAAGGACGGGACCATAGACGCGCTCTGCTCCGACCACACGCCGGTGGACGAAGACTCGAAGCTGTTGCCCTTCGCCGAGTCGGAGGCCGGCGCCACCGGCCTGGAGCTGCTGTTGCCGCTGACGCTGAAGTGGGCGCTCGACATGAAGATACCGCTGGCGCAGGGACTCGCGCGCATCACCACCGAACCGGCGCGGATTCTGGGCATAGACGCGGGGCATCTCACCGAGGGCCACACGGCGGATGTATGCATATTCGATGCCGAGCAATACGCCAAAGTCAGCGCAGGCGGGCTCAAGAGCCAGGGCAAGAACACGCCTTTCCTCGGCATCGAACTGCCGGGCAAGGTGCGCTTTACGCTGCTGCAGGGCCAGGTCGTCTACGACGCAGGGAACGGCTAGACGCCTCAACTGCAGCGCCCGCGCCCGCGATTGGCCTCAAGCCGGCGGGCGTTCGCGCTCCGGTTCGAGCAGTGCGCCCGCCTGCACCCCCGCCACTGCCACGCGCACGGTCTTGCGCCGGGAACTCATGCCGCGGACGATGCTCACCTGGTTTTTCTTCACCCCCAGGCGGCGGGCGAGAAACGCGATCAGGCAGTCATTGGCCTTGCCGTCCACCGGGGGCGAGGCCAGGCGCACCTTGACGCAGTCTCCATGCAAGCCAACCACTTCGGTGCGCTTCGCGCCCGGTTGGGCGTGCACGCGGATGGTGAGGCCATCGCTGCCGGTTTCGTGCCAGCTCAAGACAGCAGCGCCACCGAGCGTTCAATGTAGTCGAGCGGGATCAGCAGCAGCTGCGCCACGATCAGCGCGAACAGCGGCGACAGGTCGACGTTGCCTATGGGGGGGATCAGGCGGCGGAACGGGCGCAGAAAAGGCGCGGCGAGCGCGTTGAACAGCGGCGCCATGGGCGCATAGGGGTTGATCCAGCTGATCACCGCCTGGATCAGTATGACCCCGATCAGCAGATACAGGCTGAAGCGCGCGATTTCCAGCAGCCCCAGCATCAGGAACACGCCCAGCAGCGCCGCCGGGGCGCCGGGGAGCGCGCCGCCGCGCAACAGATAAAGCAGGAACAGCAACAGCGCCTGCAGCAACCAGGCGAGCAGGAAACTCGCCAGATCCAGGCCAAACAATCCGGGAATGAGGCGCCGTGCCGGCAACACCAGCCAGTTGCTCAATGCCGTAATGAACTGCCCGAGCGGGTTGCGAAACGGCGCACGCAGCAGTTGCAGGTAAAAGCGCGCGAGCAGCACGAACACGAAAAAGCCGAACAGGGTGTTGAGCAGGAACTGCAGTATCTGGCTTAGCATCGCTCAGCTCCGCAGCGGGCGATTCAGCTTCGGCCGGCACCGCCTCATTTTTCCGCTCCCAATTGCTCGCCCAACTCGTGCGCGCGCTGATTGGCGGCATGCAAGGCCCGCACGATCAGATCCTGCACCCGGTCGGCCTGCATGCTGGCAAGGGCGCGCTCGGTCGTTCCGCCCTTCGAGGTGACGCGCTCGCGCAGCAGCGCCACATCCTCCGGACTTTGCGCAGCCAGCTGCGCCGTTCCGAGGAAGGTCTCCACCGCGAGCCTGCGCGCATCGGCAGCTGAAAATCCCATCTCCCGCGCCGCCTGCTGCAGCGCCTCGATGAAATAGAAGACGTAGGCCGGACCGCTGCCCGATATTGCCGTGACCGGGTCGAGCTGGCTTTCCTCCGCCACCCACAGCGTTGCGCCCACCGCGCCCAGGATCGATTCCGCCAGCGCGCGCTGTCCGGCGTCGACCCCGGCGCTGGCATACACGCCGCTGATGCCGGCGCCGATCAGTGCCGGCGTGTTCGGCATGCAGCGTATCAGGATGGCATGGCCGCCGAGCCAGCGCTGCAGGTCGACCAGGCGTATGCCGGCGGCGATGCTGATCACAAGTTCGCGCGTCAGGCGCGGCTGCAGCGCCTGCGCCGCGGTACGCATCTGCTGCGGCTTGACCGCGAGCACCACCGCCTCGCCCAGCGGCCCTGCCGCGTCTGTGCTCTCCACGCAAACGACGCCGAACTTCGCAACGAGCCGCGCACGCGCGTCGGGCTGCGGCTCGACCACGCGCATGCCTGCGGCCGGATGGCCCTTGGCGAGCAGGCCGCCGATCAGCGCGGCAGCCATGTTGCCGCCGCCGATGAAGGTAATGTTCAAGCGCGCTTCCTTTCGCCGAAAATGGCGGTTCCGATGCGCACGATGGTAGCGCCTTCCATGATTGCCGTCTCCAGGTCCTGCGACATGCCCATGGACAGGGTGTCGAGCGCAAGTCCGCCGGCATTGAGCTGCGCCAGCAGCAGTCGCAATTCGCCGAAGCGCCGTCGCTGCAGCTCGACGTCGTCGCTGGGCTCCGGGATTGCCATCAGGCCGCGCAGCCTCAGGCGCGGCAGCGCGCGCACCGAATCGGCCAGCGCGCGCACTTCTTCCGGCGCGACGCCGCTCTTGCTCGATTCCCCGCTCAGGTTCACCTGCAGGCATATGTTGAGTGCCTGCCGGCCCGCAGGACGCGCATCGGACAGGCGCTGCGCGATGTTTGTGCGCGCGACAGAATGCACCCAATCGAAATGCTCGGCGATGGCACGCGTCTTGTTGCTCTGGATCGGACCGATGAAATGCCAGGTGAGCGCGAGATCGGAGAGCGCGGCGATTTTCGCGAGCGCCTCCTGCACGTAATTCTCGCCGAATTCCCGCTGTCCCGCCGCGTGCGCGGCGCGCAGCGTGCTCTCCGGGAATGTCTTGCTCACCGCCAGCAACGCGATTGCACCAGGATCGCGGCCCGCGGCGTTCGCCGCAGCCGTAATTCGCGCCCGTACGGCTTGCAAGTTACTCTCGATTGTGGACATAATTTGGCGCGGGCGTGAACGCGGGCAAGCGGCGACGAAGCGCACCCACTCGGTCAGTTTCGGCCTCGCCTCGCGCGTCACTCAGCATGGAGCAATTATAGATGGATATCTCTGAACTGCTTGCATTCGTGGTCAAGAACAAGGCTTCGGACCTGCATCTGTCCTCGGGCCTGCCGCCGATGATCCGCGTACACGGCGACATTAAGCGCATCAACCTGCCGGCCATGGACCACAAGGACGTTCACGGCATGATCTATGACATCATGAACGACGGGCAGCGCAAGTTCTACGAAGAGAACCTTGAGTGCGACTTTTCTTTCGCGATTCCGGGTCTGGCGCGCTTTCGCGTCAATGCTTTCGTGCAGAACCGCGGCGCCGCCGCGGTGATGCGGACCATTCCATCCAAGATACTTTCGCTTGCCGACCTCAAATGCCCGAAGATCTTCGAATCGATCGCCGACCAGCCGCGCGGCGTCGTGCTGGTTACCGGGCCGACCGGATCGGGCAAGTCCACCACGCTGGCGGCGATGGTGAACCACAAGAACGAGACCGAGGAAGGCCATATCCTCACCATCGAGGATCCGATCGAGTTCGTGCACGAATCGAAGAAATGCCTGATCAACCAGCGCGAAGTCGGCCCGCATACCCTGTCCTTCAACAACGCGCTGCGCAGCGCCCTGCGCGAGGATCCGGACGTGATCCTGGTAGGGGAGATGCGCGACCTCGAGACCATCCGCCTCGCGCTCTCGGGCGCGGAAACCGGCCACCTCGTGTTCGGCACCCTGCACACCAGTTCGGCGGCGAAGACCATAGACCGGATCGTCGACGTGTTTCCCGCAGCCGAGAAGGACATGATTCGTGCAATGATCTCCACCTCGCTGCGCGCGATCATTTCGCAGACGCTGCTCAAGACCAAGGACGGTTCCGGGCGGGTAGCCGCGCACGAGATCATGATAGGCACGCCCGCCATTAATAACCTCATCCGCGAGGCCAAGATTGCGCAGATGTATTCGGCGATCCAGACCGGCCAGCAGTTCGGCATGCAGACCCTGGACCAGAATCTGCAGGACCTGGTCAAGAAGAACGTGATCTCGGTCGCCGAAGCGCGCAGCAAGGCTGCAAACAAGGACACCTTCGCCGGCTGACCGGGGACGGTCGTCGCAGCACGGCTGCGGCGAACCCGGAACTGCATGCGAAGCGGGCCCGGCCGCAGGCGACAATTCCGGGTATATTTTGGATAAATCGGTAACAGAGGTGAAAAGCTATGGATAGCGGCCAATCAACCAAGTTCATGTATGACCTGCTGCGGCTGATGCTGAGCAAGAAAGGGTCGGACCTGTTCATCACCGCGGATTTCCCGCCGGCGATGAAGCTCGACGGCAAGATGACGCCGGTGATGGACCAGAAGCTAACCGCCCAGCACACCGCCGACCTGGTGCGCGCGATGATGAACGATAAGCAGGCGGCTGAATTCGAAGCAACCAAGGAGTGCAATTTCGCCATCGCCCCTGCGGGCATCGGTCGATTCCGCGTCAACTGCTTCGTGCAGCAGGGCAAGATCGGCATGGTAATGCGCACGATCACCACGACGATCCCGAAGTTCGAGGATCTGGGGCTGCCGCCGGTGCTCAAGGACGTGGTAATGAACAAGCGCGGCCTGGTGATCATGGTGGGCGGGACCGGTTCGGGCAAGTCAACCACGCTGGCGGCGATGATCGGCTATCGCAACCAGAACAGCCACGGCCACATCATCACCATCGAGGATCCGGTGGAGTACGTGCATCCGCACATCAACTGCCTCATTACGCAGCGCGAAGTCGGCGTGGATACGGCCTCCTGGGAGGCAGCGCTGCACAATACCCTGCGCCAGGCGCCGGATGTAATCCTGATCGGCGAAATCCGCTCCAAGGAGACCATGGAGCACGCTGTGTCATTCGCCGAAACCGGCCACCTGTGCATGGGCACGTTGCACGCGAACAGCGCCAATCAGGCGCTGGACCGCATCATCAACTTTTTCCCCGAGGAGCGCCGGGCGCAGCTGCTGATGGACCTGTCGCTCAACCTCAAGGCGCTGGTGTCGCAGCGGCTGATTCCGCTCAAGGAAGGCAAGGGGCGCGCCGCGGCGATCGAAATCATGCTCAACTCGCCGCTGATCGCGGACCTGATCTTCAAGGGCGAGGTGCATGAAATCAAGGAAATCATGAAGAAGTCGCGCGAGCTCGGGATGCAGACCTTCGACCAGGCCCTGTTCGACCTGTACGAGGCAGGCAAGATCAGCTACGAGGACGCGCTCAGGAATGCCGACTCCGTCAATGACCTGCGCCTCAACATCAAGCTGCATGGGAAGGAGTCGCAGAACCGCGACATCAGCGCCGGCATCGAGCACCTGAACATCGTCTGAGCCGGGCAGGGTCCGGCACGCGCCGGGATCCGCGCCCGGCGCGCGCGGCTAGATATCGAGCCGCGCGATCAGGGCGTTGCTCTCGATGAAGGCGCGACGCGGCTCGACGTCGTCCCCCATGAGCTTGGCGAATATCTCGTCGGCGGCGATGCCGTCCTCGATCTGCACGCGCAACAGGCGCCTCTTGCTTGGGTCCATGGTGGTCTCCCACAACTGCTCCGGATTCATCTCGCCCAGGCCCTTATAGCGCTGCAGCGCGGCATTCTTTTCCACCTCCTGCAGCAGCCAGGCCATCGCCTCGGCGAAATCGGCCACGGCCTGGCGCTTTTCGCCGCGGCTCACCAGCGCCCCCGGGCCGATCAGGCCCTGCAGCAGCTGCGCCGTGCCGAGCAATTGCTGATAGTCCCCGGACAGGACGAAATCCTCGTCGATCACGCACCTGCGGCTGTTGCCGTGCACGCTGCGCTCGATCAACAGCCGATGCCTTTCGTGCTTCTCGTCGAAGCGCGGCGTGACCGCCATATCCATTCCGGCGAGAGCCTGCTCCAGGCGCTCCGCGCTCGCGCGCGCCGATTCAGCGTCGCGCAGGTCCAGTTTCAGCCCGGTGCCGAGGATCGCCACCAGCACGTCGCGGTCGATCAGCCGCGCGATGCGGTCGATCACCGCGCGCGACAGCAGGTAGGAGCTTGCCAGCTGCTGCAGCGCCTCGCCCGAGATCGGCTGGGCACCCTCGCGCGGCAGCAGCGACGCACCGACCAGCGCCTGCTTGAGCATGTACTGCGACAGCTCGTGTTCATCCTTGAGGTAGTGCTCTTCCTTGCCGATCTTCGCCTTGAACAGCGGCGGCTGGGCGATATAGATGTGGCCGCGCTCGACCAGGTCCGGCATCTGGCGGTAGAAGAACGTGAGCAGCAGGGTGCGGATGTGGGCGCCATCGACATCGGCGTCGGTCATGATGATGATGCGGTGGTAGCGCAGCTTGGTCAGGTTGTAGTCGTCCTTGATCCCGGTGCCCAGGGCGGTGATCAGGGTCGCGATTTCGGCAAAGGAAATGAGCTTGTCGAAACGCGCCTTCTCCACATTGAGTATTTTTCCCTTGAGCGGCAGTATCGCCTGGAATTTGCGGTCGCGCCCCTGCTTGGCGGAACCGCCGGCGGAGTCACCCTCCACCAGGTAGATTTCGCACAGCGCCGGGTCCTTCTCCTGGCAGTCGGCGAGCTTTCCCGGCAGTCCCATGCCGTCGAGCACGCCCTTGCGCCGTGTCATTTCGCGCGCCTTGCGTGCCGCCTCGCGCGCGCGCGCCGCGTCGACGATCTTGGCGGTAATGGTCCTGGCGTCCGCCGGGCGCTCGAGCAGGAACTCCGCAAGTTTGGCCGCGACCACTTCCTGCACCACCGGCTGCACTTCCGAACTCACCAGCTTGTCCTTTGTCTGCGAGGAGAACTTCGGTTCGGGCACTTTCACCGACAGCACGCAGCTCAAACCTTCGCGCATGTCCTCGCCGGTGGTCTCGACCTTGGCTTTCTTCGCGAGATCCTGCGCTTCGATATATTGGTTTAGGGTGCGCGTCATCGCCGCGCGCAGGCCGGTGAGGTGGGTGCCGCCGTCGCGCTGCGGTATATTGTTGGTAAAGCAGAGCACCTGCTCCTGGTAAGAATCGTTCCACTGCATCGCGACTTCGACGATGATCCCGTCTTTCTCGCCGACGGCATGGAATATGTTGGAGTGCAGCACGGACTTGTTGCGGTTGATGAATTCGACGAAACCCTTGACGCCGCCGGAGAAGGCGAAGTTCTCTTCTTTGCCCTCGAGCTGATCCACCAGGCGGATCTTGACGCCGTTGTTGAGGAAGGACAGTTCGCGCAAGCGCTTGGCCAGGATGTCGTAGTGAAACTCGACCTTGTTGAAGGTGTGGCTGCTGGCGAGGAAATGCACTTCGGTGCCGCGGCGCTCGGTGCTGCCGATTTCCCGCAGCGGTGCTGCAGGTACGCCGTCGCGGAATTCCATGCTGTAGGCCTTGCCCTCGCGGCGTATGGTGAGGCGCAACCATTCGGACAGCGCGTTAACCACGGAAACGCCGACGCCGTGCAGGCCGCCGGAGATCTTGTACGAGTTATTGTCGAACTTTCCGCCCGCGTGCAGTTCGGTCATGACGATTTCGGCGGTCGAGCGCCCCTGCTCATCCTCCGGGTGCTTCCCGGTGGGAATGCCGCGGCCGTTATCGGTCACGCTGATCGAGTTGTCGGTATGGATGGTGACGGTGATATCGTCGCAATAGCCGGCCAGGGCCTCGTCGATGGCGTTGTCCACCACCTCGAACACCATATGGTGCAATCCGGTGCCGTCCGAAGTGTCGCCGATATACATGCCGGGGCGCTTGCGCACCGCATCCAGGCCTTTGAGCACCTTGATGCTGCTCTCTTCGTAATCGCCGCTGCCGACGTGCTGCGGATTCGTCTTGTCGTTCATTTCCGTCATTGTCTTGACCTTCGCTGCAAACTTTCCTGGTGCCCGGGGGGGCCCGCGCCTGTTTCCTGCGCCTGTTTTCTAGATGCGCATCGGCATGACGACGTACTTGAAATTATCGTTGCCGGGAACGGTGATCAGGGCGCTGGAATTTGCATCACCCAGCGCGCACTCGACTTCAACGCAATCCAGATTGTTGAGCACGTCCTGCAGGTAGTTGACGTTGAAGCCTATGTCCAGCGACTCGCCCTTGTAGTTCACATCGAGCTCTTCCTGGGCCTCCTCCTGCTCGCTGTTGCTGCAAATGATCTTCAGGCTCCCGTCAACGAGCACCCAGCGCACCCCCTTGAACTTCTCGTTGGTGAGAATCGCTGCGCGCTGCAGAGCCTGCAGCAGCTGCACCCGGTTGAGCAGCAGTTTCTTGTTGTGCGCGGTGGGGATCACGCGGGTGTAATCGGGAAATTTTCCGTCCACCAGCTTGGAGATGAGTACGATGCCGCCGAAACTGAAGCGTGCCTGCGTCGGCGACAATTCGACTTCCACCGGGTCTTCGCTGTCGGACAGGAGCTTGGACAATTCGAGTATGGATTTGCGCGGCAGGATCACTTCCTGCGTTCCTTCGGCCTTGTGCGCGGCGCTCGCGAGCGCTAGGCGGTGACCGTCGGTGGCCACGACGGTGATCTTGTCGCCGGCCGAGACCAGCAGCAAGCCGTTCAGATAATAGCGGATGTCCTGTTGCGCCATCGCATATTGCACCGACAGAAACAGCTGCTTCAGCACTTTCTGCTGCAGACTCAGCTTGGTGCTGGCGCCTTCGGCCAGGGACAGTTTCGGGAAGTCCTCTGCCGGCAGGGTTTGCAGGTTGAACCGGCTCTTGGCCGCCTTTACCTGCAATTTTCTCTCCTGCAGGGCCAGCGTCACTTCCGATTGCTCGGGCAGTGCACGCAGGATATCGAGCAGTTTGCGCGCGCCCACCGTTATCGCCTTCGCGTCTCCCGGATTTTCGCAGACCGCCCGTGCTGAGATCTGAATTTCGATATCGGTCGCGACGATGGTGATGTCGTTACCCTTGCGCTCCAACAGGACGTTGGAAAGGATGGGCAAGGTATGACGGCGCTCAATGATGCCGGAAACAGCATAGAGCGGTTCGAGCAGAGTCTCCCTGTTTATCTTAATAGTATTCATTATATTTTCCTGATAATGATGATAATGCCGCGTGTTTCCGGGTACATCTCTCTAATTCCATTTGCATTCAAACATGTATGGCGCCAGCTCTGCCTGTATAAGCCTGTGGATCTTTGTTTATTGTTTGTGGACAGTAAAGGGTTGGCGGGAAAACCCGAAGTAATCCACAGGAAAGCGTTGGCTTGTCATCGGCGCGCATCATCCCTTCAGCACCTGTTCCAGGACGTGGTAGTCGTGATTGATTTCAGAATGCTTTTCCCGCAGTGAAGCGATGGTGCGGCAGGCATGCAGCACGGTGGTGTGGTCGCGGTTGCCGAATGCATCGCCGATGTCCGGCAGGCTGTGCTGGGTGAGTTCCTTGGCCAGCGCCATGGCCATCTGTCTCGGCCGCGCGACATTGCGGCTGCGCTTTTTCGAGTGCATGTCGGAAATCTTGATCTTGTAGAATTCAGCCACGGTCTTCTGGATGTTGTCGATGGAAATCTGCCGGTTCTGAACCGAGAGCAGATCCTTGAGCGCTTCTTTGGCGAGATCCAGCGAAATGTCCTTGCCGTTGAAACGTGAAAACGCGACGACGCTTTTAAGCGCCCCTTCCAGTTCGCGCACATTGGAGCGAATATGCTTGGCGATGAAGAACGCGACTTCCTCGTCCAGGCGCACCGCGATCGCCTCCGCCTTCTTTTGTACGATCGCGACGCGCATCTCCTGTTCCGGCGGCTCGATGCCCACCGACAGCCCCCAGGAGAATCGCGACTTGAGCCTCTCCTCTATGCCGTCTATGTCCTTGGGATAGGTGTCGCAGGTAATGATTACCTGCTTGTGCGCTTCGATCAGCGCGTTGAAAGCATAGAAGAATTCTTCCTGCGTGCGATCCTTGCCGCTGAAGAACTGAATATCGTCGATGAGCAGCAGGTCCAGCGAATGGTAATAGCGCTTGAACTCGTCGAACGACTTCTGATGATAGGCGCGCACCACGTCCGAAATATACTGGGCGGCATGGAGGTAGCGCACCTTCGCGGTAGGATGCTGCGCGAGCACGTTGTTGCCCACGGCGTGGATAAGGTGGGTCTTGCCCAGGCCGACGCCGCCGTACACGAACAGCGGGTTGTACGATGTTCCCGGGTGCTCGGACACCTGCAGCCCGGCCGCGCGGGCCAGCTGGTTCGCCTTGCCGATGACGAAATTGTCGAAGGTGAACTCCGGAATCAAACCGGCCTTTTCATGGCCGCTGGAGCGACGGCGCACCGGTTCGGTGATCGACGCCGGCGCGGCTTTGGCCACGGTGTCCGGCTGCGCCATGGCCAGGCTGACGCGGATGGGCGAGGAAAAGTACTCCGCTGCCATCGCTTCGATGCGCGCAAGATAGCGATTCTTGATCCAGTCAAGGACGAAGCGGTTCGGGGCCAGCAGTGCGACCTGCCCGGAGGGCGTCTTGCTGTCTAGTCGGAGCGGCTTGATCCAGGTGTTGAACTGCTGTGCCGGGAGTTCGTTTTCCAGACGGCTCAGGCAGGAAAGCCAGAATCTTTCCATGGCCTTGTATTTGACCTTATCGCAAAATGAGGGGACGCGTCCCCTCACACTCCCCCAAAATCTGAGCCCATTTCGCTATGGCTGAAATGGCTTCTCGGCATGAATGGAAGCTCGGGATTAACGGCGAAATCAAGCGCGCATTTTAGCCTTTCGCGGCGAAGTTATCCACAGGCATTTATTGGTTTGAGCCGCATAATGTCGTTGACAGAAAACAGCTATTTGGGGTTAAATGCCGGGTTCTTTCGCAAGCAAAAAAGAGCCCCGAGATGAAGCGCACCTTTCAGCCCTCCGTAGTTCGCAGGAAACGCACCCACGGATTTCTCGTGCGCATGCGCACGCGCGGTGGCCGCGCGGTTATCCGTGCCCGCCGCGCCCGCGGTCGCGCCCGCCTTTCGGTTTGAGGTCGAGCTCCAAGTTCGGCTTCTCCAAGGGGCAAAGACTGCGCCAGAAGGCGCAAATCACGTCAGTGCTTGCGCGCGGCCGGTCCGCCAGCGGCGGCAGCCTGCAATTGCATTCGCTGCCCAGCGCCAGCGGCCCGCGCTTGGGGGTAATCGCCGGCCGGCATGCCTGGCCGCGCGCGGTGGACCGCAATCGCTTCCGGCGCCTTGCGCGCGAGACCTTCCGCCTGCTGCAGCATCGCCTGCAGCAACGTGACTACCTGGTAAGGGCGCGCAACCCGCAAGGGCAAGCACCCGACGCTTCCGCGATCAAGGAGCTGCTGGTTCCGTGGTGCACTACCGATACAGACGAGGAACGGGGATGAGGCGCTTGCTGCTCGCCCTGATCAAGGCCTACCGTTACGGCATCAGCCCGCTGCTCGGCCCCAGCTGCCGCTTTTTTCCCAGCTGTTCGGAATACGCCGCCCAAGCGGTAGAGAAATACGGCGCCGGCCATGGCGGCTGGCTTGCACTCAAGCGCGTCGCACGCTGCCATCCCTGGCATCCCGGCGGTTATGATCCGGTTCCCTGAGAACAAATAAGACACTATACGACTGTGGATACACAAAGACTGATTCTGTTTTTCGTATTTTCGTTCTCGCTGCTGCTGCTTTGGGACGCGTGGCAGAAGGACCATCGACCGCCGGTCCCGGTCGCCGTGCAAGGCGCGAAGCAGAGCGCGTCGCAGGCGATCGTGCCCAGTCCCAGCGTGCCAACGCAGGCGACGCCGGCCGCCGCGCAAAAGCCGGGCGACGCTATTCCGGCGGCCCAGGCGGCCCTGGCAAAGAGCGAGCAGCTTACGGTCCGGACCGACAATTTCGTTGCCGATATCGACCTGCAGGGCGGCGATATCGTGCGCCTGGAACTGCTCAAGCAAAAGGACACGCTGGACGAGAACGCAAACTTCGTGCTGTTTTCGCCTGCGCACCACTACTATGCGGAAAGCGGGCTAATCGGACCCGGCCTGCCGACGCACAAGACCTTGTATAAAGCCAGCGCAAGAGAGTATGCGCTTGCACCAGGACAGGACAAACTGGAAGTGCGGCTCGAGGCTCCAGGCCCCGAGGGGGTGAAAACAGAAAAGATCATCACCTTCCGTCGCGGCAGCTACGTGATCGATATCACCCATGAAATCGTCAATAATGGTCCCGTCCCGCTGTCGGCCCATGCCTACTTCCAGTTCCTGCGCGACGAAGCGCCGCCGGCCGGCGATCCGAAGATGGTGAATACCTACACCGGACCGGCCATTTACACCGAGCAGGAGAAATTTCACAAGATTTCGTTCAAGGACCTGGACAAGGGCAATGCGAGCTATCCCAAGACTGCAGACAACGGCTGGATCGCCATGCTGCAGCATTATTTCGTCAGCGCGTGGCTGCCGAAGGAGGGAACCCCGCGCGAGTATTACGCCAAGCCGCTGCCCGACAAGCTGTTCTCCGTGGGCGTGATCCTGCCGGTAGCGGCGATCGCGCCGAAGGCGAGTGGCAGCGTAACAGCGTCGCTGTACGCGGGACCGCAGGAGCAGGAGGCCCTGAAGGACATCGCCCCAGGGCTGAATCTGACCGTCGATTACGGCTGGCTTACGGTGATTGCCGCGCCCATATTCTGGATGCTGCAGTTCCTGCACAAATGGGTGGGGAACTGGGGTGTGGCGATCATCCTGCTTACCGTCATGATCAAGGCGGCTTTCTTCCCGCTGTCGGCGGCCAGCTACAAATCCATGGCCAAGATGAAACTGGTGACGCCGCGCATGACCAAGCTGCGCGAACAGTACGGCAACGATCGCGCGCGCCTCAACCAGGCGATGATGGAGTTGTACAAGACCGAGAAGATCAATCCTCTGGGAGGCTGCCTGCCGATCGTGGTGCAGATCCCGGTGTTCATTTCGCTTTATTGGGTGCTGCTCGCCAGCGTAGAGTTGCGTCACGCGCCGTTCTATTTCTGGATACATGACCTGTCGGCACAGGATCCCTACTACGTGCTGCCGCTGCTGATGATGGCGTCGATGCTGGTCCAGACCAAGCTCAATCCGGTGCCTCCCGACCCGGTACAGGCGAAAGTCATGATGATCATGCCGTTCGCGTTCGGCGTCATGTTCTTTTTCTTCCCCGCCGGCCTGGTGCTCTATTGGCTGGTAAACAACATTCTCTCGATCGCGCAGCAGTGGCAGATTACGCGCATGATCGGAGGCGGCGACAAGGGCCGCGCGCACCGCTGACGCGCGGTGTGCCCGCGCCGGCCTCCGGCCGGCGCGGAACTGCTTTCAACAAGTCCCGCAAAGGCGGCCCGTGACTGAGCGCGACAAACCGATAGCGGCAATAGCCACCGCCCCAGGTCGCGGCGGCATAGGCGTGGTGCGGATTTCCGGAAGCGCGCTCGCGCCCCTGGCGCAGGCGCTGCTCGGCAAGCTCCCGGCGGCGCGGCGCGCGCTCAACGCCGATTTCCGCGATGCGCAGGGGGCGGTCATCGATCAAGGCATTGCCTTGTTCTTCCCGGCGCCACGCTCCTACACCGGCGAGGATGTGCTCGAGCTGCAGGGCCACGGCGGCCCGGTGGTGATGAAAATGCTGCTGCAGCGCTGTATTGAGCTGGGTGCACGCCTGGCCGAGCCAGGTGAATTCACCCGGCGCGCCTTTCTCAACGACAAGCTCGATCTGGCGCAGGCCGAGAGCGTGGCCGATCTGATCGAAGCCGCGACCGACAGTGCGGCCCGCTGCGCACTGCGCTCCCTGCGCGGCGAGTTTTCCGCCGCGGTCGATGCGCTGGTGCGCCAGCTGATCGAGTTGCGCATGCTGGTGGAGGCGCGGCTGGATTTTCCGGAGGACGAGCTCGATCCGCTGGAGCAGTCCGAGCTCGAGCGGCGGCACGGCTGCCTGCTGGGAGCGATCGATGCTGCGCTGGAGAAAAGCAGGCAGGGCAGCCTGCTGCGCACCGGCCTGCAGGTGGTGCTGGCCGGACAACCCAACGTGGGCAAGTCCAGCCTGCTCAATCGCCTTGCCGGCGAGGAGCTCGCCATCGTCACCGCCGTCCCCGGTACCACCCGCGACAGCGTGCGCCAGGCGATCCAGATCGAGGGCGTGCCGCTCAACATCGTCGATACGGCAGGACTGCGCGACACCCAGGACGAAGTCGAGCGCATGGGCATTGCGCGCACCTGGGACGAAATCGGCAAAGCCGATGTCGTACTGCTGCTGGTCGACGCGCGCGCCGGCGTAACCGCGGAAGATCTGGCGCTGGTGGAACGCATACCCCCGGGCGCAAGGCGCGTCTTCGTGCACAACAAGATCGACCTGCGCGGCAGTCCGCCCTCGCTGCAACGCGATGAGGCATATTCGAGTGTGCATCTGTCGGCCAGGACCGGAGCGGGCCTGGACTTGCTGCGCGCCGAACTGCTGTCCATCGGCGGCTGGCAACAGGGTGCGGAGGGTCTGTTCATGGCGCGTGAGCGCCACCTCGAGGCGCTGCGTCAGGCCGCGCGGCACGTGCAGCAGGCCGGAGCGCTATACGCGCGGCCGGAGCTATTCGCCGAGGAATTGCGCCTGGCGCAGGAGCAGCTCAACAGCATCACCGGCGAATTTGCCGCTGATGATTTGCTCGGCGAAATCTTCTCCCGCTTTTGCATCGGAAAATAGGACCAAGGTCACGTGAGCTGGGATCCGCAGCAGTACACGCGCTTCGCCGGACACAGGCTGCGGCCGGCGCTGGACCTGATCGCGCGCATACCGCTGGATCATCCGCGCAGCGTGGTCGATCTGGGCTGCGGCACAGGCAACGTCACTCGAATTCTGCGCAGCCGCTGGGTCGAAGCCGGCATCACCGGCGTCGACGGCTCGCCGCAGATGCTGGCCGAGGCGAGGAAAGTGCAGGACGGCATAGTCTGGGAACAATGCGAGCTCGGCGCCTGGAATCCGGCGACGAAATTCGATCTCGTTTTTTCCAATGCGGCGCTGCATTGGCTGGACGATCATGCAGCGCTGTTTGCCCGAATTTGCGCGCGCATCGCCGACGGCGGCGTGCTTGCCGTGCAGATGCCGCGCAATTTCGGCGCGCCCTCGCACACGCTCATGCACGAGCTTGCATCCAGCCCGCCCTGGGGCGATACGCTCGCGCCGCTGCTGCGGCCGCAGCCGGTGCTCGCGCCGGAGGCCTACTACGACCTGCTCGTCAGCCGCGCGCGCGCCCTCGACGTGTGGGAGACCGAGTATCTGCAGATCCTGGAGGGCGAAAACCCGGTGGCGGAGTGGACCAAGGGAACCTGGCTTGCGCCCCTGCTTGCTGCGCTTGCGCCGGACGCGCGATCAGCGTTCGAGGCCGAATATCGGCGCCGGGTAGCACGAGCCTATCCGCCGCGCGCCGACGGCAAGACGCTGTTCCCGTTCAGGCGCCTGTTTATCGTTGCCGCGCTCTAGCTGGCCACCGGCGCGGGGGATCGTTGTAAAATGCAATGCATTCATCCAGTAGCCTGTTGCGCCATGCGCCGGAGATCCGCATGGCTGCGGGTATTTTTTCAACGAACGGGCAGATAATTATCATGAATACAGCCAATGCCAAGAAGACCGCGGCCGCAAGCGCGCCTGACTACGTAAAGCACCAGGGTGTAAAGGAGTGGGTCGCCCAGATGGCCCAGCTGGCCAAGCCGGATCGCATCGTCTGGTGCGACGGCTCGCGTGAAGAATACGATCGCCTGTGCCAGGAGATGGTCGATACCGGCATGATGAAGCGCCTCAATCCGAAGCTGCGGCCCAACTGCTACCTCGCGCTGTCCGACCCTTCCGACGTCGCGCGTGTGGAAGAGCGCACTTTCATCTGCAGCGAGAAGCAGGACGATGCGGGCCCGACCAACAACTGGGTCGCACCGGCTGAAATGCGCAGCACCCTTGGGCGCCTGTTCGACGGCAGCATGCGCGGGCGCACCATGTACGTGGTACCGTTTTCGATGGGGCCGCTGGGTTCGCCCATTGCCCATATCGGCGTGGAGTTGTCCGATTCGCCTTATGTCGCGGTGAGCATGAAGATCATGACGCGCATGGGCAGGGCGGTGTTCGACGTGCTCGGCAAGGACGGCGCTTTCGTGCCCTGCATGCACTCGGTGGGCGCCCCGCTGGCAGCTGGCGAGAAATCTGCGCGCTGGCCCTGCAACCCGGAAAAATGGATCGTCCATTTTCCGGAAACGCGCGAAATCTGGTCCTATGGCTCGGGCTACGGCGGCAATGCGCTGCTGGGCAAGAAGTGCCTGGCGCTGCGCATCGCCTCGGTCATGGCGCGTGACCAGGGCTGGCTGGCCGAGCACATGCTGATCCTGGGCATCAGCAGCCCGCAGGGCAAGAAAAGCTATGTCGCCGCGGCTTTTCCGAGCGCCTGCGGCAAGACCAATCTGGCAATGCTGGTTCCGCCCAAGGGCTTCGAAGGCTGGAAGGTGGAGACCGTCGGCGAGGACATCGCCTGGATCAAGCCGCACGAGGACGGCAAGTTCTACGCCATCAATCCGGAAGCCGGCTACTTCGGTGTCGCGCCGGGCACCAATGTGCACAGCAACCCGAACTGCATGAAGTCGATCGAGCACGACACCATATTCACCAATGTCGCCGAGACGCCCGATGGGGACATCTGGTGGGAGGGCATGACGGACGCGCCGCCGGCGAGGCTCACCGACTGGACCGGCAAGGAATGGACGCCCGGCTGCGGACGCAATGCGGCGCATCCGAACGCGCGCTTCACCGTCCCGGCGACGAATTGTCCTTCGCTAGACCCGGCCTGGGACGACCCGAACGGGCTGCCGATTTCGGCTTTCCTGTTCGGCGGACGGCGTTCCGATACCACGCCGCTGGTGGTCGAGGCCTTCAACTGGGAAGACGGCGTCTACAAGGCCGCGACCATGGGCTCGGAAACCACTGCCGCCATCGTCGGACAAGTCGGCGTGGTGCGGCGCGACCCGTTTGCCATGATCGCGTTCTGCGGCTACCACATGGGCGATTATTTCAAGCACTGGCTGGCCGTGGGCAAGAAGGTGAAGCAGCCGCCGCGCATTTTCCAGGTCAATTGGTTCCGCAAGGATGCCAAGGGCAAGTTCGTCTGGCCCGGATTCGGCGAGAACATGCGCGTGCTCAGCTGGATCGTCGGACGCTGCCAGGGCCAGGCGCATGCGGTGGAAACGCCGCTTGGCTGGATGCCGGAGTTCGAGGACATGCAGTGGCAGGGGCTGGATTTCAGTGCCGAGAAATATGCCAGCGTCACCAATATCGATCGCGCCGCCTGGGAACGCGAACTGAAATTGCATGACGAATTGTTCGTCAAGTTGAAGGACAAGCTGCCGCAAGCCCTGGCGCTGGAGCGCAAACTGCTGGAGACGCGCCTCGCCCCCTGAGTTCCCGCCGCCGGGCAGAGGACCGCAAGGCCTTGCTTTCCCCCGACCCGCGGCCGATCAAATCCAATCCACATCGAGCTCGCAAGAAGAGATCCACATGGGCCAGGTCTTCCATCGCAATCCCAAGCACAAATATCCGCTCGCCGTCAGCGGCGACGGCCCCTATGTGATCGACCGGGACGGCAAACGCTATCTGGACGCGTGCGGCGGCGCCGCCGTGTCCTGCCTCGGCCACAGCGACCGCGAGGTGATCGACGCGATCAAGGCGCAGCTCGATCAGTTGCCGTTTGCACATAGCTCGTTCTTCACCAACAAACCGATGGAAGGCCTGTCGTGCGAACTGATCGAGAATGCGCCGACGGGCATAGAGCGCGTGTATTTCTGCTCCGGCGGCTCAGAGGCGGTGGAGGCGGCGCTCAAACTCGCGCGCCAGTATTTCGTGGAGATCGGCCAGCCGCAGCGCAGCCACATCATCGCGCGGCGGCAAAGCTATCACGGCAATACCCTCGGCGCGCTCGCAGCCGGCGGCAATTTGTGGCGTCGCAAGCAGTTCGAGCCGCTGCTGGTCGAGGTTTCCCATGTCGAGCCTTGCTATGCGTATCGCGGCAAACTGCCGGACGAGGACGACGCGGCCTACGGCCGGCGTTTGGTGCGCGAGCTCGAGGACGAAGTGCAGCGGCTCGGCGCGGACCGGGTCATCGCTTTCGTGGCGGAGACCGTGGGCGGCGCGACCCTGGGCTGCGTGACGCCGGTGCCCGGGTATTTCGCCGGCGTGCGCGCCGTATGTGACAAATATGGAATCCTGCTAATCCTGGACGAGGTGATGTGCGGCATGGGCCGCTGCGGCACGCTATTCACCTGCGAGCAGGAAGGCGTCGTGCCCGATCTCATTTGCATAGGCAAGGGCCTGGGCGCCGGTTACCAGCCCATCGGCGCCTTGTTGGCGAGCGCGAAAATCTATGATGCCGTGCTCGCAGGCTCCGGCTTTTTCCAGCACGGCCATACCTATACCGGGCATGCCACCGCCTGCGCCGGTGCCTTGGCGGTGCAGCGCGCGATCAAGCAGCGCGGGCTGCTGGCCAAAGTGCGCGAAAGCGGCGCCGGACTCGAGGCCAGGCTGCAGGAGCGCTTCGGCGGGCACCCCCATGTCGGGGATATTCGCGGACGCGGCTTGTTCTGGGCGCTGGAGCTGGTCGAAGACCGCGCCAGCAAACGGCCATTCGACTCGAAGCGCAGAATCAATGCGCGCCTCAAACTGCGCGCCCTGGAAAACGGCTTGATGTGCTATCCCATGGGCGGGACACTGGACGGCGTGGCCGGCGACCATGTCATGCTCGCCCCGCCGTACATCGTTACCGCGGCGCAGCTGGACGAAGCGGTGGAAAAGCTCGCACGTTCCATCGATGAGGTGATCGCGGCGCATTGGGCCGCAGGCGCACCGGTGTGATAAGGTCCGCGCATTTACGCTGAGGGTCAGGCGGTGCAGTTCAGAGCAATCATTATCACCGCGTGTACCGCGGCCGCAATCATGCTCGCGCCCGCGCACAGCGCCAGCGGCGCCGACAAGCTCATCAGCGTTGGCACCGGCGGCATCAACGGCGTCTACTTTCCGCTTGGCGGCGCGATCTGCCGTCAGATCGAGGCCGGGCGCAAGGATCACGGCTTTCGCTGCATGGTCGAATCCACCGAGGGTTCCGTCTCAAATATCAATGGGGTCCTGTCGGGCGATCTCGACTTGGGGCTCGCGCAAGGCGATGCGCAATATACGGCGGTCAAGGGCCTGGGTCCGTTCAAGGACCGACCGCAGCCGAAGTTGCGCACGTTGTTCTCGCTCTATCCGGAGTTGTTCACCGTAGTGGCGCGTATGGATGCCGGCATCAATCGCCTCGAGGATCTGCAGGACAAACGCGTATATGCGGGTGAGCTCGGCAGCGCAACGCACGCCATCGCCGATTTGGTATTCGGTTCCCTGGATGTGAAACCCCGGTATGCGAAGCCCGCGAGCATGAGCGCCGCGGAATTGGCGGCGGCGCTGTGCGAGAACCGGATAGACGCTTTTGCCGTCATCGCCGGACATCCCAACGCAAGCGTGCAGCAAGCGGCGAATTCCTGCGCAACCAATATCGTCGCCGTCGCCGGGCCGGTGATTGACCGGCTGCTCAGCGAACATCCGTTTCTGGCCCGGGCGAGCGTACCGGGCGGAATCTACAGGGGGGCCGAGCGCGCACAGACCAGCTTCGGCGTGTTTGCGACTTTGGTGGCGAGTGCAGACCTCCCGGAGGCGACCGCCTATCTGGTCACCAAAGCGGTGTTCGAGAATTTCGACGCATTTAGGCGATCGCATCCGGCGCTGGCCGATATCAGCAAGGAGTCGATGCTAGCGGGCGGCACCGCGCCCATTCATCCTGGCGCCCTACGCTATTTTCGCGAACAGCGCATGCTGAAGTAGCGTATCGGACGTTTCCGATCGCAGCTTGACACCGGCAGCTGGCTGGCCGGCTGCGTTTGTCGAAGATTGCGTTTAGCGGCAATAGATATCGATCAAGGCGCGCGCGATCGCAGCAGGGGATTTCTTGCCGCGCCGGTACCAGACCTGGGTCCAGTTCAGCGCGCCCAAGAGGGCCAATCGAAATACCTTGCGATCGATGTGCGGCGGAAGGTCTATGGCCTCGATCAGCACGCGAAAACGCGCTTCGTATCCATCGCGCAGCTTGATCAATCGGCCGGTTAACATGCCCATGTCCGGATTGAACAATGAACTTCCGGTAAATCCGGCAAGTGCGTCGTCGGAAACCAGTACTTTGAGGTGGGCCGTGCAGGCCGCCTCCAGCCTTTGGCGCGGATCCTGAACCTGCGCCAGCGCCTTGTCGATCGAGGTGTTGATCTCGCGGAAGCCGGCGTCGTGGACTTGGGAAAACAGATCTTCCTTCGAGCGAAAGTAATGATATATCGATCCGGGAAGGATTCCGGCCGCCTCGGCGATTTCCTTCAGCGTTGCACCCTTGTAGCCGTGTCGATGGAACGCCCGCGCGGCAACAAGGAGGAGGTGGTGGCGCAGCGTATTCGATTTGCCGTGCAGAGCCTTCTTCGATCCCGTCTCAAGCAACTGCCAGCGGCGTTCGGCGCGCTTGAATCGCGCTTGCTGCACGCCGTTGAGGCGAGGTTTTCCGGTCGCATCGCTTTTCGAGAGCACGGATATCCGCTTGTACAGCGTTTCGAGCTGATGGCGTTTCCAGATCGCGCGGACCCCGGACGGGGATATCTTTACGCCACGCTCGCGCAGCGCGTCGGCGACGCGGAACTGGCCCAACTCCGGCTCGGAGCGGGCGTAGGCCAGCACCAGCGCTTCCGCTTGCGATCTCGCATTGCTCGCAATGGTTCGAGCCATCAATCCCACTCCGCGATGGAAATACTGCGATATTCTCTTTCGAATGCTGATTGCAGGAGCCATTCCTCCAAGCGCTTGACAAGGCGCGTTGCGCTAGTTTAACCTGCTTGCGTCTTCCCAAACAATAATTTAATAAAGCACTTTGGGATAGATGTAATTTCGCTGCGAAAGTCCATGTAATTTTTTCTTGATAGGAGGAGGTATGGTCCGTCTATTCAGCGGCAAATTCTTGTTCACGCTGGCGCTGGCCGGCATATCGGGTTCCGCGCTTGCCGACCTGACCGTAGGCGTGACCCTGTCGACCACGGGGCCGGCGGCGTCGCTGGGCATTCCGGAAAAGAACACCGTGGCGCTGCTGCCCAAGAGCATAGGCGGGCAGAAGGTGAAT
>Ga0335085_10001441_pt1 | contig 50646 bp, 37 predicted proteins | sample Lox_Sample_45_FD_206712 | JGI IMG/M metagenome (GOLD analysis project Ga0335085, IMG submission 206712) | Soil microbial communities from Loxahatchee National Wildlife Refuge, Florida, United States - Lox_Sample_4.5 | ecosystem: Environmental > Terrestrial > Soil > Wetlands | place: USA... | reverse complement strand
TGCCCCATAGATTACTTCGAGGTTTTCCCCTAACTCGATGATTCCAGAGATCCGGGGGGAGGGGGTATACCCCTAAACGCACTCGATTCCCAAATTGGAACCGCATTTCTTTGCGTCCTTCGCGGTTAAGATTTGGATTTCCGCAGCTAAAAAGAAATCCCACCTTCCTCAATGACGTTGAAACGACACAGAAGAAGATGGGATGAACCAAACGAAATACACCAGCTTAAGCGACCGCTTCTTCTCGATCGTGATCCGCTGCGACACCTTTCTTCCCCAAAAACTTCAGAAGCGCCGGATTCACTTCCTCAGCGTGAGTCCAAGCCACGTTGTGAGGACCATCTTTAATCACGACGAGTTCCGCGCCTTTGATCAGCTTCGCAGTGCGTTGACCTGCAGCTGCGAAAGGCACAATGCGATCCGCGTCTCCGTGAATGACCAGCGTTGGCACATCGATCTTCGCCACGTCATTGCGGAAGTCTTCGTGCCAGGTTGGAACGCAAGCATAGCTCGCAATAGGAGATGCGCTCGCGGCAACATTCCAACATGCCTGGATCACCTGCTCACTGACTCGCTTGCCGAGATTAACATCGGCATTGAAGAAGTTTTTGAAGAACTCGGTGAAGAATGCGTAGCGATCTGCCTTGACGGCCTTCTCGATTCCGTCAAACACCGAGCCATCAACGCCTTCCGCATTGTCCGCAGCCTTCAATAAGTAAGGAGGAACGCCGCTAATGATGATAGCTTTGCTCACATCCTTCGATCCATACTCGCCGACGTAGCGCGCGACTTCGCCTCCGCCCATCGAGAATCCAGCGAGCACAAACTTCTTCAGCTTGAGATGTTGAACCACATGATGCAGATCTTCGGCGAACGTGTCGTAGTTGTAGCCCGTTGTCGGCTGACTCGATTTCCCAAAGCCGCGACGATCGTAGGCAATGACGCGATATCCGGCATCGAGCAGGACGGGAATCTGTTTCTCCCACGATGAACTGCTGAGTGGATATCCATGAATCAAAACCATTGGCTGGCCGGAACCGTGATCTTCATAATAGAGGTTGATTGGTGTGGAATTCTCTTTTCCAACTTCGATATAAGGCATGGGGAAGGTCTCCTAACTTTAGAGATTGGGTTATCTTTCGGTATAGATGGTGGGCGCGTGGGGCTGGATTCAATGAAGGAGCGAGCACATCGGGCTCAGGAAGATGGGGCTAAAGTGTAAGCTGTTCACGCGTTGTATGGATCAGGACAAGGATAAGACGGTCAACTTCGTTATCGTGCCCACGATGACAGAGCGTGAAGTTGTGTGCCTGCTGCTGGATAGGTTCCCCGATGTCCGTGACCGTGTGTGCCCGGAGGAATACTATTTTGAGCTTCCGACCGTCGTCTATGACACCTTTTCCACAATAGTGATTGAGAGAGCGGACGATCCCGGGTTCCTTCAATCCGTCGCATTTTTCATTGACGAGCTTGCGGAAAACAAGGACAGGTTAGTTCAGCAGGGTTTGATTGTTTGCCTTCTCGAGGGAATTGCTGCAGAGGAGGAAGTCGCTCGAAAGATCGAACACAATGACTCCCCATTCCAGGAGCCTGCTTCACGAGGTGGAGAGTAAGATGTACGGTCGCACACCATCGGAGTGAGGAACTGAAATCTGAAACCCGCTCCACGGATCAGTGTTTTAGCACGTCGTTGCGCGATCACACGCCAGTGTGACTCGAGTCATTGAAAATCGCCATCCTGCCGGCCCAAACTAGCCAAGGCGAAAGCGGTATAGCGGCGAATCTCCCAATAGGAGCTAAGTCCTTATAAATGAAGATTTTGCCCGCAAGTCATTGAGCGCCATAGATTATTTCAGAAATTTCCCCTCCCCCCGGTCTAATGGAATCATCGATTTAGGGGGGATACCTCAAAAATCGCACCGATTCCCAAAATGAAACTCAGTTCTCCGCGCGCCCTCAGCCGCCTTTCTCCGCGAAGTAGCGGTCGAACGATCTTTTTGATTCCGGCCGAACGAATTGTAGGTCCAGCATCGCTGCTCGCCGCAGAAGCATAACCTGCGAACTCTTCATCCCGAACTCGAGTTGAAGCCGCACGATTGCGACAACCTCTCCTGCTATTCTGAGCAGTTCGGAGGATCTTCGTGCAAGCGGTTTACATACTCTCGGCAGTTCGCACACCCATCGGGAAGTTCGGCGGTTCGCTGGCTTCTCAAACCGCAGTCGACATGGGAGTCGTCGCGGCCAAAGCTGCCGTCGAACGCGCACAAATTCGTCCCGATCAGATTGAAGAAACAATCTTCGGGAATGCGCGGCAAGCTGGAGGCGGACCAAATCCTGCGCGCCAGATTTCGATTCGCAGCGGAGTGCCGCAGGAAGTTCCGGCCTACACGGTGAACAAGGCATGTGCTTCTGGCATGAAGTCGATCGCGCTGGCGTATCAGGCGATCCTGCTCGGAGAATCAGGCTGCATTCTTGCAGGTGGAACCGAATCGATGTCGCGCCTTCCCTACTATCTGGATGGAGCGCGTTGGGGATATCGCCTCGGCAATCAGGAACTCGTGGACGGAATGTATCGCGATGGATTCTTCTGTCCGCTGGCGAAGATGGTGATGGGCGAGACGGCGGAAGTGTTGGCGGAAGAGTACAACATCACGCGCGAGGAGCAAGACGAGTTTGCGCTAACGTCCCAAACCCGCGCAGCTCGCGCCATTGCCGCCGGTCGATTCGATGCAGAGATCGTTCCGGTGACGATCGAAGGCAAGAAGGGAACTACGACGTTCGCGCGCGACGAACATCCATTTCCGGATTCAAGTATGGAGAAGCTGGCGAAATTGCCGCCGGTGTTCTCAAAGACAGGGACGATCTCGGCAGGGAATTCTTCAGGGATCACCGACGGCGCTGCAGCGATGGTGATTGCCAGCGAGCATTTCGTGAAGCAGAACAATCTGAAGCCACTCGCGCGAATTGCCGCGGTTACGTCGGCAGGAGTGGATCCGCGCACGATGGGAATCGGCCCGGTTCCCGCACTGCAGAAGCTGGCAGACAAGCACGGTTTGCGGCTGCACGAGTTCGGTCTTGTCGAACTGAACGAAGCGTTTGCGGCGCAAGTCCTAGCCTGCGATCGCGTGCTCAGCTTCAACCGCGATCGCCTGAATGTGAATGGAGGCGCGATCGCGCTGGGACATCCGATTGGCTGCACGGGTACGCGCATTACCGTCACGCTGTTGCACGAGATGCTCAAACGCAACACCAAAAAAGGTGTGGCGACGCTCTGCGTGAGCGGCGGAATGGGAATGGCGCTTGCGTTGGAGAATGTGGTTTGAGATCCACCGAGGCTAAAGCCCGAATCCCCGTCCCCTTTCGCGGCGCTGAAGCGCCGCTCTTCCACGGCACCTCCGGCTGCACATCTGGTATGCTTTCTCCGCCTTGTTACCCCCAGACAAGCAGACCTCCACATCACTTCAGGAGCTCCCATGATTCGTCCGATGATTCGTTTCTGCGCGGTAACCATCCTCGTTTTCGCAGCAAGCTTCGTATTCGCCCAAACTGAATTCTCAGCCGAGGTACACAACGACAAACATCCTGACTCAGACGCCAAAGTCTATTTCGGCAAAGACAAGGCGCGCTTCGAACCTGGCAAAAAAGAGGCACGCGGCGGAGGTGCTGTCATCTTAGACATGACCAAGCAGAGCTGGACTGTGCTGATGGATGAACGCCAAATGTATATGGAGATGCCGCAGCAGATGATCGGACAGAAGGTCGGGTACGATTTCTTCCACGCTCAGAACGTAGAAGATGCCTGCCCACAGTGGTTGGAGATGTCTCAGAACAAAGGAGGCACTTGCCACAAGGTCGGCAACGAGACGGTGAATGGTCGCAGCACGGTGAAGTATGAGGGCACGAACTCGAAGGGTGAAACAGGAATGGTTTGGCTCGATCCGAAGCTGCGTTTTCCCGTGAAATGGCAGGATAAGAATGGAGGCGGAGAACTGCGGAACATCCAGGAAGGATCACAGCCTTCGAGCCTGTTTGAGATTCCGGCTGGCTACAAGAAATTCGAGATGCCGAACATGGGAAATATGGGAGGCATGCAGCGGCCGCAGTAACAGGACCGGCAGCGGACTGACAATATTAATGGTGCGCAGGGCAAATCCCGCTGCCCTGCGCCAAGGGCAATGGAGTTCCACCTTCCGTCACGGAGCCCGAGCGCGAATCGAAGTGAAAGAAATGCAGGTTTCCGTCGGTCTCCATCACATAAACGATGCTACCGTCGTGATTGAAAGCAAAGCCCGGAGTTTGTGAGGTCATCGGCAGGGAATTGCCTGTATCGATGAGCTTGTGAGTCGTCACACTGATTTGCGCTATATGAATCACGCCGCTCAACGGATCGGTGAGAAACAGATACTTTCCTGAACGATCGAGCTTGATGTAAGAAGCGCTGCCGCAGAAGCTCAACGTCGCCGCCGTACAGTGGATCGCGAGTTTTGGATTCGGGCTGTTCGGGAAGATATCAACGTAGCCCTCATTTGGTGTGACGGAATTCCGATGCAACACGGCGATGACCGCTCCAATCGCGACGTCCTGATCGCCATTCAGAGCAATGAGTTTACTGCTCGTACCCAAGGTACCGTTGCCGGGATTGATTGCACGTTGCAGATATACAGATCCCGTACTAGCGGGGGAAGAAATGTAAAGCTTCCTGGCATCCGGACTAAACCCGTATAAGATGGCGGGCCAAAAAGGCGCCGGGCCGTACGCTCCCTGAAATTCAGTGGCCTCTTTCAATTTTCCATCTAATTTTCCATCCACAGTCTCAACCTTGAAGAGGCGGATTTTGGCGAAATACTGATTGTTGCTGTTGGTGACCTGCAGCATGTAAGCGAATCTTCCGCCGGGGTGCATGTTGAACTGCGACAGAGTATCCGCATCTAATGTCTGAGTTGCAGGTGATTGCGGGACACCGGAATTATCTGTTTCGTAAACCGAGAGGTGCTGCACACTGCGAGCGTCGGACCAGACGGCGTACAGGAATTTGTCGTGCGGGGAGGGATCGAACTGCAGCAAAGAGGCACCTGCAGGAGTCAGTGCAACCGGTTGTTCGGACGGAGTAATGAGAAGCGATGCCGGATCGATGGAATAGGTAGTGACCGATCCACTATCGAGGACATAAAGGATTTCGGTGCTCGGTTTGGCGAGAGATGTCTGGCCATTCGATCCTCCACAACTCAGCAGCCCGCTGACGGAGAGCAGGACCAAGAACCCGAGCGAGTACAACTTAGAACTCACGGCAAACAACTCCCGAGCCCGTCATACTACCAACATTGGACGAATTGGCGCAGCGCAGGGTTGCGAAAAGTTCGGAAAGTTGTTCACTCAACCATTGCCGAAATCAGGCGTGCACTGGAGCAGGGAAAGCCTAATCCCTGAGAAACGCAGGGTTGTCCAACGACGGGCCTACCTCCACTACGCCGATCAGGATCACCGGACAGCCGGGATTGGCTGCTGTTCCCTGCAGGCAGGTTTGCGCGGGTGTCCGCCGGAAACTATACTCGCCGTTGGCAGGGCCGACTTTGGGAGCAGGGAATGCCTTTATCCGCGGTGATCGTCGACGATGAGCAACTGGCGCGCGATGAACTCGCTTATCTTCTGAAGAATACAGGCGAGGTTACTGTGATTGCCCAGGGGAAGAACGGCCTTGAGGCGGTAAACCTCATCAAAGAGCACAGTCCGGATCTTGTTTTTCTCGATGTCCAGATGCCGGGGTTGGATGGTTTTGGCGTTATCAAGAAACTGCTGGATAAGAAGGTGCCACTTCCGAAAATTGTTTTTGCAACGGCGTTCGACCAATACGCGGTCAAGGCGTTCGAGGTCAATGCGGTCGACTACCTGCTCAAACCGTTCGATAAGAAACGGGTGGCGCAGGCGATCCACAAGGCGCGGGCTCAGCAGGATGCTGATGGTGCCCCGGCGGAGAAGTTCGAAACGCTGGTGCGCATGCTGGAGTTGCAGAAACAGCCAGCATCGAAGGTTCTGCTAAAAGCGGCTGGCCGGATGTTTCTGGTGGACCAGAAAGATATCTGTTACGCGTGGATCGAAGATGGCGTGATCACAGTTGTGACTGCGGGCGCAGCGGGCATGGAAGGCCAATCGAACTGCCGGACGCTGGAGGAGTTGCTCGACAGTCTCGATACCAATTTGTTTTGGCGTGCTCATCGTTCCTATCTGGTGAACATCAACCGGATTCGCGAGGTTGTCCCCTGGTTCAAGAGTTCCTACCAACTGCGGATGGACGACAAAAAACAGACCGAGATCCCGGTCAGCCGCGCTCAAACCAAGCGACTCCGGGAATTGTTCGGACTTTGACCGTTCCTCCTTTAGCGGCTCCACTCGTCCATGAATGTCGCCGTTGCTGGATTCGTTGTCGCACATACGGCTACGTACGCGGGCGGCGGTTTCCAACAAATCCCTGATCAGTGTGCCTGTGTACATTGATTCCGTTAACGGCTGCATAGAAATCCGGAAGACAGCGAGCTTGCACTGTCTTCCAGATTTGGGGGGAAGGGCTACACTGCCAGCGCCTCCAGTGCAGTTCGATTCCGGATCACGAGCCTGGGTCCATCGAGGCGAATGAGCCGTTTCCTTCGCAGGGTAGTAAGCAATCGCGTGACCGTTTCACGCGAAGCACCAATGCGCTGCGCCATTTCTTCGTGAGTCATGGGTAAGGTGGGGCAGCGGCCTTCTGTCTCAGCCTGGTTGGCGCATTGAGAAAGCAACAATCTCGCAAGCTTTCCGGCCGACGAGCGCGTCAGAATCAAATCGTGGATGTCGCCATAGGCCGACTGATAGTCACGGCTCAGACATTGTGCCGTATGTAGCCCAACCTCGCTCTGGGCGAGCATGAAGTCGAGAAAGTGCTTCCGATCGACAAAGGTCACCTGACACGGCGTGGCGGTTTCGGCCGTGGTTTCGTACCCGGTATTGGAAACCGTTGCGCTGAGGCCCAGGACCTGCCCCATTTCTGCTGATTTGAGGATCAGGATCTTGCCTTCGCGTGAGCTGGTCGACAGGTTCACACGGCCGGAGCAAACGATGAAAATTCCTCGGGGAGTCTGTCCTTCCACGAACAACAGCGCGCCCGGAGGCAGCGTCATCTTATGGCTTATCTCATCGAGATCCTGCAAGAGTTCAGGGCCAAAATCGCAAAAAGAGCCGCAACCCTGATTCGTGCACTCGGCGCAGTGTTCGATGATCTCCAGCTCGTAGGGCGTTTTCATATCGTCATCCTTTTCTGGGATTGGTCGCTCTTTCCGGGAAAGTATCTCTGTCGAGGGCGCGAGGCCCGATCCGCCGCAGTGCCGCGAGCTGGAGAGTAGACCGCGAGCGTGTGCTCTGGTATCGCTATTCGCGCTATTCGCGGCGGAGATCAGTTCCCATCCGGCACTCGGTTCTTCGTGACGCTCCCACGCGAGGTGGCAGGCGAACAAGTACAGTGGATCGATTTCCTTCGGTTGGGAGCCCGGGTTCGGTTCGGGCTGGAAAGCCCTGTCAAAAGTAATCCACGAGTGCGAAAGCCGGTTAAATCCAATATCCTTGTGCGGACATGAGATGTTGCCAGAATTTCGGCAACGCCAACCTCTCGTGGAAGTAGCCAAACCAGGAGAACTTCGGAGCGGCAAATCAAGAGCGGGATGCGTTTCTCTCTTTGTTTGTAACACTCGACAACTCCACGGCAACGGAGCCAGGTCTGTTGCGACCGAACAGTCCGCTACCAACTGCAAAATGGGATGTGTCTGTTTCTCCAAAGACGGGCGGAGGGAGGCGCCGGCCAGAGGCGAGAACGAAAGACAAGAGGCAAGCGGAGTTCCAAAACGGCAAATGGAAAAGGGTCTGCAAGTTCCCTGAATGGAACGGCTTCGGGATAGCGGCGTGAGTCGCGGTTTCGTGGGCCGCCGTGGTTCCGTCAAAATGCCGAGCATTCGGCAGGCGCCATCGGCAGCGGGATGTGAAGGGTCAGCTTTTGTACGGACCGAGGTAGTCGTCGCGAGTGATACCAAGGCGGTGCATCTTGGATTGTAAGGTGGTTCGTTTCAATCCGAGGCGCTGTGCCGCCCCGCGTGGACCCGAGATGACGCCGCGGGTTTCCCTCAAGACACGGATAATGTGTTGCCGCTCCGTATTGTCGAGAGTATGGCTCGAACGAGCAGAAGACATCTCATCGTGGACCTGAATTTCTTCCAGCGGAACCCGAAGGACGGTTCCTTCACTGAGGATGACGGAGCGTTCCATGAGGTTCTCGAGCTCGCGAACGTTTCCGGGCCAGTTCCACTGCGAAAGGGCGCCCATTGTCTCCCTTGGAATAGTTTCGATGTAACGTCCCATACGGCTGGCAAACTTGTGCACGAAATGGCGGACCAGAAGGGGGATGTCTTCGCGGCGCTCGCGCAAGGCCGGCATACGGATGGGGAATACGTTCAGCCGGTAAAATAAATCGCTACGGAATTCCCGATGAGCGACTCGTTCCTCCAGGTTGCGGTTCGTAGCGGTCAAAATGCGCACATTTACCTTTTGAGTGTGTGTGCTGCCCAACCGTTCAAATTCCTGGTCCTGGAGCACGCGCAGTAGCTTGGGTTGGAGTTCCATCGGGATCTCGCCGACCTCGTCGAGGAATAGAGTGCCGCCATCGGCAACCTCCATCCGCCCGACTTTACGGGTTACCGCCCCGGTAAATGCGCCCTTTTCATGGCCGAACAGTTCGCTTTCGAGAAGACCCATCGGAATGGCCGCACAGTTAACTTTCATGAACGGCGCATTCTTGCGACGGCTCATCTGGTGGATGGCACGGGCGATCAGTTCTTTGCCAGTGCCGGTCTCTCCCAGGATCATGACGGTGGCGTCGCTGCGGGCGACGGTGAGCACCTGACCAAGGACCTGCGTGAGCGCAGCGCTGTCACCAAGAATTTCAGGGAAGTCGCCACGCCGAGGCGGCCCTCCTTCCAGGTAGCGCTTTTCTTCGTTAAGCCGTGCCTTGAGTTGCTGCAACTCGACGGCGGCACGGTGGTTTTCGATTGCCAGGGCGAGTTGAGCGGCAACCTGTGCGAGAAGACTCATATCCTCTTCGCGAAATGCTTTTTGGCGCGTGCTCCCGACCACCAGTACGCCAAGCGCTCCGCCCGGCCGCATCATGGGAATACAACACACTGACTCCAATCCCTCCGCCGCCATGCTGGTCGCGACTTCTTCTTCCATACAGACCAGCTCTTCCCTGGAGAAAATCTTGATCACGCGCTCCTGCATGGCCAAACCTGAGGGACTTCGCGGGGTCACGACTTGCACGGCATCAATGATGCCTTTCCCGAGCGGAAAATCGATGGCCTGGCGTACGAGGAGGTCGGTTTTGGGATCGTGCAACACAAAACTTGCGAACTCGTGGCACAAGGCGCGGCGGATGCTTGCCGAGATTCGGGGGAACACCTGCTGAAGATCCCAGTTCGATGAAAGTAGGTCGCTGACATCGCAGACCGCCTGTAGCCGCTCGGTTTGATTGCGAAGGCCTTGCTGCGCTTCATCGAGGATCCTCTGGAGGTCCTGCTTATTACTCTCCATGCCGGCTCCAGGCGCCGGGAATGGCGCGATCGAGATCGCTCGAGAGTGATCCGGACGCGAAGCCTCGTCTTTCGTTCACGCTCCGGAAGGTTGATCGACACAAGCAGATACGAAAGACACACGATCGTGACCGGGAAAGATGCCGAGCTGTAATGCGAGGACGGCAAACGTGGCGACGCCTTATCGGTGAGAGCCGGCTGCAGGAATGCCTGCTGATAAGGGGGTACAGAAAAAACACTCAAATATCCGTGATTTACCGCCTCCCCCTCAAAAGGCGGACATTTATCCGGAAAGCTGGACCAGGTTGAATCTCAAACAGACCGCCTTGATTATAAAGACGATGTCAAGACTATCTGCTCGGCTCTAACATGGAAGTTAGCGAAAGAGGCTGGATGAACAATATTGGCTGATGATGTTGAAGATTATCAGTTCGCCTATTTGGGAAATATAATCTCCATATATGGCGCGAGGATGGGAGAGTAAGTCAATCGAAGCCCAACAAGCTGAGGCAAGTGAGAAACCCGACACGACGCGAGTCAGACTTACCCCGGAGGCGGCGGCTCGCAGCCGAGAGCGTGAGAATCTCCGACTTGCTCGGAAGCAGGTCCTTCAGCAACTGGAGCAGGGTGGAAATCCGCGACATCGCAAGCTACTGGAAGAAACTCTGGCCGATCTTGATCAAAAACTGAGCCGTTTTGAGGGGGAACCGGGTGAGCAGACTCCCGTCAGGACCCCCACTTCCGGGTAGGCTACGAACCATGGCTCGGTTACGTATAATGATGACTTTATGACAGCCTACGTGTACGTGTCATTAAAGAAGAGTGTCCTCGACCCCCAAGGCAAAACCATCCAGGGTGCGCTCCAGAAGATGGGCTACAAAGGTCTGGAGAGCGTACGGCAAGGGAAGTATTTTGAAATCCAGTTGGATGGCGGCCTTTCCCCCGATCAGGCGAAGTCAGAAGTCGAACGAATTGCCCGCGAAGTATTGACCAATCCGGTTATCGAAGAATTCCGTTATTCCTTGGCCGAGTAGCCGGGGAACCATAGAGGTGGGGCTATGTGCGGCATTGTCGGTTACGTCGGCAAGAAAAGTGTCGTTCCCGTCATCATTGAGGGCCTGCGTCGACTCGAATACCGCGGATACGATTCTGCAGGCATCGCCGTGGGAAATGGCGGCGATGGGCTCGACATCAGACGCGCCGAAGGCAAGCTGCGCAATCTGGAAGAGGCGATCAAGCAGAAGCCGCTGAACGGGACGTACGGAATCGGCCACACGCGTTGGGCAACTCACGGGCGTCCGACGGAAGAAAATGCCCATCCACACCGCGACTGCACGGGGAAAATCGTGGTCGTTCACAACGGGATCGTCGAGAACTATCTCAGCCTGAAAAAGAAGCTGATTGAGGAAGGGCACAAGTTCACCACCGAGACTGACACGGAAATCATCGCTCACCTGGTCGAGAAGTTCTTCTACAAAACGGGCAACGGACATCGGCCATCTCTGGAAGAGGCAGTACGGCAGACGATTAAGCAACTGTCTGGAGTCTTTGCGATTGCAGTGATCTGCACGGACGATCCCGGGAAAATCGTCGCGGCGCGCAATGGACCGCCTGCCGTGATCGGGTTGGGCAACGACGAGTATTTCGTCGCCTCCGATGTTCCTGCAATCCTCCATCACACGCGCGATATTTTCTTTCTTGCCGATGGGGACATGGCCGTCGTTACTCCCGATGGGGTGCAATTAACGGACTTCAACGGCAAGCCCGTGGTTCGGCAGGTGCAGCATGTAACGTGGGATCCGATCCAGGCGGAAAAGGGCGGATTCAAGCATTTCATGCTGAAAGAGATTTACGAGCAGCCCAGTGCGGTGCGGGAAACTACGCTAGGCCGCGTCTCGCAGGATACGGGCCACATCTTTCTCGATCAGATGGAAATCACGGAAGCTGAATTCCGCGAGGCGAAAAAAATCAACATCATCGCCTGCGGAACCAGTTGGCATTCCGGACTTGCCGGAAAGTTCATGATCGAGTCGCTGGCGCGAGTGCCGGTCGAAGTGGACTACGCCAGCGAGTGGCGTTACCGGAACCCGATTGTAGAGCCGAACACGATCACTCTGGTGATCTCGCAATCTGGAGAAACCGCTGACACGCTTGCGGCGCAACGCGAGGCAAAGGCAAAAGGTTCGAAAACGCTCGCCGTCTGCAACGTTGTCGGATCGATGATTACCCGCGAGGCGGCAGGGACGATTTACACTCACGCCGGGCCGGAAATTGGCGTTGCTTCCACGAAGGCATTTACCGGCCAACTTACTGCACTTTATATCTTCGCGATGTATCTGGCGCAGGTACGAGGCGTCATGAAGCCGGAACAAGCGCGCGGGTCGATGCTGGAACTCACGAAAATTCCAGCGAAGCTGGAGGCGCTGCTCGGGCAAGATCACACCTGTGACGAACTCGCCAAACGATATCAGAAGGTACACGACTTCCTTTTTCTCGGTCGCGGCATTCACTACCCCATTGCTCTCGAAGGTGCGCTCAAGCTAAAGGAAATTTCTTATATTCACGCGGAGGGTTATCCGGCAGGCGAGATGAAGCATGGGCCGAATGCTTTGATCGACGAGAATCTGCCCGTCGTCATCATCGCGACGCGCGATGTGAACGACTCCGAGTCGATGTTGCGCTATGAGAAAACGATCTCGAACCTTAAAGAGGTGAAGGCACGCTCGGGTGTGGTGATTGCGCTGGCGACCGAAGGTGATGAAGAGATTAAGGAGTCGGCGGATCATGTCGTGTACATTCCACCGGCACCGGACGAACTTTCGCCAATCCTCGAGATCGTTCCGCTGCAGTTGTTGGCTTACCACATTGCGGTGCGGCGTGGTTGTGACGTAGATCAGCCGCGCAACTTGGCGAAGTCGGTAACTGTCGAGTAAGCTGCTTCCTTTAATGAATAACTCACCGATCCCGACCACCCTGGTGATGGGAAATGAGTCGTGGATCGGATATTCGCTGCTCGCCCTTCTGCTTGCTTACGCTCTTGTGGTGTGGCTCGCGCCCTCGCGCGCCAAAGCTCTGCGCGAACTGGCACGGAAGCACGGCTTTCGTTACGACCCCATTGTGAGCCGCAAAGAAGTTGGAATTGAGGGCACGACCTTTGATCTGGGGCTTCCAGCAGAAAACTGCATGCGGGGCATGGCGACGGGGCGCGAAACCATCGTCTTCGATAAAACCATGCCGATCGAACCGCCTCCTGGCCCTGAGATCGACACGATGACGTGCGAGCGGACGGTTGTTGGTTTCCGAGTCGCCGCCGATGTCGAGATTCGCAACCGCAGCATTGTCCAGCCTGGAGATTGGCACGTAGAGAAGATGGGTGAATGGGTCTTCTTGTACGGACAGACCGGATTAGTCAAGCCACGGAATATGGAAGCGTACGTACAAGAGGCAAGAGGATGGTTCGAGAAGGCGATCGGTCTGCACTCGGTGTGAGTGCTCAGTTTGCGTCAATGGTGAATTTTAGCTTCCACAGGGTGTAAGAGAGCGCGGCTAGTCCTCCAATCCAAATTACAAAAGCTGCATCGACGACCCAGCCGGGGGCCGCGCCCACTCTTCGCAGAAGGAACGGCAAAAAATTCCACGTTGTGATGTGCGCGTAATCCCACTTGTCGTAGGTCATCGATTCAGTGTTCAAGCCCCATGCATCCATTTTCCCGAGCGCGAAGGCGACGATGTTCTTGAAGCGGAGCGCGATCACGAATGTGGGATGGCCGAATGTTTCCATCTGGTAAATCTCCAGCGGCAACCAGAACATGAGAGATGCAACCTGGATCACGAAGCTTATGGCGACAATTGTGACGCCGGCTGGCCAGATCCAGCGCGCCAGATTTGTGCGATAGCGAAACAGCAGGGGAACAGCGACCATCGCGGCCATTTCTACGGCAGTTGATACATAGCGATCGCCCCACGCGAAATCTCCCGACCAGTAGGTGTAGCGCGCATAGAACAGGACATAGCCGGCTACCAGCAGAAGCGAAGTGACAACGTACGCTCGCACGGCCGTCTCCATTTTTTTCCAAAGCAGAATGAATAAAAGCAGAGCCAGGATCAGAAGCGGGTCGAAAAGAAAAATCGATTTCTCCGGCTGGAACAAGGCACCCATAACTCCGACATGTAGCGGCGTGCTCCAGGGAAAGTTCGCCGGCAATGTTGGATCTTGCGCGCGCATCTCCCGGGCGAAGATCGGGATGTAAGTCTGTGTGAATGAGCCGAAGCGATACATACTGTAGAGTCGCTCAAGCACAAAGAAGACGGCATAAACGGGAACAGCAACTTTGGTATACAAGATCAGCCGTTGCCAAAGACCGCGATCCAGTTTGTGCTCATACCATAGGACCACGAGCAAGAACACTCCCGCCGCCATGAGATCAAGCGCAGTGGTCACACGAGTGAGCAAATTCAATCCCAGTGCTGACGATCCCCAGAAGAGCGCCTTCTGACTTCCTGTTTGCAGCCACTCATACTGATACGAAAAGCCCACCAGCGTGAGGAGCATGATGTAGTTGTTCTCCATCATGTTCTGGGTGTAGTGAAGATGAGTCGTGCAGAAAAGGAGAGACAATACACCGAGGATGGCTTGTTTCAGGTTGAATCCCAATTGCCTCAGAAAGCGGAGAACAATCAACGCCGTCAGAACATTGACGAGAATGTTGGTGCTGTAGCTGACGACGATGCTGCGGATCGCCGGATCGTCTTCGTAGTCTGCGAACACATGCCAGTGAGCGATCCAGGTTCCAATCAGATCGGCGGGCAGCATCAGCAACGATTGGCCGATGCCGTACCAACTAAAGATTTGGCCGCCGCGTCCGTGGAGGCCGAATTCCGGATATTCGTTCGGGAAGACCTGTGGTTGCGAGGTCCAAAGCCAGTGCGTTACCTGCAAGCGATGCATTGTGTCGGCGCTGCCCAGTTCGCCGGACTGGACTACGAACGCCAGCAGACCCGCCAGCAGGCACAACAAGAAAACGGGATCCCGGAACTTTTGCCTCAAACGTGAAGTCATCGTCATGGATGGTAGCAAAATCGGGCTTCCGGCTTCCGGATGCGACTGTCGTCAGAGTCAGAGGCGAAGGCCGTCGCCCGACGCCGGAATGCGGACGCCGAAAGCCGGAAAGCAGTATCCTGTTGCAGGGAATTTTCCAGCCATGGCGTTCTGCTCATTTTGCGGTACCGAATTAACTCCCAACGTCAATTTCTGCGCCACGTGCGGTAAGCCCGTGAGCAGCAGCAAGCCGCAGGCTTCTGCGAATGAAATGGCCACCATTGATTACGAGGCGACAGCGACCTACTCTTCCCCTTTGCCATCGCCGCGCCCGGCGTCAGCTGCTTCTTCGAAGTCTTCCTCCAAGAGTTCCGCCGTTGCCGAATATCTGTTGAGCGAAGGACGCTTCCTGCCCGGTCGCTTGATCGCCGGACGCTATCGCATCATCGCGCTTCTCGGGAAAGGCGGCATGGGCGAAGTGTATCGGGCAGACGATCTTACGCTCGGCCAGGCCGTTGCCATGAAATTTCTTCCGGACGAAGCGCTCAGTAACGAGGGGCTTCTTGAACGGTTCAAGAACGAAGTGCGAATCGCGCGCCGCGTTTCACATCCCAACGTGTGCCGTGTGTATGACGTTGGAGAAGTCGATGGGCAGACTTTTTTCACAATGGAGTACGTCGATGGCGAGGATCTCGCCTCTCTACTGCGCCGCATTGGACGCCTTCCGCAAGACAAGGCCGTCGAAATGGCGCGCCAGCTTTGTGCGGGACTCTCTGCTGCGCATACCAAAGGCGTGCTGCACCGCGATCTGAAGCCCGCAAACATCATGCTCGATGGGCGGGGCCAGGTCGTGATTACCGATTTCGGTCTGGCCGGTGTCGCCGACGATATTCGCGGGCCTGAAGTACGAAGCGGGACGCCGGCCTATATGGCTCCCGAGCAACTGGAGGGAAGGGAAGTCAGCACGCTGAGCGACATTTATGCGCTCGGCCTCGTGCTGTATGAAATATTCACGGGGAAACGGGTTTTCGGCGAGAAAAAGCCCGGAACGTCGCGCACCGGCGGTGATCACACGCCAAGTCGACCGTCGTCGGTTGTGAAAGACCTTGATCCTGTGATCGAGAAGGTCATTCTGCGCTGCCTGGAAGAGAATCCCGCCTCGCGTCCTCCGAATGCGCTGGCGGTTTCGGCAGCTCTGCCGGGAGGAGATCCGCTCGCCGCCGCACTGGCTGCGGGAGAAACGCCGTCGCCGGAACTGGTTGCTGCTTCCGGTGAAACTCAGGGACTCCGTCCAAGAGTCGCCATTGCGATTCTTGCAGGAGTTCTGATCGGCTTGGCCTCCGCGGTCTACATTGGAGTCCGTGAGAACGGGTACGACCGCATGGGTTTTGATCTTACGCCGGAAGTGCTCACCCAGAAGGCGCGGGAGACGATTGCGCGTCTGGGGTATGAAGGCAAGCCCGCCGATAGCGCTTACGATCTCGATATCGATAATGACTTTCAAGACTGGGTGGATAAAAACGATAAGCCCAATCCAAATTGGGACGCCGTGCTTCGAGCACAACCTTCTCTGGTGAAGTATTGGTATCGGCAGAGTCCCGACACCATGTCGGCCGATGGATTCCGCGATAACCTGCTCACGCCGGGCGTCGTTTCGCAGACTGATCCCCCCAACACACTCTCAGGAATGATCAGTGTCCAACTTGATTCGCACGGGCGGCTCACATTCTTTCAGGCAATCCCGGCAGAGAAACTCGACGCCGGCAAACAGATTCCCAATGCGCCGACTGCGGCTGCGGCGACGCCGTTTGATTGGAACCTCACCTTCAGCGCGGCGGGACTGGATGCTTCGAAGTTGCAGCCTGCGCAACCGATGTGGAACTCACTCGCGGCGTCGGACGTCCGCATGGCGTGGACTGGGGTATGGCCGGGCACAAACCGGCCATTGCGCGTGGAAGCCGCTTCATTCCAGGGAAAACTTGCCTTCTTCCGCATGGTTGGGGACTGGACCAAACCTCCGCGAATGGTGAGCACGGAGCCAAAGTCTTTTGGCGACAAACTAAGCCGGATCATTGGTATCGTCCTGCTGGTTGGCGCACTGACGGGAGGTTGTCTGTTGGCGCGCAGAAACTATCTGCGCGGCCGCGGTGACCGCGACGGAGCGTTGCGTCTGGCGGTCGTGGTTTTTCTGCTCGAGATGGGGCTGTTTGCCTGTCGAGCCCACGTGGCAACAATTGGCGATGGCATCGGTCTCACCATCGTTGCGATCAGTACGGCGCTATTTATCGGCGGCGCGATCTGGGTGCTCTACATGGCGGTCGAGCCTTGGGTGCGGCGGCAATGGCCGAACACGATCATCTCGTGGACCCGCCTTTTGTCGGGCAATTTCAAGGACCCCGTCGTGAGCCGCGACATCCTCCTGGGATCTGCGTTAGGCGTCATCTGGATTCTGGTTTTCGATGTGCGATATCTCTTCATGCTGCGTTTTGGTGCGTCCCCAGGGTTCGGCAGCACGGACCTGCTCATGGGAGGCCGAGTAGCTATGGGCGCCTGGTTGCGGCAGTGGCCAGAGTCGATTCAAACAACGCTTTTATTTTTTCTGTTGCTCATGGGGTTGAAGGCGATTCTCAGGAAGCAGTGGCTGGCGGCGATTGTGTTCGTGGCGATTTTTGCTCTGCCTCGGGGACTTACCAGTTCGCACATGGCGATTGATATGCCTGCGTTCACTCTGGTCTACGCGATTGCCGTTTGGATCGTCATTCGCTTCGGATTGGTTCCTCTGGTCATCGCAATCTTCACCATCGATATGGCGGCCAACATCCCGTTCTCCTCCGACTTGTCCACCTGGTATATGACGAGTTCGATTCTGGCAATGCTTAGCGTGGTCGCGATTGCGGGATGGGGCTTCTATCATTCGCTCGGCGGGCAGCCGGTATGGAAAATGGAAACGGACTAAGCTGAACAACTTCGCTCGACTATGGCCCGATTCACGGCCTTGGGTGCATCTAATTCGCCTCAGTTTGCTGGTGTTCGCCGAGGACCGATGGGTTGTCTCGGCTGCCTGCCCCGCCTTGTGCTCGGGCTCGCCTTCGGTTGTTTGCTTGTTCTGGCCATCACGGCGGTGTTTGCACCTTGGGGCTTCTACATGGGTGGGAAGTTTCACATAATCCCTTACTGGCAAGGATGGGGAACTCTCCAGACGAAGCACGGGAAATATGTGGTGTTTGTGCGGTTTGAGCCGACTCCGTCCGGTAGCAAGTTGATGCCGCATCCTTCGGTGAAGGGGAGCGGATATTTGTGCTCGCCCAGAGGTGAAATTTTCCGCATGAATCTAGGTGGCGGCATGCGTCGAGGGATCAGTACAAACCTTGACGGCGAGAGCATCGGCCTATACATGTATTACTGGCCAGCGTTCTTCGGCAATTTCGCAGCGAGCCACCGTCCGTCCATCGAGTTTCGCGGACAGTGGAAGAATCCAAATATCGTGATGGACGATCATGGCAGCATTTTTCGGGCTTTCAATGCGGATGGTGCGGTAGATCAGGGCCACAGTAACAAGCCGTATCCCGGAGACATAACTCCAGTGACGCTGGTGCCGGGTTCCTATTCGGATTTCAAAGCGGCGTGTCAGGCGAAACCCTAACCCGGCCCGTCGATATGCCACGAGGATAGCGTTGTGCACGGCGTAGTTCGCAACTGCCGGCCCGAAAGGGTCTAGTAAGCGCCGCGACTGCGCTCCGGATATCCCGGAGCGCAGCTCAGTACTGCTTTCATTGCGAATTCGATTTATCTCCGTTGACAGGTCTGCTAAGCCAAGGATTGAAAAGTACATGTGGCCCACCGACGCTTGCGCATCCGGCGCTCCCCGGCCCTGCCGCACAGCCCCAGAAGTTCTCCGTGGCATCAATGCTTCCCGAACATGAGGCTGAATCGAACGAGCACACGTTCGCTACGCCTACTTTCCCGTTCAGTAGTTCATTCATGTGAGCATCTACTTCTGTTGGTGTATTGGCCGCGATAGCAATGTCCTCATCGCGGATCACGTTTTGAGAAATGACTGTGCCGTACACCGGAGAACCGCCACCGCCGCTATTGATATTGATTCCCGCAGTCCCTGGCGTCGCAGTATCGTCAGTATCGGCGCCGTTTCCGGAGATGAAATTGCCGATCACCATGTTTCCCGACAAGTCGTCGGCAGGCGCGCCGAATGCCGGACCAACGTGGGAATGCAGCGCGAATCCCGGGATTCCATTCCCCGTCAACTGATTCCTGACAATCACGTTATTGGAAACTCTGCCCGGGCCTTCGCCATCGGAGAACACACCCGCTCCCGCTCCGCCAACCTTCACGCCGTTTTTCGAAACAAGATTCTCCGAGACGGTATTGTGATCGACACCGTAGTGGGGAGCGTACTGTGGCGGAACTGAACCCACAGGCGGATGCGAAGCCAGAACGATCCCGCACTCCAGCGGATTATCAGTCACGACGTTGCCAATGAGAAGGTTGTTCCGGCTCTGGGCTGTCTCGTCGCTGATCAAAATTCCGTCAGCGTTCCCTGAGATGAAGTTCGATGAGACCACGGAAGCGGAAGTACCGAGCAGATGCAGCCCGCCTCCGCAATCGCCACTCTCATCGGTTTCGTATGCTGGCTGGCCTTTGCATGCAGTGCCCGAACCGAATACCGGCCCGATGGTGTCATTGTTAATGATGCTGTCGTCACGCACTACAACGTCGGCTGCGCTGAGCAGCAGGACTCCCTCATAGAGAGCGTTCTTCACTGTGAACCCGGCAATGGTCACGTCGCGCAAACCAGGATTGTTCAGCCCATCTGCCAGGATTCCGTTGGGCAGGTTGGTTGCGTCGATTACCGAAGCCTGCGCACCAGCGCCGATAAGCGACAACGGCTTGCCAATCGTTACATCCTCTGCATAGACTCCTTTCGCAACCTTAATTACATCGTAGCTGGATGCCGCATTAACGGCGGATTGGATCGTCTTGTAACAACCGTTGGAACCAGCGGGGTTCACGCAAAGAGTTTTGGCTGTGGCGGGCTGCGAAAACATCGAAACCGCTGCCCAACACAGAGTGGCAGCGATCGCCATTGGGCGAATTCGAGACGCGTGCATCTTGTTCCTCCTTTTGTTGTTTGAACTGTTCTTGAGGGGATCTTCTGAGTGCCTGAAAGCTTATCGTCTCGATCTTGCCGATCAATACGACAATTCCTGTAATTCCGTAGCGAACGCAATTTGACGGTCTTCGTGCCGCGGCATACGATGTTTGCCGATGAAGAGGGGTTCATATGCGATTTCTGCCGTTGGGAGCTCTCTTGGCTCTATTTTCTTTTCGTTTGTCCAGCACCGGAATATGATTTCTCCGCCAGGGAAGGGGTTCTTATGCGAACGCTGATGTCCGGGACCCTCGTGCTTTTGCTGTCAGCGGCCTGCTCGGCCCAAACCCAAAATCAAACTGAAACGCCTGAGACTCCGGCCAGACAAGATGGAGGCGTCCGAGCAGTTTTAGAAAGCATCGTTATCCCTCCGATTCCGAATCAGCCATTCACGGCGACCCTCCAGACAGAGTGGATCCAGTACACCGGTGAGGGTGGAACTATCACTCTCGTCAACGAACGGCCTCTGGCTCGTGACAGCAAGGGCCGCGTATATCAGGAACGCTGGATTCTCGTGCCGAAGTTCGGGAAGGTGAAATCGCAGAAAGCATGGGTCCAGATTGCTGATCCGAAGTTGCACACCCTGTACAGCTGCACGCCATTCCGGCATATTTGCGAACTCGAGACCTATGATCCCACGCACGAATTGGCAGCCGCGGAACCGCGCAAGCCGATTCCCAACGGTACGATCGTTCAGGATCACCTTACGATTGAAGATCTAGGCACCAAGAGAATTGCCGGAGTGGATACGGTCGGCCGTCGCGAGACATACTCAATCGACGTTGGGGTGATGGGGAACGATCAACCGCTAACGTCGCTGAATGAGACCTGGCACTCGCAGGAACTTGCTATCAATTTGTTCTCGATTCGCAAAGGTCCCGAGTTTGGCAAGCAGACCTTTATCATCACAGACCTAAGCGCCGTTGAGCCCGACCCGGAACTGTTTAAGGTTCCGGAAAAGTATGAAATTCGTGATCTGAGAAAGAATCCGCCGATTTCCTGGTAGACCTGTTGTTGCACGTGCTCGGCTTCGCGCATTCGAGAAAACTCAAACGCAGAAACAATCCGAAGAACAAGGGAGTGGAAATCTATCCCGTACTTCGCGGTTTTTCATTTAGCGGTTTCGCATGCGAAGCTCCCCGCATCATTCGTATCTCCTGACCCTTTGTACTTCGCAGTCTGCGGATACGGGCACAGTGGCCGCGTCATCTTCGCATGCGCTCGGTCGTTGCCTTCATATTTCGAAGCGACAATCGGCCCCGGAACCGTACCTTTCTCCACCCATTGCTCAAGTGCCGCATCGACGCTGTGTGAGGAATTCTCAAACTCCAATTGTCCGACTTGCCCGAAAGAGTCCGGCCCGGGACCGCCCTCGCAATGCTGCATTCCCGGCACCATGTACAGCCGAACAAACGAATCAACATCCTTTTGGCCCATCGCTTTCGTCACCGCGTCATAGTAGTTGATCGTATTCAACGCGCTGATCGCCGGATCATTCCATCCGTGATACAGAATCAACTTTCCACCGCGCGCCTTGAACGCCTTCAAATTTGGATCAGTCGCATTCAGCGCCTGCGCAGTCTTCTCATTCGCTGCTTTCAGCCCGGCATCGACGTTGAACGTCTTGTAATCCCAATCGGCCTTTTCGTATACGAAGTCCGAGAAGAATCCATTCCCGAAGAATGCCATCAAGCTCTTCGCCGGAGCAGGCCCTGTGATCCACAATCCCCATCCTCCTTGGCCCTCCTCTGCGCCGGGCAAATATCCCGGATAAACAATGTGCCCCGAAGCGTCCAGCGTCCCCACATACAACTTCTTAAGCGCGGTGACTTGTGGCGTAGTCAGGCATTTGTCGGAATCTTCAGCCTTGCACTGAATCGTCGCTGGATCGAAATGACACTGCCGCGGATCATTCAGGATTCCGTCGCGCACTCCGTCGATCTCGTCGCAAGCGGCATTCACCGCCGCAGCGATCGTCGGAACCTTCGACTGTGGAATGAAACTAGCCGGATCCACGGTCAGCGCTTGCGTATCGTAAGCCGCGGTCGTAAGCAGAGCCGTCCAGTAGTTGGCCGGCGCACCAGCGAGTATTCCGTCATAATCCTCCGGATATCGCTGCGCCTCCATCAACGCCTCGCGCCCGCCATCGGAACATCCTGCAAAATACGAACGCTGTGCAGCCTTTGAGTAGTACGCCTGCGCAACAGCTTTCGCAACGCGCGTCATCTCATGGATTCCGCGGCGCCCAAAGTCGATCACCTTCTCCGGATGCCCCACTGCCCACGCCGCATCAATGGGAGACCCATCGTGTCCCGTGTCGGTCGCAGTCGCTGCATAGCCGTGTTTCACGGCATTCGCCATTTGCATCTCGTCAATCAACCCGGCGAATCCGCCGTTGCCAATGCCCAACAGTTTCCCGTTCCATCCGGAAGTTGGCAGCCAAACCTGAATCTTGATGTCGGAATCGGAGTTTGGTTTTGCTGTCACGGCCACGCGACAGAATGCGGGCATGCTCTTGTAAAGCGCCGAAACGTCCACGCCACTGAACGGAGCCGGCGCTCCGTTGTAGCTCCCGGCCGCAAAGGTCTGGGCCGACGTGGTCGTAGCGTTTGAAATCTTTATAGCCGAAAGACGTTCGCACACGTCTTGCGAAAAAGCGATGCTAGAAAGCGAAAGTGTCGAAACGAGTGCAATCCTCCAGACAGGCCCTAGTCTCATAAACCCTCCGCGGGCGGGGTGCGATTTACCTTCGTGAACCTTCGTGTCCTTTGTGGTTAATGCTTTTAGCTTGCTGGCCAGGCACGGTCGTTACGGTGCCATCGCCTTGTCAATAAACGCCGCTTGATCTGCCTTCATCTTTTTCAATCCATCCATCGGCAAATACACCATATGTCCCGCTTCGTAAGTCGCAAACGAAATATTGTCCCGATATTTCTGCGGCAGATTCAGATGATCGATCGTGTAATTCGCCGCATAGTAAGGCGTCGCCAAGTCGTAATCACCCTCCATCACCAGAATCTTTAAATACGGATTCTTCACAATCGCCTGTCGCATCGCCGTAGCCGTGTCTGGGAACCCTTGAATCGCCGAACCCCAGTCCCAGGTATCGCCGCCCGGTCCACCACGTGGCGCGCGCACGTCGTAAGGCATGTCAACCTTGTATCCGAGTTCTGTGCGCAGGTAGTTGTTAAACACAGATGTAAATGGAGGCTGGGTTGCCGATCCGGTTGGATCATAGAACGGAGTGTCCAGCAAGCCATTTGGATCGGGCCCGGTGTATCGCCCGTCCAGACGCCCCACTCGCAGCTTCTGGTCGATCAGCAAGTAATGCGTGAACTTGGGGACATTGATTCGAAGGTCCGCCTCGTCAATTACTTCCTTGCTCAATCCGGTAAACCGCGCAAGCTGATCGATAATGTTCTGCCGCTCCTGCGGAGTGAGCGCGTCCCCCTTGTCGAGTGCCCGCTCATATTCGGTCGAAGTCCATTGCTCAGCCTGTTGACGCGCACGGCTCATGTCCTGCGCCAGATCAGGCGGCAGTTTGTGGTGATACCCCGCAATCATCGTGAACGTCGGAATCAGAAAAACATATGGCTGATCGTTGGTCGGATTGTCTTCCAGCGTCTCGAAATTCAGCACCGTCGAGAGCAGAGTAATGCCGTTAAACGAAATTCCACGGTCCGCCAGGTACCCTGCGATCCCAGCGGCGCGCGTCGTGCCATAACTCTCTCCCAAAATGAAAAGTGGCGACGACCAACGCTCGTTCCGGCTGATATACAACCGTATAAATTCGCTAAACGCCTCGATGTCTCCCTTCACGCCCCAGAACTTCTTGAACATTTCGTTATCTGCAGCGCGGCTGAAGCCGGTGCCAATCGCGTCAATCAACACAAGATCGCTTTTGTCGAGAAGGGTGTATGGATTGTCCTCAACCCGGTAAGGTGATGGAGGCATGAATCCATCTGGCTTGAGAACGACCTTCCGCGGCCCGAGCGCACCCATGTGCAGCCAAATCGATGCCGAGCCCGGCCCGCCATTGAACGCAAACGTCAGCGGACGCTTCGCCGCATCCTCTCCATCGAGCGTATACGCAACGTAAAACATCTCCGCTTCGATCTTGCCGTCCCCGCGCTTGATCGGAAGCCGCCCCGCGGTCGCCGTATACTTCAACGCTTTGCCATCGACCGTGATCTGATGATGTGTGATCACCGGCGGCACTTCCGCCATGTCGTAGTGTTCTTCTTTGTCTCTCTCTTTATCCGCAGAAGCTTCGCGCATCACCGGTTTCTGCTCCGCAGCGGTCTCCGGCTTAGGGGTTGTTTCTGGAGGCTTCTCCGCAGATGGCGTCTGTTTGCGAGGAGTGCCAGGCTTGGAAGACTGAGACTGAGATTGTTGGGCGGGACAGAGCGTGCAAAGAAAAGCAAGAAGCAGTACAGCAGGGGGTGCCAGAAATTTCATCATCCATGCCTCGCTAATTCGGTTTATCCCCAGAGATTGAGACCTCTACCGAGCGCGAAAAATTGTACACCGGTACGTCGCTCACTCCTCACGCAGCGCCTTCACCGGGTCCAGGGCCGCAGCTCGCCGCGCTGGTATCCACGATGATAAGGCCGCGATCAACAGGAACAGCAGCACCATCGCGACGTAAGTTACGGGATCGCTCGCACGCACGCCGACCAACATTGTTTTCATCAGTTTCGTCAATCCAAATGCCGCGACCAGCCCGCATCCAATTCCAATTAAACTCAGCCGGAATCCCTGACTGACCACAAGTTGAAATACCTTCGAGGGCTCCGCGCCCAAAGCCATGCGCACTCCAATTTCGGCCGTGCGGTGCCGCACCGTGGTTGCCAGCACGCCGTAGAGTCCTATGCCAGCCAGCAGTCCGGCGACAGTCGCGAACACTCCGATCAGCAGGAGGGAAAAACGAGTTCCCGATTGCGCCTTCGCCATGAGAGCGTCCCCGGTCTGGATCTCGTTGACCACAACTTGGGAGTCGACTCCTCGTACGGCCTCGCTGACTGTGTTTGGATAATTCGCTGGATCATTCCGCGTCCGAACCATCCAAAAATTCGTCGCACCCGATCCCACGAATGCGTCTGCAAAATAGACCTGTTCGCGCCCAACTTCCGCCAGTGAAGTTTCTCTCTGATGCCGAACAACGCCAACAATCTGCACCCATTCTGCCTCGGGCGTGCGCACGCGAATCAGTATCTGTCGGCCGACAGCCGATTGCCCGTGAAACGCCTTCTTCGCGAGCAGGTCGTCAACGACGACAAAATCGCGTTTTGGCAAATTGTCGTCATCGGTGAATGTTCTGCCCTCGAGCAACGGAATGCGCATGGTTTCGAAATATCCAGGCAATACAAAAGAATTGTCCATTGCCTGAAACTTACTGGCATCAGCCTTGGCTTCCTCGGTTCCCCAGCGAACGGGGAAGAATCCCGGCTCGAAGGGAAACCGGTTCGCTGCGGTTACGCTCTCTACACCGAGAATCGAGCGCAGCCGCTCTTGCACTGTGCGCGCAAAGGCGGCAAGCTTTTCCGGTGTGTCGGCGTTTCGAGGAGTGCCTGCAATTTGGAAAATCAACAGCCCATGCGGGTCGAATCCCGGATCGATATGCTGAAGTTCGAAAAAGCTGCGGAACATCAATCCCGATCCGACCAGCAGCACAAACGAGAGCGCCACTTCCGCCATGACCACGACGTTTCGCAGTGCGCTTCCGCCCATGAGCCCGGCGTTGCGGCCCGATCCACGCAACAGATTCGAGACGCCCGGCCGCGAAGCCCGCCACGCCGGCAGCATCCCGAAAATCCCAATCGCCGCCAGACAGGCGAACGCGGTGAATCCAAGCACCTGAAGATTGATCTGGATCGTGTCGAGGCGCGGCAAATCCTCTGGAGCCAGTCTTTGCAGGACGCGGATGCCCATCCATGCCAGCGCCAATCCGGCCGCCGCGCCTACCGCTGCGAGCAGTGTCGCCTCTATGAGAAGCGGCACCAGCAATCGCCATCGGTTTCCGCCCAGCGCCGCGCGCACCGCAAGTTCCCGTTCCCGCAGAGAGGCGCGAACCAGCAGAAGATTTGCTACATTCGCGCAGGCAATCAGCATCAGAAAAACCGCGGCTCCCATCAGCGCCAGGATGGCAGGACGCACTCTCGCGACCATGTGCTGCTGCAGGGGTTCGAGTCCGATGTGGTATCCCGCTGTTCCCGAGATCAGATAGCTCTTTCGCGTTTCGGCCGCAACCTCTTCCACCGCTTGGCGCGCTCGCTCGAGTGTTGTCTCTGTTTTCAGCTTTCCGATCGCGCGAATCCCAAACTGATTCCGGTTGGCCGCATCGTAGTCAAGCCGGTTCGCGATCCAAATGTCGGGGGCTTGTTCCTCCTCTGCTTCTGGCGGAAAGTACAACCGGAAATTCGGCGCCAGCACTCCCACCACGATCGGACTCGGTCCGCCCGGCGTCGTCCCGATCGTGTGCCCGAGAATCGACGCATTCGCGCCAAAGCGGCGCCGAAAATACTCGTAGCTCAGGATAGCCATGAACGGCTTTTGCGCGGGTTGCGGAGCTCCCGGCGCGGCGGCCGGTTGTGGCGAGCCATCGTCCTCTTGGAAGTCGCGTCCCACGACGATATTCCCGCCCAGCATCCGGAAAAAATTTGTTGTGGCCGTCGCAAACTTAGCTTCTTCGGGAGTGCCGTCGTCGTGGACAATGACCTGCCGGAACGTGCCGACACCGGCATAATCCTCAAATGCATTCTTCGTTCCATCGCGCATGTCGATATAGTCGGCATTCGAAAATGGCATGTCCCGCACATGGCGCTGGCGTAATTCCATCCCCGCAAACACCAGCCGGTCAGCGTCTTTGTAGGGAAGTGGCTGCAACAACACCGCATGCGTAACGCTGAAGATTGCGGTGCACGCCCCAATGCCGAGCGCAATCGTGGCAATCGCAGTGAGCGTGAATAACGGACTGCGCCAAAGAACCCGGATCGCAACTTTCCAATTCTGCAGTGCCACACCATCCTCCTAGACGCGGGGTCACATTATCCATCATTCACCAGGTCGAGATGTCTCTCGTGAGTTAAGGGGAGATGCGACGTGTACTTGTTCAGCCCGGCTATTATTCTGAAACGTGCCACAAATAGCCAATGCGTCGGCAAAACAGCCGAGTCGGAGATGCTTCTTTCGGTCGCGTATCGCACGGTTCACAGCCGGAGCACTATTTCTCCTGGTCTGTCTGTGGTCGCTGCTCGCGCTGATCCTCGTGGCCTCCCGCTGGATCGACCCTCCGACAACTGCGGTGCACATGCAGCGCCGCCTCCAGGCCTGGATTCACCACACGCCGTATCGCCAACACTACAAGTTCATTCCGCTCAGCGAAATCTCCCCTGATCTTCAGCACGCGGTAATCGCTGCGGAGGACACTCGTTTCTATCAGCACCATGGATTCGATTGGGAGGAAATCCAGATCGCTGCTAGGGAAGACTTGGAAGGCGAACGCACCCGTGGAGCATCCACGATTACGCAGCAGCTTGTAAAAAATCTCTTTTTCGGAACGGGACGCTCGTTCCTCCGCAAAGGCGCAGAAGCCACTCTGGTGCCTGTGGCCGAATTCGTCCTCGGCAAGCGCCGAATCTTGGAGATCTATCTCAATGTGGTGGAATGGGGTCCGGCCGTGTACGGCGCGGAATCGGCCTGTCAGCATTACGACCGAATCCCAGCCCGAAATATCAAGCGCGAACAGGCGGCACGGCTCGCCGCAATTCTTCCTGCTCCTCTGAAGCGCCGACCCGAGCGCATGAATAGCTATAGCGCCATCATCCTGAAGCGGATGGACCAGATGGGTTGGTAACCATGCCCGAATTTCGCCAGTCGATTGTTGCTTGCCCTTGCCGTTGAGACATGCCCCCTGAGTTGAGGAATTCTCCACCACAATTAAGCAGTGAGCGTCGTCACAGCAGGCAGGAGAGTCCCAGTGATATAGATGGCCGGTTGCAAAATAGTGGAATGCAAAGGAATGGAAACGCATGAGACGTAACATTTCTTTCACGCTGAACGGCAAGCCGGTGCAACTCGTTGACGACGACGAGCGGATGCTGCTTTGGGTATTGCGCTACGATCTTGGACTCACCGGTACGAAATTCGGCTGCGGCGCTGCTCTGTGCGGATCCTGCACCGTGATCTTAGACCGGGATGCTGTGCGGTCGTGCATCACACCTCTGAAAGACGTAGAAGGGAGGCATGTATTAACGATCGAAGGCTTGAGCTCACAAGAACGGCTGCACCCGATCCAGCAAGCCTTCGTGAATCATCACGCATTCCAGTGCGGCTATTGCACGCCGGGGATGATCCTGAACGCGTATGCGCTGTTGCTGAAAGGCAGTCATCCGACTCGGGAAGAAATCATCCGGCACATGGATGACAATCTCTGCCGCTGCGGCTCGCACACTCGCATTGTCGATGCCGTCCTGGAAGCCGCCGCCGCGACCACAGGAGGCAACTAATGCGCTGCCACGACTGGAATGAAATGACGGAGGCGATCAAGGAACGCGGAATCGGTCGGCGTGCGTTTCTGCAATTATCGGGAGCGGGTCTCTTCATCTTCTTTGCCCCTGATTTGCTCCCGGCATTCCAGGAAGCCTCCAGCCAGCCCGGCTTTGCTACGGATTTCAACGCTTATCTTCGCATCGGCGAAGACGGTCGTGTCGCCTGCTTCGCGGGTAAAACAGAATTGGGACAGGGTGCGACAACGACACTCGCCCAGCTCGTTTCCGACGAACTCGATGTTTCCTTCGACGCCGTCGACGTGGTCCTGGGCGATACCGAAATTTGTCCGTGGGATGAGGGCACCTTCGGCTCTCTCACCGTCCGCGAGTTTGCGCCAGTGCTTCGAGGGGTGGCTGCCGAAGCCAGAGCGGTGCTTTTGCAGATGGCGGCCGAGTATCTACATTTACCTTCTCCTGATGACCTCCGAGTGAAAGATGGTGTCATTACGTCGAGCAAGGACGCACACAAGAATGTCTCGTACGCGCAACTGGTTCAGGGCAAGCGGATCGAACGGCATCTCGGGAAGGTGCCGTTGAAGCCCATATCAGATCTTAGGGTGATTGGGACATCCCCGCGCCGCAAAGACGCACTCGACAAAGTGACGGGCAAAGGACGTTACGCCGCGGACATCCTTCTACCGGGCATGTTACATGCGCGTGTTCTCCGGCCGCCTGCCCACGGCGCAACGCTGAACTCCGCCGACACGAGCGCCGCCGAGAAGATTCCTGGCATCCAGGTCATCCGGGATAAGGATATGATCGCACTTCTTCATGAGCGCCGAGACGTAGCAGAACAGGCGCTTGGACTCGTCCAAGCGAAATTCGACCTCCCGCATTCAGGGCCGGACGACGCCACCATCTTCGATCATCTGATCAAAGCGGCACCACCGTTTGAATTGGTGAGTGAAAAGGGCCGCCTTGCCGACGGAGAGCAACTCGCAACTCATGTGGTCGAAGAAACCTATCTCAACAGCTACGTGGCACACGCGCCGATGGAAACCCATTCCGCGGTGGCGAAAATCGATGGTACGAAGCTAACTGTGTGGGCGAGCACGCAGACTCCGTTCTCTCTTCGCCATGAAGTAGCCGAAGCGATGGGCTTTGCCCCCGAGAATGTGCGGGTTATCACTCCTTATGTCGGCGGAGGTTTCGGAGGCAAAACCGAAAACTCTTCACACCAGGCGCAGGAAGCCGCTCGACTCACCAAACTCACGGGCAGACCAATCCAGGTGGTGTTTAATCGTACTGAGGAATTTTTCTATGACACATTTCGCCCGGCAGCAGTGGTGAAAATCCGGTCAGGCACCGATAAATCCGGCAAACTTGTTTTATGGGAGTACCGCGCGTACGGCGGCGGCGGAGATGAAGCCAGTCCTTTCTACGATATTCCTCATCAACGGACTCAATCGGCCGGAGGATGGAGCAATAACCCCGCGGGTCTTCATCCCTTGGCAGTTGGGCCCTGGCGCGCCCCTGCCGCGAGCACAAATACGTTTGCGCGCGAATCACACATCGACGAAATCGCGAGTAGGCTCGGTCGGGATCCGCTCGAGTTCCGGCTCATACATCTTAGCGACCCCCGAATGCACCGGGTTTTACAGACGGCAACTGAAAAGTTTGCCTGGAAGCCAGCTCCTGCTCCGAGCGGACGCGGTTTCGGCCTGGCATGTGCGACCTATGCGGATAGCTACGTTGCGACTGTCGCCGAAGTTGTCGTCGATAAAAAAACCGGTAATGTCGACGTGAAGCGTGTCCTCTCTGCGCAGGATCAGGGTTTTACCGTGAATCCGGAGGGCTCGCGACAGCAGATCGAAGGAAGCATCACCATGGGAATGGGATACGCGCTGGCAGAGGAAGTAAGATTCAAGAACGGTGCCGTGCTCGACCGCAATTTCGATACGTATCAGATTCCGCGCTTCTCCTGGTTGCCCAAAATCGAGACCGTTCTGATCGACAATCCCTCAACTCCGAGCTCAGGTTGTGGAGAACCTCCAATCGTCACGATCGGAGCTGCCTTGGCCAATGCCGTCTTCGACGCGACCGGGAGACGCCCACTCCAACTGCCGATGACGGCGGCTCGTCTGAAAGCAGCACTTCAGCAGGTTTGAGGCGAGGATACAGACACTCGAGGCACTGCGGGACCACGAGGATCTGGCTCTTGTCCGGCTCAGTCGCCTGCAATGAGCTTCTCTTTTCGATCAGAACAAAATCAGGAGCATACTATCCCAATGTTTCAGGATGTCAGATTTGCACTGAAACTCTGGGCGCGGCGACCGTGGCAGACTGCATTCGCTATCGCTGCGTTGGCCATAGGTATTGGCGCGAACACGGGCGTCTTTAGCGTGGTCAATGCATTGTTACTGCGCTCTCTTCAGTTTCGCGAGCCGGACCGCCTGGCCCTTACGCACGAGTTCATCCCGCCACACGATACGGCAACCCAGTTTCATGAGTGGAGACAGCACAGTACTTATCTTGACGATGCTGCATTGTTTGAGGAATTCGATGCGAATCTCGGCGGGACGCGTGTCGCGAGCCGCGTGCATGTCGCCCAAACTTCGTGGAACTTCTTTTCCGTGCTCGGCACCCAGCCGATTCTGGGGCCCGGCTTTACGTCAGAAGATGATGTGGACGCAACGGGTTGGGGGCTTCCCGGGCGCAATGCAGTAGCGGTGATCAATTACGGCCTCTGGCAGCAGCTTTTTGGCGGCGATCCAAGGGTTTTGGGCGCCACGATTCGACTCGACGGAAATTCACTAACTGTGATTGGTGTTGCGCCGCGAGGATTTGATTTCCCACACAGGGCCGTTCTGTGGAAACCAGCGGCATTCAGCCCCGGCAACAACGGTTGGGAAACCGTAGCAAGACTCAAGCCGGATGTTCCGTGGGCCCAGGCGCGTGCCGCGTTTGCTGTAGAGGCAAACCGTCTGTTTCCCAACAAGGGAGGCCCGGGCGATTTACACCCGAGAATCACGTCGCTTCAGGATGCGCTCGCCGGCTCTGCTAAGAATGCTTCCCTCATGTTTATGGGAGCGGTGGTACTGGTTCTGCTGATTGCATGCACGAACGTCGCGAACATTTTGACTGCTCGTACGGCTGACCGCATCCCGGAGTTTTCCATACGCTCCGCTTTAGGAGCAAGCAGCAGCCGCATTGCACGGCAGTTATTCATCGAGAGCCTCCTGCTTTCGTTCGTCGCGACTCTAGCTGGACTCGCGCTCGCCTATTGGACGACGACCCTTGCAGCGAAGGTCGAGCCTCCTGCGCTCGCTGCCCAGTCTTATTCAATCCTCGATGTGCGCGTTCTGGCATTTACCGCAGTTGTCTCCATCGCTACCGCTTTGATGTTCAGCATCTTGCCATCCCTGTATTTAGGCCGGGCTCGTACCTTGCGAATTCGCAGCACCCACCGTCCTCACGGCTCACGACTGGTTCGCGATCTTTTGGTCGGCATGCAGGTCGCACTCACCATTGTCCTTCTTGCAGGGTCGATCTCTTTAGGTCGGGCATTCATGGGCCTGATGAAAATCGACCGCGGCTATGATGTGAAGCAAGTCGTGACCGTAAACGTCTCCCTAGACGGCACAACTCATCAACTGGACAAGAGGCAGCTTCCATACTTCGAGCAAGTGTTGGAACGTATCCGGCGCCTGCCCGGAGTCCGTGCCGCAAGTGCGACGGAGTTCCTTCCCCTCTACGCATCAGCATTTGTCGGAGGCCCCTTCGGCTTGGATGGGCGTCCAGCGCCGCGCAATTCCACAATGATTCCGGTTATGTCGGAATACTTTCAAACTATCGGAGGGAGAATTCTATACGGACGGGAGTTTACGGATGCCGAAGTCCACTCTGGCGCCCGAGTTGCAGTAGTTAATCAGCGATTCGCTGAGGGGTTCGGCCCACTGCAGGATGCTATAGGTCATCAGCTCACGAACGAAAATGATCATTGGGCAATCGTTGGGGTCGTGAAGGGAATGGAGTACGAAACGGATCCAACCCTTGCACACGGGAATGAAGTCTTCATACCATCGACCAATCCGGGCAGCTTTTTCTCGACCTTTGTCGTGCAGGTTGACGGCCGCGCGGAAGACCGCCTCGCCCAGGTCCGCGATGGTATCCAGTCAGTGGATCCGCAGGTTCCTGTCTTCGGTGCGAAAACCATGGAACAGAGGCTCGACGACGTTTTCGCCGGTCCAAAGTTCTACCGAAGCGCGGCATCGTTCTTTGCCGGATTTGCGCTGCTGCTGGCGGTGATCGGGATCTACGGCATCGTCTCTTATGCTGTGGTCCAGCGGACGCAGGAATTGGGTGTACGGCTCGCCTTGGGCACAACTCCGGTCAGGCTCCGCGGCATGTTGTTGCGGCAGGGGCTCTTGATGATTGTGGCTAGCGCAATTCCGGGGATAGCTGGAGCACAACTTTCCGGGCGCTTTCTTGAAACCCTAATCGACGGGGCGAAGCCAATTGGCTTTGGGATGTCAGCAGGACTGATTCTTCTGCTTGCACTCATCGCGTCCACGAGCATCTGGTGCGCCAGCCGTCGCATTGCGCGATTTGATATCACGGCGATCCTACGTTCTGAATAGCGTGTGACGATGTCTACTTCGATTCCTTCATGATTGCTTCCGCCGCGTTGCCGGCCACGACCCAGCTTGCCGACCCGGCCACGACGGCTTCATCCTCAAACCACAGAAATCCGAAGTCGTCGATGCACTCCGGGAAATCCGGCTTGATGATGATGTATCCCGGAATCACGGCACCCGGGATGTACGCATTGTCCGCGCGATTGTTACTGTACGTCATCGTCTTCGAGACTGTACCGACTCCAGCTACATACGAAGTGCTGGATACCGGGTGCGTGCCGAGGATGTAGTTCACGGCGCGAAGTGTGTATTCGGTGCCGACGAGATCCGGAAATGTTTTGTGCAGAAAATACATTCGGATTGCCATGTCGACCACGTCGCCTGATCCGCCCCACGTGCCGAGGCTCGGAGGCACGCCGAACGGGGTGGCATCTAACTGCTTGTCCAAAGCCGTAACGTATGACTTCACCGCTTCACGCATTTGATCTTTCGCGCTCGCGTCGAGATAAGGCAATGCCCGGACTGCCGTCCAGCCACGCAAACCGATCTGCTGTTCGGTGATCATTTGCGGGAACAATTCGTGCAGGCGAGACTTGTATGGCTCACCACCCTTTGTAGCGATGGTCAATTCCAGAGCCGCAGCCCAGTCCATCCCAATCCCAAATCCGCGGCGGCCAGATCCGGACGGCGGAGGTGCCGGCGCCGTAACAGTGCCCGCGTTGCCAGATGGATTACGACGAGGTTGCGCGCCAGATACTACACCCTGCGACGCGGCCAGCACTCCGCCGGTGGCCACAGTCTCTCTCTCTGCGATGTCGGCCGGAAACTGCGCAGGGTTAGCCTTCGTGTCGTTCCAAGCTTTGATCGCAGTCTCAAGGCAGTCCTTCGCTAACGCGTCGTCCCAGCCTTTCAGCGTGTCCGCCGCTGCTGCCAGCGCGGCGATGGCATTCCATTGAAAGAAAGCGTTGTTCGTCGTGAAGATCCAGCGATCATCTGGCTTGCCGGAGTAATCTCCCTTCGTTTCGTTTGGACCGAGTTTCGGGTCGTAAATACGCCCGTCGGTCTTCGACGCTCCGTCGCCTACCTGCGTGTACTGGCGCAGATCTGGTTCGTGCGTGCCGCGGATCGCATGGCCGATGTTGTGAAACTGCGCCAGGATGAGCAGCGCTCCGTGCTTCACTTGCTCGACCGTGTCCGGCACGCCATCGGGACGGTGCATCTCAACTTGGCGCGCGGCTTCATCCACCGTGAGCTCGTCATACTGAAGATTGAATTCGCGATATGCCAGGGCGAGGTTCTGAATCACGCTCAACTGCGCAGGCTCCTCGAGATCGAAGTCGCCGGCATCGTACCAGCCACCGACATTCATCCCGGGAATGTGATCGCCGCCTCTGTACTTCCCGTCCGTTGCCGTTGCCTGGTTCCAGCCATCGAATTGCTCTCCGACCACAGGCGCCATGAGGCCGTCATCCAGGTGTGAAGCGCCATGCCACATCCGGTAGCCTTCACGGACGGAAACGTGATCCATCTGCGCGGCAATGTGATGATCGAGGCTGTCTTGCCAGATGTTGGCGTACGCGTCATTCGAAATAGGAAAGGGCGCCGTACGCTGGTCTGCGTATTCGATCACGTACAGGCCCGGGTCCTTGACTGCAGTGAAGTCGAATTTCGAATACACGTAGCGCAGCCACGCTGTGGAAGGAGTGATCGGGCCTTCAAAAACTTGCTTGTACGATCCATCTTCCATCAGTCGCAGCACTCTGGCCGTTTGCGGGGCGTTGTATTTCGGATCGAGTTCGAGCACCGCCACTTTCGAGAAGCCCGGCGCATAACCGACCTGGCTGTGCGCGATAACGGGCGGCCGCGTCCAGTTCGGAATCACGTCAGGCCGGATGTGCCAGACGATGGCGCCCGTGGTCTTGCCCGACGGGATGAGCGAACGCAAAACGAACCAGCCGTTCGGCGCGCGGTCACGTCCATCGAACAGCATAAGGTCTGACGTATCCGACACCACATTTACCCGCGCCAGCGCGTCATCCACGCCGAGGGTGATGCTCTTGCCCTCGGCGAACGGGAACGGCTGCGTGTATCCCTTGGCCTTATCCCAGTCCTCCAAGTAGTACGCTTTTTTGGGTTCATCAGCGAGAGGCAGAACCTTCGTCATCGGATCGTTCGGCGTACGTGGGAAAATCCCGGCTTTAGTTCCGTCCACGAGATAAGCCTTACCCATATAGATCGAGGGTAGGAACTCGAGGTTGAAGCCCGCGCGCCCGGCGAGTTTCTGCGGCAGCGGCTTGTCAAGATTGATGCTGACCTTCACGCCTCCCGGCTCCGCGGCGACTTCCAATGTGTAATTCAAATCGAACGTCGGGAAGGCGAGATCGGCGGTGAGCCGGTTGTTCTCTTTGTTGGCATGGCGATCTTTCAGCGTTGCCACCAAGTCCCACTGCTCGGGTGTCGGCATCAGACGCACGTCGCCGTTGGTGGCGATGCGCTGGCCGTGAAGAATCATCTCCATGGCCGTATTCTTCTGGTCCACAAACACGGGATGGTACGTGCTGTCGTAGAGAAAAACACTGAAGCCTTGCGTGTCGAGGTAATTCTTGTCGGTGACCTTCATGGCGAAATCGGCGCCGAACAAATTAGAGGTCGAGACGAGCGCCAAGAGGAGACAAACTCTGATTCGCATGAACATAGCTTGAGATCATACCGCCGCCCTTGCCCGACATGATAGGCATGCCAACCTGCAAGGTTCTGTACCGCCCCCCTTTAGTTCCTGCAGGAACACAATGTCATGGCGCTGTCGGCTATACAATAGTGTCATGACAGCCAAGCCCAAGAAAACAAAGCGGCGAAAGGCGCGGACCCGAGGAGTGCGAGTTGGGGACCTGCGTGCATCGGTTGAAGATGAACTGCTGTCGCTGGCGGACCAAAGGTTGGACGCGGAGTCGCGCTGGAACCGTCCGCGAAAGCGAAGCATCTCGTTGCGCGTGGACGTTGAAGTGGTGGACTGGTTCAAGTCGAAAGGCCCGGGCTACCAGACGCGAATCAACCGGATCCTGCGAAGGATCATGGTGGAAGGGAAGAAGCGGGCGGGGGAGAAGTAGAGAAGGACACGCTCCCTCTAGCCAGGCTGATGGCCATGTACGCCGCCGCTCGCTGAAGGACCTGCGCTACGCCTGCCCCGCATTCCTCCGATCGTTCAGCAAATGACTGTTGTTTTGTCACGGGAATTGCTTCGCGCATCGATACCTTGACTATCTACAACATATATTGTAGATAATCATAGTATGGGTAAGCCTACCGATCTTGTTCAGGGCACGCTCGATCTCCTGATTCTAAAAACACTTTCGCTTCATGCCATGCATGGCTGGGCAATTGCCAAACGCATTCAGCAGATTTCCAACGAAGTGCTGCAGGTGCAGCAAGGGTCGCTGTATCCTGCGCTGCACAGGTTGGAGCAACAGGGCTGGGTCAAAGCCAAATGGTCGGAGAGCGAAACCGGCCGCCCGGCGAAGTTCTATTCACTTACCGCTGCCGGCCGTAAGCGACTGGAGACCGAGGCAGCAGATTGGAAGCGGCTTTCCACTGCGATCAACCTAGTCGTAAGCGAAGTGTGACTGTGGCTGAGTTGATCCGTCGGCCGACTGCGACTGAACGCGGCAGAGGCTCGGGACCCGAAGCTGATTGGTTAAAGGAGATGCGATGCGGTGGTTGAATCAATTGCTCATGCAGTTCCGTATGCTGCTGTTTCGCAAAGTGGCCGATACACAGCTTAATGAAGAGCTGCGCTTTCACCTGGAGCAACAGATTACCGAAAACCGGGCTGCCGGCATGAGCAAGGACGAGGCCCGCCACGCGGCTTTGCGAGCGTTTGGCAATCCCGATTTAGTCCGCGAAAATACAGGCGCCACCTGGAACTGGAATGGATTAGATCAGTTGTTTCGCGATTTTCGCATCGGGGCTCGGACGCTAAGCCGGACACCTGGTTTTGCGGTCGTTGCCATTCTCATCACAGCGCTCGGCGTTGGGGGCAGCGTCTCCTTGTTTACGGTAGTGCGCGGCGTTTTGCTTCGACCGCTGCCTTTTCCCGACTCCGACCGGTTGCTTACGCTCTATGAGCGCAGTACTCCGGCTGCCGGCGGCGGCGACTTCCCTCACAACCAGGTTGCCGCCGGTGTCTACGCTGCCTGGAATGGACAGAACACAAGCTTCAGTAGTTTGGCGCTGGTCCGGGAAGACAGTGCGGACCTCTCGGCGTCTGGCGGTCAACTGCCGGAAACGCTGAATGGAGCACATGTCTCCTGGAACCTGTTCCCCACACTCGGAGTGAATCCAGCCTTGGGACGAGGTTTCACATCGAAAGACGATAGTCCTTCGGCAAACGGCACTGTTGTGCTGAGTTCGAGTTTCTGGAAGCGTCGATTCGGTGCTGACCCAGCCATCCTGAACCGCACTATCTACATAGATGCCAAGCCTTATACAGTCGTCGGCGTCATGCCGGCGTGGTTCGAGTTTCCGGATTCGAGCACGCAACTGTGGAGGCCGGTCTATCACGAATTCCCAGATCGTGTAATGTCCGCCTTCGACAACCACATGTTTCGTGTCGTAGGACGGCTGAAGCCGGGAGTAACAGCGGAGCAAGCAACGGCGAACCTGAGCGTCATCTCTCGGCAGCTCCATGACTCGCGCCTGGACAACCCGTTTGTTGCGGCCGCAGCGAACAGCCGGCCCCTGCTGGAAAACATGGTGGGAGATGTGAAGCGCCCGCTTTACATACTGCTCGCCGCTACTGTCTGTCTGCTGCTGATTGCTTGCCTCAATGTAGCCAATCTTCTCGTAGCGCGCGCCGCGGCTCGCCAGAGGGAACTCGCGATTCGCACTGCGCTCGGAGGAGCGCGCGGGCGGCTGCTGCGCGAGCACCTGACGGAGAGTTTCCTACTCCAGACATTTGGCGGGACTGCCGGCCTGTTGCTGGCGTACGGTGCCATCGCGTGGTTCCTGCACACTCGTCCCGACATGACTCGCGTGGGCGCTATCCATTTCGATGGCGTGGTTGCGGCCTTCACCGCAGCTGTCGTCATCTTCTGCGCGCTCTTCTCCGGGTTGGTCTCCGCCTTCAACATGGATGACTCGCGTTTGCTCAGTGCGCTGCACGAGTCTTCACGAAGCCACAGTGCCTCTGGGACGCGAGCGCGCCTTCGAAAGACGCTGCTTGCCATTGAGGTAGGCCTTACAGTCGTTCTCCTGATGGGTGCAAGTTTGTTGGTGAAAAGTTACCAACGCCTCCGTTCCACGAACGTCGGATGCATTACTGATAACGTGCTTACCATGCGCATTAAGCTGCCCGGCAAGCGATACAAGACCCCGGGGCCGGCGCCTGCGAATTTCTTTGAGACTCTGTTGCAGCGAGTGCGGGCGCTGCCCGGGGTTGAGGCGGCGGGATTTGTGACTGGAGTTCCAGGACAGGGATATATGGGCGACTCAGGATTTTCGATTGTAGAGCACCCGCCATTGCCCCGAGGCAACGGCAGTCTCGCAGTTTATCGTTCGGCTGACCCCGGCTACTTTGCGGCTTTGGGCATTCCTCTTTTGCGCGGCCGCACCTTCGGCGATAACCAGAAACTCGATCAAGTCAACGAAGTGGTCATCAGCGACTCCTTGGCCAAAAAATTCTTTCCCGGCGAAGATCCCATTGGCAAACACTTGCATTTAACGTACGGAAACAAGGTTCGCGTGATCGTGGGAATTGTCGGCGACACCCGGTCCGAAATCGGCGAGGCCCCGGAGCCAATGCAGTACCATCCACTTTTTGAGGGGGATGAAAACTCCGGCACACTAGCGATCCACTCCCGGCAGGACGTGAGCCAACTCGCACTTCCGGTGCAGCAGGTCATTCAAGGTCTGGATCGTGACCTGCCCGTCTCGGATGTGCTTACAATGAACCAACTGCTCGGTAAGTCGACGCTCGACCAAAGTTTTGACGCTACTCTAATCACCTCATTGGCTGTTCTCTCATTGTTGCTCGCGGCTGCGGGCCTTTTCGGCGTTCTGTCTTACATCGTGGCTCAACGCTCGGGTGAGATCGGGATCCGCATAGCGCTCGGCGCTCAACGAGAGCAGGTGCTGACGGAGACGCTGGCAGACGGACTGCGCCCGGCACTGATCGGTCTCCTGTTGGGACTGGCGGCAAGCGCCGCAACAACGCACTTTATCAAGTCCATCCTCTACGAAACCCAACCGCTCGATCCAGCGGTGTTCGCTGTCGTCTCAGCACTGCTGCTGGCCTCAGCTGCTCTGGCCTGTATGGTTCCTGCGTGGCGGGCATCTCGACTGGACCCAGTACGGGCCTTGAGGATGGAGTAAGAAGAATCTGGCCTCCAGCCCGAGCAACATCCTGCGCCCAACTTCTCCTTGACGCGGCCCTCCACGTTCTGTAACATTTGTGGAACAAGTTCGCTCTTCATTTTCGAGTGCGGAGCGGACCTGAATTTCATGCAGAGTGGCTGAGGGACGAGCCCTAAGACGCCACGGCAACCGATTCAGGATCATATATCCCGAATGTCTGGTGCCAACTCTCTCCTGGAAACAGGGAACATGGGATTCGGCAAGCGCGATGTATTTGCTTTCCGATAGCCTCTTTTCCTTTTCCTGGAAAAAGAGGCCATTTGCTTTTATGGCCACTTTTTCCGGCTCGTCCTCAGCTATTCGCTAGTTTTAGAAAGGCGAGTAGCACATGTCTCACTATGAACTGCGATGCCGCGAATGCGGACGGACTTGGGGAAACCAGCCCCGCTCAATCTGTGACGATTGTTTCTCCCCCCTGGAAATCGCCTACGACTACGACGCGCTAAAGGCGTCCATTAGCCGTGAGCGCATTTCGCAGCGGCCCGCAAACATGTGGCGCTACTCCGATCTGTTGCCCCTCCCCCAGGGCTATGAACCGCGGTTGCCGGTCGGCTTCACCCCCCTGTTCCAGGCTCCGCGGCTGGCGCAGAAGCTGACCGGGACGGCGGCCCGCAATCTCTACATCAAGAACGACGCCGTCTGCCTGCCGACGCTGAGTTTCAAAGATCGCGTCGTCGCCGTCGCGCTGGCCAACGCGCGCGAATTCGGCTTCGACACGGTTTCGTGCTCTTCGACCGGAAACCTCGCCAACGCCGTCGCCGCGCACGCCGCCCGCGAAGGCCTGAAAGCGTGGATCTTCATCCCGTCCGACCTCGAGCCCGCCAAGATTCTCGGCACCAATGTTTTCGGAGCGAAGGTCGTCCGCATCGCCGGAAATTACGATCAGGTCAACCGTCTCTGCTCGCAGATTGCCGACGAGCATCGCTGGGGATTCGTCAACGTCAACCTTCGTCCGTACTATGCGGAAGGATCAAAAACGGTCGGATTCGAAATCGCCGAACAACTCGGATGGCGCCTCCCCGACAACATTGTCTGCCCAATGGCCGGCGGCTCACTTATCACCAAAATCAAGAAGGCATTCGACGAACTGATCAAGCTGGGCTTGGTCGAACCGAAAGAAGTGAAATTCTTCGGCGCACAAGCCACAGGATGCTCGCCGATCTCTACCGCGGTGAAAACGGGAAGCTCCGAAATCGAGCCGCAGAAGCCAAACACAATCGCGCGTTCGCTAGCGATCGGTAATCCCGCCGATGGCCACTACGCAATCAAGACGATCAAAAATAGCGGCGGATGGAGCGAAGACGTCAGTGATCCCGAGGTCGTCGATTCGATTCGCCTGCTCGCCGAGAGCGAAGGCATTTTCACTGAAACCGCTGGCGGCGTGACAGTCGGCTGTGCAGCCAAGCTCTTTCGCCAGGACCGTATCCTGCCCGAGGAGACAACAGTTCTCTGCGTTACCGGCAACGGCCTTAAGACGACCGACGTGCTCGCAGGCGTCTACAAGACCGAGCGCCCGATTGCGCCGAAGCTCACCGAGTTCGAAGCGTATCTGCAGCAGACGCTCGACGTGGACCAGGTCCCCGAAGTCGTAGCGGCCGCAGAGCACGTCGAGGCCATAGGAGCATAAGATGCCCATCACCGTACAAATCCCCACCGCCCTACGCCGTCACACCGACGGCGTAGCGTCTCTTAATTGCTCTGCCGCAAATCTGAACGAACTTTTTTCGGCTCTCGATGAAAAATTCCCTGACCTCAAGCCACACCTGCGCGACGACAAAGGCCAGATCCGCCGCTTCCTAAATATCTATGTGAACGAGGAAGACATTCGTTTTCTGGGCGGCCCGTCGTACGCCTTCCAGGAAGGTGACGAAGTCCTGCTCGTGCCCTCCATTGCCGGCGGTTCCGATTAGCGAATTTCGGAACTGCCCCTAACCTTCAACGGCGTGAGTCCGTAACAAAAACGCAACCAAACAATTTCGCTCACAATTCACTTTTTGTAGTAAGTGTTCGACCTTGTAAAATCTCACACCCTCCGCACATTTCTCGCTATCCCTCTCGCTGCTTTCCCGTCTGACTCGCAATGTTGTCACGCACGCAACGCTGAATGTTGCACACGAACGTGATAACGGACCGGAGGCTCCTATGACGGGTCGCCTGTTGGTTCTGTCGCTACTTCTTGCAACACTCGCTTCGGCGCAAATGGATCGCGGCATGCAATCTGCCGGCCGCATTCGGATCCGGATCACCCTGCCGGACCGCGCTCCCTGTACAGCTTCGACTCACGTAGCCCTAATTGGCAACATGGGATTCTCTCTCGCAGAAAGTTCCACGAACGGAGAATGCATCGCCACCTTTTTCGACGTACCTGCCGGCAAGTATCGTGTCGCACTCAGCGGTGATGTCGTAAACACGGACAACGGCGAAATCGAAATCGCTGGCTTGCAGGACGTCGAGGTGCGAGCACGACGCACCGCCGATCAGGCGAATACTTTCCCCGGATCGTCCACCTTCGTCTCGGTTAGCGACCTCCACGTCCCAGCGTCCGCCGCCAAAGAATTCGGAAAAGCAAATCAGATGATCGCGCACGAGCAATGGTCCAAAGCCGCAGACCGTCTCCACAAGGCCGTGAATCTCTATCCCTCGTACGCCGCTGCCTATAACAACCTGGGCGCCGTTTATTCGCGGATGGGAGACCTCGCCCAGGCGCAGTCAGCCTTCAAAGAGGCAATTGCCTTGGACGATCACTTGGCGGCGGCTTATGTCAATCTCGCCCGCCTCGATCTCACGGAAAAGAACTTCGCCGATGCCGAGTCACTCTTGAAAAAAGAATCCAGTCTCTCTGCTCCCAACGGCGACGAACTCAACCTGCTCGCCTATGCCGAAATGATGAATCAGCATCTGGATCAGGCCATCGAGACCAGCCGCCATGCACATGCAGATCAGCTCCAGCATCACGCATTCCTGCATCTGATCGCCGCGCATGTGTATGAGCAAGAATCAAGGATCACAGACTCAGTCGCGGAACTGCAGGCCTACTTGCGAGAGGAGCCCGCCACAGCCCGCGCCGAGGAAGTTAGGAAGGCAATCGCGACTCTTCAGGCAAAGGATTCTACGGCACGCCATTCTTGTGAAAGCTGTTAATTCGTGGGTTCCGCCGACACCTGCCCCGTCGATTGATGCAGCTCTTTCGCGCGATCGATCACCCATTGCGGAAACTTCGGCGCGCCTTGTGGGATCTTCCCTTGCGAAATCGCCCAATGATCCAGCCATCCCGTGCCTTCTTCCCCGACGTAAGTATCGGGCAAGCTATAAGCCGGATCGCCCAGGGCGTCTTCCAGTGTGATGAATCGGTATCCGCGCTTGCGCAACACATCCATCAACTCCCCGATGTGCTCCGCCTCCAGATTGCTGGCATGCAGCAACAGGATTTGCTTCGGTTCATATCCCAGCAGTTTCACTGATTGCTGCTCTTCATAGGCAAATACCGTATCGTGATACGACAGGTACTCTTTCACAATCTTCTTCTGAAGGTCCGCATCATTCCGGGCCTTCGCATCTTCATAAAGGCCGGCAAACATCCAGTCCCACCCGTCCAGAGTGATCGGAGCAATCCTGTACCCGCGCTGCGTCAAAAAAGCTTCCGCCTCCCGCCTCGTCTGCAAATCGCGCCCGGTGTCCAGATACGGATGCCGAAAATATCGCAGCTTCATCTTGTGTTGCGCCATGAGCATGCTGGTCACAGTCTCGCCGCGGATGATGTCTTCCTCCCAAGCCTTGAGTCCAACTTGATTTAAAGAGGAATGCGAATATGTGTGATTGCCCAACTCAAAGCCGTAATCCACCCACATCTGCAGCGCCTTAATGCGTTCATCCACCTGGCCGGGTTTGTATAGCTTTTTTTCATTCACAAATCCAACGACGGGGATCTCCTGATCGCGCAGCGTACCAAGCAACTTCGCCGTGAGCGCCGTGATGTCAGCGGCCGGGAGTTTATCTGCCATGCCCGACGGCAAATCGTCAATCGTGACGGCCACCTGCCGGTCAAGTTTCGCCGCCTGCGAAAAAGAGAAGACGCAACCAACCAGAAAAATGCCGACCAACAACGACGTAGCTCGTTTCATGCCCACCTCGAAAATCTCTGACGTAGAAAACTAGAAACTGGGATGCCCCATATCTCGCTGCCTTTGCGGGACATGGGATCTCATACTCAAACGGGAACCCGCCATTAAATCACGAGAATTCCACACCGCCGCCATCTTCCGACGGATTTTTTCCATCCAATGAAACCGATGCCTACTCGCCCACGCCCGACCGGATCCGTCCACATCGGGACCTCCGGATGGCATTACAAGCACTGGGTCGGCCCATTCTATCCCCCCAAGATGCCGCCCTCGGAAATGCTGCGCTTCTATCTCAAGCGTTTCGATACCGTCGAGATCAACAACAGTTTCTACCGCCTGCCTGCCGCCACTGCAATCGAAGGATGGTGCCGGCAGACGCCCCCCAACTTCTGCTTCGCCGTCAAAGCTAGCCGCTACATCACACACAACCGCAAACTGAACGATCCCGTGAACACGGTCGAGAAGTTCACGTCCGTAATCGAAAAACTCCGCCAACGTCTCGGTCCGATCCTCTTTCAACTGCCGCCCCACTGGAAGCTGAATCTCGAACGTCTGGAGCAGTTCCTCGAAGGGCTGCCGAAACATCATCGCTATGTCTTCGAATTCCGCAACCCGACCTGGAATGTTTCTGAGGTCTACGAGCTCCTGAACCGCTACAACGCAGCGTATTGCGTGTACGAACTAGCTGGCTTCCAATCTCCCATTCAGATCACCGCCGATTTCGCGTACGTGCGCCTTCATGGCCCAGGAGCTAACAAGTATCAGGGACACTACACCGAGCAGACATTGCGCACCTGGGCCGCTCGAATCGAAGCCTGGCGCAACGAACTAAAACACATCTTCGTCTACTTCGATAACGACCAGGCAGCCTACGCTCCAAAAAATGCACTGGAACTCAAGCGATTACTAGAAGGTAAGCCCTCAGCCACGACAGCAAGTACGACAGCCTAAATGGAAACACCGGCGACCGAAGACCAACGACCGACGATTGCGTACTGAGTCGTTGGTTTAACTCAACACGCGATGCACAATCTCGCAGTTTTCCCGCACTTCATCCTTCCCGCGCGGAAACATTCCCACCAACACACCATCATTCGGCTTGATGCTGGCAAAAGCCGTCTCGAACGCCTGTTCCACTCCCCAATCGTCAACGCGCCCGGCAGCAAGAATCTTGAATGCAAAGCAAGGCTTTGCAGTCTGCCGTATCACGCTATACATCCGCGGGGGGTCGCTCTGCAGATAAATCTCATGCGGCATCTCCGTGATCTCGCCATTCAAGACCTTCTTCCATTCATCCACCGTACGCGTCCGGTTGTAAACGCAGCCCGCATAGAAATCGACGTCCCAGCCCTCTGATTCGACCTGCGCGATCACCTCCGGCTTGTGCGTCCCCACGCCCACAATGATCCCCATGTCGCGCACAACCTTGCACCACTCGCGCACTTCATTCATTTTCCCCGCGCGGAATGCCTGATCCACGACTTCTCCTTGCCGGAACATTGCCAGCGGCTTTAGCGTCTTCGCCTGCTCAACGGTTGTTGGAGTGTCATGCAGAACCTGCATGATGAGCTGCATCTGTCCGCCTTCCGCCACAAATCGTAGCCAGTCCTGCGGCATCCGCTCAAGCGCAACATAGTTGAACGCATTGATCCCGAATCGTGTTGCCTGATGCATCACCGCGCACACCCGGTCCGCCGTGTACCAATCCTTCATTGCGCCGGAGTAATTGTTGTTGTAATGCGAATACCCGCAGAACGGATTCACTCCGAGTACCATCCGGCTGACCTCGGTGTGAAAGAACTTCATCTTCGGAACCTGGATCTCCGAAGCCGCCTTCGGAGTGGCGATGTGCGTCAAGGGCTCAGTCGCGCGGGGAGATGCGTGGGCGTCCAGTCCAGATCGAGCTGACAACGCCGCGGCCACCACAGCACTGGATTGAAGGAAGCTTCTTCTCGTCGGCATCGTGCAGCACCTCCGGAGTAAGTCAGCCTGAAATCCGACGGAGGGTGTCTTCGGCCCGCTCGTCGGGATAGACCAATCAGATTCCGAGTGTGTGCCGCGTGTATGTGACGGATATCACACGAAGCAAAGGAAAGGGTATCGCGAGCGGTACGGCATCAACTCTTTTGCTTGCGTTTCTGCTGCGCTACCTTCGCAGCCTGTTTCCCCAGTGCAGTGCGTACCGACTTCGGCAAGTGGGCGATCGTTCGTTTCCTTTTCGCGGCCGCTGCTGCTTTCTTTATGTTTCGCCTCGCCGCGTTCCGTTGTTGCGTGGTGGCCATTGAACCTCCAGAATGCCCAATAGATGCCGCGCACAGCACGCTGGTTGGCGGCCTTAACTTCGTGGAACGAATATCATTACATCTCCGCCCGCCAAGCTAGCCGCGGAAATTCCAGTGCCTCTCGAATCCCGTTGCTGATGTATCTCGACGCCTGGCATCCGATATATTCCCCCAACGCCCGATAGCTTTCAAATTGGCATTCGTTAAACCACTGGTCCGCCGTCGTCTGATGCGGGAACGTCTTGTGCTGTTCGTAGTAACGCCAAACGTCGTCTGGTAAACGTCGATCCGCGGGATTGGTCGGCGTAGCTCCTCTCATGGGCATGCTTGACTTGACCAGAATCAGCGTCCCCACGTCGTTCCGGTTTTCCGGATCGTAGTAAATTTTCCCGACCACAAAATTCTTCGGACACTCGCGCGATCCACTCGCCGGCCTTATCGTGGCAAAATCAATCTCGATCCTTACTCCGAAATCCGTGCGCGCCTTCTCGATCAGGGCCAGCAGATCGCTGAATTCATAGTCTCCGTCTGCATCGCCATCGCCGGCCACGATCAGGCGGCAACGCCGGCGAATCAGTTCATACACGGCCAGATTCTCGAAATGCCCGCCGTCCGAGAGGTAGACATAATTTTTCTTCTGGTCGCTTTGCGCTATGAGCTCCGAGAACAAGTACATAAAACCCAACTCCGGCCCGGTGCTTGCCCACTGCTTTCCGTTTCGCGAATTGCCCATCCACCAGCCCAGCCGCACATCGAATAACGCCATAAAGAAAGCTGTCGCGGGACTGGTGTGATAACCCATGTTGGGACTGGCCGCTGCTCCCGAGATCGCCATCGCCGTGCCCAGCGTGAGTCCGCAATCGCATGGCAGCTTTCCGAAACTTGCCCGGGTTCGCCCTTGTTCGGTTTTGCAATAACTCGCCTCGAATCCATCACGGCGGCTGTACCGCAACTCATCTTCGCCCGGCGCCCCCAATTCATATCCGCAGTACAGCGGAGTGAACGCGAAGGATTTCGCCCTCCGCGTCGCATACCCGAGTTCTTCTCCGCCGGTGATATTCAACGCCGCATTCAGAATCGGATACGGCCCAGGATACCGATCATCCAGCGAGCACAAAGGCAGATCGTCGTCCGCGTCGAATCCGGTGAAGGGTTCGGGCTTACGAGCAGGATTCGATGCTCCCAGATAACACCGCACCAAGCGATTCCGGTAGAAATGATGGAGCGAGAAGTCGTTCACATCGACTCGCCAGGACAGCAGAAAGCCTGCCACCAAGAAGATGACAGCGATGATGAGCAGTCCACCTGCTGGCTGTGCGCTCAACACATTCCAGTACGTGTTCTGCAACGTTGCCCACTCATGGCCGTTGTTGAACTGCCACAAAGTGCGTGTCTCCTGGAAATCGAAAAACAGCCCGGTGGAGATCTGCACCCCGGTGCTCACGATCAGGATCAGCCCGAGCAGAAACACGTACGGTGCCACTTTCGCCAGTGCGTTCAACACGGCAGGGGTAGCCAGAGCATTCTTGATCTTGGCCCGCGGGCCGCTATCCGCAGATTCCTGCTCGGCCGCCTTCTTCACGAGGGGATCATTTAACTTCCCACTGGTCTTCGGGCTGTCAGCCGCCTTCAGGCCAAGAAAGTTATGAACGATCCAAAGCACCACAACGATGATCGATTTCCTTTGCAGTTCGAAGAGCACCCAACGCACGCCAAGTGGCGCAAAAACCGTGGTTGTCGCCATTAGCAGCCATCCAATGGTGATCAGCCCCAGATACCCGCCCAGCCGCGCCCACCACTCCCGCACCACATCCATCGACCCGCGTCCCACCAGCCCGATATGCAGCGTCCCGACCAGCAGCATGATGCTCATCAGGGCGCCGCTCCCGAACACCAGCACGACCCAATTTGTGCTGGTCCAGTCCGGCAAATTCGTGAGTAGCATCATGTACCCCTTGAACAGTGCTCCACCGGCTGCCCCGGCCACCGGAGAAAAAACGATCAGGGCTTTCAGCGAGATCTTCTGTGGCACTGGCTTGCCCCGTCGCGCGTGCCGTTTCCTCCGAAACTGTCCCATGAGCGCGACGAATCCCCATATGACCAGGTAGAAGAGCAACCCTCCTCCGGCCCAATAGGCCAGAGGAATGACCGCGAAGTCCGTCCTCTCCCACAAACCGGAGTTCAACAGTACGCATGCCACCACGAACGGCAGCATGACCGTGATCGTGATCTTGGTCCGCTTAAACCATGTATCGAGGATCTTGCGTTCCGATGACTCGGCGACAACATTGATCGCCATTGATATGCACGCTGCACCAAGAATGCTTGCCCCTACGACGAGCATCCAGATGCCGTGCTCATCTTCGGTAGCCCGAATCAGTTTCAGAAGAATGCTCTGACACAGCACGAGCAGCGCGACAAAAATCGTCCCAAAGATGGTCTGGTTGAGAAAAGAATTCCGCATCCATGTGCCGAGCATGGCCCACGTATCGCCGGAGATCAGGCCCGTGTGCGGTGTCAGGTAGTTGCTATACAGGCGCAGCCAGTGCAACACCGGAGGCTCGCTGCGCTGGTCAGGATCGTAACGCCCCGGACTCAACGCTTTCTCGACACCGGAGAATTCATTTTGTGCCCACTCGTCCTTTGTGGGATCGGTATAGCGCTTCGTGAACGCCGCGAGCCACGAGCCAATGTATCCACCGCCGGAGACGGTGGAGAGATAGTCGAATTTGCTGAGTAATCCTTTTTGCGCGAGCGCCTGTAGAAACCCAAGATTAAACGTTGCGCTCCGAATTCCCCCGCCCGAAAATGCCAGCCCGATCAAGTTGTCTTCGTGGACCGGCGGCGACACATGTCGCTTCTCGCGCGACTTGTTGAGCCGCTCGCGTTCGCGCTTCAAGACCTCATCGAGTGTTACCGGATCGTCGATTTTGGATCTTTTTGACTTTTTATGTACAGGATGGCGGTTCGCTTCCTGGGAAGAAGCCATGGCTACCTCGACACTAAGATGAACACTCCCCGTGGTGGTGAACACGGTAGCAAACCCGAGAAACTTGCGCCACTAGCACTTCGTTTTGTTCGAAAAATGGAACGGGATTCCACAGATATCTAGGGAGCTCAAAAGTCGACAAATGGACCAAAATGCGATGAATGGCAGCCGCGGAGCGGAGAAAGAATACGGCCCTCGGCACAAGCCGTGGGTGTGCAAAAGCAGAAGTGAGAAGAAAGCCCCGAAGGGGCAAAAGAAATGCTTTTACGGATTTTCTCATCCCAAGTCTCTGCCTTGATTGGTCCTGAGACGGCTCCAGGCAAGTTTTCCACAGCCAAAGCCGTTGACGGCGTTACAATCGCCGCAACATGCAGCCGTCCGTGTTGTCGAACTCACGAACAATCAGCCGATGGCATGCAGGAAACTGACGCGGGAAGTGTTCCAGTGACAGACGACTTCGATCCCGACGATTGGCCGAATGACTACTCACATCCGGCCGCGATTGCCAGCACTTTTGCATCGATCGAAGATCGACTAAAAGAACTTGAAAAAAAGGAACGTGACAGATCGGGAGAGGCAGCGATTTGGTTGTTCGGTTCAGCGATTGCAATTGCGCTTTCCTGGTCCCGGAATGCTAGCATCCTTTACTGCATCGGTCACGGTCTGGCAAGCTGGATTTATGTGATCTATTTCGCCTTCACGCGCTGATCCTTTCTCTTATAGACTTGCATTCGCCAGCTTCACACGTTCTGCCAGCCCTACAGCGTAATATCGGTTGCTGAGAATTGAGCAGATATGCTCGTCGTAATTCCTGTGCTTCGTTCCAATAACCTATTCAACTTGTCTTCCGAATAGATCTGTGTACCCGTTTGCTCCGAGATAGCGACTGTGAACGGGCCTTTGACTCTTCGGTCGTGATTAGAGACTTCCGAAACACAATGCAATCCGAGAAGTGCAGTCTGGCTCGGTTGCATTTGTCGAGACAGAAATTGATGAGCAAAATACAACGCACCGTGATCCACCGTTCCCACCGCGGCAATATCTTGCTGTTCCCATGGCCCGACGAGTTGAGATCGCGTCTTCTTTTTAGCGAAATGCCAGTTCCAAATGAAGGGGACACCTCGATTAAATCCGATGAGAAGGAACCAGCAATCATCTACGAAGTTCTTCTTCGAGTACCCCCTGTGTAGCTTTTGGGCGAGTTGCTTTATCGCTTCTGAAAGATTCTCGGAAAGACCATCAATCTTCTGCTCTCCCAAGTCCTCAACAACCTGTAACCCGTGCAAGCATCCCGAAACACCAATAACCCATTCGCCATTTATCTTCCTGATCTTCCGTCGGTACCGGCAATACATCGCGGCGCCTTGTTCCCGCATTTCTAGAGTGTCACCCACCATCGAAACATGGTCTTTTCCCTTCAGAGCAACAATCAGTGTCATGTGTATGCCTCTAACGACAAGCCCTTTCCGTGAGCAGTACTCGGTGTCTAACTATATCTGCATAAGAAGCTAAGCCATGACCCGGCAAAAGCAATCAGCATAGAGTCAAAAGGTTAGGCGTGTTCCTCCTTAAGGGGAAAAAACGGCAAGTTTCGGGGAGGAGAACGATTCTCACCTCAAATCCTTGGAGGCTGATCACCCAAGAAGCGTTTTCTTGAGAACTTTTCCACAGCCAAAATCACGAATCGTGTGACATCTGACCTTGCGCCTCACAGCCAAGACATCAGATGATGACCAAAGCGGGAGAAGCGATAACGCACGAGATATTCCCGAAATGGGAATGTCGAATCTCTGAATTCGCCGTCATGAAGACGCTAAGTCTCAGGGACTCAAGATTTTGCCCCTAACCCATTGAGCCCCATAGATTATTTCGCGATTTCCCGCTAACTCAAAGATTCCAATAGACCAGAGAGG
>Ga0335085_10001440_pt1 | contig 50666 bp, 46 predicted proteins | sample Lox_Sample_45_FD_206712 | JGI IMG/M metagenome (GOLD analysis project Ga0335085, IMG submission 206712) | Soil microbial communities from Loxahatchee National Wildlife Refuge, Florida, United States - Lox_Sample_4.5 | ecosystem: Environmental > Terrestrial > Soil > Wetlands | place: USA... | reverse complement strand
CTCGTCAGAAGTCTCACAGCACGGCGATAGCTTGTAACTCCGGGTAAGGGAGATACAGCTTTGGTCGCAACAACGGGAACCGTGCCTTGATCTCGTGAAATTTCTTCCACCAGATCTGCTCTGCGCTTCTTTCCGGCCTCGCCTCGCGGCGAGTGTTATTTCACCCTTGCGCTTCGCTATGACTTCACCTCCATCAGGCTGTCAAAGGGACTTTCACCCTCAAGTTGTCCAACATGCTCGGCACACAAAAAAAGGCCGCCCGCGGGCGGCCTTTCATCAGCGAACAAAATTTTACGACGTCACTCCTGCTCCGGCCTGGGGGGTTGCTGCCGCCGCGGTCGCGGCTGCTGCTTCGTTCAGGATGCGGTGATGGATGGTGAACAGCGCCAGCTCCAGCCGGTCGGAGACGCCGATCTTGTCATACACGTTGCGCAGGTAGTTCTTGATTACCTGCTCGGTGGTTCCCAGCTGCGACGCGATCTCTTTGTTCTTATAGCCCTGAACAATGAGGGCAACGATGCGAAGTTCCTTCGCGGTCAGGCGGTCGCGCACCCGCAGGCCAACCATATCGTTCTCGGTCAGTTCGCTGGGCACGGCAATGTCCTGCACCCAATTTTCGCCGCGCGCCACTTTGCGGACGCAATCCACCAGCGCCGCACTGGTCACGTTGCGATAGACCACGCCGTTGGCCCCGGCGCCCATGTAGCGCTGCGCGCTTTCGCCGGTATCGGCCAGCACTACCACCCGGGTCTTGGCTTTGCCGGCGGCCTGCAGTATGCCGTTGAAATCGGAATGGAACCCGCCCGCCACCACCAGAACCGCGGCACGGAATTTGTCCAGGGCCATGAACATCTGCTCCTGGGTTTGCGCCTGTGCCACGATGCGCATTTCATCCTCGACCGCCAGCACCTTGGCGATGCCCGCCCGGAAGATGGCTTGATTGTCGGCCAGAATCAATTTCAGCATCTCTGTCAGCTCCTCGCCTCTAATGGCGAACGAAATCGTAGGAGTCAATCACGCAGGCCACGCCACGCGCCTCCGTGGGACCGCCTGCAGGTTCGTCAGTGCGCACCACGCGCCCCCGGCATTGGATGATTACACCTTCTTTGGCCCCCGTCATTTCTGGCGGTAGAGTTATCTCGAATTCGACAGTCGAGCCCATCTCCAGCGCAGCATCAGCCTTGATGTAGACTCCGGCAGCGCTCAGATTTCCTGTGACGCCGCTGTGCTCGCCGCCTTCTTCTGATTTGTGGATCTTAATCGGCAATTCCAGGGGGAACCGCTTCCCCGTGCGCGCGTCGGACACAAGACCTCCTCGCTCCTGCCCATTTCCAGCTGCGAAACCCAGCCCCATGCCGGATCTCCTGAATAGAGCCCCGACCATCTGCTTGCGCGGTTATATCACGGATGACACCCCTCGGAACAGCCTGATAACGCAACAGAAAGGGTAAGAACTAGGTTCCCCCCAAGGCGCTGGACTCGCAGTCGGCCCAGCGTGTTGCCAGCCCTCGGCTGAAACTGCCGGAATCTCGAACGGTGCAACCTGCTCCAGCCCGGGTTCGACCCAGGCCTCCTACCCTGATCACCTTAGACAAGCAAACTCCCTCCACTGAATGGCACCCAATACGTGTGAAAGCATACCCTGGATTTGTGTTCGCTGTTCTCGTTCTGTCGACCGCCAACGCCGTCAGCCAGATTTTCCCTGCGCAGCCCGCGGAAGCATACGGCAATGCTGCCACTCCCTATCAAATCATCACTGGCCGCCAGCGGATCGATTGGTGCGCCGAGAGCACGATCGGTCCGGAAGGCTTGGCTGCAGGCCTGTTCACGGCGGGTTTCGGCACTGCCACAAACAGCCCGCGCGAGTACGGCCCTCACTGGGACGGCTTCGGCAAGCGCTATGGCATGAGACTCACCGGTATCGCCACCGGCAATGCCATAGAGGCGGGTCTGGGCGCTTTGTGGGGAGAAGATCCACGGTACTTCCGCGCCACCGGCCAGCCCTTCAAAGAACGGATCAAGAACGTGGTGGTGATGACTTTCGTCGCGCGCCGGGCCGACGGGCAACTGGTTCCCGCCTACGCCCGATACCTGGGCAACGCTGGCAATAACTTCCTTTCGAACACCTGGAGAGCCGACGGCGAATCCAGCGCAGGAGACGCCTGCCTGCGCATCGCTCTGGGCGTAGCCGGGCGGATGGGGAGCAACGCCTTTGCCGAGTTCTGGCCCAGCGTGCGCAAGCACATATTTCGCGGAAAATGATTTCCGGCGGCGGTCTTCTTTGCGACCTTTGCGTGTTCCTTTGCGACCTTTGCGGTCAAAATCTCTTATTCAAAGAACGCAAAGTGCGCAAGGCATGGCCCGGCATCCGTGAACTTCAGAAAGCGCTTCCGCCGCCCCCCCCGAATCCGCCTCCTGAAAAACCGCCGCCTCCACCTCCGCCAAAGCCTGATCCACTGGAACTTGAGCGCGGCGCAGAGACGAACACCTGGTTCATGTCCGACGCCATGCTGTGCATGGAGCTCGAGAAAAATATCGGATTGAAGCCAGTCATGCCATTGGGCGACACGTACCAGTTGGGCGGGTTCTGGACGATACCCGCAAAAGCCTGCGCCCACTGGTGCTCCACTCCCAGCGCCATGGCGTAAGGCAAGTATTTTTCAAAGGTGTCCGGCGGCATGCGCTTCAGGCGGTCGGCGTCCACACGATTCATGAACTCCTGGAATCCCAGCACCGCAATAAGGGTACGCGCGCCCTGCACCGTTTTCGCTGACATTTCGCGCGCGAACAACCACCAGATGATGGCGGAAACAATGCCGCAGGCGATGAGAAGCACTACCGAATTGAATATTTGTTTGTAACCCGTGAACTGCGCGATAAGAAACGGCGCAACAATCACCAGGGCCGCTCCAACGCTGTAACCGTTGGCCGAATCAGGATCGAGCAGGTACATGCCTTTGTTTTTCAGGGCTGCCTTGATGTCCTGCTTTATGACCGGAATCGTAGTGTAGAAGCGGTTCTTCAGGCTGGACAGCCGGGTCTGCTGTCCGCCCGCGAAAATATTCTCCAGCATCACGCGCTCGTGGGGCGCGAGCCCCTGCCATTCGGTCAGGGGCCTGACGAGATGAAAGATGTAGTCCTTGGAGTGGAAGACCAGCAGAGTCGTGTCCACGGTCTCCTCAATCTTCAAGTAGCCGCGCACCGCCAGGTCCACAATTGTGGATGTGATGTCGCGAGGATGGATGGTGTCATCGATCAGCGCCCCGGCTTCAGCGGGAGACATTCCCGGCGGCGGTTCGTACATAGGCGCAACCGAACGTCCGGGATCGGGGTCGCGGCCCTTGTACCACCACAGCACGTACATCACGCCGAACGTGAGAAAGGGTAAGAAAACGACAGGGTTACTGCCCAGAAACCAGAAGGCGCGGGTAATCGCACCTGGCTCCTGGAGAATGCCCTTGGGAATAAAGACGTCCACCGTCATTCCGCCGCGCATGGGCAGCGGGTTGCTGGTCTCGAAGGCCACGTCGGCGCCGTTAACCTCAGAGGTGGCATCGCGCTGGGCCGATCCGTAAACTCCCGTGAACGCCTGCGCGCGCAACCGTCCCGCCGCTGTCTTGGGCAAATAGACATGCGCCTCGGCGTGATCGATTGGCACCGGCCAGTCGTTGCCAGTCACGTTCCAGTAGAACTCGTCGTGGTCCTCAAAATAACGGATGCTGTTGCGGACGACGTAGCTGATCTCCACCGTGCGCGTGGTGTCAACGGCATCGGGGATGTAGATTTTCAGGTCGCGGTATCCTGCGGAGGTCGTGGAGTCGTATTTCAGGTTCTGACCAGCGCCGTCGGTGATGGAGGTTACATCAAGAAAGAGAGTGTAGTTGGTGCCCCGCGGCCCCGGATACTCGATTGGAATGGTGCGGTGAATACCGTGCCATTGGCCGAGGAAGACCAGGTTGATGCGCTCCTTGACCAGCGCCATACCGTCTGCACTGATTAAGACGGTGTCCTGGAAGTCGGCGATCCGCCAGCTCTGGGCAAGCAGCGGAGTAGTCAGAGTGGCAAAGTAGATCAGTACCAGGAGTTTGGATCGCAAGGCTTTCGCCCAAAACCGCGTAACGGCGCAAGAATATAGCCCACGGCGCAAGCCGTGGGTAAGCAGCCGGCGAAGTTTGAGCCCCAGAGGGGCGAAAGAATCGTTCGGAATCGACAACTCCTGGGCGGCGTCTCGCACCGCTCTTTTCGCCCCGGCGGGGCTCGCGCCGTCGCCGCCCTTTACCCGCGGCTCAGGCCGTGGGCTATATTATTCTTGCGCCGCTACGCGGCTGAAACCCGCGCTCGCCTAGAACTTCACTGCCACTGGTTCGCGGTCGGTGGCGGCCACTTCAAAGAACTGCCGCTGCTGGAAGCCGAACATTCCGGCCAGAATATTCGTCGGAAAAGACTGGATCTTCGTATTCAGATCGCGCACCACGGCGTTGTAGTAGCGGCGCGCGTTCTGGATCGTGTCTTCCGTCTGGCTAAGCGAGCCCTGCAGCTGGGTGAACTCCTCGGAAGCCTTCAGCTGAGGATAATTCTCCGCCACCGCGAACAGGCTTTTCAGGGCTCCACTAAGCTGGTTCTCAGCCTGCGCTTTGTCACCCGGCGTGGTCGCCTGCATGGCCTGGGAGCGGAATTTGGCAATGTTCTCGAATGTGCCCTTCTCGTGGGCGGCGTAACCCTTTACTGTTTCGACCAGATTGGGGATCAGATCGTGGCGCCGTTTCAGTTGCACATCAATGTCCGACCAGGCGTTGTCGCAGCGGACACGCAACTGGACGAGACTGTTGTACATCCCAACCAGCAGGATGACGATAACAACCAGAATGCCCAGGAAGATTAAGGCCATGGAGCGTCTCCCTTGCGTGGAAATGGGGAACAGGGGCGACGGTAGCATACGCCGCACTCTGGCGCAATCGTGCCAGCCGGGGGCGGCCGGAAATACAGGTATCGAGGGCTGTCCTCGACAGTTTAAGATTACTGTGACGAACATTATTTCGACCATTGGGATCAAGAGGTGGCATATCGGCTATCCAGGAAACATTGCGAAATGGCTGGCGGCACTGTTAATTTTTTCGGCCGCAATCATGGCTCGCGCCCAGACCTGCCAGACGGCGGGCGATATGGACCCGGCCACTGCCTCGGCCCTGACGGCAACCTCGAAGCGCTTCTACGACATGGCGGCGCGGGGAGACTCGGCGTCGCTGCAGCAGAATGCAATCAGCAGCCTGGCCTCGAATTTTTCCGGCATCGAGGGTGCCATCAAAGAGAACCAGCCCAACCTGACCGGGGTGCAACCGGCACCGCGTCCGCCATTCCTGCTCAAAGCCGAGGGAACAGAGCCGCTGCAGCGCGCCGAATTCCTGTGCGGCATTTTCGGGGCCCAGGGACAGACCCGGGATAGCGCGGTCTTCGTGATTCCCAATCTGCCGCCTGGCAATTACGGCATCGTTACTCTGGATGCAGCCTCCCCCCAGGGGGCCTACACCGTTTCTTTCGTTTTGCAGCAGCAGGCGAACGACTGGAAGTTGGGCGGATTTTACGCCAAGCCCGCCCGGATTTCCGGCCACGACGGCAACTGGTTCGCCAGCCGCGCCCGCGAATTCAAAACCAAGGGACAGCTCCACAATGCCTGGTTGTACTTTGGCGAGGCCCGGGAGCTGCTGGTTCCGGTCCCCTTCATGGCCACCGCTGCCACCGACAGACTGTATGACGAGATGCAAGCGCAGAAGCCGGCTGACCTGCCTCCGTTCGATCTCTCCGAAGGTGGCAAGACTTATAAAGTCACCGATCTGTTCCCGATCCCGGTGGGCCACGATTTCGATCTGGTGGTGCGCTACCAGTCGGCAGATGTCTCCGACACTGGAAAGACCTTTCAGGGCAACAGCGCAGTGATGAAAGCGCTGGTAGCCAAGTATCCCGAGTTCCGCGACGCCTTTGCCGGAATTGTGGCCCGCGCCGTCGAACCTTCTGGCAGAGACTACGGTTCGATGCTGGCGATGAAAGACATCAAGTGAGTTTCTGGTTTCTAGTTTTTCTTCGGGTTTGAAACCAGAAACTGGAAACTGGAGACTTTTTCTCTAGGGCAAGACACATTCTTCCGGATCCTTGTCTTCGCGCAGCCCAAGAAAGACCGGAGCGCGCAACTTCATACCGCCCTCGGCAGTCTCATGGGTCCATTCCGAGAACTTGATTTCCGCCACCAGTTCAGGCTTGACCCAGTGAACTTCCCGCAATGCTTCCACCCCGTGCGGGAAAGGACTGACTTTTGTCTCCCTCTTCTTCAGCACTTGCCAGATCTGCTTGAGCATGGCCTGATCGAAGCCGGTGCCCGCCTGTCCTACGTGAATGAGCTCCCCGTGCTTGTCGTAGAGGCCCAGCACGAGGGAGCCGAAATATGAGCGGCTCCCTTCGGGATCGGTGTATCCACCGATGACGCAATCCACCGTGCGAGTGATTTTGATCTTGAGCCACTCGCGACTGCGGCGCTCTTCGTACACACTGCTCCGGCGCTTGGCCAGTATGCCCTCCAGACCCTTTTGCCGGGCGACATCAAACAATGCCTTGCCCTGGGAAAAATGATCGGAGTAGCGCACCGGCCCGGCCGCGCTGGTAATGTGCGCCAGCAATTGCTTGCGCTGCTCCAATGAGACCCTCCGCAGATCGTATCCGTCCAGGTAGAGCAGATCGAAGACGTAGTACAGCACCGGCAGATCCTGGCGCGAACCAGCGCGCCGGCCGCCCTGTCGAATTCCCGTGCGCTGCTGCATCAGGCTGAACGACGAGCGCCCCTGCTCGTCGAGAGCGGCGATTTCGCCGTCCAGAATGACGGTGTCCGCCTTAATGGAACTGGGGATATCCTGCAGCTCGGAAAATTGCGCGGTCAGGTCATTCTGATTGCGCGACACCAGTCGCACCTTGCCCTTGGCGATAAACGCAATAGCGCGGTAACCGTCCCACTTGATCTCAAACAACCATTCAGGATCATCGAACGGATCGTCAATCGAAGTTGCCAGCATGGGATGGATTGCGGTGGGCATGGCTCGCTTGACTGCGCCATCCAGGTCCTTAACCACGGAGGACACAGGGGACACGGAGGAAGCCCTCCTGTTCCGCGGGGCTGCTGCGGGGCCCGTTCTGCCGCCCAGGGCTTTATCTTTTTCGTTTTTTTTTATCTTGCCTTTCTCTGTGTCCTCAGTGTCCTCCGTGGTTCGCTTCTTCTTGTTCTTCTTATCAAACTTGGCGATCGCATCGGCCAGCCACGGTGCCTTCACCGCTCCGCGCGAGGCCGGACGGCTGCTTGTCCACTGCGCCGATCCCTGGTCGCCTGCGATATCGGCCATGGTGCGGCCGGTGAGCGCCGACTCGTCGTACTGGTCGATGACGAAGCCTTTCACTACGAAATCGTCCTGTTTCTTGATCAACAGCCACTCTGTCCCCTTGGCGCCGGGACGCCGTGAGCGCATGTGAATCAGTGCGAAGTCGCCATTCAGTTTCTTGCCGTGCAGCCGGATCTTGAAATCGCCCTTCTTCAGCATGGCGGAGGCTTCAGCGTCGGTCCCAGGGACGAATTTTCCATTTACCAGTTCCGGCGACAGTGGCTCCCATGTGCCTACATCCCAGACCATTACCGTGCCCGCTCCGTAGTTGCCTTCGGGAATGGTGCCTTCGAAGTCAAAGTACGGAACCGGATGATCTTCCACCTGCATGGCCAGGCGTTTGTCGGCGGGATCGAGGGAAGGACCCTTGGGCACGGCCCAGGACTTGAGCACGCCTTCCATCTCCAGGCGGAAATCGTAGTGCAGACGCGTAGCCCGGTGCTTTTGCACTACGAAGCGATGCCGAGACTTCTTCTCCAGCTTGGGAGGGGGCTCGGGGGTGGCTTCAAAGCGCCGCTTGCGTTTGTATTCGTCCAGTGACACCGGATCATTCTAGCCCACGACAGCACTCCACCTCGGACGGGGCAACCAAGGCGAGCGTTATAATTCACACCAGCCATGCCCCTAGCAATGGGTACACGGCTTGGTCCGTACGAGATTGTGGCCCAGGTTGGAGCGGGTGGAATGGGCGAGGTGTACAGCGCTCGCGACACGCGCCTCGATCGTGTGGTCGCCATTAAGGTCCTTCCCCTCCATCGCTCGGATCAGGCAGACGCGCGGGAACGCTTCGAGCGTGAAGGGCGGGCCATCGCCGCGCTCAATCATCCCCACATCTGCCAACTCTATGACGTAGGCACCGAGGGGCCGATCAACTACCTGGTGCTGGAATTCCTGCAGGGCGAAACCCTGGCAGATCGTCTGGTCAGAGGTCGATTTGCGCTCAGCGAGCTCTTGCGTTGTGCCCTAGAAGTCACCGACGCTCTGGACACAGCCCACCGGCGGGGAATCATTCACCGCGACCTGAAACCGGGAAACATCTTTCTAACAGCGCACGGCGAGTACAAGGTACTGGACTTCGGATTGGCCAAACTGGTGGACGACGCGGCCCCGGAATCAGCGACAGCAACTGTTTCCCCCGTGACCGTGGCGGGCACGGCGGTGGGCACCATCGCCTACATGTCGCCGGAGCAGGCGCGGGGCGAGGCTTTGGACGAGCGCACGGACATTTTTTCCTTCGGCACCGTATTGTACGAGATGGCAACCGGGAAACCAGCCTTCTATGGCAAGACCTCCGCCATCATCTTCAAGGCTATTCTCGATGAAACGCCGGCGGCGCTGTCGCAACGCAACCCGATCCTGCCCGCCAGGCTCGATGACATCGTCAGCAAGGCATTGGAGAAAGACCCTGGCCTGCGTTACCAGTCTGCCGCGGAGCTGCGGGCGGACTTGCAGCGGCTGAAGCGCGATAGCGAATCCGGCAGGATGTCTGCCCAGGTCCCGCAGCGGCAGAGTCACACGCGGCGGCGCTGGTTTGCGGCGCTTGCCCTGGCGGTTGTAGCCGCGGCAGGATTCGGAATCTATCACTACCTGGGACGCCGGCACTCGGCCCGCTCCACCGCCTGGGAACAGCTCACATTTTTCACCGACTCTGCCGTGTACCCGGCGCTCTCTCCTGACGGACGCATGCTGGCCTTCATACGAGGCAGCGGAACTTTGTTCGGTCAAGGCGACATCTATGTCAAGCTGCTTCCTTCCGGGGACGCCGTTCAACTTACTCATGACTCCGGTTACACGTCCGGGTACAAGCTCGCCCCCGTCTTCTCGCCCGACGGCTCACGCATCGCCTACGGCACCATCGATCCCTTCGACACTTGGGAAGTCCCTGTCCTGGGCGGACAGCCCCGGCTGCTCCTGAAAAATGCATCCTCTCTTTCCTGGATCGACAACGGCAAGCACCTGCTCTTCTCCGAGATTCAGGAAGGCCTGCACATGATCCTGGTCACTTCCAACGAGGACCGGGGGGAGCATCGAGTGGTTTATGTTCCTCCGGGCGAACGCAGCATGGTGCATCACTCCTATCTTTCACCCGATGGCCGCTGGGTGCTGATGGTGCTGATGGACGAGAGCGGATCGTTGCTTCCCTGCCAGGTCGTTCCTTTCGATAGCAGCGCACGCATGCGGGTCATCGGACCTTCCCGGGCGACGTGCACCTCCGCCGCCTGGTCACCCGATGGCAATTGGGTCTATTTCAGCGCGAACCCGGGCGGCCGCTTCCATATCTGGCGGCAAAAGTTCCCTGAAGGGCCTCTGCAGCAGGTGACCTCCGGCACCACGGAAGAAGAAGGCATCGCAATGAGCCCTGACGGACAATCATTGCTGACATCCGTGGGCGCAGAGGACGCTACCATCTGGCTGCATGAGGCCAGTGGCGATCACCAGCTCTCGTCGGAAGGCAGCGCCTGGGGAACCACTATCTCGTGGGACAAGAGCAAGCTCTATTACGAAATGCAAGGTGGGCAGAGCCCGGGGGTTGATCTGTGGGTTCGAGATCTGGCCAGTGGCAACAGCGAGCGTGTGATCTCGGGCTCCGCCATCCAGTCCGGCAGCGGGCTGGTGGGCTATGCCCTTTCGCATGATGGCAAGACGGTTGCGCTGTCTATCAAAAATGATGCCGGCCTGGCTCAGATATGGCTGGCCCCAGTGGATCATCGCTCTTCCCCCCGCCCGTTGGTGTCCCCAACCAGCCAGGACTCGCCTTGGTTTCTTCCCAATGGCGACCTGGTGCTGCGCTCCCTCGAAGGCTCACAAAACTTTCTATATCGCACCGCTCCGGACGGGACGGGACGCCGTAAAGTCACACCGGATCCGATCCTCGACCTGGTCTCAGTCTCTCCCGACGGCCGCTGGGCAGCGGCATCAGTCAAGTCCAGCGAAGAGGAACACCCCGCGGTGATGGCTGCCTTCCCGCTGGAGGGCGGCCCAGCCGTAAATGTGTGCACCTTCTATTGCAACGGCCGTTGGGACATCAGCGGGAATTTTTTCTTTGTCACACCGGGGGACGCAGATACCTATATGCTGCCCGTCAACCGAGCTCGTGGCATTCCAGATTTTCCGGGCGGCGACCTCAGCGCGGGTGGCTGGAAGGCGGACAAACGAGTTATGGTGATCCAGCAGGGAATCGACTCAGCGGCTGGGCCAACCTATTACTCCTACACCCGCGCTAACACGCGGCGGAATATCTATCGCATCCCGTTGCCCGACTAATCTTGAACCAGCATATGAAGCGAGAGTATCCCGACTCCCCACTCATCGGCGCAGGCGCAATCATCGTTGCGGATGGCCGGGTTCTTCTGGTCAAGCGCGGGCGCCCTCCGCTGGTCGGAGAGTGGTCGATCCCGGGGGGCGTGCTTGAACTGGGGGAGACCGTGCGCGAAGCAGCGGTGCGCGAAGCCCGGGAGGAAACCTGCCTGACAGTGGAACCCACCGAACTGCTGGGCGTCTATGACCGCATACTCCGTGACGACGCGGGCCGGATTCTGTATCACTTTGTGCTCATCGATTTTCTTTGCCGCCCGGTGGCAGGGAAGGCGCAGGCAGCCGACGATGCCGATGAAGTGCGCTGGTTTACTCCGGCCGAAGCTGGCCAACTTGGCTTAGCCGAGGACACGGCTGAAGTGGTACAGCTTGGTTTTCAAAAGAGTTAGAGGGGCCGGCGGCTGCATGCTGGCCTTGGAGTGCGTGCGAAAGACTCTCTCATGGCCTGGTTCTTCATATTCTTTCTGGTCTCGGGATTATGCAGCATCCTCTACGAAATCGTCTGGGTGCGCCTGGCCATGGCCCAGTTTGGAGTCACCAGCGCGCTGGCCTCGATCGTGATCTCTGTTTTCATGGCGGGACTGGGCCTGGGTTCCTGGGGAAGTGGGCGCGTCATCCGCAAGTATGAAAACCGGGTCGGTGTTCCCGCGCTTCGCTACTACGCGCTGGCGGAATTATTGATTGGCATCTCGGCATTGCTGGTCCCGTACCAGTTGTTGTGGGGACGAAGACTGCTGGAATGGACTGGAGCATCCTCTTCGTGGGCCTACTACCTCGGCTCCGGCACCTGGATCGCTCTCACCCTAGTTCCGTGGTGTGCCTGCATGGGGGCGACCATACCGATTGCTATGCTCGCGATCCGCCGTCGGGAGCCAGACCAATCTCAGCGATCGTTCAGCTATCTCTACCTGTCCAACGTACTGGGGGCGGTAATCGGAGCAACCTTCCCTCTGCTGCTGATCGAACTCTACGGCTTCCGCAAGACGCTGAAAATCGGGGCGGTGTGCAATGGCATTCTGGCATTGTCCGCAGCGCTGCTGAGCCTGCGTGGGACGGACTCGGAGCCAATCAGCCCCCCGAAAGCCGCGGCCCTGGCGGGAGGCGTGGCCAACTACATTTCCAGCACGAGCAGCCGGCCTCTGGTTCTGCTCTTTCTCACTGGACTGACCAGCATTGGCATGGAAGTGGTCTGGATCCGTCAGTTCACTCCCTATGTCGGCACCGTGGTCTACGCCTTCGCCTCCATCCTGGCAACTTACCTGGTCTCAACTTTTATTGGCCTGCAGATCTACCGGCTGTGGAGCCGGGCAAATCGGCGCGAAGGAAACTTGATCTGGGTCTTGCTGGGAGTGTTTGCGCTCTTGCCGCTGCTTTCGGCCAATCCCGGCATCCACATCTCCCGCGCGTTGCGCCTGTTCGTGGGCATCGCTCCATTTTCCGGTGTCCTGGGATTCCTTACTCCCCTGCTGGTGGATCGCTGGTCGGGCGGCGATCCGGGCAAGGCGGGAAAGGCGTACGCCGTAAATGTTCTCGGCTGCATTCTGGGTCCGCTTCTGTCCGGATTCCTGCTTCTGCCCCTGATGAGCGAACGCTGGGTACTATTCGTGTTCGCGTTACCCTGGCTCCTGATGGCGGTCCGTTCGGGCAGTTCCGCACAAAAAAGTGGAGTTCACTTCGACTGGCAAGCCGGCGCTTCTTACGCCGTGGTGCTGGCGGCTCTAGCGCTGGTGTTCACCCAGAAGAGTTACGAAGATCAATTCGGCCATAGTGAAGTTCTCCGCGACAACACCGCAACCATCGTGGCCATGGGAGAGGGCAGGAACAAGCGCCTGCTGGTCAACGGAGTGGGAATTACGGGACTCACTCCCATCACCAAGTTCATGGCGCACCTGCCCTTGGCCTTTCTCGATCGTCCCCCCAAAAACGCTTTGGTGATTTGTTTTGGCATGGGCACAACCTACCGTTCCCTGATGTCATGGAATATTCCTGTGACCGCTGTGGAGCTGGTGCCGAGTGTTCCTCGCGTGTTCGAGTACTTTCACGCCGATGGCCCCGAACTGCTGCGTTCGCCGCTGTCGCACGTGGTCATCGACGATGGCCGGCGCTACCTGGAACGCACCTCGCCGCAATATGACGTGATTACGATCGATCCGCCGCCCCCGGTGCAGGCCGCGGGTTCGAGCCTGCTCTACTCAAAGGAGTTCTATGCCATCATCCATCGGCGGCTCCGCGCCGGAGGCATTCTGCAGCAGTGGCTGCCTGGGGGAGATGTCGTAGTCCGAGCCTCGGTGGCACGGGCCCTGAAGGAGTCCTTCCCCTACGTACGCGTGTTTCATTCGGTAGAAGGCTGGGGCTACCACTTCCTGGCCAGCGAAAGCCCTCTGCCCAACCCGACGGCGGCGGAGCTCGCCCAGCGCCTGCCCACCAAAGCGGCGATCGATTTGCTGGAATGGGGCCCGGAGACGACTGCTGAAGGCCAGTTTTCCAGTGTGCTCATGAACGAAATATCACTTGACGATTTGATTGCGCAGGCTCCCGCGGCACCTGCCCTGCAGGACGACCGTCCGGTCAACGAATACTACGTGCTGCGTCACCGCAAGGGCTCACGGCAGTAGCGGGAACGCCAGGTAAACCTATTTGCTGGAATGAACCTGCTGAGGGGTCCTTGCCGGTTTGGGTGTGAACTTCACAGGCCGTACGCCAGGTTTCGCGGAGTTTCGGGATCGTGCTGGTGCGACGGCGGAAGCTCCGGTTTCGTTCTCAGAGAGCGCCAGCAACTGCTTCATGATTTGTGCTTTTTCCCACTTCTGGGCTTTTTTGGGCTTAGGTGCATATTTCCGCGCCAGCACCACTCCGACTGCCAGGGCGGTCACAACCGCGATGCATAGGATGCTGATCATCGACGCCTGCCTTCTGGGCGTTAGTGGTCAAGCGCTCTCGACACAAATTGTGCCCTCCTGCCCGGCGAGGACGTAGGTCACCGAGGTCGCTGTCCTTAGCCCAGTGTTGCCGTGTACCCATTCCTCGCCCGGTTCACGAGCGAACCAGTTACCCCTCAATCGTTGGACCTCGGACGGCTCACCTCGCCCCCCCAGAAGCCTGAAGTCCGAGGTCTGACGTCCGATGCCCGCCAAAATAGAACGGCCCGCGCATTTTTTCAATACGCGGGCCGCCCGGTGTACTGTTTGGGATTGACCAAGAGGCGGCCACTCTAATGGTGGTCTCCTTCGGCAAACTCCGGGTCCCGGCGCGACCTTACGCCGGGCGGAATGCAACCCTGAATCACCGGTAGTCGTGCGATGGTTCTTAGAGCGACCGCTCTAAGTCACAGCCACCTCACCTGGTCTTTTGCTACTCCCACATGAATCAGAACTTGTCATCAGACCACCTCCTTTCCGGTGTAATTGCACATTAGTACACATGGCGCGGCCGCGTCAACCGGCACGAAAGTGGGGCGTACATCAGCGGTAATTTTTGTGCTGGATTTTGATTGGGTGGAGCAGCGCTTTAGCGCTGCATTGGAAAGCAAGGCCGGAAACGGGGGCTGAAGCCCGCTCAGCACAGCTCTTCTATGCAGGCCTGAAGGCTTGCTCCACCCTTGTCACATGGTTCCTTGTCAGTAGCGCCAGGACTTCAGATCGGCTCCCTCCGGCGCGGTCTTTTTCATCCGCTCGAGAATCTTGGGCAGGTACATGGTGTTGTAGTGCAGGCGCGAAAGATAGTTGGGCAGATCGGGATCCCCATTCCAGCAATGCTCGGCGCGATCGCCGTATTTCACCTCTCCGTCGTAGGGCGGGTTCTTGGTGGATTTCAGAAAATCTTCCAGGTAGTAAACCGCGTCAGTCAAAAAATAAGTGTCGGCCGAGCCCACGTAGATGTTAAGTTTGCCCTGCAGTTTGGGGCCGAGCGTGGCCCAGTCGCGTTGTATGATGGCGCTCAGGTCGTAGTGCTCTTTCCAATAGGCCGCGACGCTACGGTCAATTTCTCCCGTCTCCTTGTTGAAAATCTGTTTGGGATAGCCATCGTCTCCCACCGGCCCGTAAACCGCCTGCCAGATATCGAACTGTTCTCCGGAGCGGACGTGCGAGCCGAGGGCGAGTTCGTACTGGTTCATGGCCTGCACCGTGCCCAGGGTGCGTCCGAGATAGTCGCGCATGGCGGGCTGTGCAACTTTGGTGTGCGGTCCCATCATGTAGAAGGCGTTGGGGTCGGTGTAGATGTTGATCGTGGTATAGGCGCGGAAATCCACCGGATCGGGGCAAGCCACGAACACGCCGTTGTAGTGGTCGGGATAAAACACCTGCACCGCCAGCGACTCCCATCCGCCGGTCGAACCGCCGTAGGCGAAGCGCGCCCAGCCTTGTCCAATGCCGCGAAACTGTTTTTCGATGGCGGGAATGAGTTCGGTCTCGATGGCGTCGCCGTAAGGCCCGAGGTTGGCGGAGTTCACCGCGTAGGAATCGTCGTAGTAAGGGTTGGCATGATTGATTTCGGCGATGACCACGCGGGGAAAGCCGGGCGCGATCCACTGCTGATAGAACTTGTATGCTTCCTCTTGCTGAATACGGTTGTAACCGGAGATGTGGAAGCGCTCGCTGTAGTCCGGCTTCAGGTTGGGATCGGGCGGTTCAGTCCGGAAGCCGCCAAAATCGGCGTTAAAGTGATCTTCGTTGATGATGACCGGAAAGTGAACGCCAGAATGCGCGTCGAATCCCTCAGGCACCAGCACATTCGCGCTGAGGTACATGGGCCGGCCCCAGAACTTGGTGAGCAGCGCGCTTTGAATCTTGATGTGCCGGATGTATTTCGTGTCCTGCGGCGGCGGAATGGGTGGGATTTCTTGATCGAGCACGATCGAGACCGGCCCGCCAGAAGGTCCCAACGTTATTTTGCGCGGGATAGAGTAGAGATTGCCGGGCGCGATGTTCCAGTGCTGTCCTTCGCCGCGGTCCATGGGCAGCTTCACGGTGTGGCCATCGGCGCGGTGGAAGGTTTCGTAGCGATGCAGCACCGCCTGCACGTAGTACTCGCCCGGCGGCACGTCGCGCAGACTGCGGATGGGATAGCCCTTGGCGGAATCGTCCACCACCACGGTTTGCCCAGGCTTCATGCCGTCAACGTCCATGCCGAACATCATCTGGGTGCGGACAGAATCATCGATCTGCATGCGGGGTTCGGCGGAAGGGTCAGTCGAAAGCAGCAGGAAGATGCGACCGTCGAGCGGTTGTGCGCTGCGCGCCTGGGGAAACGAAACCGAAAAGCTGGAGCCGGCCGCATGGGCCAGAGAAGAAACCAACAGGACAGTAGTCAGCGCAACCAGCATCACACCGCTCTTATGAAAGTACATGGAGTCTCCTTGTAAGCCTTGAAACATGTGAACCACCGATTTTCCCTCAGGCCATGGCCCACAGGAATCTACCCGCTTCTCTCCCGGCTTCCTACACTTGAAGTAACACCCGGGTAACCGGATATCTGTATTCGCCGAATGCCTCAACCCTTCCAGCGGTAGGCATCGGGTTGAGTCAGGCCGATGTGGGCCAGCACGCGGTAGGCGAATTCGCGCGCCATCGCATCTAAGCTGGACGGACGGAAATAGAACGCCGGGATAAGCGGGTACACGGTGGCGCCGGCATCGGCGGCCCGGTACATGTTCCGGATATGGATTTTGTTGAGCGGCGTCTCGCGGACGCAGAGCACCAGCGGACGCTTCTCCTTAAGACAGACGTCGGCGGCGCGCTCGATCAGTTGAGATGCGATGCCGTTGGCAATGCGGGCCAGCGTGCCCATGCTGCACGGGATTACGACCATGACTTCGGCGGGATAAGAGCCGCTGGCGATATTGGCGCCGATATCGGCATTGGCCCGTTGCTGGATTTTTCGGGAGGCCTTGCGGCCCAGAATTTGTCCCAGCAGATTGCTGCGGCCTCGCAGTCCGAGCTCTTCGGCCATGACGCGCAGAGCGCTGTCGGAGGCGATGAAGTTAACGGTCTGGACGCGTGAGTCGCGTTCTACCGCCAGCAGAAAGTGCTTGAGGAACAGCGATCCGCTGGCTCCGGTGGTGGCCACGGTGAGGTTCTGCGGCGGGTGGTTGGGCAAGCTGGACTCCGGCTTCTTCGAACCTTGGAGCATAGGGAGCCTGGGAAGAAGAGTCAAGGAGCGGCCGCCCGTCGATTCGATCGCGGGTCGGCCCTCGATGACCAGCGACCGCCGACTGAAGAATGAAGACTGACGACTACTATGGCATCCATCTCCAGTTTGCGGTTGCGGCGCAGTGAGGCGCAGTTGCACGCACTGGCAGGCGTGGAGCGCGAGATACGGATCAACGATCCCAATGGCCGCCGCAAATATCTGCAGGATTTCAGCCAGGCCTTCCGGTCCTACGAATCGATTATCGATCGCCAGCAGCTAAGCGGCGACGTATGCAGCGGGGACATCGTTCTCATTGGCGACTACCATGCCCTTCCTTCCGCGCAGCGCTTCGCCGCGACACTGCTGGAAGAACGCGCCCAGCCCGGAGACCGGCCCGTGGTGCTGGGTGTGGAAACCATCTTCTCGCGCGACCAGCACATCCTCGAGGAATGGTGGCGGCGGGAGATTGACGCCGAAGAATTGCGGCAGCGCATTCGCTTCGACCTCGACTGGGGCTATGACTGGGCGCCGTTCTATGAATTGCTGGTGACCGCACGCGAACACGCTGACGCCATCTATGGACTCGATTGCATGCCCCGCGAAGACCTGCGCAAGATCGGTGCGCGCGATCGCCATGCCGTCCACAAGTTAGCCGAAATCCGGCAACGCCATCCCCATGCCGTCATGCTGGTGTTGTTTGGCGAGTCGCACTTCGCGCCCGGGCATCTTCCCAAGGTGCTGCGCGGGAAATTGCCGGAAGAGCGGGTCGTCACGGTGCTGCAAAACGTGGATGCGCTCTATTGGCGCGCCGCCGGCGAGCCCCAGGAACGAGTGGAGGCTGTCCGCGTGGGCCATGATGTGGTCTGCGTATTCAATTCCACTCCCCTGGAAAAATACGAGAACTACCGCCTCCACCTCAGCCGCTGGGGGCGCACTGACGAGGAAGGTCCGGACCTCGCACCCACCATCTACAACTTGATTGACAGCCTGCTGCGCTTTCTCGATATCGACCGCTATTCTTCACACAACGGCACACAGCCGAAGTTCCTGGTGGACCTGATGCCGGAAGTTTACTGCCGCGCTTCCGACGCACGATTGCGCCAACTGCTCTCCCGCCACCACGCCAGCGAGGACGAAACCGAGGCCATGGTGCGCCACCTGGAAGAACGAGGCAGCGTTTACCTGCCACAGATCAATGCTTTCTACGTGCGTGAGTTCAAGATGATGTATGCGGCGGAAGAAGCTGCACGTTTCCTGCATCATGCCTGCCGCGGTTTGCCTTTGCAGAGAGGCACGGAACCCCAGGAGAGTACGAATCATTTCTACGGTCAAGCCATGGAATCCGCCCTGGGATACTTTGGCTCGCGAGTGTTGTATCCGGCGCGCCCCGAGGCCGAAGATGCCGGAAACCGCGACCTGCCGGAAGAAGCTCCCGAATCCCTGCGCAAGAAGACAGAAGCCAGCTCCCAATTGCTGGGTTACATGCTAGGCAACGCTTTGTACGACGCCTATCTCAAGGGTCGGGTCACGCGCGGCATGTTGCGGCGATGGTTTCTTGTCCATCTGGATGAGCCGGGCAAAGCCAAAGAAGTGTATCGGGAAATCGCGGCCAAAGTTCGCGGCCACGGCAAGAAGCTCCCCGCCTCAGTAAAGCTCCCCGCTCTGGACAAGTAGCGCGGCGCTGAGCACTTGCTTGAACCCTGCCGGTGAGGGCGGACACTCTTGTCGGCCGCTTTTGAAGTTGCTTCTTGTTTTGCGATATCGTTAGCAGTGACAAAAGCCTCGAATTCTGTCTGGGTACATAACGTCACAATCAAAGGCGGCGGACAAGAGTGTCCGCCCCACACGCAAGCGCGAATACGCCTTGAACGCTGACTCCATCCGCGAACTCTTTGACCAGGTCCGACGGGGCCAGCTTTCCCCCGACGCCGCTGTTGACCGCCTGCGCCATCTTCCCTTCGAAGATCTGGGATTCGCCAATCTGGACCACCATCGCGCTCTGCGCGCGGGAATGCCGGAAGTGATCTTCGGACCGGGTAAGACTCCGGCCCAGATGGCGTCCATTTTTTCTCGTTTGGCCAAACACGGCGGCAACATCCTGGCGACGCGGGTGAGCGCGGAGCAATTCGCCGCGGTAAAGAAGAAAGCGCCCAAGGTCGAGTATCAGCCGTTGGCGCGCGCGCTCACTTTGCGCCGCGACCAGAAGAAGTATGGCAAGGGAATCATCGCCGTGGTTTCCGCCGGCACCAGCGATATTCCGGTGGCGGAAGAAGCGGTAATCACCGCCGCAATGATGGGCAATGACGTCCAGCATCTTTACGACGTTGGGGTCGCGGGAATTCATCGCCTGCTGGCGAATCGCGCGTCCCTGACGCAGGCCCGGGTGGTGATCGTGTGCGCCGGAATGGAAGGCGCGCTGCCCAGCGTGGTGGGCGGGTTGGTGGGCGTGCCGGTGATCGCGGTGCCGACCAGCGTGGGTTATGGCGCGGCGTTCCAGGGCTTGGCCGCGCTATTGGGGATGATGAATTCCTGCGCCTCGAACGTCAGCGTGGTGAATATCGATAACGGATTTGGTGCAGGATATGTGGCGTCGCTGATTAATCGGTTGTAATGCGCTCGCGGTGGAACCCGCCGTGTCCTCAGTGTCCTTTGTGGTCAAAACCCAAGACCACATCACCACTGAGGGCACGGAGGGAGATTTCCTGCAACAGAAAAGACACGGCCAAAGCCGTGCCTTTTTTCATCCACTTCGACACCCTCATCTACTTCACTTCCACACCTGCACGAGCGGGACGCGCGCGCCTACATTACGAGCCCTTCACTACTTCCAGGTTGTTCTGCACGCTGAAGACGCCGAAGACCTGATTCGCCCGCATGCCGGCGATTTGCTTGTCCATCGCAGTGGCAACGGTGCCATAGAGGCTCAACTTGCCGTTGTCCACCACAATCCGGATGGGCAACGCCGGATCACTGGCATAGCGGCCCAGCACCGGGTCACGGTAGATGGCTCGCAGCGCGCTAATCCGAATGCGGTCGTCGAAGCCCGACACCGGCGAGACCTTGATGTTGTCCACAACATCCTTCACGCCGGGCATAGAATTCGCCAGCGCCAGGGCTGAGTCGCGGCCTACGTCGTTGTAAGTCTCGCCTGTGAGAGTGGTCACGCCGTCCTTGACCGAGACCTCAACAAAATTGAATTGGTTGTCGTAACCGATGCGGTCGTAGTGCAGCTTGCGCTCGAGCCTGGCTTCCAGCTCGGCGTCGGGAGCAGTGCTGCTCACTGCAACTTCATTGCGCACGCCCTGGACCTTGTCCAGTTTGCGGACTTGTTTGGACGCGTCCAGCTTGTGCTGGTATAGGTCAACCGTGCCTGACAGAGTCACGATGCCGTCCTCCGTGGTTGCGCGCAGGTTGCGAAAGTCCTGCTTTTTCGCCAGTTGCTGGATTACGCGGGTCTGGATATCGATGTCATAGCGGGCGCTGGTGGTCTGGGCCGCCAGCCCGACGCTGAGTACTCCTACTGCAAGAACCGAGGTCACCGCCTTCAAAATGTGTTTCATGGCCAAAATTCCTCTCGTCCGGTATTGATTAACCGGTTAGTTAATTGTTGGATGCGCGGGGTGCCGGTTCAGGATGCCATGGGCGTTCGTGACCTGCGACGCTTGATAGTATTCGTTATAACGAGTATATTGCGTGTGGTGGCTAAGAGCATTCAAGCCGAGATTCGGCAGACCAAGTCCTTTACCAGTTTGGAGGATGAAGCCCTGGTCGCTCTTCAGCGCACCGCAGATCGTCTGCATTGGCGCCTTAGCGAGATGTTGAAGGAGCATGGGCTGTCTCCAACCCAATACAATGCCTTGCGCATCCTGCGCGGTGCCGGGGACCAAGGACGGGCCTGCAGCGAGATCGCCGAGCGCATGATCAACCGCGATCCCGACATTACCCGCCTGGTAGACCGCCTGGAGCGCCGGGGGCTTGCCGTACGCAGCCGCGAAGGCCGGGACCGACGGATCATCACCACCCGCATTACACCGGCTGGTCTTAAGCTTCTGGAAGCCCTGGATCTCCCCATCGAGGAATTTAACCGGAAGATGCTAAGTCCCTTAGGGGAGAAACAGTTACAGACCCTTATCTATCTTCTGGACAGCGCGAGAGAGCAAACTGAATAATATTTTGCCACCTTATCGTGATAACGATATCTGTTGTATAGACAAGAACGGAGCAACCCATGAGCACCGCGACTGAAGCACCCGTAAGAACTATTTCGACCCAGGACGTCCACCAAAGTCTGGAAAACAAGCAACCCACCCAATTCTGGAACGTTCTGACTGACGAATGGTTCAAGGGCGAAAACAGGGGGGGCTCGCGCCGCGTGCCTCTGGACAAGGTCGGAAGCGAAGTACGAAGCACGAATTTGCCCAAGGATGCCGAGATCGTCGTATACTGCGGCGGCCCGAAGTGCCCGCAGAGCCGCATGGCCGCCGAGAAACTGGCGAAGCTCGGTTACGAGAACGTCCGCGCCTATGAGGGCGGGCTGGAAGAGTGGAAAGCTGCGGGCTTCGCCATCGAGAAGGCATAACCTGCCCGCGTCAGCAAATGGGGCCGGAGTGGTCTGCGCATTTTCCGGGAGTTGGTGCTGGACTCGCAATCACAAGCTGTCAGGCAGTTCTGGAGGAAATCTCATGAGCAACGGTTCAGGTCAGGTTTCGACTCAGTCCTGGGGACTTACGGTTTTGCGGGTTGTCACCGGTATCGTTTTCCTGGCCCACGGGTGGCAGAAGTTGTTCCAGATGGGCTTCCACGGAACGGCCGGGATGTTTGGCGCCATCGGCATACCGGTGCCGGCGGTATCATCGGCGATCGTGACTCTGGTGGAATTTCTCGGAGGCATTGCGCTGGTGATTGGACTGCTCACGCGATGGGCCGCTGCCTTGAATGGCTTTGACATGATCGTGGCCATTCTGCTGGTCCACCTGAAGAATGGGTTCCTCAAGCCGGGAGGCTTCGAGCACCCGTTGATCATGCTGGCAGCGTGCATCGCGCTGGTCATGCTGGGGCCGGGAGCCGCGTCGGTCGATGGAGCGCTGGCGAAACGCACGTAAGTCTGAATGAATTGGGCGCCGGAGTGCCCCGTCCAAGCGCCGCTTGGGCGGGGGGGCAGGTTAGCCGCGGCGACGCGGCAATTTGGGACGCCTGCGCGAAACTGGTTTCGTTGCTTCCTTCCCTCCGCCACCAAAGACTCGCGCGAAGATCTTGTCGATGTTCCTGAGCTGACGCTTCAAATCAAACGCGCGCTCAATCTGCGCGCGCGGAACCCGGCTGGTAATGCTCTTGTCCTTCAACACCAGTTCCCGGAAGTTCCGCCCCTCTTTCCAGGCTCGCATGGCATGGCTCTGCACGGTGCGATAGGCATCCTCGCGCGAGACGCCATGCTCCACCAGGTCCAACAAAAGCTGTCCGCTGAACACCAGACCGCCGGTGCTTTCCAGATTGGCTTTCATGCGTTCGACGTAAACGAACATGGTGTCGAGCACGTTGGTAGTTTTCTGCAGCATGTAGTCCACGAGCGTGGTGGAATCGGGCATGATGACGCGTTCCACCGATGAATGCGAGATGTCGCGCTCATGCCACAGGGCGACATTTTCAAATGCCGCCTGCGCGTTCGAGCGGACTACCCGGGCCAGGCCGCTGATCTGTTCCAGGGTGACTGGGTTGCGCTTGTGGGGCATGGCGGACGAGCCCTTCTGCTTTTCGCTGAAGTACTCTTCCACCTCGCGCACTTCGGTGCGCTGCAAGTGCCGCAGCTCGGTGGCAATCTTGTCGAGCGTGCAGGCAATCACGGCCAGGGTGGCAAGATAGGCCGCATGTCGATCGCGCTGAATCACCTGGGACGAGACGGCGGCTGCCTTCAATCCCAGCCGCTCGCACATGCTCTCTTCGAGCTCAGGGCTGAGATGGGCAAAAGTCCCGACAGCTCCGGAGAACTTTCCCACCCGCATGTCTTCGGCGGCAGCGCGAAAGCGCGCGATATTGCGCTGCGTCTCGGAGTACCAGTTGGCCAGCTTGAAACCGAAGGTGATGGGCTCAGCGTGAATGCCGTGAGTACGGCCGATCATGGGGGTGTCTTTGAATTCCCAGGCGCGGCGTTCCAGCACGGCGGAGAGCTTTTCCAGGTCGGCGGCGATCATCGCCGAGGCCTGCTGGATCAGCAGGGCCTGCGAAGTATCGACCACATCATTCGAAGTAAGCCCATAGTGAAACCAGCGGGCGTGCGGTCCGACGATCTCGGCCACGGCGGTGGTGAATGCAATGACATCGTGGCGGACCTCTGCTTCGATCTCGGCAATCCGGTCCAGATTGAAGTCAGCCCGCTCGCGGATGGCGCGAGCAGCATCCTTCGGCACCATGCCGGCTTCGGCCAACGTCTCCGTAGCCGCGACCTCGACCGCCAGCCAGGTGCGGAAGCGATTTTCGTCGCTCCAGATACGGGCCATGTCGGGACGGGTGTAGCGTGGGATCAAAATTAGCTCCCTGATGTTTCAGAAGTGCGGGACTAGGGATTGTAAATGTCAGCGGGATTGGTGACCAGCGGGCCGGATTCGCGCACGGTCAGTAGTACGTAATTGTCCGGTGGCGCACGCCAGGGGGACTGCCGGCGACCGATTCCGATGTAGAGGTTTGTTCAGTCCAGTTACCGAAGCGGTCGTATTGATAGGTGTAGCGGACCACCGACTTTTCCGGCAGGGGCCGCGGAGAGGACTCTGCCAGGGCAGGCTCTCTGGGGACGAGTTGACCCTCTTCGCTGACGGAGTAGGATACCTCGTCGGGCACCACGGAGTTGTCCGCAAAAACTTCGCTCACCTCGGCCTGTTGGCCCTGATCGTCGTAAACGATGGTGGTCATTTTATCGAACGCGAAGTTAGTCTCCCGCACTGTCGTCAAGCGGCCTTGCGAATCATAGGTAAGAATCTTTCCTGCTTCCTGCTGACCGCGAAGGAGGGCATTTAGCGCCTTGGTCATCGCCTGCTGTTGCGCTCGATTCAACTGATTTCGCGCCTCAGCCGGAGGCCTTTCCTGAAACAGCGCAGCGGGATTCTCCCACGTGGGCCTTTCCTCTCTGATTCGTCCATTTCTCGTCGTGGCTGCGGACTACCCGGCCCACAGGCTCACCGTGGGCATCGCGCATCTGCACTTCAGTTTCCCGGTCATTCTCGTCGTAAAGGACCACGACGGTACCGCCCGACGGCAGACCGTAACCGCCGAGAGCAGCCTGCCATGCGGAACCCGCGACCGCAGTGTTCCGGAGTCGTTCGAGAGTCTTGGGGTCGAAACTGTAGATCGCTGTCTTGCGGCCCTTCTCGTCGTAGCGAAAGTCGGTCCGGTCGGAGTTTTCATCGTTGGTGACGCTCAAACTTCGCCCGGCGTCGTCGAATGTGTAGCGAGTCGCGGCTCCGGGTTCGCCCGACTTGCCGGAAGTGGTCTTGCGCGTAGTGACCCACTCCGAGCCGTCCGAATTGCCATGGCGCTCCGAGAGAGGTTTTCCATCAACGCTGTATTGCAGGGTGGTCGAAAATTTGCAGCCATTCGAGAAGGTAGTTTCTTCGACGCACGTGTTTGCCGGTCCGCGAAGGCCGGCCTGTTCACGATCCGACATGTTGCGACTCCTGCTAGCGGATTCTGCGTGGGTTTGTGCCGCAGAGATATCTGCCGAAGGAGCCCGAACGTTGCGGGAGCGCACTCTAGAGGCTGGACAAGCAGAATGGCGGCGGGGTGAACCACCCAGTCAGGTCCAAAAATGATGCCAGCGCCGCCCGCACAGCAACTCCGAAGGCAGACGGTAGCGATTCTAGTCCCGCGAGGGAGAATCGTGCCAACTATCAATGGTCAAGCCAGGGCTATGACGTCGATTTCTACCAGAACGTCTTTGGGCAGACGAGCGACTTCAACCGTGGATCTGGCAGGCGGGGCGACGTTGAAATATCTTCCATAGACTTCGTTCATGGCGGTGAAGTCACCCATGTTCTTCAAGAAGACCGTCGAGCGCACCACTTTCTTCAGGCCGCTCCCGGCTGCGGTGAGAATTGCCGAGAGGTTCTTGAGAACGCGGTCGGTCTGTGCGGCAACGTCTCCGCCGATGACCTGCTGGGTCGCGGGGTCGATTGCCACCTGGCCGGAGACGAATACGAATCCGTTTGCCCGGATGGCCTGTGAATAAGGTCCAATCGCCTGCGGTCCTTCTTTCGTGACAATCACGTCGCGCATGGGGCCTCCAAGATCTGTGGTCGGTGAATCAAGAATTAACGCAGATCAACGGCGTGGGAGTCAACTCGCGGAAGGAGAAATATAACTAGTAGTCTGTTTCCAGTAGTCAGTTCACAGTTGGTTCTTGCTGATGGCTGATGACCGGTTTTCAGATCTTCTGCAGTCTTTGGACGTCGTGCACGCCGGGAATCTTGCGCACGCCGTTGACGATGTTTTCCAGGTGCTTCAAGTCAGCGATGTCGAGCACGATGTCAACGTTGGCCTGGCCGTTGCTGGTGCGCGCTTCGATGTTTCGGATGTTGGTCTGGGTATCGCTGATCACGGCGGTGATCTGTTTCAGCATGCCAAAACGGTCGTCGCAAAATACCGTGAGCTTCACTGGGTAGGCGCTGGGTGTGCCGTCGTCCTGGGCCCACTCGACGTCAATACGACGTTCCGGTTCATAGAGCAGATTGGTCACATTGGGACAATTTATGGCATGGACCGCGACGCCCTTGCCGCGAGTCACATAACCGACGACGGATTCGCCTCGAATCGGATTACAACAGCGGGCGCGATAGACCAGCAGGTCGCCGTGTCCCTTCACCCGAATGGCGTTGTTGTTCTGATCGCCGCCGAAAACTCGCCGCACCACGCTGGCCAGCCCGCCGGCTTTCTCCTGTTCCTCATCCGCCAGGGGGGTTCCAGCTGCCGGGGCCATGCGGCCAAGTATCTGCCGTGCTGAATACTTGCCATAGCCAATGCCAGCCATCAGATCGTCGGGACGCCCGACTCCGTAGTCGGAGGCAATTTTCTGCAACTCTTCATCCTTGATGTCCTTCAGCGATACCCGATACTTGCGCGCTTCCTTCTCGATCAGTTTGCGACCAATCTCAATGGCGCGCTCCCGCTGATGGACGTTGAGCCAGTGCTTGATCTTGTTGCGGGCACGGGAAGACTTGGCGATGGCCAGCCAATCGCGGCTGGGCTTATGTCCGGCCTGGGTGAGGATCTCGACGATGTCGCCGCTGTGCAGCTTGAAGCGCAGCGGGACCATGCGGCCATTCACCTTCGCGCCCACGCAGCTGTGGCCGACTTCAGTGTGCACGGAATAAGCAAAGTCGATAGGCGACGAATCCCGCGGCAGGACCACGACCTTGCCCTTGGGGGTAAAGGTATAAACCTCCTCGGGGTAAAGATCGATCTTGAGCGTGGACAAGAACTCGCTGGGATCGGAGACGTCGCGCTGCCATTCCACCACCTGGCGCAGCCAGGCCAGCCGCTGTTCGTCCTGTGCCGAGACCGGGCCGTCCTTGTACTTCCAGTGCGCGGCAATGCCCTCTTCCGCCATCTTGTGCATTTCCTCGGTACGAATCTGCACTTCGAAGGGCGTGCCTTCTTCCGCGATCACCGAGGTGTGCAACGACTGGTAGAAGTTCGGCCGCGGCATGGCGATGAAATCCTTGATCCGCCCCGGCACTGGCCGCCACAGATTGTGGATGATGCCCAGCACGGCGTAACAATCCTGCACCGAGCGCGTGATCACGCGCATGGCATAGAGGTCGTACACCTGCTCGACCGCGATATGCTGCCGCAGCAGCTTTTTGTGAATGCTGTACAGGCGCTTGATGCGGCTTTCCACAGTCGCGGTAATCCCCGCTTCTTTCAGCTTGTCCCGGAATACGGACTCCACCCGCGCCAGGAAAGCCTCGCCCGCCTTGCGCCGAGCCTCGACCGCGTCGTGCACCTGCTGGTATGCGATGGCATCGACGTAGCGAAAACCCAGGTCTTCCAGTTCTCCACGGATCTTGCCCATGCCCAGGCGGTGGGCGATGGGCGCGTAGATCTCGAGCGTCTCGCGAGCAATCTTTTGCTGTCTCTCGGGAGGGAGGTGTTCGAGGGTGCGCATGTTATGCAGGCGGTCGGCCAGTTTGATGAGCACCACCCGGATGTCATCCACCATGGCCAGCATCATCTTGCGTAGATTTTCGGCCTGTTGCTCTTCCCGTGTGGCGAAGTCGATGGCGCTGATCTTGGTTACGCCTTCGACGATGTGCGCTACCTGCTCGCCAAACTCCTTGCGGATGTCAACCACCGTCACCGAGGTGTCTTCCACGGAGTCATGCAACAGGCCGGCAGCGATGGCCACTGGGTCCATCTTCATCTCGGCTAAAACCAGGGCCACTTCCAGGGGATGAACCAGGTAAGGTTGGCCGGAGGCGCGGCTCTGTCCGGCGTGATGCTTCTGGGAAAACTCGTAGGCCTTGCGGATGAGCTCGAGATCGTCGTTGGGCCGGTTGGCCCGCATTCTGCGCATGAGCTCGCGGAACCGGGTCACCGTGAGCACATTAGTCGCGAACTGTTGGCGCAGTGTCGCCATGCATGATTATAGCGTGCGGCTATGTAGGCGCGGACCTGCCCTGACCGGAGTCGAAGGCGCCCCGCCCGCGGCTTCGGACTTGATTTCTAGCCAACCAGGATCAAGAGCCGCGGGCGAGGGCCCCTTCGACTCCGCTCAGGGCAGGTCCGCGCCACACCGGCTCTTTCTGCTAGAGTTGAGACGCACTAACCACCTTGAGTCCACAGCGTATTCTCGTCAGCGGAGCCTCCGGGCCGATTGGCGCGGCACTCGTGCCCTCCCTGCAAGCCACGGGGGCCACGGTCACACGCCTGGTGCGGAAGGCAGCCAATGGCCCAGACCAAGTCCTGTGGCACCCGGCCCACGCTTTGTCGCCTGATTCCGTCATCGGCTTTGACGCGATTATCCACCTGGCCGGAGAGTCAATTGTTGGCCGCTGGACCGCAGCCAAGAAGCGACGCATCCTCGAAAGCCGGGTCCAGGGCACGGTCCACCTGGCGGAAGCGGCAGCGAAAGCGCCCCGGCCCCCGCACGTATTTATCTCGGCTTCCGCGGTCGGCTTCTACGGCAATCGCGGCGATGAGATTCTGCGCGAGGATAGCCCGTCGGGTGAGGGCTTTGCCGCGGAAATTTGCCGGCAGTGGGAAGCCGCTGCGCAACCCGCGGCCCAGGCGGGAATCCGCACTGCGCAAATGCGCATCGGAGTCGTGATGAGCGCAGATGGGGGCGCCTTGCCGGGGATGCTGACCCCATTCCGCCTGGGCCTGGGAGGCCGGATGGGCCACGGACGGCAATGGTGGACCTGGGTCTCGGCGCGGGACGTCGCCGGCGCAATCCAGCATGTTCTCAATCACGAATCGCTTTCTGGGCCGATCAACACCGTGGCGCCCAATCCAGTGACCAATGCGGAATTCACCCGCATCCTGGCTTCTGTCCTGAAGCGCCCCGCGATTTTCCCCATGCCTGCTTTCGCCGTCCGCCTGATCTTCGGAGAGATGGGAGAAGAACTCTTTCTCGGCAGCCAGCGGGTGGAACCAGCCCGACTCCTGGCCAGCGGATATCAATTCCAGCATCCGGACCTGAAGAACGCATTGAAAGACATTTTGCAGCGCTGATGCGATTTGCGTCCCTTGCGGTGTTTCTTTGCGACCTTTGCGGTTTAAAGCTTCTGGTGTTCGACTGCGGCAAGGTCAACATCTCAACCGCAAAGTGCGCAAAGAAATACCGCGAAGGACGCAAAGAATCAAATCCCGCCGACCAGGTTGATTGCCTCGCCCTGGACCCTGACGTCATCTCCGAAGCCGGTAATCCAGACCACGCCGCGCTCACGGCGAAACCAGGTCATCTGGCGCTTGGCATAGTTGCGATGCGCCTGTTGTGCCGCCTGCAAGGCGGTTTTGCGGTCGATTTCTCCCCGGAGCAAGGCCACAGCCTGCTTGTAGCCGAGGGCCGACAGCGGCCGCGCGGCCGCACCATACTTCTCCAATAGGCTACTCGTCTCTTCGACCAGGCCCTCGTCGAACATGTGTTGCGCGCGCTGATTGATTCGTTTGTACAAGGCAGTGCGATCGGGATCGAGCCCCAGCCGAACAATGCGCCAACCCTGCAACGGATCGCGGCCCTGTTTCCACAGTTCGCTCATTTTCGTTCGCGAGGCCAGGCAGACTTCAATCGCCCGCAGAAGCTTAGGCGTGTCATTGGCGTGAATCATCGCGGCGCCTGCAGGATCCAGGCGGCTTAAGACTCGATGCAGATAGCCTGTGCCCTTCTCTTCAGCGTGTTCACGCAGCCGCCGGCGCACTTCCTCCGAACGCTGCGGACCGGCGAAAAGGCCTTCCAGCAGGGCGCGCAGATACAGGCCAGTCCCGCCGACCACAATCGGCAAAGTTCCCCGCGACTTGATCTGCTCCAGCACTTCGCGCGCCTGGCGGGCGTATTCACCAGCGGTGATATAGCCGCAGGGGTCCACGAGATCGAGCAGATGATGAGGGACGCGAATGCGCTCGGCGGCCGTGGGTTTCGCGGTGCCAATCTCGAACTCGCGATACATAGCGACCGAATCACAGTTCACAATCTCCCCTCGGAAGCGTTCGGCCAGCGCAAGGGAAAGGGCAGTCTTGCCGCTTCCGGTTGGACCGAGCACAGTCAGCAGCAGGGGCTCGGATGACGCGGTCAGCGGGCACCCCAGGCAATGTGGTGCCAGTAGCGGGTAAGAATCAGTATCAGAACCACCGTCCCGATGAGCAAAATGCCGGCGGCCTCAAGCTTGTAGATGTGGGACTTGGGCGGCTGCTTCTGGGAAGGTCGGTCGGGTGGCGGCGGTGAGACAGCAGGCACGGGATTATTGTAGCCCGCGCCACACCACCGCAGAGCGCTTCCTGGAATGCTAAACTGCCTGCTGCCGTGTCCATGCCAGCAGGCAGTTCCGGGCGAAAGATCATCCGCTTCGCGAATTTCGAAGTTGACCTCATGGCTGGTGAGTTGCGCAAGAATGGCACCCGGATTCGGCTCCAGGAGCAACCCTTCCAGATTTTGGTCTACCTTCTGGACCGTCCGGGAGAGGTAGTCACACGCGAGGAACTGCGCCAGAAGTTATGGCCCGCCGACACCTTCGTCGATTTCGACCACAGCCTGAATACCGCGATCAACAAACTGCGGGAGGCGCTGGGGGACTCAGCTTCGACTCCGCGCTATGTGGAGACGCTGGCGCGCCGGGGATACCGGTTTCTGGCTCCTTTGCAGTCGGGGGAGGCGAAATCGCCGCCAAGTCCCCAAACGACCAAAGCCCTCAATGCGAACCTGGAAGGCTCCTTTCATCGCGAGCTCGAAGTTCCCGTGCCCCACCGCGGTCTGACCCGTGGCCTATTCGGGATGCTTCAACTGATGTATCTGATCTTCTACGTGAGCGCGCTCTTTCGCCTGGGCGGCATCGAGCGAATCACCAGCGCATTTCTTCCGGGGTGGGGAGCGCGCACCATCTTCATAGCCGTGCTGGTAACGGCGGGCGTGGGTATCCCATTACGCTGTTATCTGATCTCTGCTGTGGCCTTCGATCACCGAAGATTGGGAGCAAAATTTCAGCGCATTTTTCCCTTCATACTGGCCCTGGACCAGTTATGGGCGGTGGCCCCATTTCTTCTGGCTGAAAACATCGGGTTTGGGGCGGCCTTTGCGGCCACGGCGGCTCTTCTGTATGTGCCTTTTTCGGAGAGAACGCTGCTGCGTCTGGCCTATCCTGAAACATAGGCGGGCCCACTGTTTGGAACCCTGCTCACGAAAGCTGGGTATTACCGTCTGAAACCGAGGCAGGAGCATGTTTGCCCAGCGTGGCGCCGGCCGGATTCCGAACTGAGAACCGAGAACTACAATCTGAGATCTGAAATCTCCAATCCGAAAATTCCCGCGTCCGTGAGGAGAGCAATGTGTCGAATTGCCTTCGTTCTGACTCTGCTTCTGGCCTCGGCTACTGTCTACGCGCAGGATGCTTCCAGCGCGTCAACCGTACATCCACCGGTCCTGGATATTACCTCCATCGACGCCAGCGTGGATCCATGCACCGATTTTTTCGCCTACTCGTGCGGCGGCTGGCTGAAAAAGAACCCCATTCCACCCGACAAGATAGGTTGGAGCGCGACCGCCAAGCTGGCGGATGACAACAAGGTGCTGCTGCGCGAAATTCTCGAAGAAGCTGGCGCGGGTGGCGTTGCCCGGGACCCGGTAAAGCAAAAGATTGGGGACTACTATGCCGCCTGCATGGATGAAAAGGCGGTGGAAGCCGCGGGAGCGAAGCCGCTGCAAGCTGGTCTGCAGCGAATTGACGGAATGCATTCCAAGCGGGAAATGGCCGGAGTTGCGGCTGCTATGCTGGGCCAGGGTGTTTGGTTCGACTTTCAATCAGACCAGGATTTCAAGAATTCCTCCCAGGTCATCGCGGAGGTCGATCAGAGCGGACTGGGTCTTCCCGACCGCGACTACTATCTCAAGACCGATGCGAAATCTGTGGAACTGCGCTCGACCTACGTGGCCCATGTGCAGAAGATGTTCGAGTTGCTGGGCGATGCGCCCGCGGTCGCGGCCACCGAAGCCCAATCCATCCTGCGGATTGAGACGGCGCTGGCGAAAGGATCGCTGACCCAGATCGAGCGTCGCGACCCCAAGCTCCTTTACCATAAAATGTCGCGCCGGGACCTGGAAAAGCTCAGCCCCTCCTTCCGCTGGAAAGAATACTTTTCGCGGGCCGGCCAACCGGGACTGCGTTCTCTAAACGTGACCGCTCCGCAGTTCTTCAAAGCGATGGATGCAGTCTTGAAGCAGGAAGACCTGCAAAGCCTGAAGGCCTACCTGCGCTGGCACCTGGCCCATGCCAACGCACCCTACCTCTTTTCGGCATTTGTGAACGCCGATTTTGATTTCTTCGGCAAGACCCTGAGCGGAGCGCAGGAACTGGAGCCGCGCTGGCAGCGCTGCGTAGGATACGCGGACAACGATCTGGGTGAAGCCCTGGGACAAGCCTACGTGCAGCGCGCCTTCCCGCCCGAGGCCAAGCAACGCGCCCAGAAAATGGTGAAGCAGATTGAAGATGCCATGCAGCAGGACATTGACGGACTGCCCTGGATGTCTCCGGCGACCAAGCAGCAGGCGTTGGAGAAACTGCACACCCTGGCCAACAAGATCGGCTATCCCGACAAATGGCGCGACTACAGTGCTCTCGCCATTGCCCGCGATGACTACATGGGCAACGTGCTGCGCGCCCGCGTATTTGAGTTCAATCGCCAGATCGCAAAGATCGGCAAGCCTGTAGACCGGGGCGAGTGGAGCATGACCCCACCTACGGTGAACGCCTACTACAATCCCCAGATCAACGACATCAATTTCCCTGCGGGCATCCTGCAGCCGCCCTTTTTCGATCCCCGGGCGGACGATGCTCCGAATTACGGCGACACCGGCGCCACCATCGGACACGAACTGACCCACGGCTTTGACGATGAGGGCCGGCAGTTCGATGCCCAGGGCAATTTGCGCGACTGGTGGACGGCGGAGGACAGCAAGCAGTTTGACCAGCGCGCCAGTTGCATCTCAGATCAGTACTCGCACTATGTGGCGGTGGATGACATCAAGGTCAACGGCCAGCTGACCATGGGGGAAAATGTCGCCGACCTGGGTGGGCTGATGCTGGCTTACCAGGCCTGGAAGAACGAAACCCGAGGCCAGACGCTGGAGTCGATTGACGGCTTCACCCCCGAACAGCGCTTCTTTATCGGATATGGGCAGGCTTGGTGTTCTAACATTCGCGACGAGACCAAACGCATGTGGGCCACCATCGACCCGCACTCGCCAGACAAATATCGGGCCAATGGGGTAGTGTCCAACACCCCGGAATTTCAGCAGGCTTTCCAATGCAAGGCCGGCTCCCCGATGGTACGGGAGAAGAGATGCCGGGTGTGGTGAAAGCAGTCGTCAGTCGTCAGCAGGGTCCGGCGACTAAGAATTTGCCGACGAATGACGACTGCTTTACTGGATTTCCGATCTGTCCGGGTTGTAGTAGAAGTGAAAGCGCAAAGCGAGGTACTGGCCGCCGAACTCGGTGGGTAGCGGCGGAAATGGTTTGGATGCAGTAATCCCGCCGTAAGCGGCGCGATCCAGTGCTACGTCTCCTGACGAGCCTACGATCTGCAGCCCCGCCACTTGGCCGTCCTTCAGGATGGCAAACTCAATTGAGACTTTGCCCTTCTTCATCAGTGGCGCGCGGGCCGACTCAGGAATAATGCGATACCAGTTTTCCCGGACATCATGCAACACCCGGGCCAGGTAGGGGCCGAAGTCCACCCCCATGGTGTCGCTGAGGACGTCCAACGGTCCAATGGCCTCGCCCGCCTGCTTGCCCTGGCCCAGGCCATAGTCTCCGCCATCACCGCCGTATCCTCCGCGATTGGAGATCGCAGCGCGGGCCGCTTGCTCGATCGCCGATCCCGCGGACATAGGACCGGTACTGAAGCTGGGCGCGGGCTTGGCTGCAGGCGGAGTCTGCAGGCGCGCCACCTGGTTCTGGTCTGGGGGCGGGGGCGGCTGTTCCTGCGGCAGCTGCGCGCCCTGTGCTGCCGCGGCCGGCGGAGCGGGCTGGGACTGCGCTGGCGGCCCTCCCGGCCCGGGCGCACCCGGGCGCGCACTGTCCAGAATCTTCTTCAATTCCTTACGGTCCAGCTGCGGAGCCTTGGACGTCGCCATCCGGTCTTTGTCCGAAATCTTGTTTGTGTCCGGCCGCTTGCTGAGTTTCTGCTCGTCCGGGGGAAGCTCCAGGTAAGTCAGGTCCTTCTCCTTCATCAGGTCTTGGGGGCTGACCAGAATCACGGAGCGCTTGTGCATCAGGCCTTCCAGCCGGGTGGAGTTGACCACCAGAATGACGATCGCGAGGTGGACCACCACCGAAATCCAGAAAGCTTCCCGTTGCCGCGAGCGCGAGAGATCGTCCTGCAACTGAATCAGCAGGGCAGGAACATCGTGCATCTCGAGGTATGCGGTTTCCCAGCTGCCTGCGTCGTAAAGATCGCCGCCCAGGGCGGTGGGTGGTTGCGCTGCTGGGACGGGGTTCCGCGGCGGTATTTCAGTGGTTGACATCGACCTGCTGGCTTATCCCATTAGAAACGGCTGTTGCACCCGTGGTTACCGGGCGGGTACGTCGTTGGTCGTTGGCCATCGGCTGTTGGTCAGTCCTCGCCGACCGCGGGAGCCTCGGTTCTTAGCCAACGACCAATGGCACGACTAAAAACTGATCGTTTTCTATTCTCGCATCTTTCGACAATATCTGCGAAAAACCGGGGCGTCTCGGTCCTTACCTTTGTACCTGCCTGGTCAATAAAGGTTACCTTGAAGCGCTCCCCTTGTTTGTCAAGAAGTGTAAAACGAAAAATCACGCTGGACCATTGCGCCGCAAGCACTTACGTCGCTTCAGCGAGGGCTCAGCGCAAGTGCTCGAGTTGAACTTTGTGACCGTGCTCCCGGATAGTGGCCACGATGTCGAGCGCGACCGCGAGGGCACGCCGTCCGTCTTCGAATGAGACCAGGGGTTTGGAACGGGTCCGCACCGCCTCCAGGAACGATCTGAGCTCGGCCTGCAACGGTTCTTCCGCCACGATCGCCGGCTTGGCCACCTTGATTTGCGGATTCACAGACGGGGTTCCCGCCGCCTCGCCCGGCTCGCCCACGCTGAAGACGAGTACCTCCTGTCGGCTGTAGTCGAGAGAAATATACTGCCGCGGCTGAAAGAAGCGCAGCTTGCGGACCCGCTCGGTGGACACCCGGCTGGCGGTGAAGTTGGCCACACAGCCAGACTCGAATTCCAGGCGAACGTTGGCGATGTCTGTTTTGCCGGAAAGAATGGGCAAACCCACGGCGCGAATTTCCTTCACCGGCGACTTCACCAGCGAGAGCACGACGTCGAGATCGTGAATCATGAGATCGAGAATCACGTCCACGTCGAGCGACCGCGGAGTGAACACGCTCAGCCGGTGAACTTCAAAAAACATGGGCTGTGTGATCAAAGGCGCCGTGGCGCGAACCGCTGGATTAAAGCGTTCCAAATGTCCGACCTGGCCGACGCGATGCAGACTCTGGGCCAGGCGAACCAGTTCGTCGGCCTCGGCCAGCGAAGCGGCCAAGGGCTTTTCCGCCAGCACATCGACCCCGGCTTGCATGAGGGCGCGCGCTGTCTCCAGGTGCCGCACCGTGGGTACGGCTACCGAGGCGGCCTGCACTTCGCTGTGCGTGGTCACCAGCTGCTCGACCGACCCAAAGGCGCGGCAGCCGAATTCCCTGGCCACAGCATCGGCTCGCGCCACATGCGGGTCCACCACTCCCACCAGTCGGACCGCCTCGCCCTGCTGTGCCAGTTGGTGATAGATTCGCGCGTGGTTGTGTCCGAAGGCGCCTACGCCGACTACCGCCACGTTAATAAAGTCGTCAGGCAGCTATAGATCTCCGTTCCCCGGCACCAGCGAGTCCTATCACTCCGCGGCCTTCTTCAGCAGCGCGATCTGGCCGGCATGATAGAGCTCGTGTTGCACGATGCCGCTGAACATGTAAAAGAAGTTGTGGTAATTCTGGGTTTTGCCCGGGACCTGTTCCCCCAGCCGGGAATCGGGAAAGGAGGCCACTGCCTTGATCAATTCGTGGTGAGTATTCTTGGTGGAATCAATCGCCTGGCTCCAGGCCGCTTCGCTGGTGTCTTTCACCGGCGGAAAATTCTGCGCGTCGGTGAGGGTTACCGCTGTGCCCCCGATACGGCGGCGCACGGCATCGTCCCAGGCGGCGATGTGCAGCAGAATCTCCCAGATGGTGTGGGCATTCTTGATCGGCCGGGCGGCGGCCGTTCTGGCATTCACTCCAGCCAGCAGTTCGAGGACCGAGTCCCCATGCCAGGCGTTGCCTTCGAAGGCACGGCGGATTTGATCGGCGAGGCGGAAGGACTCAGTCATGACGTGCTCCAGATCGTCACCGGGACGATTGCAATATTTTAGTCAGCCACCATCGTGATATCTGCCGCATCGGCAGCGGCGATGATGGCATTTCCATCCAGCAACAGGCATTTACCCGCATCGAGAGCCAGACAGGTGGCCCCCGCCTGGCGCATGACTTCGATGGTTTTCACGCCAACCACCGGCACATCAAAACGCATGTCCTGATTCGGTTTAGCGATCTTCACCACCGTAAGCCCGCGGTCGAGCGTGGATGCCTCTCCCGCCAGCGACCGCATGATCTCTCCCGCGCGTCCAATGGCCGCGTCAGTGCCCTCCATGGCTTCGACCGCTACACAGGCTGACTCCGCGATTACGACCGTCTGCCCGATATCATACTGCGCCAGGTGCCGCGCCACCGCACGTCCATATTCGATGTTCTTTTTCTCCTGCGCCGTGGGCCCGCGCTTCGTGAGCACGCCGGCCCGGGCCAGCAGCGGTTCCAGGAACGCAGTTGAATTCTCCAATGTGATGCCCTCCTCGGCCAGCGTCTGGGCGACCGCTCCGAGCAGCGAGTCGGTATTGCGCGTGCCCAGCGACAGCAGCACCTTGGCCAGCTTCCAGTCGGGGCGGACGCTGGAAAAAATCTGCTTGTGCTTGACCTGTCCCGCCATGATGGCGCGACGTACGCCCTCCCGCTGAAAAGTGTCGATCAGCCGGGACAACTCGCCCAGCGAGAGCCAATACACCGCCGTGGCGCCATGCCGCTCAATCTCCGGGAACGCCTCTTCCTTGATGGCAGCGACAATGACGTCGAATCCCTGGGCGCGCGCAGCATCCAGCACCAGCAAGGGAAATGTTCCGTTTCCGGCGATGAGACCAATTCGTTCCGGCATGGTTAAGACGTTTTCTCGGCGCTAGACAGCAAAAACAAAGCCACCGGCGTCGTCGCGAGGGAGTTCAATCCCGAAAGATCTGGCTGTACGCTCTTCAAACTTTGGTCTCCCTGTCAAAAAGCGGCAAGCTGCACATCCGCTGCGCGCCAGGTCCTTCGCAAGCTCAGGATCACCCCTCGAATAGAGACCAGCGAGTCTGACATACTCTTGCTTATGCTTCGCATCACGTAGCACAATCCTCCAGCTGCGTCGAATTCGTCGGCGATACTTCTTATGGATGAAACCCCGCCCATCGTCCAGTACCCGTCAGGATACATGTGGGGCGCAGCCCTACGGGCGGCGGCCAGGCATCGTTTCAAGTTCTCCATCCGCTGCGAAAGTGCCTTCAAGGCACTGATCAAGTCGGGCCTGGAAACCCACAAAGTCGGTTTGTACGAATTCGCGGAACGCAAAGCCGAGGCCCAGGCCAATCTCGAAAAACTGGTTCGGGCCATGGTCAATGCGCAACTTACGAAAGATCCCGGGGTTGACATCCTCGACGAATGGACAATCTTTCACGTTCTTTACGACGAGAAAATGTGTCCCGGACTTTGGCCGATCTGCTGAAGGAAATTCAGGCCCGCCTACTTGATCACGCCGCGTTCCGATGCTTCGATGAATCTTATCAGCAGGTCCACGTCCTCCCCCCGCTCGGGTTCGGACTTTAATCGCTCCAGCGCCTGCGAGGTGTTGAGTTTGGAGGCCAGCAGAAGCTTGTAGGCATGGTGAATCTTGCGGATGCGTTCCTTGCTGAAGCCCCGCCGCTCCAGGCCCACGGCGTTAAGTCCATACGCGTGGGTATCCCGCGCCGCGGCCGTCTTCGAGAATGGCAGCACATCGCGGGTAATGGTGGTGCCGCCGCCAATGAACGAGTGCGCGCCGATGCGTACGAAGTGATGCACCGGGCAAAGAGCCCCCACCACCGCCCATTCCCCGACCGTGATGTGGCCTCCCAGGGTTGCGGCATTGGCCAGGATGACGTGGTCGCCGATGACGCAGTCATGCGCGATGTGGGTGTAAGCCATGACCAGCGTGTGGCTTCCGACGCGGGTCAATCCCCCGCCTTTGACCGTGCCCCGGTTGATGGTCACAAACTCGCGGATCTCGTTGTGGTCGCCAACCTCGAGGCGGGTGGGCTCACCGGCGTAGGTGATGTCCTGCGGCGCCATGCCGATCGAGCAGAATGGGAAGAACCTATTGCCCGACCCGATTTTCGTGGGGCCCTCGATTGTGACGTGCGATAGCAGATGGCAGTCTTCGCCCAGTTCGACCCCCCGCCCAATCACGCAATAGGGCCCGATCCTGCAGGAAGGATGAATCTTCGCGCCGGGATCGATGATGGCAGTGGGATGAACGTGCGCGGAAGTTTTCGCCAGGAAGTCAGGCTGCGATGGACTGTTTGGCTGCGGGCGTTTGGCCATACGGAGCTTATTGCGGTTCGTCCGCCTCCGCGGCGACATCCGATCCGCCACGCCCGCGGGCAGTGTCCACCAACTGGCAACTGACGGCGGCTTCGGCCACGCGCCTGGCGCCAACGTAAACCATTCCCTCCATGCGGACAGCGATCATGTTCGCCCGGGCGCGCCAGTTCTTCAGCTCAACCTCGATGCGCAACTGGTCGCCGGGCACCACCGGCCGGCGGAATTTCGCGCGCTCGATTCCGGTGAACATGATGAGCTTGTTCTCCCGATCTTCCACCTCGGTGAGCAACAGCGCCCCCCCTGCCTGGGCGATGGCTTCCACAATCAGCACGCCTGGCATGATGGGCAAGGTGGGGAAGTGACCCGCAAAAAAAGGCTCGTTAATGGTGACATTCTTGATGGCCACAATACGCTGCCGGCGCTGGATTTCAATCACCCGGTCGATAAGCAAAAAGGGAAAGCGGTGCGGCAGGATGTGAAAAATGTCGACAATGTCCAGCGTGGTCTTTTCCGGCGCCGGGGCTGTGGTCCCAGGGTGAGCGGTGTCGGTCATTTTCTCTCGTCAGGCTGTGCTGGTCAGGAGCGAAGATTATACTGTACCGCGACTCGGCCACGGAACGCTGTGCGAATAAGCCAGGTTCGGACTCTGGATTAGTTCGCAGGATTGGGATACAGGCGGCTGAGGCCTTGAAACATAAGGCAACAGGATGGCGACTTGCCGGGTGGCTGCTCCTGGTTGCCTGGCTGCCGGTATTGATCGAGGTATTATGTAACTACCTGTTTCACGTCGAGGAACGGTTCACATCTACTATCTTGGTCATCCCATACATGGAGTTTGTTACCGGCCCTTTAACTTGTCTTGCAGCTCTGATTGGGTTCTATAAGGGGTTGAGGAACGCATTTCGTTTATTCCGGGCCGGACAAATTTCAGACTGACCTACCGAGACTCCACAATATGAAGAAGATCCTGAAGAAACCGCAATCATCGCACCCCCAGCCCGCGCCCAATGAAACTGCCAATCGACTGCGCTTCTTTACCGAGCGCAAGGAAGCCATCACCGAAAGCATCCGCCAGTTGGTGGAAATCGAATCACCCAGTGACAACAAAGCGGCAGTGGACCAACTGGGCGCACTTCTGGCGGGACGCTTCGAGAAAATCGGCGGCCACGCAAAATTCCATCGCGTCAAGGATTTCGGCGACCATCTGCAAGTGGACTTCGCCGGCTCGCGCGGCGGCACGCCAGTCATGCTCCTGGGCCACATCGATACCGTTTATCCGATGGGCACGCTCTCCACCATGCCATGCCGGGTAGCCGGCAGACAGCTTTGGGGACCGGGCGCACTCGATATGAAGTCCGGCATTGCGCTGCTCCTGCATGCTCTTGAAGGACTGCGTACCTGGCACGGTGACAGCCTCCCGCGTCCGGTCACCGTGCTGCTTGTGTCCGATGAAGAAGTCGGCAGCGGTTCCTCTCGCCCCATCACCGAAAGCCTGGCCAGGAAATCTGCGGCCGTGCTGGTGCTGGAGCCCGCTTACGGACTCAAGGGGGCCCTGAAGACCACCCGCAAGGGTGTAGGCGAGTACACCATAAGAGTGACCGGAAAGGCGGCGCACTCCGGCCTGGATTTCGACAAGGGTGAGAGCGCTATCCTTGAATTGGCAAGGCAAATCGCTGCCATCTCCAAACTGGTTGACCGGAAGCGCGGACTCACCTTGAACGTGGGGCTGGTTTCGGGGGGCACGCGCACAAACGTGATTCCCGCCCTGGCCACCGCTGATGTCGATGTGCGGGTGGCGCGTATGAAAGACGCCCACAGCATCGACCGCCAGCTGAGAGCGCTCAAGCCCTTCAATCGCAAATGCAAGCTGGAAATCACCGGAGGCGTAAACCGTCCGCCCTTGGAGCGGAGCGCTGGAGTAGCCAAGTTGTACCAGCAGGCTTCCGAGATAGCAAAACAACTGGGATGGAAGCTGGAAGAGGCCTCCGTCGGCGGAGGCTCGGACGGAAACTTCACTGCCAGCCTGGGAATACCCACGCTGGATGGCCTCGGAGGAGTAGGAGAAGGCGCCCATGCCCGGCACGAATCCGTAATAATCTCTGAATTACCCCGCCGCGCCGCGCTGCTGGCGGAACTGATCGAGCGGGCCTGATGTGATGTGGTCGCGGGCGACCCGCCCGCGTCGGCTGTACGCAGAGTTTCGGTCCGCCAAGAGGTGCTGTGAAACGGAGTCATCGGCTTAGGGATAAAGATAAATTGCAGGGCGTCATCCTGAGCTTGCGACGGGTCTGGCGAGGAGTAGATAGCGCCCATGGCGCATACGCGCGACCTGCGCGACTGAAGTGGTTCAGGATGACACAAAAGTCGGACGACTCTACCGCACACCTGCTTTGACTACAGCCAGCATGTAGCCTAGAATTTCCACAGGGTTCCTCGCCAATACAGGGTGCGCTCCGGAGCGCTTGGCAAACCCGCTAGGGAGGTTCGACATGCCTGGAAAACTGGGGTTGCCGGAAATACTGATTCTCTTGGCCATTGCGCTTCTCATCTTTGGACCGAGCAAGCTGGCCGACTTGGGCAAGGGACTGGGCGAAGGTATCAAGAATTTCAAGTCAGCGGTAAAAGACGGCGAGCAGGACACGGACAAGAAGACCTAGGCAGTGCCGACACGCGGTCGGAAGCTCCACTGCTAATTTTCCTGACTATCAAGTCCGCGTTCCCGCAGCATCTGGAACACGAGCGCCACGGGCAAGCCCACCACGTTGCAATAATCCCCATCGATACGCGGAATCCAGCGCGAAGCGATGCCTTGGATGGCGTAGGCGCCGGCCTTGTCCATAGGTTCGCCGGTCGCGATGTAGGAACGAATGTCTTCGTCTCTGAGCGGGATCATCGTTACGAGGGTGGTTTCGGAACGTGTGTCTTCAAACCCAGTGTCAAGTTTCTGGTTCCCAGTTCTCAGTCCGGCGAGGCAAACGCCGGTGGTGACCTGGTGGGTACGTCCGGACAGCAGACGTAGCATGCTCAGGGCATCGCCTTCGTCGCGAGGCTTGCCGAGGATTTCGCCCTCGACCACGACGATCGTGTCCGCGCCGAGAACAAGCTTGCCGGGATGCTGACGGAGTGCAGCCTGCGCCTTCTCTCGCGCCAGGCGCTCCGCGCAATCGCGCGGGCTCTCTCCCGGCCGTGGTAATTCAGGAATGTGGGTCGGGGAGATGATGAAAGGAATGCCCGCGTTGCGCAAAAGTTCCTGGCGGCGCGGAGAGGCGGAAGCGAGTACGAGCATCGCCTCAAATTGTACCGGACATCAGGCGCCGGACTGCAGCCCAATGCCCGAGCTCCGCCCTGTTAGAATCACATATTGACCGCTGCACCCATGGACGCCGCCTTTCTTCGCAATTTTGCCATCATTGCTCATATCGATCATGGCAAATCCACGCTGGCTGACCGCCTGCTGGAGTTGACCGGGGCGCTCACCGCGCGCGAGATGCAGGCCCAGGTACTCGACTCCATGGACCTCGAGCGGGAGCGCGGCATCACCATCAAGGCGCACGCGGTCCGCATGATGTACACCGCGCAAGATGGTCACACTTACCAGCTCAACCTGATCGACACCCCGGGCCATGTTGATTTCTCCTACGAAGTCTCCCGCTCGCTGGCTTCCTGCGAGGGCGCGCTGCTGGTGGTGGACGCTTCGCAGGGCGTGGAAGCGCAGACTCTGGCCAATGCCTACCTAGCCATCAACCATCGTCTTGAAATCATTCCCGTCATCAACAAGATAGACCTGCCCAGCGCCGATGTGGCGCGCACCCGGGAGATGATCGAAGGCGCGGTCGGGCTCGATGCCTCCGACGCCGTGCTGATCAGCGCCAAGACAGGTCAGGGTGTGCCCGACGTTCTGGAAGCTATTGTGAAACGCGTGCCGCCTCCCAAAGGCAATCCGGATAACCGGCTGCAGGCACTGATTTTTGATTCCTGGTTTGATCCTTACCGCGGCGTGATTGTGCTGACCCGAGTCATGGAAGGCACCATCCGCAAAGGGCAAAAGATCCGCCTGATGTGGAATGGGCGCGTGCTGGAGGTGGAAACCCTCGGCGTTCTCACCCCCAAGCCGGTGGAGGTGGAGGAACTGCGGGCCGGCGAGGTCGGTTTCCTGATGGCCAACAGCAAGACCGTGGCTGACACGAAGATCGGCGACACCATTACCGATGAAGCTAATCCCGCCATCGAACCGCTGCCGGGCTTTGAAGAAATCAAGCCCATGGTTTTTGCCGGGCTCTACACCGTGGACGCGCATGAACACACCCAGCTTCGCGAAGCTCTGGAAAAATTGCGCCTCAATGATTCGTCTTTCTTCTTCGAACCCGAGAGTTCGGTTGCGCTGGGTTTCGGTTTCCGCTGCGGATTCCTCGGTCTGCTGCACATGGAGATCATTCAGGAACGCCTGGAGCGCGAATTTAATCTCGAGCTGATCACCACCGCCCCAGGCGTCCGCTACAAGATCACCAAGACGGACGGTACGTTAATCGAGGTTGATAATCCGTCGCGCTGGCCGGACCCAAGCGAGATTGCCAAAGTCCAGGAACCGGTGATTCTAGCCACCATCCTTACCAATGAAGAATACGTAGGTGGAATTTTGAAGCTGGTGGAAGACAAGCGCGGCAAGCAAAAGACGTTTGAGTATGTGAGTTCGTCGCGCGTAATGCTGCACTACGAGCTGCCGCTGAACGAAATTGTGCTCGATTTCTATGATCGGCTGAAGTCGGTGTCCCGCGGCTACGCGTCGCTCGACTATCACCTGGCCGACTACTGGGAGTCGCCCATGGTGAAACTCGACATTCTGGTGGCTGGCGAAGCGGTAGACGCGCTGTCCATTATCGTGCACCGCGATTTTGCCTACGAGCGTGGAAAGCTCTTGGTTTCGAAAATGCGGCAACTGATTCCCCGGCAAATGTTCGAGGTTGCAATCCAGGCCTCGATCGGGTCGAAGATCATTGCCCGCGAGACGGTGTCAGCCATCCGCAAGAATGTCATCGCCAAGTGTTACGGTGGCGACATTTCGCGCAAACGCAAACTCCTGGAGAAGCAAAAAGAAGGCAAGCGGCGCATGAAGCGCATCGGCCGCGTGGATATCCCGCAGGAGGCTTTTCTAGCGGTGTTGAAGGTGGGGGAAGGGGAATGAAAGCGGCTTGCAGACCCGCTTGACATCTTCGTGCGTGGCTCTGCACTGGGTTAACAGAGCGGATCAAGATGCGAAGTACCTATGGACCACCAAAAACGCACGTTGTCTGTCGCGGCTGTGGAAGGAAGATTTTCTTCACCGAAGCAGAAGTGATTGAGACGGAATCACGACGCCTGCTAACGATCGAATGTCCGCACAAGACGTGCTCTCTCCACGGCCAGCCAGTTCGGTACGACGAAGCGGAAGTTGACATCTACGGCTTTTTTGGAGGTAAGGGTTCCATCACAGGTGATGTAATTTCACCGGCGATTTCCCTCGAAGACTGGGGCGAACTTAAGTGATTCCGGCTGTCCCCTACTCCGTCCAATCAAACGAACGCGTCACAGCTTTCTTCCACAGCCGGTACATCTCGGCCCGCTTCGGTTCCTCCAGGCTCGGGTTCCAGGTCTGGCCCACTGACCAGCGCGCCCTCAGGTCGTCGGTGTTCTTGTAGAAGCCGACGGCCAGGCCAGCGGCGTAGGCCGCTCCGAGTGACGTGGTTTCCTTGATCAGAGGCTTTACGACCGGCCGGTTCAGAATATCGGCCTGAAACTGCATCAGCAACCCATTGTCCACCATGCCGCCGTCCACACGCAGGACATCAAGCGCAATTTCGGAATCCTGCTCCATGGCTTCGACCACTTCACGGGTCTGGAATGCAGTCGCTTCCAGCACGGCGCGCGCCAGGTGGCCTTTGTTCACGTAACGGGTCAGGCCGGCGATCACACCACGTGCATTGTGCTTCCAGTAAGGCGCATAGAGGCCGGAGAACGCCGGCACGAAATAAACGCCGCCGTTGTCCTCCACTGTGCGGGCCAGAGTTTCAATCTCAGGACTGCTACCAATCAGTCCCAGATTGTCGCGCACCCATTGCACCAGCGCACCGGTGATGGCAATGCTGCCCTCGAGTGCGTATCGCGCCGGCTCCTTTCCGAACTTATAGGCAACAGTGGTAAGCAGCCCGCAGGTGGAACGGACGGCGCGCTCTCCGGTATTCATCAGCAGGAAGCAGCCGGTGCCGTAAGTATTCTTGGCTTCGCCGGATTTGAAGCAGGTCTGGCCCACTAGAGCAGCCTGCTGGTCACCCAGGATTCCCGCAATCGCAACTCCCCTGGCAGTGCCGACTTTGACCGTCCCATAAGTTTCGCCGCTGGAGCAAATACGCGGCAACATCGCCCGGGGAATATCGAACGCATTCAGCAAGTCTTCGTCCCAGGAAAGCGTATCGAGATCCATCAGTTGAGTGCGGCTGGCGTTGGTGACGTCGGTGATGTGGAGCCCTCCGTCGGGGCCGCCGGTGAGGTGCCAGGTCAGGAAGGAATCAATGTTGCCGAAAATTACCTCGCCGGCCTCCGCCTTCTTGCGGACGCCGGGCAGCTGCTCGAGCAGCCAGCGAATTTTCAGGCTGCTGAAGTAGGTGCTGAGCGGCAGCCCGGTCTTGGCGCGGAAACGATCAGCCCCGCCTTCGCGCGAAAATTCCCTGACGTAGTCATCTACCCGCGTGTCCTGCCAGACCAGCGCGTTGGCCACGGGCTTGCCCGTTTTCCGGTCCCACAGCACCGTGGTCTCGCGCTGATTGGTGATCCCGATCGCGGCCAGGTCGGAGGCACGGAGCTTGCCCTGCTCCAGCGCCTGGGCAAGCACCTCCTGCGTGGCCTGCCAGATTTCTTCGGGGTCGTGCTCCACCCACCCCGGCTGCGGATAAATCTGTTCGTGCTCCTGTTGCGCCGCCGCTACTGTCTTGCCGGCTGCGTCAAACACGCAGAAGCGCGTGCTGGTCGTACCCTGATCGATTGCCCCAATGTAGTTGGCCACGCGGGCTATGGTAACGGAGGCTGCGCCGTGCGGCAAAGGAAAGAGGATGAAGGACAGGCCTCCCGCCCGTCTAGTCCGCCGCCACGTCTAGTGTCTCGTGGAGAACTGGAAAGCGATATAGAACAGCTGCACAATGGTCAATCCCACGATCACGTAGGTTGCAATCTCCATCCGCCGGCCGGATTCGCGCACGCTCTTCACCACTTCGGCCATGTCCGTCGTGGCTTGCAACAACTTGTCGGTGAGTGCGTCGAGGTGGTCGGTGGCGCTGCGCATTTTGTCCAGCACCCGTGAGGTATCGACCAAGGCCGTCGCCGCCCGTTCGCTGTTGCGCAGATCAAGCTCGGTCTTGCACGCCGCCCACCATGGACTTCCAGGCGGGTTGTCGTACATGCGCTGCCGTATCTCCTCCGAGGAGCGCGAGCGGAGAAGCTGCACCAGTGCCTGGACCGTATCGCTGGTCTTGGGATCGAGAGTCGGAGTCGCCATAGTCGAATAAGGGACGTTTCATCATAGGACCCACGGGTAACCTTGCACAGGTAACGGAAGACCATGCAGATTTTGCTCAAGGCCTTGGACGACCGTCTCCATCATCCCTAAGCTCATGATCTGGAAGGGTTTTGTCTTCGTACACGAAGGAGGCTCAGCCCGCTCTTTCCAGCTCCGCCCGGTCCCATTTCGCCAGCTTGGCGCCGGCTTCGTACGTGCTTTGCAGAAATTCCAGCAGTTCAGTTCGCGGTGAAGCGGCCGTACGAACGTCGTCGTACATCAGGAAGAATTCCTTCATCTGGGAGTGATAAAACGCCTTACCTGGACGCACCGGGCTCTGCCCGTAACCCGCGGGCTCCGGGGCAGCGTAGGCATAGAACGCCGGACCTGAGATTTCCCCGCCACCGGGCCAGAATCCCGCGCTGATCACCTCATGCGAGTAAGCCTCGCGCGTGATCGGGTCGGCGGCCTCGCGGTCGGGGGCGCGCCGTCCGGAAAAGCGCGTGACCGCCAGATCGAAACTTCCCCAGAAGAAATGCACCGGGCTGTTCTTGCCAATGAAGCGCGACCGGAATTCCTGAAAAATACTGTCCACCGCCAGCAGAATGCGCCAGAAGCGGGTCACGTATTCCGGATCGTAGGAGGCATGCTGGGTATCGCGATCGAAGGCAATCGGGTCTGGAATTTCGACTGGCATATGCCAGATTTTTACTTCGATGCCGAGGCCCGCCAGCGCCGCCATGAACTCCTTGTAGAAATCAGCTACGGAACGCGGTGCAAGGAGAATAATTTTGTCCCGACCTTCACTGGTTTGGATGACTAGATTGTGCCGGAGAAAATCGAATTCCACTTCGAAGATGCCGCGCTGATACGGTATGGCTGAAGTAGTAAGCCCGCGCGCGCTGATGTAAAAGGGCACTTCCCACCAATGGTTGACCTGCGGGCTCTGCGCCAGGCGGACCTTGCCCACAATTTGCGTCCACATATGCAGCGTGGCGTAGGTGTCCTGCCAGGCTTCGAGCGGCAGGGCCGGCCATGATTCAGGCCTGGCAGTGAAGTCGCATGGTCTTTTCTGGCCGCTGCCTTTTGCAGACTCCACGACACACCTCCCGAAGCCATCAGGGTACTACTATTTCGAGGGCTCCGAGGACGGAGCAGTTTGCCCTGCGCTGGCCCGAATCAGCTGCTCGACCGATGGTGCGACCATGATCAGCAGTTGGGCCTGCGCCTTTTTGGCTTGCTCGACCAGCGCCAGCTGCGCCGTCAACCAGGCCGCCGGGGCGGGTTTGCCCCGGTCGAGATAATCCAGAGCGGTCAGGCCCGCGCCGCCGAGCGCCGAGAGATTCAGGGAAATAGGCGCGACCTCTTGCAGCAGAAGAGATTTTCCAAACTGGGGCTGAAGCTCAACCTGGTTGTCGCGCCAGCGGTTGAGCAATTCCCTGACCCGAGCTTCCACACCTGGCTTCACTGAGCCGCCAGCCAGTTCGTTGACCGCCTGGGCAAACTCCCGCGCAGTCGCACTCTCTGGGCGGACAGCGTCCACCAACCGATTCAGCGGAGAAGCGCTGGTCGCAGGCGCCGGCGCGGTTTCTTCCCGCGTGTAGTCCTTCACCGGCTCCAGCACATCAGTCAGAACTTTGAGGCCTCCGATATCGTCCGTCCCCGCTATGCGACGGAGCATGGAAGCGTAACTCGAATTGTGAGTGAGGCCCAACCCGTCCAGCCAGCGGCTGGTCACCGCCATGCGCTGGTACATCGAGTTCACATCGCGCACATCCTGCGGCGACCACAGTCTTTCGGCAATGGCGGCGGTGCGGGGCCAGATGCGGGAATCGATATTTTCCGGCGAAACATATTCCGACCACATGCAAGCTTCGCCGCCCAGGATGCGTTTCTGCTCTTCCGGAGTCAGGTTGGCGGCGGCGCCACTCAGCGGCTCGGTCGCATAATGCCGTTCCGCCGACCACATCAAGTCAATGTAAAAGCCAGACGACAGCAACCCGCGATAGCCCTGCTTCGCCGCTTGCGCCAGCGAATCCGGCCCGCGCCACGATTGAATCGCAATGTCCTTGGGCAAATCGGGGCGGAGAATTTCATCCCATCCCAGCATGGTCTTGCCATGCTTGGCCACAAGCTTCTGCACCCTTTGGTTGAAGTACGCCTGCAGGTCATTGTTGTCTTTCAGGCCATGGGCCTGCTTGAAGGCCTGGATCTTGGGATTCGCATCCCACTCCTTGCCGTTAACTTCATCACCGCCGATATGAAAAAACTGGTCGGGAAAGAGTCCCGCCATCTCGCCAATAAACTTGTCCAGAAACCGGTAGGTTTCCTCTTTGGTGGGATCCATAGCCGGATCAAAAACGCCCCACTGGCGCTCGATCTGGTAAGGCCCCGGCCCGCTGGCCAATTCCGGATAGCCCACAAACCAGGCGGTAGAGTGCCCGGGCATATCGAATTCCGGGACCACGCGAATGCCGCGCTCGCGAGCGTATGCGATCAAGTCACGGACTTCGGCCTGCGTGTAGTAGAGTCCATCGGAGCCCAGCTCCTGCAGCTTGGGAAATTTCTTGCTTTCAATCCGGAAGCCCTGGTTTTCGGAAAGATGCCAGTGAAACACGTTGAGCTTCACCGCCGCCATGCCGTCCAGATTGCGCTTCAGCACGTCGAGCGGGATAAAGTGGCGTCCCGCATCGATCATCAATCCCCGCCAGGGAAAGCGAGGGCTGTCGTCAATCGACACCGCGGGCACGGCGAAGCCTGCGCTTGAAGTCCGCACCAGTTGCAGGAAAGTCTCGAGGCCGCGCATGACACCGAGCGTAGTCGGCGCGTTCAGCCGGGCCCCGGAATCGCTGATACCGAGCCTGTAAGATTCGTCTTCGCCCAACTCCTGTACCGCTTTGGTTCCCGCGGCAGCCTGAATGGTGAGAGTGGCGCTGGCGGAGTCGGTGACCTTCATATCGATCGGAGGCATCCCGGTTTGCTGGCGAAGGTGGCCGAGAAAAATTTCGACTGTACGATCGAGCCGCGCCTCGTGATGGCCGGCAATCGAGACGGAAAAACTTCGATCGATCACAAGCTGGCCATTGCCCGTCTGCACCTTAGCCGGCACGGGCATCAGATTCAAGGATTGCTGGGCTTCAACCACAGATGTGAATATGGCACACAACGTCACCGCCGCCAGGATGGTTCGCACGATTTGTTCCCTCGATTTAGCCCTCTGATGATACGTAAGTGTGGCGAATTCGGCAGCATAGTGGAACCGTCGCCGAGGTGCAAATCCTGCTGTCGGCGTGGTAAGGGGCTCAGATTCCTCATTGAAGGGCGGCATCCTGAGCTCTGCGAAAGACTTGGCGTGAGTCTGATGTGTGCGCGGGCTCGCTGCGGTCAACGTGAAGGAGGAACTACATCGCGCGGAGAGCGAGAATCGATGTACGGACTACCCTTCGGCCACCATTTCGCTGTAGCAGCCCAAGGCGACGCCCCAGAGGCACGGTTCAGAGGCCAGCCTCTGCAATCCGATCTCGCCGGCGCTGCACGTGCCCTGCATCCCTGTCCACACCACCCGGAACTGCGCTTTTTCGCCGTCCATCTGCACTTCCAGAATTTCGCCTGGCTTGATCTGGCGGCGCATCCCCTGAACGACCGCGCCCGTGCTGCTCAGGTTCTTGACGCTGGCCAGCTGCATGAAGGGCAGGTCGTGCGCGTCCACGCCCCAGATTCGTACCGGCAAGCATGCGGTGACCCGAGGATTGCGGCGACGATCCATACCGTGCTCCTTCTGCCTCAAAGGCGATGCTGGAGGCTTGCTGCTTCGAGGATGGTACGGTGATGGGGAGGGGGAAGAAAACTTACCCCGGTCACGCTTGCTTGGTGCCTGTGGTCACGCACCTAACTACTTTATTCGCACATACTTAGATAGAATGATGAAGGTTGCTTTCAGCTCAATTGGGGAGCGAGCAGGAGCCCGGCCCGCGCGGATCGCCACAGGAGCCGCAGGCGCCGGTTGAGGACACCGGGCCAGTCGAACTGCTCTTGGCGCTCACGGCAAACACCGAGAGCTGCGGCGCCAGCTTGCTGCCGTGGCACTTGGGGCATTCTGCCTTCTCCTGGCCATAAACCAGGGCTTCGAACTGGTGATCGCATTGCTTGCAGATGTACTCGAAAATAGGCATCGCTTTGACTCCTTTACGACAGCGTACGCGGCCGGCGCCCATACCCATTTAAAATCATGACGTGGAGACTGTGCAAACAAAAACGCCCGCTTTCGTAGCGCGGCGTGGCCTCAGCGGCGGACATCGCCAGACCCTGGCCAGTTTCTTTCTCTCGCGCCGCGCCGCCCTCCCACCCGCCGAGGCACGTTTGATCGAAGTCGAGCCCGGCGTCCAGGTCCTGGCCCACTGTCACTGGCAGAGTGACCGGCAGAGCGCACTGACCGTCCTCATCGTCCACGGCCTCGAGGGTTCAAGCGATTCCACCTACATGACCGGGATTGCCGCCAAGGGGCTTGCCGCCGGAATGAACGTGGTCCGGATGAACCAGCGCAACTGCGGCGGCACCGAAGGCCTGGCCCCCACGCTCTATCATTCTGGCCGCTCACAGGACGTCGCAGCGGTAGCCCAGAATCTGATCGAGCAGGACCATATCTCGCGCTTTGCCCTGGTTGGCTTTTCCATGGGCGGTAACCTGGTGCTGAAATTGGCCGGCGAATGGGGAAGCGCGGGGCCAGATCAATTCCGCGCCGTGGCGGCGGTCTGTCCCGCGGTCAACCTCGCCGCCTCGGCGGACGCTCTGCATCTGCCCGGCAACCGTCTCTACGAACTCTATTTCTTGTGGAACCTGAATCGCCGGCTGCGCACCAAGGCCCGCCTGTTTC
>Ga0335085_10001439_pt1 | contig 50667 bp, 52 predicted proteins | sample Lox_Sample_45_FD_206712 | JGI IMG/M metagenome (GOLD analysis project Ga0335085, IMG submission 206712) | Soil microbial communities from Loxahatchee National Wildlife Refuge, Florida, United States - Lox_Sample_4.5 | ecosystem: Environmental > Terrestrial > Soil > Wetlands | place: USA... | reverse complement strand
CGCGGAAGGTGCGTTTCATCGCGCGCCGATTTTCCAGCACGTAACTGACGCCGCTCGGGCAACGCCCGTTGTCCTCCAGCACCATGTAATTGCCCTTGTCGTCGCGAATCAGGTCCGTGCCACAGACATGAATGTAAATGTCTTTCGGCACCGTGAAATTCACGAACTCACGCCGGAAATGTTTTCCTGAAAGAATGTAGTGCGCCGGAATGATGCCGTCCTTCACGATTTTTTGCTCGTGGTAAATATCGTGGAGGAACAGGTTCAGCGCGACGATGCGCTGGGTGAGGCCGCGTTCGAGAAATTCCCATTCCTTCGCGGGAATGATGCGCGGCACGAGATCAAAAGGAAAAATGCGCTCCGCCCCACGCGAATCGCCGTAGACATTGAACGTCACGCCCTGGCGCAGGAACGCGAGGTCCACTGAATGCCGTTTCGTGTTAAAATCCTCCCGCCCAAGGCTTCGGAAGGCCGTGTGCAGCTTCTCGTAGTGGTCAAAGAGACTGCCATCCTGGCCAAACATCTCGTCGAAAAGCCCGTTGACATGATAATCCGCCAGCAGCGAGCCGGCCGGTTGAGATTTTGCCAGTGAGGTCATTTTGCATCAGGGTGTTTTCGATAAAAATCATCCACGCCCGCGTAAACATTCGGGATTTTGAATGGTTCTTCATCAGTTTAACTCGTTCGACACTGGTTTAGCAACTGGCTTGCCGAAAGTGGCGCCGAGAAGTCGGAGGCAGAAGCAGAAGGCAGAGGGCACCCCCCTTTTATCCAGCGTGATTTGGCGTGATTCACCGTGATTCACCGTGATTTGCCGTGATTCGTTGGGAGGTGAGAAGGGGTAAATATCCAACGGGCGGCAAAAAAAACCGGCCGCAAAAATCTGCAAAAAACTGCAAAAAACCGCAAAACTGAAATTGAGTTGAGGGATAGGACGGATTTTCAAAATTGCAGTTCGAGTGCGGATTTGTTTTTTCTCGCCAATGGCAGCGCAGCTTCCTTTCCGTTTCATCTTCGCCTCTCCTTTCCTTCGATGTCGTTTTTACCACGAGTTGGGAGATGTGCAATGAAAATTCCTCCTGAGGTTTTGAGAAAATAGAAAAGGCGAACCCCTCACGGGATTCGCCTTTGTGCTTTAAGATTTGGGTTCGCCTAGTAACGGTAATGTTCCGGCTTGTACGGCCCTTCGACCGGCACGCCGAGATAATCAGCCTGCTTCTTCGAGAGCCTGGTCAGCTTCACGCCGATGCGTTCCAAATGCAGCCGGGCGACTTCTTCGTCCAGTTTCTTGGGCAGGCGATAGACGCCGATCTTGTTCGTTTCGCGATTCGCCCAGAGGTCGATTTGCGCGAGGCATTGGTTCGTAAAACTGTTGCTCATTACGAAGCTCGGATGGCCCGTGGCGCAGCCCAGGTTCACCAGGCGGCCTTCCGCGAGCAGATAAACCGAGCGGCCGTTCGGCAGTACGTATTTGTCATACTGCGGCTTCACGTTCACGCGTTTCACGCCCTTCAAATTGTTCAAGCGATCCACCTGAATCTCGTTGTCGAAGTGGCCGATGTTACAAATGGTCGCCTGATCCTTCATCTTGAGGATATGGTCCAGCGTGATGATGTCGCAATTGCCCGTGGTCGTGACATAAATGTCGCCGGTGCCGAGCGTGTCTTCGAGGGTGGTGACTTCGAAACCTTCCATCGCGGCCTGGAGGGCGTTGATGGGATCGATTTCCGTGACGATCACGCGCGCGCCGAATCCGCGGAGCGAGTGCGCGCTGCCTTTGCCGACGTCGCCGTAACCGCACACGACCGCGACCTTGCCCGCGATCATGACGTCCGTGGCGCGCTTGATGCCGTCCGCGAGCGATTCGCGGCAGCCGTAGAGATTGTCGAACTTGGATTTTGTGACCGAGTCATTGACGTTGATGGCGGGAACCAAAAGTTTTCCCTGCTCCAACATCTGGTAGAGGCGATGCACGCCGGTGGTCGTTTCTTCGGAAACACCTTTCCAATCCTTCACGACTTCGTGCCAGAAACCGGGGCGTTCTTTCGCGACTTTTTTCAACAAAGCCTTGATGACCGCCACTTCGTGATTGTCGCTCGGCGTGTTGACCCAATCGCTGCCGTTTTCGAGCTCATAACCTTTGTGGATGAGCAGGGTGGCATCGCCGCCGTCGTCAACGATCAATTGCGGGCCCTTGTTGCCGGGGTGGGTGAGGGCGGCGAGGGTGAAATCCCAATATTCCTCGAGCGTTTCGCCCTTGTGCGCGAACACCGGGAGGCCGGCTTTCGCGATCGCGGCGGCGGCGTGGTCCTGCGTGCTGAAAATATTGCAGCTCGCCCAGCGCACGGACGCGCCGAGTTCGACGAGCGTCTCGATGAGCACGGCGGTCTCGATGGTCATGTGCAATGAACCCGTCACGCGCACGCCCTTGAGCGGCTTTTGCGGGCCGTATTTTTTCCGGATGGCCATCAGGCCGGGCATTTCGTGCTCGGAGATTTCGATGGTCTTGCGGCCCCACTCGGCCAGCGAGAGATCGCGAACCGCGTAATCGTTCTTGCCCGCGCCGTTCCCGTTCGTTTTCGTTTTTGCCGCCTTCGCGCGAGGCGGACTTAATTTGATCGATGCCATAATTTTTTAAATCGTTGTTTGTTGAATCTGTTAAATTGCTTTGAGCAAAGCCTGAACTTTATCCGTCTTTTCCCAGGTCAGATCCTTGTCGCTCTTGCCGAAGTGACCGTAATTGGTCGTCTTGCTGTAAATCGGGCGGCGCAGGTTGAGCTGGTCGATGATGTCTGAGGGTTGGAAGCTGAACACGCGGTTCACCGCGCGGGTGATGCGCGTCTCGGAAACTGTGTTCGTCCCGAACGTGTCCACGTGCACGCTGACCGGGTCAGGATGACCGATGGCGTAGGCGAACTGCAGTTCGCAACGCGACGCCAGGCCGGCGGCCACAACATTTTTCGCGACCCAGCGGCCCATGTAAGCGGCGCTGCGGTCCACCTTCGTCGGATCCTTGCCGGAGAATGCGCCACCGCCGTGACGTCCCATGCCACCGTAGCTGTCCACGATGATCTTGCGGCCCGTCAAGCCGGTATCGCCCTGCGGTCCGCCGACGACGAAACGACCGGTCGGGTTGATGAGAAATTCGGTGTCCTTGGTGATCATGCGTTCCGGCAGAACCTTGCGAATGATTTGTTCGATGCAGAATTTTTCGATTTCGGCGTGCGAAACTTCGCGGCCGTCCAGCTTATCGCAATGTTGCGTGGAGATGACGACGTTCGAAATCGCGACGGGCTTGTGGTTCTCGTAAACAACCGAGACCTGCGACTTCGCATCGGGACGGAGCCACTTGGGGCCGCCGTTTTTGCGGGCGTGCGTCAACGCGCGGCCGAGGCGATGCGCATACATGATGGGCGCCGGCATCAATTCGCGGGTTTCGTTGCAGGCGTAACCGAACATCAAGCCCTGGTCGCCCGCGCCTTGTTTGGCGGTCTTTTTGCCCTTGGCTTTGCGGGCGTCCACGCCCTGCGCGATGTCGGGGGATTGGCCGGTGAGGATGACATTAATGAACACCTTATCGGCGTGAAATACGTCGTCTTCGTTCGTGTAACCGATTTCACGAATAGCTTCGCGCGCGATTTTCGGCACGTCGATCACCTCGGTGGGATTCTTGAATCCGATCTTGGGGATGGTGATTTCGCCACCGACGACGACGATGTTGGATTTCACGTAGCACTCGCAGGCGACGCGCGAGGTTTTGTCGATGGCGAGGCAGGCGTCCAGCACTGCATCGGAAATGGTGTCGGCGACTTTGTCCGGATGGCCTTCGCCCACGGACTCGGAGGAAAAGATGAATCGGTTGCTCATTACTTTGTCAGCATTATTAACTTTTTGCCAATAACATATTGACGTATCAGGATGGGATGATATTTATATTTCGAAGTCAGTCAACTGATTTCTAAAGAAAAATTAGGCCCTGAAGCGCAATGTCTTCCACTCTAAAATCACTTCGAGCGCTGTCGGATCCGACGCGCGTGCGCATTGTGGCGCTGTTGGAAAAGGACGAGCTGTCCGTCAACGAACTGCAGGAAATTACGCGCATGGGGCAGTCGCGCATTTCGACGCACCTCGGGCTGCTGCAGGATTCCGAGCTCGTGCAGTCGCGCCGCGAGGGCAAGCGCACTTTTTACAAGCTCTACCCGGAAGCCAATGGCACCGCCGGTGAATTCATCAATCTCGCGATTCGCGGCGCCAAGGAACTTCCCGAACACGAAAGTGACCAGATCAATCTGCGGCGAATCCTTAGTCGCCGGCGTGAGCAGGCGCAGGTTTATTTCAATCACATCGCGGGGCGGTTTGATCGCATTTACGGCCCGGGCCGGTCGTGGCAGGCGTTTGGGCATTTGCTGCTGCGCATCTTGCCGCCGCTGGTCGTGGCGGATCTGGGCGCGGGTGAAGGGTTGCTCAGTGAATTGCTGGCGCGCCGCTGCAAAAAAGTCATCGCGGTGGATAACTCGGGAAAAATCGTTGCCTTCGGCGTCGCGAAAGCGAAGAAGAACAACTTAAAAAATCTGGAATTCCGGCTGGGCGATTTGCAAAACCCGCCAATTGAGCCGCACAGTGTGGATTTGGTCATCCTGAGCCAGGCGTTGCATCACGCCGAAGACCCGGCCAAGGCCATCGAGGCCGCGTACAAGTTGCTCAAGCCGCACGGGCAAATTCTCGTTCTTGATTTGTTGAAGCACAATTTCGAGAAGGCGCGCGAACTTTACGGCGACCGCTGGCTCGGTTTTCCGGAAAGCGATTTGCATTTGTGGCTGGAGCAGGCGGGTTTCAAGAAAATTGAAATCAGCGTTGTCGCCCGCGAGGAGCAGCCGCCGCATTTTGAGACGGTGCTGGCTGGCGGGGAGAAATAAATGGCGCCGACTGATGTCGGCGGCTACGGTCTTTCTGAAACACCATTATCGCACTGTGATGTTGTCCTTGATTTTATCGTACTCGCCTTCTTTGATCCCGTTGACTTTCATAATGTCCTCGGTCGACTGAAAAGGTCCGTGTTCATTGCGGTAATCAATAATCGCCTGCGCTTTTGTCGGACCAATCCCGTACAGCCTGTCCAATTCCTCAGCGTTCGCTGTATTGATATTGATCGTTTCTCCCGCCGCGAGCTTGCTGGAAGAGGAACTCCGTCCCGTTGGCGTCAGAGTGGAATTGTTTTCATTCCGGGTCGTCTGCGGTTCGGTGGCCGCGGTGGTTGACGAGGACGACGATGTTGATGTTCCGGACGACGCAGTGGATGACGACGATGACCGCGATTTCTTCCCGTGGCTGGTGGAAGCCGAAGTTGAGCCGAACGTGACCTGATCCTTCATTGCTTCAACTTTTGTTTTGCTCAGGCCTTTGACATGCTCCAAATCGGTCAGGCTGCTGTAAGGCCGGCCATCGATGATGCGTTGCGCCGTCGTCGCACCGACGCCTGGCAATGTTTCCAATGTGGCCTTGTCGGCCGTATTCACATTTATGGCACCGGTCGCGGTGCTGGAGGATTTAGGCGATTGGCTGGACGACGCGGACTTTGAGGATTTTGCTGTCGACGTCGAGCCGAATGTGACTTTTCCCTGCAACACATGGGCTTTCGACTTGCCCAGGCCTTTGACTTTTTCGAGATCGGTGATGCTCTTGTAAGGCCGGCCATCGATGATGTGTTGCGCCGTTGACGGACCCACGCCGGGCAATGTTTCCAGCGTGGCAAGGTCGGCTGTGTTCACATTCACCGGCTGTTTGGAAGTGGACTGCGCTTGAACTGGCTGAACGTGAAGAAGCGCAACTGCCGTGAACAATGCAATGGCCAAAGCAGCCAATCGGCCGCGAAAAGTGGAACGAACTGAAGATCTGCTCATATAAACTCGCGAGTAGTGGTTTTGTGCGTGAATGCTATTGCGCTACGTTCCCTCCCGGAGCTGAGGCCGGTCAAATAGGGTGAAGACAGCAGAAGTGGCGAAAAACTTCGCGAGAAAAATGAGTTAAATATTTAACTCATTCAGACGGCCTACAGCCCCACCGACAAATCCGTCTGCTGCAAGGGCAGGGCGCTGATGTTTTGTTCCGCCCACGCGGCGGCCCTGGCATTCAGCGGGCTTTTGAGATTGTAGCTTTGGTAGCAGATCATCTCCGCGATGCGCAGGACCATTTGCACGAGCGATTGCCCTGCGCTCCAGTGATCGCCGATGCAGATTTTTTGCGGATCAATGTTGGGATGAAAAACCGGTGTGGTCATCCGGCAGAACGGCGCGCGGCGCGGATAATCCATCGGCAGAAAAACTTCCACTTGGTGAATCCCGCAGCGCGTGAAGCCGTCTTCACCCTGTGGCACGAGGCCATCGACCTGGAGCGCGAAGGTATATTTCTCCGGCGGCGTGCCTTCGGTGTTCACGAGGCGGATGTAAGGATGATTGCCGAAGGCGCGTTGGGCCATTTCGTAATCCGCATTCAATCTTCGCAGTCGCGCTTGCATGAACCCTGGAATTTTTTAGTGCTGCCGGGAAATGGAATAAAGCAATGTCATCAACACCATGATAACGGTCAGGCCTATGGCGACGACAAGCCCGATTTTACAAAGTGCATTGTACAATGTCGGCAAGGCGCGCACTTCCTCTTTGTGCGTGGGAATCCAGATCAACCCCCAAATCGCCCCAATCGGCGCAAGGCACGGCAACACGCTCACGACGAACATCCACACGATGACTTTCTTCGCCCCCGGCAAACGGCTCGCAAGGTCCGAACGCTGCCGGAATTCCTCCACTTCCTGCGGCCGCGCGGATTCAAAAGTCGCCCCGCAATGCCGGCAGCGCACTGCGGCGGCCAGGATTTGGTTGCCGCACTTCGGGCAATTTTTATTTTCCTGCCCCCAATATGACATGGGGATTTCAATCGCCCGCCGGCTCTCGACCGCCGGCGCCTGCGAGCAGCCGTAGACGGCGCAACCGCCGTTTTCCGTCCAGCAATCGGAATGATATTCCGCCTGGCAGGACGGGCAGGAAGTTTTCGCATCGCCCGCCGCAAAGGGAGACAGACAAATCGCGCAGACCTGTCCGGCAGGCGACGCTGGAGATCGCTCTGCCTTTGGCGGCATTGGCACTTCGACGGTCTGGTTGCAATTGGGGCACGAGAATTGACTGCCGGCCACTTCTTCCGGCGCTTCCAGGAATCGCGAGCAATGCGGGCAATTGAATTTGAACAAAGCCATGAAACGTCAGCTTTTGCGTTGTTGGAAAACGAACGACGTGCGACCGATGGTTACGTTGTCGCCGTGCCGCAAACGTGCGCGTGTCACGGAACGATTATTGAGCAGCACCGGGCTGGTGCTTTGCTTCGCTTCGATTTCGCATTCATCGCCCACGGCGCGGAGCACGGCATGGTTCTCGGCCACCTGGGAGTCGTTGAAGAGATAAATATCCGAACGCGGCGATGAGCCGATGTTCATCACGTCCTTGAAGACGAGAAATTCCTTGCCGGTGAGGGGCCCCTGCGTCATGCGCAGCCAGGCATCGCGCGCGAGCAGTTCGACGATGCCGATCGTCGCGCCCACGGCCAGGCCAATCACGCCAAAACCAATCAGTCGGCTCAACGCTGCGCTTGGTTTTTCCGGCCCGAGCAGGAAGGCATCGATGGGATCAAAGAGAACGCCGCCGAGCAATCCGCCGACGATTCCGCCGAGCAGGCCGTAAATCAAGAGCCGCTTCGAGCGCAGGGCAATGCCCTGGCCCAGACCCATGGCCGAGCCGGCGAGGCACCATGCCAGCGAGCGGGCTATCATTTGCACCGCAAAACCAAGCGAGGACAGGCCCTCCGAACCGTAACTTTTCATGGCGAGATGAGTCAGTGGCGCATAGATGATGTCCGCGAGAATGCTGGAAATGAACCCGCCGACAAATCCGACGAACAAACCCACCAGCCCGCATAACAGCGCGCGCCGCGGCAACCGGCAGACGAGCCCGTCCACCGCGCCGATGAATAATCCGATGAATCCGGCAACCAACGGAAACATCAACAGCGAGGACAGCGCCTTGCGGGACGACAATTGGTGCAGCGTGAAGTGGGCTTTGTTCGGCGGTTGCGGGGCGGGGGAGCGCACGAGGTACACGGCCGCCGCCAGACTTTCGCCACCGCCCTCATAGTACTCCGTGTAAACGCCGATCTCATCGCCCACGTGCACGGAATCCGGCGCCACGCGCTCGACGCCGCGGTCGGGTGTGATTTCTTTTGTGCCGGGAAGCAGCAGGATTTTTTCGCCTTTGATCGTGACGGCTCCAATGTTGTCGAGGAACGCTTCATCCTTGTCCGTGCGCAGGTGCAATCTGTCGAGATTTTCGGAATCCGTGGCAGCCGTCACCGTTCCCTGAATGTAAAGATAATCGCTGAACATCGGCTCCAGCGCGGCCCAGGCCAGCACGGCGCCAATCAAGCCCACAAGCCCGAACACAAACCAATTCTGGTAGAACCACGCGCGGCTGCGGTCGCGCGTCACGCCGGGATCGCCGCGCATGCTCATCTGCCGCTTGAGCATGTCGTCCACGTGCGTGCTCAGGGCCTCATCCTTGGAAATGCGAATCGTGTTGGGATTGTCGGTGCTCATGAGAAGCGAAGTTAAAGCTTTTTAGGTTCGGGCGTTGAATTCGTTGATGCGGAGGCGGGCTGGGCATTGGTTTTCTCAGCGTCTTTTTTGGCCTTTTCCTCCGCCTCTTTTTTCTTCATGTCTTCCTTCAGCAACAGCGCATTTAATTCATCGGGCACCTGCCATTGGGCCACGCCCACGCCGATCAGGACGGTTTTATCGCCCACCTGCACGGGAACGGGGACGAAAGAATTGAGCTGCGGCGGCTCCAGGCGCGAAGTCATCTCCTTGTAAATCGTGTAACCCACGGCGGTCATCAGTCCGAGGCAAAATATGAAACCGCACGTCATCATGAAGCGATAATGAAACCCGCGCATCTCATCGAGCGCCTGCACGAGCTGGCTCACGCGCGCTTCCAATGCCTTCACCTGCTCGCCGGAAACCGATGTGGCGTCGGACGGCGCCACCGCTTCACCGGACTTGTCCGATGAACGCGCCGGGATGCGGCACTTTTGCTCGCGGCCGTCCACCCAAAAGCTTTCCAGGTATTGAATGCCCGCCGCGGTGTTGATGCAAATGGCCACGTCACCGCTTAACGGGTCCGTCACCAGCGCCAGGTGCGTTGGGCCGGGGAAAAAATTGCGCTGGATGAACAAGTCCATCTCCGAAAATTCCACGCCGAACCCCGGATGCGTGTGATACCAGCCCACGATTCTCAAATCCGGAAGATCCTTTTCCAGCGTCTTGTAAATCATGTTCCACGTTTCCTGCGTGAACGTCACATGCGTGCTCGCCTGGCTGGCCGCCGTGCCGCGGACCATGGCTTCCACGCTGACGAAAAGTCCCTCGTCGTCCTCGCACACTTCGCCGGCCATCACGCCGCAGACTTCCTTGTCCAGCGAACTCTTCGCATGCGCCACCAAATCTGCGTACGCCTCGCGCGTGATGGCCACGCGCAATTTCGACAACGCGCCTCGCGGGCCGGGGAATTTCCGCCGCACGGGCTTTTCCTCCTCGGACATCGGTCGCACATTTACCGGCTCGGCCGGTTTGTTTGCCTTGGGCTCGGGATTTTTATCTTTGGCCATGTTATTGGTGAGGTTCAGTTTTTTCCGCGCCGGCAAACGGGCTATCGCCGTTCAATTCAAAACCAATCGCTTCTGTTCCGCGCCGCGCCCAAAGGACATCCCATTCGGGCAGGCCCAATTCGCCCGCGGTTTTGTCCAGCAAGCCGCTGCTTTCGCTGATGGAATGTAGAAACGTCGGCGCCGTCTCCGCGCCGCACGCGCGGCAGCGAAGCTGGTCTTCGCGAATTTTTTCCGCCGGTTGAAAAATCTCCCCGGACTTTCCGCAGGCTGCGCATTCCACGCGTTGCACAATCTCCCGCGCCAAATCCAGGGCATCCACGCCGCCCAAACGCCGCTTCGCCTCATCCCACAGCGCGCGCAATTTCGTATTCGAATCCGCCGCCAGCGCTTCAATTGGCGCAGGCGCCTCGTGCCACGGACAATCCGGGTTGATGGGATAATTCACCGTGAAGGACGAATGTTCCGCGCCGTCAAAAACAAACCCGCGCCCGAGCAGCGCGCTGCGGCCATGCAGGAGCTTGATCATTTCCTGCACCTGGATCGCCCCGATGATGGAGGCGGTCGTGGGCGTGGTCGGTGTGCCGCGTTGCGCGATGGCCCGGCGCGCGAGCAATGAGCACGAACGCCGCTTGTTCAACAAATCCCAATCCACCGTGCTCATCGTGCACTCGTAACAGGCGGTCTTCGGCGGCGCGAACCCGCGCGCAACGCCGTGCAAAACCTCGATGCCGCCATCGATCCACGGCCGGCCCACGCGGGCGCAGGCCGAGTTCACGAACACGCGCGCCTCGCGATTATCCAGCGCGCCAATCACAACATCCGCCCAGCGAAACCATCCGAGACCGAGGTCTGCGAGAATATTTCCAACGATGGCCCGGGCGTCCATGCCACTGAAAATTTGTTTCGCCGCGCGCGCGGCGCATTCGGACTTGAATTTTCCTTCGTCTGATTCGCGGAACAGGGCCGAGCGGCTGAGGTTGCTGAGTTCGATGCGGTCCATGTCCGCGATGACTACGTGGCCGAGTCCGAGCAACGCGAGATTTTTGATGACCTCATTGCCGAGGGCCCCGGCGCCGATGACCAGCACGCGCGTGCGCGCGAGCAGCGCCTGGTCCCACCATTCAATGGCTTCCAGGCGCGCGAAGCGGCCTTCCGTCAGTTGCACGGGTTTCGCCTTTGCGGAAGGCGCAGTGGCGGCGGTGGGTTCTGGCGTGCGGTTCATTTTAACGCCGTCTTAATTTGGCAGGGACAGCACGCTGCGCCGTCCATGCCGCGTTCAGCGGCGCGATGGAAGGTTTCAACACGCTCGGAAAGTGCGTTCCGTCCGCTGGACGCGGACGGGGACGGCGCAGCGCGCCATCGCTGCCATGCCGGCTTCCCGCCGTGATTTCGGGCTGCAAGCGCAATTCATCCCCGGCCGTCACGCCCGCTTGCCCGAGCGTCTGGTTGTCGAGCAACTGCTGGCCGGTGCGGCGATGATGCAATTTGTAACTCATCAACTGCCCATCGGGACTGTTCAACGGCAGATTCATGCGCTCGATGAGCACGACAAGAATGCGATTCACCGGCACGTCGTCCGGCGCTTCCACTTCATTGACGCGGCTCCCGGAAATGTCCGAGACCCGCACGTTAATTGCTCCCATAAATGTTTTTGCTCCTTCCGAATTATTCCAATGTCCGCCGCACCTCCTGCAGCAGAAAATCAATCGTGTTTCTGTGATTCTGATTTTCCGGCTGGGTCGGAATGCTGAAGACTTCGTTTCCAACCTGGAACGAAAGCACATTTGTGGGCGACAGCAACAGCGTTTCAATTTGGTTGAAACGAAACCGCCGCGCCCCGACCGCGGGGCTGTTGAACTTCAGCCCGTCCGAATCCACCGTCAGGAAATGTTTCTCGAACAACGAACCGTTGGTGATTTTTAGACTCATCGCGCTCCTCCGCCCAGCATTCCGATGATCATCAGCAGTACGAAACCGGCCAGGATCAACCCGTTCCACACGGCGGCAATCCACATTGCCATCGTGTTGGGCAGCCGCCGGTCCATGGCGGCAAATCCAAGAGCCGTTCCAACCAGCGCCGGGAGCGGCAGCAATACCATGATCAACGACCCGACCGCCTCTCGACTTTCCTTATCGTGCACGAATCCCCGGAGCGCTCCCGAAAAAACCGCCGCCATGACGATTGTGCACCAAACCGCGACGATGTACGAAGCAATAAGATTTTTCTTTCGTTGCGGACTTAACTTGGGCGTTGCCGTCGCGCAGGTCGGGCAGATTTTCACGCCGCCCGCAAAATCAAACGTGCACGTCTGGCACATGAATCCTCCGCAGACTTTGCATTTTGCAGTTGCCTGCACATCCGGATGCTGCATGCACCGCACGCCTGGCGGCATCTGGACATCCATTCGCCGCCACGCCGTGGGCGGTTCGGCTGACGTTAATGGCGCCGCCGCGGCCATTACCAGCGGCGGAGCGGGGGAGGTGGCGACGGCCTGGTGCCGCGCGCAAGCCGGGCACAGATGAGTGCCGTCCGGCTGTGGAAAATCACACGTCTGGCAAATGTCCGCGCAGCATTTCTGGCAGGTGTAGAGCGCCCTTACCGAGGGATGCTGCACGCAAACCGCGCCGGGTATTGGCGTCATGAGCACCGGTGGCGCATCGTCCGCGGGGACGGCTGCCAGTTCTTCCGGCGTCATTACCGGCGGCGCCGGCATCGAAGGAAAGAGTGTTCGGGTAAAAAGGATTTTGTACTCGCCGCCGTGGGCGGCGCAACGCGCGGTCTGCCCATCCGCGGATTCCAGCGGCGCCATGCATTCTGGACAAAGCAATTCCACAACTCGTTATTTCCCGGCGTTGGTCATATTGGCGATGATTCCAAGAATCGAGAGACCCAAAATGGCGATGGCAATAATGAGCGCCGCGGTTGCCTTTCCGGATCCGGACAGCCGGGGATTCTGTGCGATTAGCTTTTTGGCTTCCAGCGCCTTGATAATCGCGATCGGCTCAAGAATGATGGCGCAAAGAATGCCGGCGATGGCGTAAGTCAGCGCTTCACTCGCTTGCTTGCAGGGGATGGTGGCTTCCTCGATGAGCGGCCCGCCACCGCGCAGCGCCATGGTCTTGCAGGAGCCGCAATATTTCTGCCCCTGAATCTCAACAAGGCAATTGCCGCAAAATGGCTCGGCGCATCCGACGCATCGATCGACGGCCACGGCTTCCGGGTGGTTCCTGCATTGCATGCTTTGGGTGGGTTGAGGTTCTGAGTCTCATTTCTCTCCGCTTTGAAACGACATTAAAAAGCGTTAATTCGCGTGTCAATTCTATTCCCCTTTATCGGCGGGATTTGGCGGGGCTGGATTGAAAAATGGCGTCCCGAAAAACCGGCGGGGTAAAAAATTGGGACGCCACCACCCGCGTTGTTCCGCGGGCGGGGAGGATACCGTCATTTTTAGAAGGCGACCGACGCCGGCGGGGGCAAAAACGGCGCTTGGTTGGTCAGCGGCACGAAGAAGTTGTTGGTTACCGATGCGGGCAGGAAATTCGTCACCGGCGGATTGATGAATGTTGCCGGAGCCCCGTTCGTTGGCGTTGTCCCATTCAACGCCTGCAACACCGGCAGCGCGCGTTGCAAATCATCCCGCAACTCCACCAGCGCCTGCAGCGTTGGCGGGTCAATGACGAACGTATTCGTTCCCACCGTTAGTGAAAAAGTTGTCTGCTCCTGCGGGTTCGTTGCCGTCACGGCCGTGTTTGGCATTCCAACCAGACTTGGTGGATTTGATGTGATCGGCGCAACCACGCCATGGGTTTGCGCGGGTGACGGAGAGGGAGCGTTGAAGGTCACATTGCTCGTGATGAGCATCAATGCCGGAAGCGTTTCCTCCACGTTCGTTTGCAGGGCCATCAAAAGAGTGACGACATCATTGAGCTGAAGTTCGGAAAGATTGGTGGGCGTGATCAGTGTGTTCGTGAATCCCATCCCGTTCGTCAGCGGGTTCACCATTCCCGTCAGTGGAACAATCGTCTGCGCGGAAGCGGAATTCATCGGCAAGGTTTGCGTTCCCATCCAGACGCCGCACAAAAGCGCGATCGCAAGAAACAACTTTTTCATAACAACCGAAACAGGAGACAAAAACCTTTGCCAACCATTCCTCCTCTAACGAACGCCTGATGCGATGATGGCTCTATGGGGTCTTCCCTGTAGCGGCGGTCCATGACCGTTGCTGAATAGGTCCTGGGGGCGGCGGCGTTCCGTCGACAGCGGTTCTAACTCGCTGCCGTGGCCGTTTTCCGGCTGTGGGTCATGAAGCTGAGATAATCCGTCAATTGCTGCTTCATTTCCTTGCGGGAAACAATCGCGTCAATCAGTCCATGATCCAGCAGAAATTCAGCCGTCTGAAATCCCGGCGGCAATTCCGCCTGCGTCGTGTCTTTGATTACGCGCGGACCCGCAAAACCAATCATTGCGCCCGGTTCGGCGATGATTAAATCTCCGACGCTCGCGTAACTCGCCATGACGCCCGCTGTCGTGGGATGCGTCAGGACGCTGACGTAAGGCAATTTCGCCTGGGCGTGATAGGCCAGCGCGCCGCAGGTCTTGGCCATTTGCATGAGGCTGAACATGCCCTCATACATTCGCGCGCCGCCGCTGGTGGAAATGATAATAATAGGCAGATTTTTTTCGGTGGCTTTTTCAATCAGCCGGGTGAGTTTTTCGCCCACGACCGAGCCCATGGAACCGCCCAGAAAGCTGAAATCCATCACGCCCAGGGCCGCGCGATGCTCGCCGATCTTGCACAAGCCGGTAATGACCGCGTCCTTCGAGCCGGTGGATTTTTGATATTCCGCGAGCTTGTTGGTGTAGGACGTCACGCCGGTAAATTTCAGCACGTCCACGCTCGTCATGTCCGCGTTCAATTCCTCGAACGTGCAGGTTTCGACCAGCGAATGAATGCGTTCACGCGCGCCGATGGGGAAATGAAACTGACACCGGGTGCAGACCTTGAGGTTTTCGTCCAATTCCTTGTCGAAAACCATGGTGCTGCACTTGGGGCATTTGGTCCAAAGCCCCTCCGGGATCTCGCGCTTCTTGGATTTGGCCGAGCCCAGCTTGGGCTTTTTGGTGAAACTTGTCGTCGTCGTCGCGGGCGGCGGCGTCACGGCAGGTTCCACCGTCTCCAGCCCCAGGGATTTTTTTGTGAACGAAGTCGTAGCCATGTTCGCGAGAATCTAAACTTTTTTTGCTCTTTGAACAAGATACTAATTGCTGGGGGTTTTTGCTCAAAGTCCCCGCGCGACCGTCCACACCCCCACTTCTCCCGCACCCGCCGCCATCAATACCCGCGCGCAGGCATCTGTCGTCGCGCCGGTTGTAAAAACATCGTCAAACAGCAAAATTCGCTCGCCATTCAATTTCCTGCGGCTCCGCATGGCAAACGCATTGCGCATATTTTCCGCGCGTTTTTCCCGGGATAATTTTGTTTGTGTCGCCGTTTCCGTCACGCGCTTGAGCAGGGTGGTGTCCATCGGGATTCCCGATGCGGCGCTCAGAAAAGTGGCCAACCGCTCGGCTTGATTAAATTCCCGCTCGCGTTTTTTGGCGGGATGCAGGGGCACCGGCACGAGCCAATCCCATTTTTGCTGCCGCAATTCCGGCAACGCCTCGCGAATCACCAAATCCGCGAGGAACGGCTCGAACCACAGGGCGCGTTTGTATTTGTAGCGATGGATCGCATCCAGCACCGTTCCGGTGGCGCTCACCGCGGATCGGGCCGAGCGGAAATGCAATTTCAACTCGCGGCAATTCGTGCATTCAAAAGCTGTCGTCAACGCTCCTTGATAGGGCAAGCCGCAACGCTGGCAAAACGGTGGTTTGATGAATCGCACCTGCTGCCAGCAACGCGAGCACACGAACCCTTCCGCCGCCGTCGCCCGCTGCCCGCCGCAAATCTGGCAGACGTTCGGATAAATGAAACCGACCGCGGTTTCAGTCAACGTCTTCAGTGAAGAAGCCAGGTTCATGCGAGCTAAAGCAAACATCCAACGCTCGACATCGAACAGCCAACATCCAACGAACGAACCTTTCGCGGGTTTTTCAATGGATGTTGGATGTTGGGCGTTGGATGTTCGATGTTCCCCATCGAAATACAAACAACGTTGCCACCAGCACCGGCAGGGCGACCCATCCATTCACCACCGCCATTCGGCCCGAGCCCCACCACCACGCGTTTGCTCCGGGTGCAAGGCTGCTCACCACCGCGTACGCCTTCACCCAGAAAATCCACGCCATGTGCAGGCCGATGGAAAAATACAAATTACCGGTCCGCTGATACGCCCATCCCAACAAAATTCCAGCCAACGTCAAATTAAAAAAACCGGGAATCACCGCCTGGAAATTTCCCATGTTGCCTAACATGAGCGGAAGCAGTTGCAGTCCGGAATGCCACGTCACGGTGTCCGTGGTCTTTACCGTCTCGAAATAATGGACAATCGCGTAGAACATGCTGCTGAGGACCAGCGCGAAGACCCAGTGAAAAACCTTCCGCAACGCACCATACAGAGCCCCGCGGAAGAGAATTTCCTCCAGCGTCGCTATGATGACCGCGGTTCCCAGCGCATCCAGCAGTTTGTGTACGATCTGACCATGCGACAATTTTGGGTTCAACTGCCGCGCATGGCACGCGAAGGCCAGCGCCGCAACGATCGCCAGCGAGACAAAGCCGAGCAAAAATCCGCCGCCGAGTCTTTTTATTTGCCCTGATGGCCTCACGAGCCCCACATCTGCCAGCGAGGCCATCCCCAGGCTTTTAACCAATGGCCACAGGCCAATCAAGGCGATGCCGAGCAACGCCCGGTTGACGTAACGGGGAAAAGGCGCGTTGGCGATGCCGGGGATGCTGTGGGCGAACGATTGCGCGAGCCAATACAGCGGCGGAGCCAACAGCGCGCCGCCGATGAAAACCGCGATAAGATAAATGAGCAACGCTCGCAGCGGTCTCATAGCCGCGACAATAGGAAAATGCGAATCCGAAGGCAACGCAGGAAACACAGCTTGAACAGAAGGGAACGGAGAAAACAAAGGCGGCTCGCAGGTACGCTCGCCCGACCAGTCGCTGGCGTTTTGGCCCCCTCCAAAGACCCACTCCGTTTCCTTCGTTCCCTTCTGTTCAAATCACGGTCTTTCCTGTATTTTCCCCGGCGTGACGGTCCAAAACCGCATCGTAAAAGTTCAGAAGCGCAACCGCGCGCTGGTCCGTTTTGACGAGGGGCGCATCTGTCGCGCGGTTTTTCGGGCTGCCGAATCCATCGGGGGATTCCATCAGGATTTCCTGCCGGGCATCAACGACAAGATTTTCGAAATGTGCCGCTCGGATGAATCCATTTCGGAATTCGTCTCGAACACCGCCATCGTTTGCCTGAACTCGAATCCGCATCATCTGATTTCCAATTTCCCGCCGACCATTGAGACCATTCAGGACGAAGTGCTCCATGCCTTGCGCAGTCACGGGTTTCAAAACACTGCCGATGCCTACGAGTGCTACCGCTGGGGCCGCCACTGGCTGCGGGAAGGCTCCATCACGCCGGACAAATTCGTCGGCAACGGTTTCCCGCGCGCCACCATGGCAAAGACGCTCGCGTGGAACCACATTCGCGGGTGCGACACCGTTGCGGGCCTGAACGAAATCGTTCGCGAGGGCAAAACCAAATCGCTCGTCGCCGAATCACTCGTGCTTTACGAAAAATCGCTCGACGAAGCCGCCGGCAAAGTCGTTTTGCGCCTCAATGCCGGCGACAAAATCCGCATGATGTGGGTGAGCGGCCCGAGTTCCTCCGGCAAAACCACGACCACGGTCAAGCTCACCGAGCGCCTCGAGAAACACGGCCTGCGTTTCCTGATGCTGAACCTTGACGATTATTTCTGGCCGCTCGTCGAGCATCCCACCGACTGGATCAACGATCGCAATTACGAAACGCCCGAAGCGCTCGACATCCAACTGCTCAACGAACACCTCCGCGCCCTGCTCGAAGGCAGGACCGTTGAGAAGCCCATTTACAGTTTCAAAGAAGGCCGCCGCATGGGGACGAAGCCGATCAAGCTGGAATCCGACCATGTCCTTCTGCTCGATTGTTTGCACGGACTCTATCCGCCGATTACCGAGGGCATCGATGCCTCGTCGCAATTCCGTCTCTACATTGAAAACCAGAACATGCTCTACGAAGGCGACGGCAGCGCAAAAAAATTGACGCGCTTCACCGACCTGCGTTTGATTCGCCGCATGCTGCGCGACTCGCGCCATCGCAATCACAGTCCGCTGCGCACGATCCTTCACTGGCACTATGTGCGGGCAGGGGAGTTGTTCAGCATCATTCCGCTGAGCGGCACCGCCGACCACGTGGTGAACGGCGGCTTTCCTTTCGACCTGGCCGCGTTGAAACCTTTCGTTGCCGGCCCGCACGGCCTGCTACCCAAACCCGAGGACTTCGAATCCTACGCCGGCTTTCTCGATGCGCTGATTCGCTATGACCATGTCAAACGGCTCGTCGAAAGCATCGAAGGCCTGACCGTCGAGGAAGCGGCCGACTGCGATATTATCCCCGGCGACGCTGTGATCCGGGAGTTCATTGGCGGCAGCACCATTAAAATTCCGCATAATGAATAGCGGCGTTCACAAGTAGGTATTACAAACCATTGGCAATATTTCCGGCTCGTGTTAAATAACTTTCGTGGCACACGCAGAGACTGAGACTCAAACCAGCTCGGCCCGTTCTCCCGGGCCGTTCGGACGGTTTTATTTGCAGGAACTTCTCAACAGCGGCGGCATGGCTGACATCTGGCTCGCCACAGATTCCAACAACAAGCCCTATGCCCTGCGCCGGATGCTGGAGCAGTACAAATGGAACTTTTTCGCCAAACGCCGCTTCATGCGCGGGTGCGAAATCCTCGCCGCCATTTCTGACAGCCCGTACATCGTCAGCTATGTGGAGCACGGCAAAATCAAAGGCCAGCCGTATCTGCTCATGGATTACGTCGAAGCCGAAAACTTGAAGGATCTTTATGCCGCGCACGATCCCATTCTCACGGAAAACGTGGCACAAATCCTGATCGACATGGCCAGCGGCCTCGAGCACATGCACGAGAACGGCTACATGCACCTGGATTTCAAACCCGAGAACGTCCTCGTCACCCGCAACGCCGGCGTGCGCCTGGTCGACTTCGACCTCGCCCAGCCGATCGATGACAAGCCGCTGAAACTTTCCAAAAATCCCGGCACACCCGCTTACATGGCTCCGGAACAACTGCGCGGTGAAGCCATCACTCACCGCGTCGACACCTTCGCCTTTGGCGTCGCCGCCTACGAATTGTTGACCAATCAAAAACCTTTTCCGGGCGATAGCCCGGCCGACATTCTCAGAAAGCAAACGGACCGCTCGGGATTTTTCACCCCGCGCCAGCTGAATCCGGACGTGCCGTCGAATCTGGAAAAAGTCATCCTGCGTTGCATCGAGTCCGACCCCGAAAAACGGTATCCCTTCATTGGCGTGATGGCCCGCGAGCTCCGCGCCGCCCTTTACGTTTAATGCCATTGGATGTTTGGCGTTCGATGTTCGATTTTCCATGCTTCGATAAGCCCATCCCCCGTTTGGGGGATACCCCTGAAAACCCTTGCTAATGAAGGATTCGGCCCATAATGTTCTTTAAACATCGACGACCAATTGATGTTGATTTCCCGTGTCACTTTACAGCAGCCCCAAGCCCCTGCTGTGCCATCAAACGCACAGTTCTCCGGGTTGCTAAAAAAGTGTAAAAATTGGCCGATCGATCAGTACAAATAAGTCTATGAAAACCCACCCCCCTAAAAATTCCTCAGCAGCCGGATTCACGCTGATCGAGCTGCTGGTGGTCATCGCGATCATCGCGATTCTCGCCGCGATTCTCCTGCCGGCGCTGGCCTCGGCAAAAGAACGCGCCAAACGTGCCAGTTGCGTCAACAATCTTCACCAGATGGGCGCAGCGCTGGCGATGTATCCGGCCGACTTCAACGACCAGATCCCCAATTCTGAATTCACCGATACGATGACCGACAATACCGATACCAGCTATGATGCCTACACTGGCATTTTGCCGGGGACCGCGGGATATAGCGCCGCCAATTCCTTCGGGCTCGGAAAGCTATTTGATTCCAGGACGGCTCCGACGGGAAAAATCTTTTATTGCCTGAGCGGCACAGATCTCAAGGCGGGTGCTGCCAATTACACCACCGAACGCACCTATGATCATTACGCCAAGGGCCCGCATGGCTGGCCGTATTGGTTGACATTCGACGACGGTACGGTGGATGGCACCACTCGAGTGCGGACCGGTTATACGTACGTTCCTCAATCAGTGAACAAGACGATTGGCACCATGACTGCCGACACCGGCGCCACTTTTATCGCGCCGGCGTTTGCCACGAAGGCGTTCCAATTGGGCGCGAAGTATGCGGTTTTGACTGATTTGATTTATCGTCAGGACATGATTACGCACCGTTCGGGCATAAAGAAAGATCTTGGCTTGAATGCCTTGTTTGGAGACGGGCACGTGACCTATCAGCATGACCCGGTGTTCTTCACCAGTGGAACCGGCGGAGCAATTTGGGACGATACCCAGAATGGGCAGACCGGCGGCGGCGGAATTGAAGACAAGGCCAACAACTTCCGTTGGCTCATCCAGGCGTTCCATCCCTGAGCGTATAAACCTTTCGCCGGCAGCGCGCGCACTCGCTTATCCTTCGTAGCTTTCGCGAAGAAAGAGTGCGCGCCTTTTGTTTTTCCCGAAACCGCCGGCGTCCCGCCGGCCGGTTGAATTATTTGATGTTGGATGTTCGGCGTTCGGTGTTCGAAGTTTCCCCCCCACCCCTATTTATCCTCCGCCTCAAACCCCGCCACAATCGGCCGGTGATCCGAGCCCACGCCCCAATTCGGCAATGCCAGCACATACGTCTCGCTCTTCATCCATTCGCGGGCCATGCCGGGGCTGAGCAGGATATAATCAATGCGGCTGTACGAATCCTCCACGCCATAATAATAAGTCCACGTGACATTCATCGGGTCGTAACGGCGATTTGAACTCGGCGCGTTATCACCGTTGCGCTCCGCCGGACGCGCATCGATCAGTTTTAATTTCCCGCTGCCGATAACGGCTTTCGTCGAATCCGAATCCTTCGTGTTATTGAAATCGCCGAGCACGACCAGGTTCGCATTTGGATTTGCCTTCAAAATGGCATCCACTTTTTCACGCAACAGTTTCGCCTCCTCCAATCTCAACTCCGCTTGATCGGCCTCGGGCACGGGCCGTTTGGATTTCAGATGCGCGCCCAGCAGGGTGAAGGAATAATTGGTGTTCACCTGGATATCGACCTCCAGAAAACCGCGGCTCACGCTGAACCGCCGCCCATCCAGCAGAAAATTGTCATTCGTATGCGGCCGCCGCGCCGTGATGGGAAATTTGCTCAGCAACGCCACATGGATATTGGTGTCAGACCCGCTCACGTGTTCCCAATAGGGAAAATTCAACCCTTCGGTTTTCAGCGAATCGCGCAGTTCCAACAGCGCGTTCGTGCTGCCCATTTCCTCAAACGAAATCACGTCGGGTTTCAGCGCGCGAATGCTCTCGCGAATTTTCGCCTTCGCCTCCGCCGATTTCACAAAGCGCCGCGATTCGGTCGGTTGATCCAGGTAATTCTCCACGTTATACGCCGCGACGCGAAAAATCTCCGCGTGGAGCAGGGTGGGGAAGAGTATAAAAACCAGCGCGCAAAAAACTCGCAACCGTGGATTCATCCCGCGCGTAATAATCCCGTCTTGAACCGAAGTCAAAAGTAATCAACGGCTACCGTCGTTCTCGTCCGCGTTCTCGTCCTTCTCGAAAGAGATGTGCAGGGTTCTGTCCTCCGAAGCCTTTGGCGAAGGAGGATCGACGTTTCCTCTTATGCCGAGAAACATTTTGCAAACTCGCCTTCTGCTGTTAGGTTGGTAGTCATGCAAAAAAGTCTCCGTTCCGGCGCAACGTCTCCACGCGCCGAAACCGCGCACAAGCCGCACGCTTTGATGCACGACAAGCAGAACGAGCGCGACACGCGCGAATTGCGCATCGACAAAGTCGGCGTGCGCGGCCTGCGGTTTCCCATCCAGATTCGCGATAAGGCTCACAGCGTCCAGAACACCATCGCCACCATCGGCATGTTCGTGGACCTGCCCAAGGAATTTAAAGGCACTCACATGAGCCGCTTCATCGAAGTGCTCAATGCCCACGGCAGCATCGTTCACGTCGAGAACATCACCGATATTTTGCATGCGATGCAGCGGAAGCTGAATGCCGCCACCGCGCATCTGGAAATGGAATTTCCTTTCTTTCTCACGAAGAAAGCGCCGGTCACGGAAATGGAAAGTGTCATGGATTACGTCGCGCGTTTTGAAGCGACCGCCTCCGGCAAGGACATTGATTTCGTGCTCACCGTCAAAGCGCACGTCACGACTCTTTGCCCGTGCTCAAAAGCCATCAGCCAATACGGCGCGCACAACCAGCGCGGGCTTTGCACGGTGCAAATCCGCTCACGCAAAGCCGTCTGGATCGAAGATGTCATTGCCATCGTCGAAAGTTCCGCCAGCGCGGAACTTTATTCCTTGTTGAAACGGTCCGATGAAAAGGCCGTTACCGAACGCGCCTACGAAAACCCCGTTTTCGTGGAAGATTTGGTGCGTAACGTCGCCCTCAAGCTGAACGCCCATCGCGACGTCACGTGGTACAAAGTGGAAGCCGAAAACTTTGAAAGCATCCACAATCACAACGCCTACGCCTGCATCGAGAAAGGATAAAATGGTCAGAGCGGCCGCAGTGTGCCATCCGAAAAGTCGAAAACAAAATCTCCGTAATAAGTCTTGATGACCGCGTTGCCGTTTTCCAGGACCACTTTGTAATTGAGATCCGATTGCTGAATGTTGTCGCGAAACGGTCTTCCGGTGGGAGTCAAAACATTTCCCGACGGTGAGCTTTTGGCCAAATAATAGTAACCGCGAACGGTCGCCTTCCGGTGGGCGTTTTCCGTGTCAATAAGGGCCACCGCGAGATTTTCGCTGTAAGCGGGGGTATAGCCGTCGTTCGGCCAAATGGCGAGCCACTGGCTGTCCGTCAGCGGAAAAAAGCGCGGGTTGGAATGGACGGGAATGCAAGACAAGAGCGTCCGGCTGTTGTCGCGATGGACCAGGTAAAAATATCGATCGTTCTCAAACCATTTGTCCGCCCCCATCCCCTCGGGCGACACCCAATAGAACTGATGAGTCAGATGCGTCTCACACTGAATTTTCTCGACGACGGCGCCGGTATTGTCCCGGCGGAAGGCGACATCTTCGTGCGTCACCTTCCAACCGTGGGGAACAGCGCACGATGTCAGGGCCAACAAAAGACCGGTAATCAGAGAATTAATCCGGGGTTTCATAAACGACTTTTGACTGGCCGTGCCGTTTTTGTCGAGAAATTTTCGAGCCAAAAGTTTTTTTACGATTTTTGTGGCATATTTAAATCCCTTTGCTACATTCCCGCACCCTCAAAAGGATTAGGTATGGCCTTTTTGAGAAAAACGGTGAAAGTTTAACGAATTTTGAGTTGTGACAGATAAGAAAAAAATTACGAAAGCTCCGGCTCGCAAGCCGGTTCTCGCGACCGCTGCCGCCATTTTGGGCAAGCCGATCGTGCAAGCCAGGGATGGCCGGAAAAACGGGGACGTGAAAATCAAATCCGAGTGGCGCGTGTTTTATGACCGCCTTCTCGAGTTGCGCGATCAACTCCAGCGCCAGATGAATGGCCTCGCCAAGGAATCCGCCCAGGAATTGGCCGGCTACAGCCTCCACATGGCTGACTCCGGCACCGATAATTTCGACCGCGATTTCGCCCTGAGCCTCCTTTCCTCGGACCAGGACGCCATTTACGAAATCGAAGAGGCGCTCAAGCGCATTGAGAAAAACACCTACGGCATTTGCGAACTGACCGGCAAGCCCATCCCGCGCGCCCGTCTCGAAGCCATTCCGTGGACGCGTTTCACGGTCCAGGCGCAGGCCCAGCTCGAGCGCGAGGGCGCCCTGCGTCAGCGCCGTCTCGGCGCCCTCGGCACTGTGGATTCAGTCGGCGTCACCGAAGTCGAGTCCGACGACGACGAGCCCGAGGAAAAGGCCAAGGAGAAAGAGTAGTTTATGCCACGAGAAATCATCACCATTGAATGCACGGAAGCGCGCAAAGAGGGAAAGTCGCCCTCCCGTTACACGACCACGCGCAATAAAAAGCTGAAGACGGAAAAGCTGGAAATCAAAAAATACAATCCCGCCCTCCGCCGCCACACCTTGCATCGCGAAATCAAGTAACCTATGCCTCGCAAAACTCATACCGACAAAGAAAAACGCGGCGGTCGCGGCCGCTCCTCGATGGAATCCCGGACACCTCGTCCGAAGCCGAAGATTGATTTCACGGCCGACTCGCTGGATTACAAGAACACGAACCTGCTCCGGCAGTTCGTCACCGACCAGGGCCGCATCCTGCCCCGGAAATACACCGGCCTCCCGGCTCATTATCAGCGCCGCCTGAACCGCGCCATCAAACGCGCGCGCCAGATGCTGCTGATGAAGTAAGCCAACCTGCCGGCAAAGCTTTCAAACCCGCGATGCAGATCGCGGGTTTTTTATTTTCCGCCGTCCCGGCGGCGATTTCGATTTTCGGTGTTTGGTGTTTCCTTGCTCCTCGTCTCTTCCGCCTCTCAGAGGCCAAACGCCAAAAATCACGAAACACGGAACACGTTTGCCACCCCCACCGGCTTGCTCTCGTCATGCTCGTGCGGCTCTATCGCGCCAATCAACACCGCAACGCCAATTCCGAGCAGCAGCGCAACGGATAACTTCAGCCGGTCGTGCGAATGAAACTGCAATTCCGGCAATAGGTCACTGCTCGCGATGCACAGAAACGTCCCCGCGCAAAACGCCAGCGCACAGCCAAGGAATGTCACATTAGAGACGGCGACGTGATTCGCGCCAAAATAAAACAGCGCCACCCCGAGCGGCGTCGCGAGTGAAAACAGCACATTCAATAACTGCCGCGAGAACCTCGAACTGCCCCCCGCCGACATTAATGTTAAAACCGCCATCGCATCAAAAGGTTTGTGCAAAATGACCGCCAGCGCCGTCCCCAAACCTGCCAGACCCTGGCCGTGTGCCGTGGCTTCAACCGCCGCCGCCAGCGCCAAGCCATCCAGCAACGAGTGCAGCGTCAGCCCCAGCGCTGTGCCCACCCAGGAAAGCTGCTTTGCTGATTTTTCCGCCAGCGTATGCACGTGATGAGCGTGCTCATGCTCGTGTTCGTGACCGTGGTCATGGTCAGGATCGTGTTCATGATGATCGTGATGTTCATGCTCGTGGTGTTCCCCGGGTTGCTCTTCTTCGTGGCAGCAATCCTCCGGATCACCCTCGGGCAAGTCGTGATGATGAAAATGAAAAAACCGTTGCAGGAAAAACATCGTCAGAAACCCGCCCAGCATCCACTCGACCGTCCGATCCAGCGAGCCCAGGTGTTCGTTCGCATCCGGGAGGAAGTGCAGCAGCGCGATCCCCAGCATCAGGCCCGCCACGAGGCTGATGGCCACCTGCAATCGCGTATGAGTGAGCCGGACCACAAGCGGCAGCCAGCCGCCCGCCAGCGAGGCGAACAGAACGAACACACAGTAAATCGCCAGCGCCCAACCGGAAGAAATCATTCGCTAGAGATAATCAATCCTTCCCGCAAATGCCAGTCCGGAAAGGGGTGTGCGGTTAAACGGCATTTCATTGATGCGTGAAAACTTTTCGCCGAAGCTCGCCGTTTTCAAAGAGAAAACGCCACACGCATGTGTGGCGTCTGCTTTTCGAGTTGTCGAAATTTGACCTAGATGGCCTCTTCTGCGAGCCAGTCGGTCAGTTGGAGATATTCCCGGATCTTGCGCCGTTCATAGCGATGCTTGATGGCTTTTTTGGGATGATTACCGGTTTTTCGGAAGGGATGTTTAGGGTTCCTCACAGCTTCATGAATGGCTTCCAGTGTCTTCATCATAGCTCGAATCCTTTCTCGAGATGAACCACAGCGTGAATGATGCCAATTCTCCCTGGCCAATAACCTTGAGTGCATTTGAACTGGCATCGCCCGTTTCAAGCGGTTCAACTATGAGACCGCTTTGAACGAAAGTCATTCAAAAAAGAGTATCGTCAAGAGCGAATTTCTTTTGGGGCCTCAGCGCCGGTGCATGAATGCCCCGGACCGCCATTCCTTCTCCGTGCGCGCCGCAATTAATTTCAACCCGGCGCTCTCGTACGTTTGTTCTACTTCCCCAAATTCCGTCTTCAAAATCCCCGCAATAATCAACACGCCGTTCCGTTTCAATCGCGCCAGAATCCGTTCGTGTTCCGCCACCAGCAGCGTGGAAATCAGGTTTGCGCAAATCACGTCGTACTGTTTTTGCGAGTGCACGGCTAATTTCGTGACATCCGCCCGCGTGATGCGCACCCGCCGCGACACGCCGTTCTTCTCAGCGTTTTCCCGAGCGACGCGCACCGCCTCCGGGTCAAAATCGAATGCATCCACGGGCGCATAACCCAACTTCGCCGCCGCAATCGCTAAAATTCCCGAGCCAGTCCCAACGTCCAGCAACGATAATCCTGTAGCGGCGGTCTGCGATCGCCGCAAATTTCTTTCCAACTGTTTCAAACAAAACCCCGTCGTTGGATGCTGCCCCGTGCCAAAACTCAGCCCCGGATCCAGCACAATGACGGCCTGGCCCTTCTTCGGCCGCCGCTTTGCCCAACTCGGCTTGATGAGCAGCGCCGAGCCGATTTCGATCGGCTTGAAATGCCGCTTCCACGCTTCCGCCCAGTCTTTGTGTCGGATTCTCTTTAATAAAACTTTGCCCGCGCCGACATTCAATCCACACGCCTTAATCCGCCTGACGCCTTCGCGCAGCGCGGTAGCGTCCTGGACTGCGGCGGCCCTCCGCCGCTTTTTGAAGGCTTCAGCCGTTAAATACGTCGCCACCGTTACCTCGCGCGTCTCCACGTCCGTGTACGACGACACCGGTTGCGCAAAAATTGCGTTCAAGAGTTCCGTGACTGCCTCCTCCGCTTCCGTGGTCGTGCCCACGGAAACCTTCCACAGTGTCCCGCGCGTTTTCATAGGCCCGGCTCGTCCCACGGCGTGAAATTGAGAAACTGCACCTCCGTCTTATGCGGCAAAATCGCCACGTTCGTCACGCTCGCGTAATCGATTTCAAAACCGGCCATCCGCGGCATCGGAACATTGAGAAGAATCGCCAGGATCATCCGAATCACGCCGCCGTGACAGAACACGGCCACATTTTCTCCGCGATGCTTTTGCAAAATCTCGCCCACGCAGGGCTCGACGCGTTCGCGATACTCCCGCATGTTCTCGGCGTTCGCGATCCCGCCGCGCTCCAGTTCGGTCAGCCATTGAAACGCGCTCACGCCAAACTTTTCCTGCACCGCCTCCCACGACAACCCCGTCCAATCGCCAAAATCAACTTCGCGCAAATCATTCATCACGACGACGCGGCTGGCCCAGCCATTGTTGCTGGCAAACGGCGCCAGTGTCTGCTGCACCCGTTTCATCGGGCTCGCGTAAACGGCGTTCAACGGCTGCCGCGCGAGCCATTTGGCCAGCGCCGCCGCCTGCGAATGTCCCTGCGGCGAAAGATTCATATCGATGCGCCCGCCGAAAACGCGCTGGTAAGCCGCCTCCACTTCACCGTGGCGAATCAGAGCCAATTGCGTGGGCCGCTGGCGCGCCGCTTCGATGGACGGAAGAGATAAATCCGCGTGAGACATGGAAGAAAATTAAGCCAGCGCTGCCTGCTGGGCCGCCAGCAATTCCTTGATGCCCTTTTTCCCGAGCGCCAGCAAATCGGTCAATTGCCGATCGTTGAAAGTCGATTCCTCGCCACTGCCCTGCAGTTCAATGAATTCCCCGGCGGCGTTCATCACCAAATTAAAATCCACCTCCGCCGCCGCGTCTTCCGTGTAGCAAAGGTCCAGCATGGGTTGCTTGTTCACGATGCCCATGCTCACCGCCGCCACTGCGTGCAGCATCGGGCTCTCGGAAAGTTTTCCATCTGCAATCAGCTTGCGAATCGCGAGCGAGAGCGCCACAAACGAGCCCGAAATCGCCGCCGTGCGCGTGCCACCGTCGGCCTGCAGCACATCGCAATCAATCCAGATCGTGCGTGTCCCGATTTTTTCCAAATCAATCGCCGCCCGCATCGCGCGGCCGATCAACCGCTGGATTTCCTGTGAGCGCCCGTCGATTTTTCCCTTTGCGATGTCGCGCGATTTGCGCTGCAGCGTGGAGTAGGGGAGCATGGAATACTCCGCTGTGATCCAGCCACCGGCCACGTTTTGTTCTTTCATCCAGCGCGGGACGCTTTCCTCCACTGTGACGCCGCAAATCACGCGCGTGTTGCCCCATTCGATGAGTGTCGAGCCAGTCGCGTGCGGCGCGATTCCATTTTGGAAACGAAGCGGGCGCAACTGATTCATCGCGCGGCCATCGGCGCGCAAGGAGGAAACAACGGATTGCGATTCTGCCATAGACGGCGGCGATGTTAAACTTCCGTGACGTTATGGCAAAGAGGAAAAGCAAAACGAATTTGACTCCGGCGTAACTGGACGAACGTGCCATGAGGCAGGGACGCCGCGCTGCGGCGTCGCTGCCCGCGTGCCAGCGGGCGGAATGACTCCAACCTAATCGCTCAAATCATTCCTTGCCTTGCGCCGCTGAACGGCGCGGACGGCGCAGCGCGCCGTCCTTACCATCGCTTGTCAACGACGCGATGGCTGGAGATAACGGTCGATCGCCTTTGCCGCCCGTTTTCCATCACCCATCGCCAGGATCACCGTCGCCGCGCCGCGCACGATGTCGCCGCCGGCAAAAATGCCCGGAATGCTCGTCATCCCGTTTTCATCCACAATAATGTTTCCGTGCGTGTTTAGTTTCAATTCCGGGCAGGTCGAAGTCAGCAACGGATTCGCGCGCGTGCCAATGGCCACCACCACCACATCGCAGGGAAGCACAAATTCCGACAGGGCGATCGGCTCCGGACGCGCGCGGCCGGAGGCGTCGGGCGCGCCCACTTTCATGCGCACGCAGCGGAGACCGGATACCCAGCGATTTTCGTCTCCGACAACCTCGACCGGCACGGTGAGAAAATGAAACTGCACGCCTTCCTGTTCCGCGTGATGAACTTCCTCCGCCCTCGCGGGTAATTCCTGGTGTCTTCGGCGGTAAACAATCATCGCGCTTTCCGCCCCGAGCCGCCTGGCGGTCCGCACGGCATCCGCCGCCACATTTCCCCCACCGACCACCGCCACGCGCTGTCCGCGGAGCACGGGCGTGTCCGAGTGCGGAAACCGGTACGCGGCCATCAAATTGATCCGCGTGAGATACTCGTTCGCGGAATAAACGCCCTTCAAATTCTCGCCGGGAATGTTCATGAAAACAGGCAGGCCGGCTCCGTTCGCGATGAAAATCGCGTCGAACTCCGCCTGGAGTTCGGACAAGGTGTACGTGCGTCCAATGACTACATTGCATTCAATTTTTACCCCGGCCGCTTGAAGACGTTCCACCTCCTGCGCCACGGTCTGCTTGGGCAGCCGGAATTCGGGAATGCCGTACACCAGCACGCCGCCCGGTTTGTGCAGCGCCTCGTAAACCGTCACGTCATGGCCCATCCGCGCCAGTTCGCCGGCCGCGGTCAATCCCGCGGGACCCGAGCCGACAATGGCGACACGCTTGCCCGTGGATCGCGGTTTCTTTCCAGCCGCCAGGTTTCGTTGGGCCCAGTCGGCCACGAAACGTTCGAGATAACCAATGCCCACGGGAGAACCCTTGGCCGCGCGAATGCATTCAATCTCGCATTGCGTTTCCTGCGGACACACCCGGCCGGTTACCGACGGCAGCGCGTTATCGCACAAAAGACTTTGCGCCGCCTCGGCGATTTTTCCATCGGCCAGCAGCCCCAGGAAACGCGGAATATTCACTCCCACCGGACAGCCGCCCACGCATCGCGGGTCCTTGCATTGCAGGCAGCGCGCGGCTTCGAGCATCGCCAGCTCTTCCGTGAACCCCAGGTTCACTTCGTCAAAATTCGCCGAGCGCGCGCCCGAATCCTGTTCGGGCATTTTCTGTCGCTCAATCGCCAGCCGTTGTTTGGTTGTTATTCTTTTGGGCATCGGGAATCATGGGTTTTGTTCTGAAGCCGGCAATTCTCCCTGGTGTGATGCAGCGATATTTCCTCGAACTCCCGGTAACTGCAGAGCCGGTCGGTAAGTTCTTCGAAATTGACCTGGTGCCCGTCGAATTCCGGGCCGTCCACACAACCGAATTTGGTTTCACCGCCCACGGAAACGCGGCAGCCGCCGCACATGCCGGTGCCGTCCACCATGATTGGATTCAGTGAGACAATTGTCCGCACGTTGAACGGCCGGGTGAGTTTGGAGACCGCGCGCATCATCGGCACGGGACCAACGGCGTAAACAATGTCCACCGGCCCAACCTCAAGCGCCTCGCGCACGGCGTCTGTTACGAATCCTTTGCGGCCGTAGCTGCCGTCATCGGTGCAAACGACCACCTTTCCAAACCGTTGCAATTCGTTTTCAAATATCACCCATTCTCGCGAGCGCCCGCCAAGGATGCTCATCACCTCCGCGCCGCGATCATGCAATCCCTGGGCGATTGGATGCACCACTGCCGTCCCGACTCCGCCCCCAACGCACAGGGCGTTTCCGCGCGAAATCAATTCCGTGGGTTTTCCCAGCGGCCCGGCGATATCGCGGATTTTTTGCCCGCTCTGAAGAGCCGCCAATTCATTGGTGCTTTTGCCCACGGCCTGGATCACCAGCGAAATCGTTCCCGCACGAGGGTCGGCATCGGCGATTGTCAGCGGAATGCGCTCGGAGTGATCCGCCAGCCGCACGATCACAAACTGTCCGGGTTGCCTTATTTGGGCAATGCGTTGTGCCAGGACATCCAGTCTGGTCACGTTTGGACTGAGCTGTTGCCGCGCCAGGATCGTGTGCATCTTCTTTGGAAGAAGTGTAGGCGGCCGGCGCGGCTTTACTGCGCGGGAATTGGCCAACGCATGCCGTTTTTTGTTATTGGCGGGACAGGGGATGCAAACGTTTCTTTGACATGCCGCTCAATCACGTTTACTAAACCACACGTATGAGCCGGGAAGCGACCGAAATGACCGTGGAGGCCGTCACGCTCGAAGTGCCGGATTCCAAGACCATCAAGCTCAAATGGCCGGACGGCTATAATCCCGATTTCAAGACGGGCCAATTCATCACCTGCTTCTGGCCCGACGAACCAGGTTATAAACGCGCCTACTCGCTCTCCTCCTGCGCGCTCGACCGTGGCTTTTTCGAATTCACCGTCCGGCGCGATGGCAAAATGGGCACGCGCCTTGTCGACTGGATCAAGGCCGGCCATAAACTCATGGTGCTGCCGCCCGCGGGAAAATTCCTGCCCGTTTACGAACCGGGCAAACATCTGATTTGCATCGCGGGCGGTTCCGGCGTGACGCCCTTTCGCGCTTTTGTCCGCGAAGCGACCCGCCGAAAACTGCAAACCAAAATCACCATCCTCTACAGCGTTCGCACCACGAACGACATCATCTTCAACCAGGAATTTCGCGCGCTCGAAAAGGAAAATCCCCATTTCAAATTCGATGTTACCTGCACGCGCCTCGCCGCGGGCGATCCCTGGCCCGGCCGCCGCGGCCGCATTGACGCCGCCTGGCTGAAAGCCCACACGCGCGACCTGGCAAACACGGTCTTTTATGCCTGCGGCCCGACGACGCTCGTGGAATTCGCCGAGGGCGTCGTGTTCGAACTCGGCGCGCCGAAGGCCCAGATGAAAACCGAGAAGTGGGGATAATTCCTCAACGATTCTACTTCATTCCGCATCCCACCTTCTGCATTCTTCCTTCATGCTAAAACGGACATCTCTCTTCCGAACCCATCACCAGCATGGGGGCAAACTCATTGAATTTGGCGGATGGGAGATGCCGGTCCAATACACCAGCATCACCGACGAACATCTCGCAGTGCGAAACGCCGCCGGCATCTTCGATATTTCGCACATGGGGGAAGTCACGGTCAGCGGCGCCGCAGCCGCCGATTTTCTGAATTACGTTTTAACAAACGACGTTCGCAAAATCTCCGCCGGCGAAGGCCAATATACCCTGATGTGCAACGAACGTGGCGGCGTCATCGATGACCTCTACGTCTATTGCCTTTCCCACGGCGTCTACTTCATGGTTGTGAACGCCTCTCGCGTCCGCGACGACGTCGCGTGGCTCCAAAAACAACTCGCCCAATTCCCGCGCCGCGCGGACATGTTCATGAACGACGCCTCGCACAACTACGCTGCCGTCGCCATCCAGGGGCCGCGCGTGAAAGACTTTATTGATGATTGCATTCCGAGCATTTCGAATTGCGCGATGCGCGTGCATCGCGTGACCGATTTGAAGAAAAACCAGATCGGCGGCTTCCTGTTTCACAGCCACGACGTGCTCGTTTCGCGCACGGGCTACACGGGTGAAGATGGTTTCGAAATCATCGGCAACGACAACTGCATCGGGGAAGTTTGGGACAAGGCGCTCGAAGTGGGAAAACCTTTCGGCATCAAACCCTGCGGCCTCGGCGCGCGCGATACCTTGCGCACGGAGGTCTGTTATCCGCTCTACGGCCATGAACTGGACGAAAACACCACTCCCATCGAAGCCGGCCTTGGATTTTTTGTCTCGCTGGACAAAGGTGATTTCGTGGGACGCTCCGTGCTCGCCGAACAAAAGGCCAGGGGCGTTTCCAAAAAATGCATCGCGTTTAAAATGACGGAAAAGTCCGCACCGCCGCGGCCGCACTATCCCATTTGGGCCGGCGGCGCGCGTGTGGGTGAAGTCGTCAGCGGCACGCAAAGCCCCTCGCTCAACATCGGCATCGGCATGGGCTACGTCCCGCCCGAATTTGCAAAGCCCGGCACGCCGATTGAAATTGAAATCCGCGGCAAACGCGCCGCCGCGGTCGTGGTGCAAAAACCAATTTACAAAAAGTCCTAATCCAAGGTTGAGGGAATCGTGGGACCTAATTTATTGTGGGCTTTTTTAATGGGTGAGAATTCGTGTAATTCGTGTAAAAAATAAAATTTGAGAATCCACGTCATCCGCGTACCCTGCGGGCAGGAAATTTATGAGCAATATCCCAGCGGATTTGAAATACGCGAAATCGCACGAATGGGTGCGGGTCTCCGGCGGCGTGGCGACAGTCGGCATTACCGATCATGCGCAGCATGAACTGACCGACGTTGTCTTTCTCGAATTGCCCGAAGTCGGCCGCAAAGTGAAGGCGGGCGAACCCTGCGCCGTCGTTGAATCCGTGAAGACCGCCAGCGATATTTATTCCCCGGTCAGCGGCGAAATCGCCGAGATCAACAAACCCGCGGCGGACAATCCCGCGCTCGTCAATTCCGATCCTTACTCCGGCGGCTGGTTTTACAAAATCAAATTGTCCAATCCGGCGGAATTGAATTCGCTGCTCACTCCGGAGCAATATGGGGCACAGATTGGCGGTTAACAACTTTTTAGCAGGCCGCATTTGAAAAACGCCCCGTTGTCCGCCACCTTATAAACGTGAAAGAAAAAAGGATTCGACTCTTCATCAAGCCGTATTGTGGTTGGTGTCACAAAGCCATGGACTGGCTCGACAAACGCGGCATCGAGTATGAGGAAGTGGACGTCATCGCCGATGAAACCGCTTTTGATGAAATGATCCGCCTCTCCGGCCAGGAACTCGCGCCGGTTATTGATGTGGATGGAGAAATCCTCGCCGACTTCGGCCCGGAACAACTCGCGACGTTCTGGCAAAAGCTCGAAAAGAAAAATGCCCGCAATTGACTTTAGTGGCACGGGCGTCCCGCCCGTGCGTCCCCGCCTTCCGGAATGGCTGCGCATCAAACTGCCCACCTCTGATTCCTTTTCCCACACGCGCTCGCTGCTGGATGAACTGAAGCTCCACACCGTTTGCGAAAGCGCCAAGTGCCCCAACCACTGGGAATGCTGGAGCAAAGGCACCGCCACGTTCATGATCGCAGGCGATCGCTGCACACGCGCCTGCGGCTTTTGTGCCGTTTCAACTGCCAAGCCGTTCGCGCTCGAAGCCGATGAACCGGCGCGCGTCGCCGAGGCGACGCGTCGCATGCGCCTGAAACACGTCGTCATCACCGCTGTTGCGCGTGACGATTTGGCCGATGGCGGCGCGGAGCATTTTCGCAAAACGATCGAGGAAGTCCGCAAACTGAACCCCGGAATCATCATCGAAGTGCTCGTTCCGGATTTCAACGACTCCGATGCTGCGATTGAAACCGTGCTCGCGGCGAACCCGCACATTTTCAATCACAATCTCGAAACCGTCCGGCGGCTCACGCCCTCGGTCCGCTCCCGCGCCACTTACGACCGTTCCCTGAGCGTCCTGCGCAAAGTAAAAGCGAGCGGTGGCCAATCCATCTGCACGAAATCGGGAATCATGCTCGGACTGGGCGAGACTCCGGAGGAATTGTTCGCCGCCATGGACGATTTGCGCGCTGCGGGCTGCGACATCCTCACGCTCGGCCAATATCTTCAGCCGACCATCAAACATCTGCCGGTTGTGGAATTTATTCCGCCGCAAAAATTCGCCGAATATGGCCAGCGCGCCCGGCAGATGGGTTTTGTTCACGTGGCCAGCGGGCCGATGGTTCGCAGTTCCTACCACGCCGACGAATTCACCCTACCGGCCGGGGTGTAGAATTTCCGGCCGTTTGAGGAGGAGATAAGCCATCGCTCCGATCACGAAGATGGTGAGGATCACCGCCAGGAGCGTTGCAAGGGTTTTCAGCGTGCGAACCCGTTGAGTGAGCCGCTCCGTCTGTTGCTTCTGCGCGCTCATATACATCGCCAGTTCCTGCTCGACTGCGCTGATCGCCGATTCGTCCTTCAATTGCAGTGTCAACCACGGCGCATCATCACCGCTGCTCCAATTCTCCGGCAGTTTTTTCAATTCCTCCACGTTGGCCGGTTTGAAACCAACCTGCCGCCAGAACGGGATGTCTTCCTGCGTCCAAAGGCGGAGAATGCCGTGATTGCTGCAAAGCGTCTGAACCCGGTTCCACAAAAGATCGCGCGCAGTGTCCGCCAAGCCGAAATCCGTGAATCCTTCGCTGTGCAATTGCCCGTGCTTCGTCCCGATTTGAAATCCAATCCCGCCCACGATCTTTCCCTCCGCGTCCTCCACAAGCTGGAACTCCGTCAAGCGCGGCTCCAGCTCCGCGACGGGAAGGTGCATGGATGTCCAGAGCGGACGCAGCGCGCCCAAGTCCTCAATCGTTGCGCGGCGCACGCGCAAAGCTGGAGCAGTCATGCCGGCATGGTAAATTCCGCTCATTGAAATTCAAGTTATAGTGGCGCGGGCATCTCGCCTGCGAGATTCGCACTTTGCAGATTGGGGCATATTGAATTTTTATTAGGATGCCCCGGGCCGATTTTGGTTCCGAAGGAACTGTCGACTATTTTATCACGCTGAATCCCGCCGCCGATACGCCTCCGCCAGCAACGTCATCGGATGCACCACGCGCAAGGGCAAACCCTCCGCGCGCGCGCCGTTGATGATTTGCAGCAGGCAACCTGGATTCGCCGTCGCCACCACTTGCGCGCCTGTCGATTTAATGTGGCCGATCTTACGGCGCAACAATTCGCCCGCCATTTCCGGCTGTGTCAGGTTGTAAATTCCCGCGCTGCCGCAGCACCAGGAACTCTCCGGCAAATCCACCAATCGAATCCCCGGAATCCCGCGCAATAATTCCCGCGGCTGCGCCGTAATCTTCTGCCCATGACACAAATGACACGAATCGTGATAAACCACTGTCACCGGAGATGCATCACGAACGCTCGAAGCGGATATTCCCTCGCCTCTCGCCCCTCGCCCCTCTGCCCTTATCTCCCCCAGCCACTCATGCACATCCTTCACCCTCCGATCCCACAACGTCGCGCGTTGGCGATACGCCACGTCGTCCGCGAGCAACTTGCCGAAATGCTTCAAATGCGAGCCGCAGCCGCCCGCGTTCGTGATGATCGCGTCGAATTCTTCCGGCGGAAATTGCTCAATATTCCGCCGCGCCAGTTCCTGCGCCAACCCCCATTCACCGTTGTGCGCGTGCAGTGAACCGCAGCAGGATTGCGCGCGGGGCGTGATGACTTCACAGCCATTTCGCGCCAACACCTCCGCCGTGTCGCGATTGACGTCGCTGAAAATCGGGTCCTGTGCGCAGCCGGTCAGCAATGCCACGCGAAATTTCTTATCTCCAATCGCCGGCGTCACGTGCGGGATCAATTCTCCCGAAAAACGCGACTGAATCTCCGGTGTCATGGCCTCCAGTTCCTGCAAACGCCTGGGGAACAATTTCAAAATCCCACTCCGCCGAAGAAGCGTCTGCAAACCCCAACGCTGATAAGCCCGCAGCAGTCGCGCCACAAACCGCAACCGCCGCAAATCCATGAACAGCCACTTGAGCGCCAAGTTGCGAATGAAATTCCGTCTCGGTGATTTCAACGCGCCGCTCTGTTCCACCTCCGCGCGCGCATGTTCGAAAAGCTCGGCATAATTCACCCCCGCCGGGCACGCCGTCTGGCACGCCAGGCAGCCGAGGCAAAAATACATCTCCTCGCCGAACGCCTGGGTCGGCTCCAGTTGCCCATCGGCGATGGCGCGCATGAGCGCAATGCGTCCGCGCGGGCTGTTGCGCTCAACCTTCGTGGAATCGTAAGTGGGGCAGGTGGGCAGGCACAGCCCGCAGTGCATGCATTGCTGCACGACGGAATAGTCGAGGTCCTTCAGATGCGAGTGGCGCGCGGCGTTCATGCCGGGATTTACGATATACGATTTGCGATATACGAGCGTATGAAAAATCAGTGCGGCTCGTAAATCGAAACCCGTAGCAGCCGACGTGAGGAGGCTCAAAACTTTTCTGCGACAAAGGCGGCAAATTTTCTGAGCCGATCAAGAAGCCGCGGCAGCGTCTTGGACTGCGCCAGCCCTCCGCCGCTTTTTCAAAGGGCGGGATCAAAAATCATGCGTATCTCCGGGCTTCAGCAGATGAAGTTTTTTCCCCTTGGCCGCAAATTTTTCAATCGCCGCCTTGTGATCGATTTTAATCGGCGGGAACGTGTCGAAATGCACCCCGAGGACCTCATTGCAATTCACCAAATCCGCCGCCCGGATGGCGTCGTCGGGACCCATCGTGAAATTGTCACCCACGCACAATGCCGCCCATTTCAACTTCGTGGATTCGCCGATTAATTTCATATCCAGCGTCAGCGCGGTATCGCCAGAGTAATAGAAATTTCCCTCGTCGCTCTCGATCACAAATCCGCCCGGGCTCCCGCCGTAGGTTCCGTCCGGCAGACTGCTCGAATGGACAGCCGTCACAAATTTCGCGCGGCACACATCCAATTTGATGGCGCCTCCCGGGTTCACCGGATGAGTCTTCGGCGCGCCTTGCTTTGCGAGCCATTCACTCACTTCAAAAGGGCTGATGATCAGCGCCCCCGTGTGTTTGGCAATGCTTGCTGCGTCCGCAAGATGATCGTCGTGGCCATGGGTGATAAGGATGTAATCCGCCGGCACCTTGTTCACGTCAATGTTCTTCGCCAATTCGTTGGGGGTAATGAACGGATCAAAAAGCAGTGTGCGATTTTTTATCTGCACGGAAAAACACGCATGGCCGTAGTAAGTCATTTTCATAAAGTTCTCCAATCAGGTGATCAAGCGGCTACGGGAATTATCCAGTGCGCACAACGAAACGTCAAATGTTGCGAACTGAAATCAGCTGGAAAGTTCGGCCGTGTCCTGGTCTGAAGGTCGCGCTCCTGAGCAGTTAAATCAGGACACCACCAAAATTTCTCCTCTCTCTTGTCAGGCGAAGAGTATGGACCTATGGTGCCCTTGATTTTTTATGAAGAAAGAAAAGCCGCGCCAAACCGCATTAATCACGGGAACTTCATCGGGCCTCGGCAGGACCGCTGCCAAATGGTTTGCCAAACAAGGTTGGAATGTCATCGCCACCATGCGCCGTCCGGAAGATGGAACGGAACTGATCGGACACAAAAATATTCTCGTCACGCGGTTGGATGTGCAGGACCAGGCGAGCATTGATGCGGCGATCGAAGCCGGCATTGCGCGCTTCGGCCGCATCGATGTTTTGATTAACAACGCCGGCTTTGGCCTCTTCGGTCTGTTTGAAGCGACACCGCGCGAAAAAATTCTGGAGCAATTTGAGGTGAATGTCTTTGGCGTCATGGATGTCACCCGAAGCATCCTGCCGCACTTCCGCAAAAACAAAGGCGGCCTCATTCTCAACGTCAGCTCCGGGGCGGGTGTTTTCGCGTTGCCGATGATTTCGCTCTATTGCGCCAGCAAGTTCGCGTTGGAAGGCTTTTCTGAATCACTGGCCTACGAACTCGTTTCTCAAAACATCATCGTCAAAATCATCGAACCCGGCGGCGTGGTCAGCACGAATTTCGGAAAGAGAAGCGGCGGAGAAGCCGCGCACAACAAACCGATTCCCGACTACGATGCGTTCGTCTCCGCCACGAACGAAGTTTTTGCCGGCTTGCGCGCATCTCGCAAAGCGACGGAGGAAGACGTCGCCAAAGTGATTTTCGAAGCTGCAACCGACGGAACGAATCGTCTTCGCTACGTTGCCACGGAGGATATTAAGCCCTTGGTGAAAGCCAGGAGAGAATCTTCAGAGCAGGAGTACATTACGTTGATGCGCTCGCAGTTTGCGTCCAGGTGACGCGTTGGGACAAAGGCGGCTTCGCGGCGAACGCGCTGAGAAGTAATTCTTTATATTCAATTCTTGACAAAGAAATATAACTTATGATAAACAATCGGGCGAAACCCCCGACTTAATATGCAGTCTGCATATTTTGTTTTGCCGGAGCGGTGTCTTTAATCGGATAGGAAGGAGTTTTATGGCATTTAACGGATTACAACCGGCGTCCGGGCCCTTTTTTTTGGCGCCGGGAGATTCATTGGGTTTGCTCGTTTGGTTTGGCGACCCTGGCGACGATCACGGCGCTCAGTGGATCATGGCGCATCCTATCGACCCTGGGAACGGCACTCAGCCACCGGCTCAACTGACGGTTTCCGGTTTCACCAAATTGTTGAACTATCAAATCGGACAAGTGCAGGAGAACGGCGCTCCCGTTTATCGCTATTTTGAACCGTATTATCAATACGCGGTAACGGTGACGAATACCGGCAGTGCGGCGGTGTTTTTTAATGTCCAGGGCGGAGGAAATGTTTAGAAGGCAATCGACTATGAAATCGAAGAAAATGCTGCTGGTGATCGATCCGAAAACGGGCCGGGTTATGGGCGCAGCCCACATGGGCGGAGGAAGTTCACCCAAAATGAACGTGGGACTTACTCCGTTACCCGGTCAGGAAATTCATGAAGTTGAGGTGCCGGAAGAAATTACGCGCCTGAAAGGCGGCCATGAATTTCACATGGCGCTTTCTCACGCCAAATTCGATCTTGCAACGCGCGCCCTTAAATTTCCAAAAGTCAGTTTTAAGAAACTGAAACACTAAATCACATTACGAAAATGAAAAAGGCCGGCTTTCGCCGGCCTTTTTCACAATCCCTTTGCCGCTGGCTTACGCCGCGGCTTCTTCGTCCGTCTCGAGGAAGCCCTGCAGATGCCGCACGCGCGTCGGGTGACGCAGCTTGCGCAACGCCTTGGCTTCAATTTGGCGAATACGCTCGCGGGTGACGTTGTACATCTTGCCGATTTCTTCGAGCGTGCGTTCGTAGCCGTCCACGAGGCCGAAACGCATTTCGAGAATCTTGCGTTCGCGTTCCGTCAACGTCGTCAATACGTCGCCGAGCTTTTCCTTCAGCAAGCTGTAGCTCGTGACATCGGACGGGTTTTCCGCCGATTTGTCTTCGATGAAATCGCCCACGCTCACATCGCCTTCATCGCCCACCGGCGCGTGCAGCGAAATCGGCTGTTGCGCCATCTTGAGCAACGAATGAATACGCGAGACCGGCATGTGCATTTCGTCCGCAATTTCCTCCGGCGTGGGTTCGCGCCCGAGTTCCTGCGTGAGCTGCTTCTGGGCGCGCCAAAGCTTGTTCATGATTTCGATCATGTGCACCGGGATGCGGATGGTGCGTGCCTGGTCGGCAATCGATCGGGTGATCGCCTGGCGAATCCACCAGATGGCGTAGGTCGAAAACTTGTAGCCGCGGCGATACTCGAATTTCTCGACGCCCTTCATCAGGCCGATGTTGCCTTCCTGGATCAAATCGAGGAACGACTGCCCGCGGTTCGTGTACTTCTTGGCCACGGAAACCACGAGGCGCAAATTCGCCTCGGCCATGTGCGTCTTGGCCTGCTGCGCGCGGTCCGCCGCGCGTTTCAATTCCGTGAACGCCGTGTAAAACTCCTCGCGCGACATGCGCACGAACAATTCCAGCACCGCAATCTTCGAGCGCTCGGCTTCCATCTCCGTCGTGCGCGCGGAAGACTTGTGCAGCGCTTCCAGTTCCTGGATGCGGCGCAGGCTGGCCTGGAATTTTTCATGCACGTTGCCCGCGACCACGATCATTTCCTCCACAACTTTCTGCTTGTAGAAGAATTTCGGGAACGTCGCCTGAACCTTCTTGTCCAGCTTCAGAAATTCCTTGTGCGCTTTCTCGCGGCGCGCCTTCTGCGCCACTTTGCAATACGCGAGATATTTCTTGTCCACGTTCTGGTCCATTACGCGGACCTTTTTGATCAGCGCGCGCAGGTTGCGCAAATGCCGGTCGCGGTTGGCGACCTGCTTGTCCACCACCACGCGGTCAAAGCGCTCCTTCGGCGGCTCGGAAAGAAGTTTCTCGGCAATCGCAATATGCTCCTTCGCGGCGAAACCGAGGCTGTAGATGATGCGCTTCATCTCGATTTCCGCGTCCTCGATGCGCTTGCAGATTTCCACTTCCTGCTCACGAGTGAGCAGGGGAACCTTGCCCATCTGGTTCATGTACATCCGGACCGGGTCGTCCAGGATTTCCAGCCGTGCATCCTCGTCTTCTTCCTGCGGCGCGGGTTTTTGCCGCTCCACTTCCGCCTGGTCCACAATTTCCACGTCCAGGCTGCGGAGCTTTGTATAAAGCTCATCCAAATCGTCCGGGCTCAGATTGTCCGGCAGAATGTCGTTGATGTCGTCGTAAGTGACGTAGCCATTCTCCTGCTGGAGACCGAGCAGGGTCTTGATCGTCTCAGTCAGATCGATCGACGAGGCCAACGTGAATGTAGGAGCTGGTTGTTCCGGCTGATTGGGATTTTTTTTGTTATCGTTCTTGGCAGCAGGTTTGCCATGACCATTCGCGCCTTTGGCATGGCCGTTCGTGGGGTGATTTTCTTCCGCCCGGGCCCGGGACTGCATTGCCGACTTGCTCGAAATAATAAAACGATGGCGAACCGGGCGGGCCTTGGCCGCCGGTTCCTGGCCGCGACGGCTTTTGGCCGCCGAACCTTTGTTCCCTTTTCTATTCAACATAATTAATCAGACGCGCGCAGCCCGTTTTGGTTCATTAATTCTGCGGTTTATTACCGCAAACGGCTGAACAGCTTAATGTTAGGTTTGTCCGCCGAGGCGTTTGAAGACTGCAAACACCAGAAGACCGCCGCTCACTAAAGCGCAACACCATACCGTAGCTTGAGTTGAATTCAACTCCGATACACACCATAACCTCGTCCTAAGACGTTATTCCCTCAACTTTTAACACTTCAAAGCCGGGGAAATCTGCTTCGGGCGATTCGCCTTCACCGTGAGCCGCTTCTGCCGCAACGAGTTACGTCGAGCAAACCTTGCAAGGACGACTCCACCACACCTACCCCCGCCTTACAAGAAATAAAAGTGAAATTTTTTGGTCATCTTTAGCTAATTGGCACCCCCGGCACACAGCCAGCGCATCGGAATTTGGAACTTGGAACTTAACCTCGAACCCCCGGTCTTTGCCCCAATTGAGATCCGCTCCCACGGCACGAAGTTGGAATCGAGGCCAAAATGAAACAGCCCTTGGAAGAAGCAGCGGAATTATTTCGGGGAAATGCAGCCCTCGCGGGCGGCGATCCTGAGAAGACAAACTTCTATCGCGGCCTGAGCCTGTTGGCCGAAGGCCTATCCCGGCTGGAAAAAGAATTGTCCAGCGTCGAATCCGAAATTCACGACGGCCATTCCCATCTTTATCAGGAGGCGGCCGCGCGCGCACGAAACACTCCATCCGTCCAAACCTGATTAACGCCATGATTAAAGGCTTCGAACCACCTCATCCCGCTGAGCCCATGGCAAAAACCCATTTGCAGGCAATACCTGCAATCGCCGCCGGACTCATCGCGGGCGTCATTTTGTTAATCGTTCCCCACGCCAGCCCGTGGGAAAGCCTCACGCCATTCATGCCGGCAATTCTCGGCCGCGTGGTTCCAGCCGCATGGGGCGTCTCGATGCTCGGCATCATCGTCCTGCACCTGGCGATTTCCCTGATTTACGGCTTCATTATTTCTCTCGCGGTTGTCAACGTGCGCGAACTTCGCGCCGTCGTATTGGGAGGCGTAATAGGTTTGGCCCTTTACGTTGTGAACCACGGCATCGTCGCCATGTGGTTGCCCGCGATGAAAGGAAACGAAATCTCCGTCCTTATCACGCACATCGTATTTGGACTCATCGCCGCCGGCGCCTACCGCGGGCTCCTCCGCCGCCGCGTGCCTGCCACTTCCCCATAGAGCAAACTATTTCTTTGTCATGATGTAGCGGCGGTCCATGACCGCCGTTTTTTTTTTGACGAATCTTGAGCCCTGACTTCATCCGGCTAATCAAGCTCTCACGAGCCGCATTCCAACTTCGCATTGTGGACCCGGGACTTCGAACTTTTCCCCTGTAAGACAAACCACGACGCCAGAATCAGACCGCTGCCGATTTCAGCGTTTTGCCGCTTAAGGAATTCTCTCATCGAAGCGTGCGCCATGTGGGGCGCGTGCTGGATGACGTGAACAATTAAACGCGCAAATCTATAAACCCGATCCTGCCACCGCATTCGGCCGACCCGTGGATGATTTTCCACGGCGGATATTATTTCTACTGTGAAAGCCGGAACAAGCGGCACATCTACATCCGCCGTTCCCGCACCATCGCCGGCATCGGGCAGGACCCCGGCGTTCGCGTCTGGACCGCTCCCGACAGCGGCCCCAATTCGGACAACCTCTGGGCTCCCGAACTCCACCTCATCGACGGCCGCTGGTTCATCTACTACGCCGCTGACAACGGCAAAAACGAAAACCACCGCATGTGGGTCATCGAAGCCGAAGGCCCCGACCCGCGCGGCAAATACGAATGCCGCGGCCGGCTCGAAACCGGCGGCTGGGCCATCGATGGCACCATCCTCACCCTCGGCAACGCCCGCAAATATTTCGTCTGGTCCGGCTGGCCCGGCAAAAAGGACGGCCAGCAGAATCTCTACATCGCGCCCATGAGCGATCCCGTCACCGTTTCCGGCGAACGCGTTTTAATTGCCTCGCCGCAGGAAAAATGGGAACGCGTCGCCATGCCCATCTGCGAAGGCCCGCAAGTCCTCCGCCGCAACGGCGATCTGTTCATCGTCTATTCCGCCAGCGGCAGCTGGACTCCCGATTATTGCCTCGGCATGCTCCACAACAACACCCACGACGTCCTCAATCCCGCCAGCTGGCGCAAGCACGGACCCGTTTTCAAAAAGACCGACCACGTCTGGGGCGTGGGGCATTGCTCCTTCGTCAAGTCCCTTTGCGAAACCGAGGACTGGATCGTTTACCACTCCAAAACCAGCCAGAAACACGGCTGGGAAGATCGCGACGTCCACGCCAAACAATTTTACTGGAGCAGCGACGGCTTCCCCGATTTCGGCGAACCACTCCCGCGCTCGCTCCCCGTCCGTCCGCCCTCGCGCACGCGCACGAAGAATCTCCCTATGGCCGCCTAACCAACACAACCCCATTGCATCCATGTTGAAATTTTTAACACTACTCAAAGCAAATTCCAAAGCAGCAACAATGTCTCCCTTTTGCCGGCGACTTGAGCCGCTTGTGAAGCCGCGAAAGGAATCTGGGCGAAGCCACACGCAAGTGTCCGCTTCTTCAAAGCTCAATTTTAGCACTCCCCTGACTCGCTTGATCCTCGCGCTCGTCCTCATCATCACGAGCGGCGCTTGCGCCTGGACCACGCCAGACCTCACTACTACGCCCACCGTCGCCACCGACAAAACCGCCGTCAAAGTCACCACCGAACGCGCCATGGGCGGCGCCACGCATTTCTACGTCAAAAACTCCGAGCTCAGCGAGGTCACCATGACCTTCGACTTCAACACGGAGAATCTGAACAGCGACGTGAAGTTCCCTTACACCGCCACGTTCAAACCCGGCGAGACCGAAGCCTTCACGCTCACCCCGGCCGACACGAACCACGAATGGGAATATTCCTTCACCAATTACTACAAACTCGGCAGCAGCGTCGCCGTGCCGGATGACTACGTCTATTCGCTGCCCTACGCGCCCGGCACCGAACACAAAATCACCCAGGGCTACAATGGCAAATACAGCCACCAGGGCTCGAATAAATACGCCATTGACTGGCAAATGCCCCAGGGCACGCCCGTCTACGCGGCGCGCGGCGGCCTCGTCGTGAAAATCAAGGACGACTCCGACCTTGGCGGCCCGAACATCAAGTTCGATCCCTACAACAATTACGTGCTCATCCGCCACGATGACGGCACGCTCGGCCACTATTGCCACTTGGAGAAAGGCGGCGTCGTTGTGCATCCCGGTGAAATCGTGAAGACCGGACAATTGATTGCTCACTCCGGCACCACTGGATTTTCCAGCGGCCCGCACCTGCACTTCTGCGTCTTCATGACCAAGGACGGCATGCACCGCGTAAGCATCCCCACGAAGTTCCGGGATGCCGAAGGCGACGCCATCACCCTCGTCGAAGGCCGGAAATATCTCGCGCCCGAACCGAAGGGCGACATTAAGACCGTCGATGCCTCGGCCAAAGCCCACATTGGCGGCTGACGCGATTTTGTAGCGGCGGTCTGCGACCGCCGCTAATTTTTTTCCGACAGACCCATCCCTGAGCAGCCGCGGACGTGAGTTCGCGCCGACTCCCAACCCGAAACTAATATCAGTGCCCAGGCGAAGCCGCATTCTGGTTCGTCCCACCCGCCGGCGCGCCGCTGGCGTTTCCATTGCTGGTGTAATAGGCATCGCTGGTGCCTCCGCGATCGCAACCCGCCAGGACCAGCACCGCCGCCGCGCCGAGGATTAAAAACAACTTCTTCATAACGTTCTCCTTGCCTCGCCACGCGCGAGACGCTCAAACCTAAGCGCGCCCGCAGCACCCTCAACGCGGTTAAACCCGCCATTCGCCCCGGCAGAATACCCAGTTTGTGAGTTTCGGAGTTCGGATTTCGAGTTCGGAACTTCCTGGGACCGCCGCCGTCTCGGCGGCATCTGTGCATATTCGCCGGCGGGACGCCAGCGCTCCCAGGGGATCAACTCTCCACCCATTTAACATTTAACTTTTTTAACTCATTTAACCGCTTTCAGACCGTCATCCCCTCCAGCCACTCCGCATGAATCGCCGGCGTGAAGGTGAGAATCGTCGAGCCCTCCTCGGCCTCGACCGTCATGGCGTTGAAATCGCCGTTCTTGCTGGATTCGCGCAGGAGAATATGGATGGGCTCCACGATTTCATGCCGCGCCCCGGCCTCGCCGCCCGCGCGCACCACGATCTGGTCGCTGCAACCATCGCGTTGACTGAAGGAGACTTCGTCCAGAGACGCTCCGCGCGCGATCGATTTCTCCGCCTGCGTCTCGCGATCGATCCAATGAATATCCACCGTCGCCCCGCGTTCATTTTCATTGAGCCGCTGGCAAAACCTGCTCCAATCCTGCGTCCGGATTTCTTTCATCTGGTTAAATGAGTTTAATGGTTGAATGGGCTTCCACTCGGGGAATATCCGCCAATCGGTGTGAATGACAAGGGAGGGCAAGTTGATAGTTGATAGTTGATGGTTGAGGGAATGGCTTTGGGCATATTCCTGCAGCAACGCTATGTCGTCGGTCATCATCTTACCCATGTATGGACGCACTTTTGAAAAGGGGACAACGATGCGCCGCTTCTTCGACGCATCTTGAATCCACCTTGACGGACTCCAAAATAAAAAATCGACTCCAAATTCCTCCAAAAGGCTCCAAAACCCTCCAAAATTGGAGAGGGACGAGGGGCGAGAGTCGAGGGGGCGGAGAAAAAACAGGTGCAAAAATCCGCAAAAAACCAGAGAAAACCGGAGAATTGGGGAAGGGGATTTTGGAATGCGCGCCGGGGCGGGACAGTCCAAATCGCGTAACCGCGGTTGTGAGTCCGCGCTGAACGATTTGGCACGATTCTCCAGGGAATAAGATGGCGCCGACTGACGTGCGGCGGCTACGATTTGCTCTCGGACTTTTTTGCTTTCTGCCTGTTCTCACGATGCGGTTTTATCACGTTTGCGAATTGTGAAAAAACTTACGGTAAGTATTTAGGTGGAAGTTGTTGTGCGGCAATGAAATCGGATTAAAAAAACTGCTAAAAAGGGGTGAAAATGCCACCTTTTTTGATCGCAGGAAACGCAAATTAGCCTCAAAATTCGCTAAAAGGAACCAACTGTAACATGTTGTAACAGCCAATCGCGTTGCAGGGCATAAAAATCCGGCAACTGCGCGTCCGTTCGCGGATCGGCCATTGTATGATTCACATGTGGAAAGATTTTAACGACGACGTCATGATTGCCCCCCTCCGTTAGCGCGGCCTTCCAAATCTCCGCGCTCTGGCGCGCGGGCACCAGCGGATCCGATTCGCCAAACATGGCCAGGACCGGACAATGCACTTTGTGCAGCGCCGAAACCGGGTCATAATTCCCGGTCAACTTCCAGCTTTCCTTGTAGCCAAAGTAGCTGCGCAAATCCCCATTCGCATACCATGGCTTGTTTTGGTCGGCTTTGCGCGCGGCTTCCGCCTCACTCCCATTGCTGCCCGTCCGTGCGTAACGGGAGCACAACAGATATAATGAACGCGCTTCGGCAACGTCAGCCTTGGAATAACCCGCGGTTTTCATGAAATGTTCAAGCTGAAGGGCCGAGACCGCCTCCGGCGTTATGCCGGGAGTGGATGCATCGATGAGAAAGGCGACGTCGGCGCAACGGGAAGCGGCCAAACCGACAACATAGCCACCTTCACTGCCGCCCCAAAGGCCGATTTGATGGGGATTGATGTCCGGCCGATGCTTCAGCAATTCCAACCCGGCCAGCGCGTCACCGGCAAAGTCGTCGAAACCGCCTTTGTATGGATCAGGATTGCCCGTCGAGCTGCCGCAGCCCCGTTTGTCATAGATCAAAGCCGCCATACCATTCAGCGCAAAAAAATAAGCGAAGCCTTCGGCGTCACTGCGAACCCACGGACCCGATCCAAAGACAATCACCATTGCCGGATGCGGGCCTTTGGTAGGAGGCAGCACTAATCTGCCGGCCAGTGTTACATCCCCGTTTGTGAAAAAAACGTCCTTCTCCTCCAACGCTTTTATCCGAGTGGCGACCAAGGCCCGGGCGTTTTTCGGTTCCCACTCGAGACGTGTGACCTTGCCGAGCTGGTTGGTCGTGAAGTGGATGGCGGCTTGCACTGGATACAACTTCAGCCCCGAACCGCAAACGAAGTCAGTCTCGGATCGGGGAAGTAACACGCCTCCCTGCCCTGACTGAAGATCAGAAGCAGCCAGCCAACCCGCAGTCGGAGAGTAGGATGGAGCTACACTGATGAAATGTCCTGGAGCGGCTTGATAATTGCCAGTGTATCGGGAAAGGTCGATCTTGGCCGCCAAATCCAGTCGAAAGGGCAGTTTCTTCCCGCCGTCGTCCACCACGCCAGTTATCACGCGGTTCGTCATCCGTCCCTCGAAAGACATAGGACCGGACCCCCGGATCACTATGGAGTGGGGACCGGGTTTATCGGCCAGCTCAAAATGCACGCGTGACGGCGTCAATTGGAGTTTGTCCAGCGGCCAGTCCATGCACACTGTAAATCTGTCACCCTGGTCAGCCACACCGATCGTTCCGGTTGTCCCGTTGGTTGTCGTCACGAAACAGGCATGAACATAAACATGACTTCCCGGACGCTCGAAACCGCCAAGCCAGTCACCATCCAAGGGCGAAGCCGCCCAAAGGGAGGGAAGGCAAATAAACAGCAACAGAAATAATATTGCGCGTTGGTATTTTAGCACGGGCGTGAATTTGGAAGATAGAATGCAATAGATCAAACCCCAATGACCAGCGGATAATCCCGAGTTGAAAAACAAAAAAGGAGCGACTCCTTCGGCAAGCTAGCGAATCGCCCCAAACAACTCGGCATTATCCAAGGTGCGTCAAAGGGGATACAGAGACAGGCGGGATGCCTGTCCTACGGTTCGTTCCCCCGACTCTCGGCACTCGACCCTTTCACTATCTCGCGGAGTTCTGTCACGGCTTTTTCGAGGGCGGCGATGCGGGCGTCGCGGTCTTTGAGTTGGGCGGCTTGTTCTTCGACTTTTTTGTTCAGACCCTGGATGGCGGCGAGGGCAACGCCGCCTTCATCGACGGTGGAGATGGATTTGTCGTCGGTGCCGAGGCTGAATTCGGAGTAGAAGTCCTGGGCAACGGGGCCGAGGTGCTGGGCGGTGTTGTTTTTGTAGTTCCATTCGGTGACGGGGAGGCTGGCGACTTTGGCCAGAATCTGCTCGGGATCGATGGGTGTGAAATGTTCTTTGAGATTGCGGTCGGAGGCATTCATCCAAGTGCTGCCGTCGCAGTGGGCGTTGACGACGACGAAGACATCGGTGGGAGCGGAGACGCGCACGCCGACGCGGAGGAGATTCAGGTCGACGCACATGGCGTTATTTCCGCCACCGATAAATTGGAAGCGGTCAGGTCCGTCCTGGTATTGCAGGCCCCAGTTTGTGTAGGTGGCGGAGTGGGCGATGACCATGCGGTCGGCATTGCCGGTGCCGCCGGGGAACATTTCGATCATGGGCACGTTTGAGCCGCTGGTGAAGGGGAATTGGATGGTCTTGGTCGGATCGGCCATGATGATGCTGTTGTAAAAATAGTTCGAGCCGGTGAAGCTCTGCGGGTTGCGGGTGATGAGGGCGACGTCACCGGCGAGGCGGTTGTCATCGAGTGTGCCGGTGGTGATGTTGGCGGCGTTGAGCTGAGTGAGCGATGAGCCGTTGCCGGAGATGAAATTGAGCGGGTTGATGAAGTTCAATTGGCTGGAATAGGTGCCCGAAAGGACAGTGTCGGGGAGGGCGCCGACGTTGATGTTGCCGGCGTTGAGGGCGAACAATCCGCCGCCGTTGCCGACAAAGGTATTGCCGGGGTTGCTAAGGGTGAGCGGGTTGGAGTAGAGGCCGTTGAGGACGGAGTTCGGGAGTGTGCCGGTGAGGTTGCCGGCGTTGAAGCTGCCGTTGAAGGCGGTGGCGGTGACAGTTCCGGCAACGTCGAGCGCGGTGGAGGGATTGTTTTTGTTGATGCCGACGCCGCCGGCGGCCCGGATGAGGAATTGGTTGGGGGATGTGGAGACGAAGTCCGGGCCTTCAGCATCGGCCCAGACGAATGTGCCGGAAGTGACGGCTTTGGCGCGGTCTCCGGCGGCGAGGGAGAGCTGGCCGGCGACGGTATTGGAGTATCCGCCCAGAATGGTGCCCCAGGTCCCGGAGACAATGTTTCCATCGCCGCCGAGGATGGTGCCGTAGATGGTACTGTTGCTGATGTAATTATATGCACCGCCGGCGAGGACGGTGTCGCTGGAGGCGAAGCCAATGTTGTTGCTGTAGCCGCCGGCGAGGAAGGAGTTGAAGCTATTACTTCCAATGGAGTTCAGGTAACCGCCGCCGATGAAGGATTGGGCGCCGCTCATGACGTTCGTGATACCGCCGACGATAACGGAATAGGAGGCGTTCGACTGAATGAGATTTTGATCGCCGCCCGCGATAATGGAATAGGGGGCGTTGCCTTGAATGACGTTGCCCCAGCCGCCGAGGACGGAGGAGGCATTGCCGTCGGCGCGATTTCCGAGGTAGCCAGAGCCATTGAAGCCACCGCCGCCGACGAAGGAGCCCGCACCGCCCGATTCGTTGTCGAAGCCGCCGGCGATGGCGGAGTAGTCGCCGTTGACGGTATTTTCTTCGCCACCCCCAATGATGCCGAACACGCCGTTGTTGGTGTTCAGGTAGCCGCCGCCAATCACGGTCCAGCCGTTGTTGGCGACGTTGTAGGAGCCGGCGCCAATGAAGGAACCGTTCGGTGTATAGAAGCCGTGCTGGTTAGTGGTGACGAGGTTCTGAAAACCGCCGACAATCACGGCGTCAGTTATCAGGTTGGAGTTGAGAATGCCGCCGCTAATGACGGAATACGCGGCACCGGGCCCGATGAAATTTACCCCGCCGCCGGCAACGATGGAATAAAAGGCATTGGTGCCGATGGCGTTGTTCTGGCCGCCGCCGATGACGGAAAAGCCGCTGTTGGCCTGAATGCCATTGTAATTGCCGCCGGCGATGACGGAATCGCTGGAGAGATTGGAGCTGCCGAAGCCGCCGGCAATGACGGAATCTACAACGCCGGGGCCGATGATGTTGGCGGAACCGGCGCCAATGAAGACGCCGGCGGAATTGCTGAGGACGAGGTTCGGAATGCCGGGCGCGCCGCCGCCGGCGATGGTGTTTCCGCCGGAGCC
>Ga0335085_10001438_pt1 | contig 50686 bp, 47 predicted proteins | sample Lox_Sample_45_FD_206712 | JGI IMG/M metagenome (GOLD analysis project Ga0335085, IMG submission 206712) | Soil microbial communities from Loxahatchee National Wildlife Refuge, Florida, United States - Lox_Sample_4.5 | ecosystem: Environmental > Terrestrial > Soil > Wetlands | place: USA... | reverse complement strand
CGTCTTGAACCCGAACGCCTGACCCGTTATTACGTCAAGCGGCTCGAAGGTCTAGGTCATAAGGTCACCCTTGACCCCAGCGTTAATGCCTGACCGAAATTTTCGGAACAGAAATGCGGGTTAGTGGAGGATGTGCGTCTTTCGGGGAGAAAGCGGCAGCCGTGGCCCGGCCCGTCGCTGGCGAGTGCCCGCAAAGTACCAGTGAGATGCCGCCCAATTCCGCCGGGGTGGCGTCAGCAAGACCGGGCAAGAGGCCGGAACTCAGTTGCGAGGTAAGCGACGGTAAACGGAGTTTCGCATCGCCCGAACGAAACCTGCGACTCCCAAGAGGACCAGGGTGCTCACTGGTGCGAAGGAACAAAGCGTGTGAAATCCGAGGAAGTCAGGAGCAGAGGCCTCGTGCGGTATAAGCGTGAACACGGCAAGCCCAAGAAGCAAAAAGACCACCGCCGACAGGACACTGTATTGCGGTTCAACCCTTCCGCTCTTCCCCGGAGCCGTGTGCACCGACCCTTCCTATTGCGTCGTCACTCCCTCAAGGGCCTCTTTCACCTCGCCAGACTGTGGGCCATTGGGATTCAGCTTCAGAGCGAGTTGAAGCTCAGATTTGGCGCAGTCCCGGCGATTAACTTTGCCGCAGGCGAGACCCAGATGGTAATGAATACTGGAGTCCTGTGGGTCTTCTTTCGCGGCACCCTGAAGAGTGCTCACGGCGAGTTGGTAACTTCCCTTCTTATAATAGGCAAGCCCTAAAGTGTCGTCCACTTGAGCATTGGATTGTAGGCCGCGCTGGGCTATCTGTGCATAGGTCAGAGCCTCGTCGGGACTCTGATCGTGCTGGAGCATTAAGTACGCCAGATTATTGGCCGCTGGAGCGTAGTCTGGGTAAACCTGCAAGGCCTTTTGGTAGCTCTGTTCCGCTGCCTGCCAGTTGCCCTGAGCATCCTGCACCACGCCCAGTTCAACATACGCTCTCGGATCTTTCGGATTTTGCTGCACCCAGCGCTGCGCTGTGGTCAAAGCGCCGTCAGGATTTTTCTCATCGGTATAGATCTTAACCATCAGCAGGTAACTGTCAGGATCCTTGTTGTTAAGCTGGAGGCTCTTCTCCACGGCGGCCTTGGCGGCGTCGTGTTGCCCGGAGTCGAGCAGTACGCCTCCCAGCAGACGGTAAAACGCGGGATCATCAGGGACTTTCTGAATCTGCGCCTGAACGGCCGCCAATGCCTTAGGAAGCTGCTTCTCCGCGCCGTAGGCCATCACCAGCCCTTGCAGCGCATCGAAGTAGCGCGGACCGCGGTCAAGCGCCTCCTGGTAGAGCTTCTCAGCTTCACTGAAGCGCTTCTGGCGCAGACGGAGACCTCCAAGCTGGGCATAAGCGACGGGTTGATTCGGAGCCAGCGTAATGGCCTTCTGAAGGTCCGCCTCGGCGCCAGCTTCGTCTCCGTGCCCGAACGTTGCCATCGCCCGGAAAACGTAACCTTCGGGCGAGTTCGGCTCATTTGCCACCAGCCCGGCGGCACTGTCCGTGAGAAGTTGGAGATTTCCCCGGCGCACAGCCAGGTTCGCCAGGGCCCTCCGCGCCTCGATCATTTGAGGCTGCAGGCGAATCGCTTCCTGCCACTCGTTTTGCGCGCGCGCTTCGTCTCCGGTCCCGATGAGCGCAACACCTAAGTAGTAATGTCCGAGTGCGTTATCAGGCTCGCTCTTGAGCGCATTCTGGAGAGCCTCAGCAGCATCACTCGGTTTGCCTTGGCCCATCAGGATTTGTCCGTGGAGGATCAGGGCTTGAACATCTTTGGGGTCTTCCTTAAGCAGTTGCTCGTCCAAGCTCGCGGCGTTGTTCAGGTCCCCTTTGAAAATCAAGAGCTGAGTCAAATTGCGTTTCGCTTTCTGGTCCTTGGGATGGGCTCGCAGGATGGCTTGATATTCGCTGACAGCTTGGTCTAAAGCGCCGGTGATAAAATAGAAATCTCCCAGCATGCGGTAAGCGGCGGGGTCATTCGGAGCGACGTTCTTGGCATCCGTTAAGGCCTGCACGGCCTTGTCTTTCTGGCCCTGTACGAAATACAGCTTGGCGAGCGCAGCGCGGGGAAGAGGGTCTTTCGGCTGGAGCTCGATGGCCTTCTGAAACTGCACTTCGGATTCGGCAAAACGGCGCTGTTGGGCATAGAAATTGCCGAGCGCCATCAGCGCACCCGCTGATTTCGGATCGAGTTCCACCGCCTTCTTGAAGTTCGCTTCGGCCTGTGCCGGGTCCTGGGCGTGCACTTGAAGCTCCGCCATGTTCAGGTAGCTGGTGGCGCGGTCGGGCGCAATACCGATGGCGTCCTGCATCTCTTTGAGGGAGTTCTCCACATTGCCCAAGCCGGCGTACGAATTTGCCAACAAGATGTGGCCGTCGGCGTTATTCGGGTCCTTCTTAAGAACCGCTTCGGCAGTCTCCTGAGCTCGCGCGAATTGGCGACTGGCGAGAAAGATGTTGCCCAGCATGACCTGCGCTTTAAGATCATCGGGCTTGAGGGTGACCGCGCGCACGAGCTCCTGATAGGCTTGGGGCCACATGGCGAGCCGGACATAGCACTGGGCTGACTTGTAACGCGCCTCTTCGTAATCCGCGTCAATGCGAAGGGCGTTGGCATATTCAATCAGTGCAGCCCGATAGTTTTGCTTGGCAAAGTATGTCTCACCGCTCGCGAAATACTTTTGCTTTTTCTTGTTCGGATCCGTGGTGCACGCAATGAGCAAAAGCGCAAGCGCACACACGAAGAGCCGTTTGAACAAATCCATGCGTTTCATTGGTCTAGTCCTTCCCCTCCTGACACACCTCGCCTGAGGCATTATCCATAACACAGTACCTCTATTCTACCGCGAGAGAGCCGTCTCGGGGATGTTACTTTCGTACGCACTGTCTCAGCTTGACGGAAGGGTCGGCCTCCCGCCGCAACTTTCCGGGAAAAATGTTACAAAGTGCCCCGATTTCGATACAACAGATTGATAACAAATGACTTGATAAATTGGGTTCGCCCCCCTCGAAAAGTCTCAAAACAGGCTCATTTTTCACCTGTAAGCCATTGTATCTGAAGGGCCAGCCCGCCAATGGGTTCGTTGCGTCTACGAAGCCGCTCCTGACCGGGTTCCGGAACGTGAGTTGTTCAGGAGCCACCAAGGCCAAATTGACTGGCCAGCCCCGCGATGGCGTCGGCTCCCCCGGCCCACCTGAACTGCCGAGACAAATTGTTAAGTCCTCTGGCATCAAGGACATTCCGGCTTCGTTTGTTAGTAAGGGCACAAGCCAGGAGCCAGAAGCTGGAAGTCAGAACCACCGGCAGAGCTAACTGTCGCCGCCGTGCCAACATATTTTTGCAGGTCCTTGTGCATCAGTAAGATTCCGGCTTCGTTCGGCTCCATCCCTTCTCCAGACGTGGCCGTCGTTTACGTAAACAAGCCGGCCGTTTACGTAAACAGGCCCGTGCGCCCGTAACAAGCTCGTTGCAGCCGAAGTCCCACGCGTGAGCGAGCCAAAATTGCGAGTCAAACTCCCAACTCCTTGCCCTTCACGCTGATTCCGGCTTCGTTCGTGCCATGCCATAGCTCGAAGGGGCGATCGTTTACGTAAACACGCCTGGAGCAAACCCCCGGCCCTGCCAGCGATCGCCTCCGGCGCTCGCTGCGCCCCGCGAACGTTGCTGTGACACCGGGCTTGACCATAACACCGGAGCGTCGGGATAGCGCGGGCCGCAAGCGGGGTCGCCGGGGAAACCGCCGTGGCACACGGTTCACTCATTCGAAGCTGGCGTCCAAGCGATTTGGGTCCGGGCGACAGGGTTTCCATCAAAAACAGCCTCGCTCCTGTCTAGCACAGGGGCAGGAAATTGTCAAGCGGTTTTCGCGATGCCATCTCGCTGCCGCCATAGCGTTCATTTGTAGGCTACGCGCCAGGGCGGCGTCGATGGCAGGGTAGACCGCAGCAAAGGGGCATTGAGGAGGTCGCTTCGCGAGATCTCACACGCCATAAGGCGAGCGTCTGCGTAGCAGCGACGACATGCAGTGCAATGTCGTCGTCACCCGGCGATTTATGATACGTTGGTGCCGGTGGGCAAGTTTGACGAACTCCGGGTTCGCATGCTCCAAGCGAGGTCCGATGCGAATATCGACTTTGACCAGTTGAGGCAATTGCTCGGATGGCTGGGGTTCGAGGAGCGGATTCGCGGCAGCCACCACATTTTCAGGCGGCCCGGCGTCAGAGAACTTATCAACCTGCAGCGTGAGGGAAACAAGGCCAAGGTGTACCAGGTGCGCCAGTGCGGCAAGTCATTTTGCGTTACGGGCTTGGGAGCGGCGAGGAGTAAACATGCACAAGTACGAAATCATAATCTACTGGAGTACCGAGGACCAAACCTACGTTGCTGAGGTACCGGAACTGCCCGGGTGCATCGCTCATGGCGGTAGCCAGCAAGTGGCCCTCGCGAACGCCAACGACGCCATCCAGTTGTGGATTGATACCGCGCGAGAGTTCGGCGACCCTGTGCCGGAGCCGAAGGGCGAGCGTCTCATGCTCGCCTAGCGGCAGGCTCAGAAGTGCATCAGCTTCGACCGTGCCCTGCGAACGTCGTCGCCACCCACGAACCGTCGATCGCATAGCTGCGCTATGCGTCAGCCAGCCGGAAAACTGGCGTGATGCCGACCTTTCGTTACTGATCGGCTCGTCGATGAGTGCATTGGCGCGGCCACGACATGAAGTGCGATGTCGTCGCCACCCGCGCGGTCCGCGGTACTTCCTCCCCTGCAAGAACGAAAGCCGCGGACCTACAAATCAGGTCCGCGCTACTTGCTCTTGCGAATTGCTCCGGCGTTGAGGGGCGGATCGGAGTGACTAACCCATGGAAGTTTAACGACAAGGCCCTTCGGAAGCTCCGCGCGCTTAGCGAAGAGATAGGAGGGAGCTGACCGGCCGGCTGGCGCGCGCAGGCGTGCGATTATGCGAAGCCGCAGACCCAAAAGCGGGATGAGCTACGCTGGTTATCGGAGCCACACATGGACAATGCCTCACTATTCCACGACGGCCTGACGAACCACGCCGCTGTGGCAAACCTCCTTGGGAAACAAGAGGATATCTTCCTGGACTTTAAAGAGAGCCGAACCAAGACCGGCGCACTCCTCGACGACGACAAACTACATTACAGGAAAGCTGCGTCGGGATTCGCACACCAGGAGGGAGGGGTGTTGGTCTGGGGCATTGAAGCCCGGAAGGGGGCAAACGATATCAATGAGGCGATCGCGTTAAAGCCGATCCCAAATTTGAAGAGGTTTCTCACAGAGTTAAACGACTACGTAAAGTACTCGACCGAGCCTGTGGTTGACGGAATACGCAGCCGCGTGGTTTTTGAGAACGACGACGAACCATCGAACAGGGGCTTCGCCGTCACGCTCTTCCCAAAGAGCAGCTCGGAACACAAGGCCCTCGGAGGCACAACATCGGATTTCTATAAGCGATACGGCGATAGCTTCGTGCCGCTGTCTACCGCTGATATTCGGTCTCTGTTTTTCAGAACCTTCTCACCCGACCTGGAGCTCCGAGCTAAGGGCGACCCTAACGGGTGGCTGGAGTATTCGCTGTTTAATAGGGGCCGGGGAATAGCCAAGTTCGCGTCGGCTAATATCGGCTTGTCAATCACAGGCTCAGGAGGGATTTGGTTCGACGGCGAGGGCAAAACGAGTTTCAAGAATGGATCATTCATGTACATTAGGCAGGACCCGTATTCGATTCAGTTCAACGCCAGCGCGAACGTAGTGGTCCATCCAGGTCAGGAGATTCCCATTCTCCAGGGGCCAACTTTTGCCGGAGTATACCAGCAGCGGTACATATCCAAAGTCGTTTACCGGTTGTTCGCTGAGAACATGCTCCCGAGGGAGGGAACATTAGAGTTTTCGGGAGCTCACGGGTGGCGGGAGGCGCCGTAACCTCCTGCAGCGCAGTGTCAGGTGGCAGTAGGCTACGCGGGCGGCGACGACGTGTACTTTCATGTCGTCGTCACCGGGCCCGTCTTCTTCGCGTCCGAGTGGGGTTCATGGCCTCTACCATTCCCACTGCATGCTTCGGCAATCCTGTCGGAACCGCGAACCCGCGCTGCTGCTCACAAGTGCCGGACGCGAGTCAAGCCTCGGCGCGCGCGAGTACTCACCTTCGCAGGCAATTGACGCTTACCTGGCGTTTCCCCGGCCGCCGCAGCCTCGTAAAGAGTCTCCGGTGCGATATCGGCACCGTTGGGCCACGCCACCGTACCCCCGTCTACAAAGAATTTGCGGAAATATGCCGGGTCTTTCAGCGCTTCGAACACCGGACCTTCCAGCCACGGACGGAAGTCGACCGTGCCTTCGGAAAGATCGTTAAAAGTGAGGTGGATTTGAAATCCACCTCGACGATACTCAGCGGAAACCACGCACGGCAAAAATGTCATAACGAACCTAGTCCAGGGGCTCGATAGCGTCCAGGGCTCGTCCCGCCTTCATGTTCTCCCAGTTTACCTCAAGGTCGGCGCGGTGCGAGACAGCCCAGGTACAATCGTACTTTTCACGCAGGGTGGCGACGACGTTCTTGTGTATTGTCGTCGCACCCGCGCTACGCTTGCTACGAGTGCGCAGGTTGATGTCGCGATGTACCATTGCCGCTAACGGTAAAATGCATTAGCGCACGGCGCACGGCATCCGGCTCGCGGTCAATCACGGTCAGGAAGGCCCGCGCAGCTCCTGAGGGCACGACGCGTCCTTGTTCCCATTCCTGTATCGTGCGGACGCTTACGCCGATATAGGCCGCAAACTGGCTCTGGCTCATGTGGATTTTCCTGCGAATCCGGGCCGTGTCTATTTCGTCGGGGATATGGACAACGCCGGCGTTCGATTCGCCCTTGGCGAACGCCAGGGCCTGTTTGGCGCTCGCGATCATGCGTTGTCCCGCGGTCGGTTTCTTCCTGGTCATAGTCACGCTCTCCTCTGGTAAGCACCCGCAAGGGCGGCGAGCACGGCTTTGAGCTGGTTCCGCTCAGCCTGTGTCAGGTCCGTTTTTCGTTCTTCGCGAACACGTTCAGCAAAAACACGGGAATATCTTCCCCGCTGTAAAAAGTGATAGCCCTGTAGCCGCCGCTTTTGCCTTTTCCCCTTCCGGCAAAGCGAACCTTGCGCGCGCCCCGGTTCCAGGGATTTCGTGCCCGGCATTGGGATTTGCCGCTATGAAATCCACGATCCCCCTGCGTTCGTCGTCGGACAGTCCCGTCGCCCTCGCGTCGCGGAGATAGAACTCTGTTTCGACGACAGTCTGCATGGCTAACTCTACGTTAGAAACGGATACCTGTCAATAAATCTCAAAGCGGGTAAGGCGGGTAGCGGGCGGGTTTCGGCCCACGACGTAGGGAAATGGCTGAGATTGCCTGTCACCAGATAAGCCGCCCTGGCAGCTTGAGCGCATTCGAAAAGCAAAGATGAGACGATGATGTTCGTGTCGAGAGTGTGCGGGCCCGCAGTTCGAGAAGGTCTGCGCCATCCACAGCTTGTGCCCGGTTAGTTGCGCTCTCCCCTGTTAGACCTCAGTCGATCTCTTCCGGCCCTCGCCGCTGGGGCCGATATAGCCTTCGCGCTCGAGGTGCAGGAATACCTCCTGGGCGGCTTCTTCAGGTGTAACGTCGCTGGTGTCGATCACCACGTCAGCGTCGGTGGGCGCTTCGTAAGGATCGGAAACGCCGGTGAATTGCTTCAGGATACCCGCGCGCGCCTTGGCGTAGAGGCCCTTCCGGTCGCGGCCTTCGCAGGTCTCGAGCGGTGTGGCCAGGTGCACCAGAATGAACCCTCCGAGGGGCTGAATCATTGACCGCACCTCTTTTCGGATGGCATCGTAGGGCGCGATGGGTGCACAAATGGCGATGCCGCCGTTTTTGGTAATCTCCGACGCCACGTACCCGATGCGGCGGATGTTGATATCACGATGCTCGCGCGAAAAGCCGAGCTCTGAAGACAAGTGCTTACGGACGATATCGCCATCCAGCAGCGTTACCGGGCGGCCGCCCATTTCGAGGAACTTTACCCGCAGCACGTTGGCGATAGTGGATTTTCCCGAGCCGGAAAGGCCGGTGAAAAATACGGTAAATCCCTGGCGGTGCCGCGGAGGGTAGCTCCGTTGCAGTTCCCTTGACACTTCGGGATAAGTAAACCAGGAAGGAATGTCCCTGCCCTCATTCAACCGCTGCCGCAGCTCCGTACCGGAGATGTCGAGCACGCGGGCTCCCTTGGGCGCTTCGTCCTGGGGAATGTAGCGATCCTCGTCCTCGAGGTACACCATCATCTGGAAGGGCACCATGGTGACCCCCAGCTCCTTCTCGTGTTGCCGCAACAATTCCTGGGCGTCGTAGGGGCCATAGAAAGGCTTGCCCTTCTCATCTTTGCCGGGCCCGGCATGGTCTCTTCCCACGATGAAGTGGGAGCAACCATGATTCTTGCGGATGATCGCGTGCCACAAGGCTTCGCGCGGGCCGCCCATCCGCATGGCCAAAGGCAGCAGGGCAAGCCGCACCGTGTCCTTCGGGTACTTGGGAAGTAGTTCCTGGTAGCAGCGCACGCGAACGTAGTATTCCACGTCGCCCGGTTTCGTCATGCCCACCGAGGGGTTGATGAGAAGGTTGGCCTCTACGCGTTTGGCCGCGCGCAGCGTGAGCTCCACGTGAGCGCGATGCATGGGATTGCGCGTCTGGAAGGCAACCACGCGCCGCCACCCCAACCGCACAAATTCGCCCCGCAGCTCTGCAGGCGTGAGCCGCAGCGAGCGGAAATCATAATGCGCAGGCGGCTGAATACCTTCCACACGCCCGCCCACATACCACGGCTGGCTGCGCTGCAGCAGATGGTCGGCGCCCGGATGAAGCTTGCTGGTGGTACCAAACACCTGGTCCGCCTCCGCCTTCAGGTCCGGCTGGAAGACCTCATCCACGTGCAGCGCCGCGATCATCACCCCTTCCGCGTCCCGAAGCGCGACTTGCCGGCCGGGACTGATGGATTTCGCAAACTCCTCGCTCACATCGAGCGTGATGGGAATAGGCCAGAGCGTACCGTCAGCCAGACGCATTTTGTTGCATACGCCCTCGTAGTCAGCTCGCGTCATGAAACCGCGAAGAGGCGAGAAGCCGCCGCTCATCAGCAGCTCCAGGTCACAGAGTTGACGAGGGGTCAAGTCCCAGGAAGGCCAATCGCGTGATTCGGCTTGAAGTTCAACCGCGCGCGCCGGCGCAGCCAGGAGATTGATCAGCGTCCCGCCGTGCGGCGCGTTGAGGTGGTCCGTCATAGTGAAAGTGTTCCTCCCAATTCAAGGTCTTACGTTTGACAAAGCAGCTAAGTGTTTTATTTATCAGCGGCTTCCGCGCTTAGCGAATTCCCACAAACACGTCCACGATGGCATCCTGCGGATTTCGTGCGCGCTGATCATACACTTCGAAATCCGAATGGTAAGTTCGATCTCCGCCGGGAGCAGCCTTGGGCAAGCTATTGATCTTCTGCCAGATCTCAGGTACCACTCTATTCGCCGGACCGCGGGCGGAGGTGAAATCCGCGTATTTCCCCGCGGCCACTTTCGTCGCCACCATTCCCGCGGGAACCGTCGACACTTGAGTCACCTTCGCGCCCAGAGTGTAAGTATAGTCCCCGTTATAGTCACTGGAGTAATCAGTATAGACTGCAATGACATTCTCGTCGGCGCGGTTGTGAATTTTCCCCAGCAGATTCTCCTGCATCAGCCGGCCCCAAAGTTTGCCGATGATGCCGTCCGACGTCATTTCCCTGGCGTTATTGGTGCGGCCTGAGACTCCCACGACAGTGAAGCCTTGCACCTGCGAGACTTCGGGATTCACTCTCCCCGCCCTTTCCGCGCAGGTAGCCACCAACGATCGTGCGAGAACTGCGCCCAGACCGCACACCGCAAGGACGATATAGCTCAGCCTCGCCACAGCTTCTTCAGCCATCCCCAAACGGCTCAGGGTACCGCAGGCAGTACCCCTACGCGCCCTTTGCCTTCGGTGTGTCAATGTGACCTTCGAGCAGTGAGTCAATCGCCTGGCGCAGGTTAGGCCCACCTGCAATCAGCCCCGTCATCAGAGGCGAGGCGTTGTTGAATACAGGCGCCTGGCCCTCCAAGCGCCTTACGAAGCCACCGGCGGCCATTACGAGCGCCGTGCCCGCGGCTACGTCCCACTCATTCTTGGGCACCAGAGTCCAGGTGGCGTCGGCCTTGCCCGCAGCCACCAGTCCAAGCTTGTAGGCCACTGAACCCACATTCCGCACCCTAAAAGGCGCACCCTCGAATCGCTTCCACTCGCCGCGCTTGGCCTCGCTCCGGCTGCCGAGCACGAGAGCGCCATCCAACGTGTTTCTGAGACTTGGTCCCGCGGGTTCTCCGTTGTAAGTCACTCCGCCGCCTAGCGAACCCACAATTTTCTCGCCCGTGGCCGGATTCAGGATACCGCCCGCCACGGCCTGACCGTGCTCTACAAAGCCGACGGAGATACACCATTCGGGAATGCCCTCAACAAACTCGCGAGTGCCATCGAGCGGGTCTACCACCCACACCTGCTCGCGTGTCAGGCGGCTGAGGTCATCGGCGCTCTCCTCCGAAAGCCAGCCTTCGCCGTCGCGCACCAGAATTTCACGCAACACCCGGTTGGCCGCATGATCCGCCTCGGTCACAGGGTCTTGCCCCGGCTTGTACTCAGCCTTGGTGGCGCCCGGAGCGAACCCGGACACCGCCTGGGCGGCGGCTTTCAGCGCTTCGTCAATCCGCCGAACGACATCAACTGCTTCGAAAACGCCAACCAAGAGGACACTCCTAAACGAGATTTGAAGCTGCACGCGCGCTGGAAGTCCGAAAACTTCGGGGCTGCTGCACGGGTAAGCCTGAGCTAACCCGGCTCGCGCAGGTCATAAATTATCGTAAACTGATGTTACCTTACGTCGGCCAGCCCGGACAAGACATGAACGCTTATCAAATTGATAGACATTATTCTCGGAGGCGATCTATGTCTCGGTACAAGGGTTGGACGTCTCGGGCCGTGGCCGTTCCTTGATCTGGTGTCCGAAGCGCTGTAAGCTCATTCTGTTGTGAATATTGTTTGGGCTGGTATACCGAGACATGATCGGATGAGTGGCCGCCTAAGCCCAATCAGACATATGCACTTGTCCCAAAATAAGGAGGCAATATGCGCAACCGATACTATGCAACGATGCTAGTCGTGCTTTTGGGTCTGATGGGAATGCAGATTGCGTGTTCGCATCATCCCAGCGACGACACCATTACCAAGGACATTCAGAGCAAAATCGCGGCGGATCCCGACACCAAGGATTCCCAAGTAAATGTGGCCACGCAAGACGGCAAAGTAACACTCACCGGCACTGACACGTCTCAAGCGGCCCAGCAGAAGGTGGAACAAATTGCCCACGCGGAAACGGGAGTCACCGCGGTTGATGACCAGACCGCGGTCCAGGCCCCGGCAGCTCAGGCGCCCGCCGAAGCGCCGCCGGCCGCAGCGCCTCAGGAAGCTGCCGCCCCGCCTCCTCCGCCGAAGCCTAAGCCACAGCCTATTATTGTTCCCGCAGGAACGGTTCTTGCGGTCAGAACAACGGACGCCCTGAGCTCCAAGACCAGCCAGACGGGGCAAACGTTCAGCGGCACTCTGGCCCAATCGGTGAAGGTAGGCGGGAAGACTGCCCTGCCCGCCGGAGCGGACGTTAGCGGCACTGTAGTATCAGCGAAGGCAAAAGGCAAGATAAAAGGTCAAGGGGAATTGACCCTTCAACTGCTCAGCATTGCGACAGGAGGCGAGCACTATCAAATCCAGACCGATGTGTTCACCAGCACGGTGAAAGGCAAAGGCAAGCGGACGGCCGCCACGACCGGCGGAGGGGCAGCCGCCGGTGCGCTGATCGGAGGATTGGCCGGAGGTGGAAAAGGAGCGGGTATTGGTGCACTGGTAGGTGGAGGGGCGGGACTCGCAGGAGGGGCGCTGACGGGAAACCAACAGATCGAAATCCCGCCGGAGTCGGTGCTCAATTTCACCCTGTCAGCTCCGTTGACAATCCCACCGCGGGGCGAGTAGGCAGTCCGGCGGGCGACGCGACTCCTGGATGCCGGGAAACGCCGAGCATCTGGGGCGATTGACGGGAAGAGGCCCACATGAAGAACATGCGGCCGGGAGCGCCGCTGCTCGCGGCGCTCCTGTTGGCATTTATCGGCCATGGCCGCGCGCACGTCCCGCCGCAGAAGGCAGGGGGCAGCCTCGGCGTGTCGCTGGTGGCGGACGTAGGTACTTCCGAGTTCGAGCCGATTGGCGCACAGGGAGCCGGGGCAACGGAATCTTCTTCGGAAAACAGCGCCGGCCCGGAACCCACCATCGCAGGGCTGCCGGCGACTTTCGTCGGCACCCTACCCTGCGCCGATTGTCCCGGTATCCGTTACCAGGTGGATCTGTTTCCTGACCGTACATTTTCCTCGCGCATGACTTACCTCGAGCGCGCTACCCACTTCGACGACCATGGAAGCTGGCAATTTGCGAGTGACGGCAAAACTGTGTTGTTGCAGGGATCTCGCGGCGCACCCCAAAAATTCGCCCTGCCGGACAAAGACACTTTGCGCCAGCTCGATGCCGACGGTCACGAGATCGGGTCGAAACTGAACTACGACCTGAAGCGCGCTCCGGCATTCGCACCAATCGCGCTCGGCGGCGAGGGGGCTACGAACGCATCGCTGGAAAACACCTACTGGAGGCTCACCCTTCTTGGTGAAACGCCCGTTGCCGTAGCTTCCGGGCGACGGGAACCCAATTTGATCTTCAACCGGCAGACGCACCGCGTAAGCGGATCAGGGGGCTGCAACCAAATCACGGGCAGCTACGAGCTGAGGGGCTCGCATCTGACGTTTGGTCAGATGGCGCGCACGCTGATGGCCTGTTCAGAAGGTATGGACACCGAGGAGGCATTCCTGAAAGCGCTCGCGCAGACAAAGACGTGGAAGATTACGGCACAACAGCTCGAGTTGTTTGACGGCGACGGCCACTTGCGAGCTCGCTTCGAAGCCCCCTAGGCACGTGGCTTCGCCAACTTCGGCGCTTGGCCTGGCCTGACCACACAGCGCATGCAATTGACTTCTTCTTTGCCTTGGCGTCCCACCGTGAGATTCTACACTTTGCCGTCGCCTGTGCGCTGCTAGTGTCTTGAGGAGAGTTCGATGTTTTCGCGTGGTTGGGGCCGCCTGGTTTTGCTGACATTGCTTCTCGTGCCGGGGCTGCACGCGCAGGTTCCGGGGGTGTGGCAACAGGCCACGCCGGCTCGGCAGGAGGCCGCCGACGATCCGCTGGGCCGCAGCACGCCGCACGGCACTGTCTTGGGTTTCATCCGGGCGGCCGGCAGCGGAGACTACGAGCAGGCGGCAAGCTACCTCGACACCAAGCAGCGCGGCGAGTTGGCCCAGAAACTCGCCCAGCAACTCCAAGTTATTCTTGACCGGGAAACCTCCATCGACCTGGGCAAGTTGAGCAGGCAGCCTGACGGCGGCTTGGCAGGCACCCAAAGTCCCAATCGCTATCTGCTGTGCGTTGCGAGTACTTCGTCGGGAAAGGTAGAAATCAATCTCGACCGCGTCCAGCGCGGAGAGAATCCACCCATCTGGCTTTTTTCTCAGGCGACGTTGCGGCTGGTGCCGGAGATCTATGAAAACCTCGGTGAGAACTCGGAAATTGAGCGCCATTTGCCCGGCTGGCTCAATGTCACCTTCCTTTTGGTACCGATCTGGAAGTGGTGCGCCGGTTTCATCTCCATCCCCTTGACGTTGCTGCTGGGGTCCTGGATTGGCCGCCTCCTGCGACCGCTTCTGCAAACGCTGGCGGGCCGGGCGTCATGGGACACGCAGGTCGATCACGCGCAGCGTCTCGTGGTGCCGTTGCGGCTGGTCCTTTTCGGGATTCTGTTCCTCATTAACGCCAGTTTCTCCTACGCGCTGATGGCGCGGAGCGTCTGGCATCGGATGGGAACCCTGCTGATTATTCTCGGTGTGACGTGGCTTGCAATGAGAGTGGTCGGCATCGTAAGCGGCCTTACCCTGGCGCGGTTGAAACGGATGCAGTCGTCGGAGAGGATCGCCTTGGCCGGCTTGTTGGGCCGGTTGGGGCAGATCGCCGCTTTTGCCATCGGCGTCCTGGTGGTGCTCTACACAGTCGGCGTAAACTTAACCGCAGCTCTTACGGGCCTCGGCATCGGCGGTCTGGCGGTGGCTTTCGCGGCTCAAAAGACGCTGGAGAACCTGTTCGGCGGCATCATGATTATCTCGGACCGGCCGGTGCGGATTGGCGATGCCTGCAAGGTGGGCGACGTTAGCGGAAACGTGGTGGATATCGGGCTGCGCTCCACACGAATCCGCACTCCCGATCGCACCATCATGACGATTCCGAACGGACAGCTCGCCACCATGAATGTTGAAAACTACACCCTCCGCGACAAGTTTTGGTTTCATCCCACCATCGCCTTGAGCCGGCAGACGACCGTGGACCAGATGCAAACGGTCTTGAGCGAAATTCGCGAGCTGTTCGATAAGCATCCCAACGTGGAGTCAGAGACTGCCAGGGTGCGGTTCATTAGTATCGGCAAGGAATCACAGGATGTGGAGATTTACGCCTACGTCTTCGCGCCGGATTATAACGCTTTTCTCGCCACGCAAGAGGAACTGCTTTTGAAGGTTCTGGGTATTGTGGAATCCGCCGGCACGGCGCTCGCGCTGCCCACCCAGGTGACCCACATCGTCCAGCAATCTGACGGCACTGCGCCCAGGCCCAAAGAGCCGAAAGAAGAGGTGGCTGCCAGGGCTAGCGATCACCGTGCAGCCACCACATGACCGTGCCGAACGTCTACTCCATCTACCATGAACACCACGTCCTCTGCGATGTTCGTGGCGTGGTCGCCGATGCGTTCGAGGCTGCGCGCGATGTAGAGCAGGTCAAGCCAGGGCTTGGCAAATCGAGGCTCTTCTTCCAGACGCTGAACAATTTCTGCTGAAATGTGATTGCGCATGTCATCCACCGCGTCGTCGGCAGTGAGAACGTTGCGCGCCAACGCCGAGTCTCTGCGCACGAAAGCGTCGAGAGCCTGATGCACCATGGGTTCAACCAGCCTGCCGAGGCGCGCAATATCCACCAGAGACGTCACCGCCGGCTCCGAGGCCAGCGCAATAGAGCGTTCGGCAATGTTGGCCGCCTTATCACCCATCCGTTCCAGGTTGTTGTTGATTTTGATAGCCGCTGTGATGAAGCGAAGATCCGAGGCAACGGGCTGCTCGAGCGCGAGCAAGCCGGTAGCGAGATCATCGTTCTGAATCTCGAGCTGGTTGATGCGCGGTTCATCAGCGAGGACCTCGCGGGCTAACTCAACGTTGGCTTCGATCAGCGCTTGAACGCTCATGTGGACCGCGGATTCCACCAAGCCACCCATCTCCAGCAAGTGCAGTCGAAGCTCGTTCAAGCGTTCTTCAAAATGACGCATTGGGCTCTCACCACCCCGTTCCTAACCCCGACCGTGCCGAAGGGCAGGTTTGAAATTTATTAGCCGCTCGTGCCTTCCTAGCGTGCCAACTATTCTCCATCACTCGACTGGCCTATCCGAATCGGCCCGTAATGTAATCCTCCGTCTCCTTCTTGGCCGGATTCGTAAACACTGTCTTGGTATCGTTGAACTCCACCAGCTTACCCATCAGGAAGAAGCCTGTATAGTCCGCCACTCGGGCGGCTTGCGCCATGTTGTGGGTCACAATCACCAGTGTACAGCGGTTTTCAATGGTGAAAAGGAGTTCTTCGATCTTGGCGGTCGAAATGGGGTCAAGGGCCGAACAGGGCTCATCAAGCAACAGCACCTCGGGATCGATGGCCAGCGCCCGGGCGATGGAGAGCCTCTGCTGCTGGCCTCCAGACAGGGAAAAGCCTGACTTGTGCAGGCTGTCCTTCACTTCATCCCACAAGGCCGCCCCGCGCAGACTCTGCTCCACCAACTCTGCCAGGCGCGCTCCGCCGGCGAGGCCGTGAACGCGGGGACCGTAAGCGACATTGTCAAAGATGCTCTTGGGGAAAGGATTCGGCTTCTGGAAAACCATGCCCACGCGGCGCCGCAGGTTGGGAAGCGGCAGATCAAAGATGTTGTCCGTATCCAAATGCACTTCCCCTTCGGCCCGCGCGTGCTTGACCGTCTCGTACATGCGGTTGAGGATGCGCAGAAACGTGGTCTTGCCGCAGCCCGACGGACCGATGAGGGCCGTGATTTTGCGCTCCCGGACATCCATCGAAATTCCTTGCAGCACCTGTTTTTGGCCGTAGAAGAAGTCAACGTTGCGCGCCTTGATCTTGATGGAAGCATCTGCACGCGCAGGCTCCAACTGCCGGGCCAATTCTCGGGCCACATCCTGTGTCGTTTGGGGGTTAGGTTGATCGGTCAATTTAGACCTCGTTGCAGTCGCGGGGCTCACACCGCCCTCCGCGTCGCCATTCTGCGTGCCAGCACCAGACGCGCGAGCACGTTCACCAACAGCACCAGCGCCAGCAGCACCAGGGCCGCCGCCCATGCCATCCGGTGCCAGTCATCGTAAGCCGAGATGCCGTAAATCCAAATCATGTACGGCAGGGAGGATATGGGCTGATTCCACCCTCGATTCCAGTAAGCATTGTTAAAAGCCGTAAATATCAACGGGGCCGTCTCGCCCGCCACCCGCGCCAACGCCAGCAGGATGCCGGTGAGAATGCCTTGTAAGGCGGTCGGAACTACCACGCTGACGATGGTCTTCCAGTGCCCAGCGCCCAGTGCGAGCGAGCCCTCTCGCAACCATACCGGCACTGTGCGCAGAAACTGCTCGGTGTTCGTCACCACAATCGGCAACAGCATCACGCCCAACGCGAATCCTCCTGCCAGAGCCGAAAAGTGGCCCACGGGCAGGACCACCACCGCGTATGCAAAAATGCCGATTACGATGGAAGGCACCGTCACCAACAGATCGGCGGCGTAACGCACCAAGAACGGCACTCCCCATCCGCCGAACTCCGAGAGATAAATCCCGCCGAGCACGCCCAGCGGAACTCCGAACACAGCAGCCAGCAGCAGGAGCTGGCCCGAGCCTACGATGGCGTTCGCGATGCCGCCGCCAGTCTCGCCAACGGGTACCGGCAACTTCGTGAAGAACGCCAAGTTGAGGGAGCTGGCTCCCTTCACAACCAGAAGTCCTAGCACAAACAGCAAGGGAACAACCGCCACCAGCGCGCAGAGCGCCGTCGCCAGGGACATCACCGCATTCACCGTCTTCCGCCAGGTGAGCCGGTTCAAGCCGCGCCCCTTGCCTTGCGGGCCGTGGCGTGCACCAGCAGCCGGGCCACGGCGTGCAGCAGTATAGTAATCCCGAACAGCACCAGGCCCAGCTCCACCAACGACTGCCGGAAGAGATCCCCGGTCGCTTCGACGAACTGGTCGGCGATCACGGATGCAATCGAATATCCCGGCGCGAAAAGAGATGCCGCAACCTGGGGAGTGCCGCCAATGACCATGGACACGGCCATGGTCTCGCCAAGCGCGCGCGCCAGACCCAGGAAGATCGACCCCAGAATTCCCGTACCTGCTGTCGGCACCACCACTTTCCAGGTGGACTCCCAGTGGGTGGAACCGAGCGCGAGCGCGCCCTCCCGCAAATCGTTCGGCACGCTCAACAGAACCTCGCGTGAGATGGAGACGATAAAGGGCAGCACCATGATGGCCAGCACCAGACCGGCCGTCAGAAAGCCGACGCCGTAAATGGGCCCCTGAAACAGCGGCGTGAAGCCGAAGAGGTCCTTGAGAACCGGCCCGAGCGAGGTTCGCACCCACGGCACGACCACAAAGATGCCAACCAAACCCAGCACCACGCTGGGTACTGCTGCCAGCAGCTCGATCAGGAAGGTGAGGGTATCCGACAGCCCGCGCGGCGCGAGCTCGGCCAGGAAGATGGCAGCCCCCACACCCAGAGGCACCGCGATGAGCATGGCCAGCGCGGACGTGACCAGGGTGCCGTAGACAAAGGGCAGGGCGCCGAAGTGGCCGAAAACAGGGTCCCAGACGTGGTCCAGGAGGAACCGGAGGCCGAAGGCTTGCCTGGACAGCTTGGAGCGCTGCCAGAGCTCGACCACCACCCACACCGTAACGACCAGCACGCTCAGCGCCGCCAGCAGCGTGACCAGCCATGCAATAAAGTCGATTCCGCGCGTGCCGCCGAGCAATCGCCAGCGTTCACGGGCTCCGCCCGGCACTCCACGCGCCATCGGACTGTTCGAAGTGGCCATCGTTTGGTCGGGGCTATCTCGACCGGAGATCAGCCTTGGCCCCGGATCATTCAAAGGCTCGTCGGACTGCCCGGCGAGGGCGGGGTTTCAACCGGTTTCAACCTAGTTTCAACCCAATACTGTTCAGATAACGTAGGGGCGACCCTTGTGGTCGCCCAGGGCGGGCACAAGGCCCACCGCCCCTACGTCGCATATCGAGTTGATTTCAGCCGTTTCACGACGTAACTGAACAGTATTGAGTTTCAACCCCGCTCTTCCTGCCAGGCTGAGCCCCGGCAGGTCTACTCGACGCGTGCGATCTGCTTCATTTCCTTGGCCACCACCGCCTTGGGAAGCTGCGCGTAGGCCAAGGACTCATTGTACTTCTGGCCGTCGGTCATCATCCACTTCAGGAAGGCCTTGATGTCATCGCGCTTGCTGGCGTCCGCAATGTGGGTCGGGATCAACAGCCAGGTGAAGCTCGAGATCGGGTAAGCGTCCGCGCCCGGCGCGTTCGTGATCGAGACGCGAAAATCGGCCGGCATTTTGGCAGCGGCGCCGGCGGCAGCGGCCGTCACCGAGGCCAAATCGGCCTTGATGAATTTTCCAGCCGCGTTCTCCACAAGTCCGTAGGGGATGTTAGTCTGGATGGCGTAAATCAACTCCACGTAACCAATGGCGCCCGGCGTTTGCTTCACCAAACCTGCTACACCTTCATTTCCCTTGCCTCCCAAACCCACCGGCCAATTCACCGATGTGGCGTGGCCAACCTTTGAGTTCCACTCCGGATTGACTTTGGAGAGGTAGTCCGTCCAGATATACGTTGTGCCGCTGCCATCGGAACGGTGGACGACAACGATGTCCATGTTGGGAAGCTTCACGCCGGGATTGGGGCCGGTGATGGCGGGATCGTTCCACTTCGTAATCTTACCTAGATAGATGTTCGAGATCGATTCGGGCGTGAACTTCAGCGACTCCGTCACGCCTGGGATGTTATAGCTGGGCACGTCTGCGCCAAGAACCGTCGGGAAGTGCAGCACGTCGTAACCCAGCTTCTGCTTGGCTTCGGCGAGCTGCTGATCGGTCATGGGACCGTCGGAGGCGCCGAAGTCCACTGTCTTGTCAATGGTTTGCCGGATGCCCGCGCCCGAGCCCACGGACTGGTAGTTGAACTCGATGTCCGGATGCAGCTTGTGATACTCGGAAAACCACTTCGAATAGATCGGGTAGGGGAAGGTGGCGCCCGCACCGTTTATTAGGGTCGGGGCCGGAGCAGGTGCAGGGGCCGCCTGCGGAAGCCTCACGCGACCAAGGTGCGCAACGCTCGCCAACAACCCAACGCAAATCACCAGCATGAGGCGCTGAACCACGCCCGAAGTTTTGATTGTCATCGTTTGCCCTCCGAAGATCATTGTGGAAGGGCGAATGTTACGAGAATGTTAAACCGTAGTGAATTGTGCGTTAGGCGGGATGTTTTGGCACTGAATTCGCCCTTTAGGGGGCGATTTACCAAATTGGCAGACCGAAAAACTGCGAATATTTCGCCTCGACTGCACCTTGTTCGCTGCAAGCGACTGTAAACAAACAAGAAAGAAGGCTAATTTGAAATTGGGTTCGTACCCCTCGAAAGCTCTCAAAATGAGGCTAATTTCGACTTGTAACTAGCTCTATCTATTGCCGATATTCTCCAATGGCTTCGATCTGAGAATTTTGACGCCCGAAACTATCCTGAGTTAAGGTCAAACGGGCGCGTCAAGTAACATCAACCCTATTATTATCACACACATCGTTGGTCGCATCCGATATCCTTTTTTTTCATAACATCGTGGGTTCCGAAAATCGAAAGTGATCTGCCGCTGCAAACCACTAAGTACACCAACTAGATAGCGCAATATAATCAAAAAGTCAACAGAAAATCTGCCCCCGACGCTGTTCAATTAAGCCAAGATGCCACGTTGGGGGCGGGCCTTGTGCCGGCTCACCGCGATCTCGAGGGTCGCCCCTACGTCACGGGCTCTGGCTTTCGAGCAACAGCGGCTGGATCCCGACGGTAATCGCGCCCCCGCTTAGCTTCGTCGTGTTACCCGCCAAGTCGCGGTACTGCGTATAAGTGCTCGCTGGACTGTAGCTGAAATTGCCGTTCGTGTTCCACGCAATCAGTCCCTCGTAGCCACCCGACCGCGTAATCGCGCAGGTCCAGGTGGAATTCGCGTCACTGGCGCACTGTGAGCTAAACGAGGCGCCCACCAACCAGTTGTAAAGTTGATTGTAGGCCGTCCCCGCCTGGTTGGGCGTTCCCGTGCTCGACTCCAATTGCCCCGAGTCTGATGGGTACCCCCAGGCATACCACGAAGCCTGCGTGATGTTAGGGTAGTCGCCTGCCTGCAGAATAAACCAGCGTGCCACCCACGCCACCTGCTCGTTCGGGCCTGGCACGTTGCCGTTCACTCCCCAGCTTCCTTCGGTGTCGAGCATGGGTTTGCCGCTCAAACCGTTCTGATCAAACACCTGACGGAAGCTCGCAGCCTTGGTCACGACGGACCCGAAACAGGTCGTTCCTGCCGCGCAGCCTGCGGTGGAATCCTGCTCCGGGAATGGAAAAAGCGAGACACCCTCGCCGCCGAAGGGGGCCAAATAGCCGTGAAAGGTGCCGCCATCGGCGTACTTGTTCCCGCCAGCCTGAAGGTAAGAAGTCATCCAGGTGAGGCCGTTGGGAAGACCGTTGCTTGACGAGCTGCCTTGGGTGGGTCCGCTCACCGAGGGTGTCAGCAAGATCGAGTACGGGTCCGTGTGAATAATGGGATAGGTGGCCGCCGCGAGGTTCAGCATGTCCTGCATGGTTCCGGTCCAGAAGGAGGGAGAGCTGAACTCGTTCCACAGCTCGTAGTATTTCACGTGCGGCGCCGTGGTCCCGTTGTAGTGGTCGACGACCGCGGTGACGAAATCGGTCCAATCACCAATGTTGGCGGGCGGCGAGGGGCACACCTCCTGTTGGCCAACAAGCCTGCACTTGGAGGTGTCCGCCGCGGCCCACAGCGGCGTGTAGCCACCCAAGGTGATGGTGACCTCCGCAGCCCCGTTGCTGTCCACCAAACCGTGCTGCACGGCATCATTTACGTAGCCGTCATACCCCTTGAAATCGTAAGTTCCCTGGTTCTTCTCGATGAAGCCCCAGGCAAAGTCCGAGGGGTGGCCCAGAGCACCGACACTCACGGTGGGGTAATCTGCTCCGCCATCGGGAATCGTCATCGCAAAAAAGCTCGCGGGAATGGCCTCGCCGGTACCACCGCCCCCACCAGCGCCTCCACCCCCACCACCGCCACCGCCACCGCCGCCCCCTCCTCCACCTCCACCCGTGGAACCACTCGAACTGCTTCCCCCGCCACAGGCGCTACACAAGAACGTCACCGGACACACGCCGAGCAGAATGATTAGGATCAGCCAGATCGATCTTTCCAGGCAGATTGTCGTTCTCATCTTCTTGCTGATAATTAGCTCTTTCTACTCAGTAGTTGAAGATCGCAGCCTCGTATGAGGGCCCAAGGCTGGAAGCAGCAATGCCCCTCCGAGGTGACACACCTCCAGCTACTCCGTCGCCAAGTCACTCCCGAAGGAAACACCGATGCGGCAGAATAGTTGCGGTTTCCGCACCAGCGTCCGCCGACTCCTTTGTGTGCTGCGAGGAACGATGTCAGCACCAAGACACGCGAAGAAAACCATGAGGTGGGATTGAGAGTGGATTGACGCCGCTTTGAGTTGAGCTGCTCTGCACCCTTATCTTTGGTCTTTGCGACCTTGGTGTCTTGGTGTTGAAGTCCCTTCCCCCGCCTTCCTGCATGTGGACCGCAGTCACCAGGTGCATCCCGTTCCGCCCATTGAGACGGTCAACGGTCCGCCGCCACGGAAGCTGCCGTGCGAGCGGGCTTCAGGCCTGTCTTCTCGTGAATCACCTCGATCAGCCGCTCTGCGGCCTTAATCTGGCCGCCGGCATTCGGGTGGACGCCATCGGTGTAGTCGCTCTTATCAAGCCAGCCCGTGGTATCGACGTAAATGACCTTGGGGTTTCCCAAGTCCCGCACGGCTTGCTGAATGTCGTCCGCGTGAAAACCTCCGAACGGGCGCAGACAAAGGATCGTTGCCTTAGGGTCGCGCCGGCGGATAAGGGCGATGTATCCACGGTAGGCAGGCTCAAATTCAGCGGACTTATAGCTGCCGTCGTTCGTGCCCTGGTTCACCACCACCACGCTGGGCACGAACGCCGGGTCACTCGGGGAGTCTTGATAATTCCATCCGAAGGAATCCGGCGCCGGCGGCACGTTGCCGTTGCCGGCTCGGATGATGCCCTGCCGCCCGAAGCCCACTTGATTGTGAAGCGCGTTGAAGGCCAGAGCCACCAGGAAGGCGTAATCCTTGGTGCCGTCGGAACCGTCGGGCCCGATGGCCATCGAGTCAATGCGGACGCCTTGGGTGATCGAGTCGCCGTAGAATTCCATCCGCACCTTCCCGGGAAGCGGAGACTTCACCAGATGGCCGCCCGGACTGAGCTGAAGGCCCTTGAAGATGAGGGCCGCCTGCAGGGGTGGCTTCCAGCGGTTCACTCGCTCGTCGACATCTTTCACCTCGAGTTCGAAGGTGTGGCGTCCCGAGGCCAGTCCCTGAGCAAAATCGATCGCAGCACGGTCGGCGGTGAAGCGGACGAGCTTCCCGCCGTCAATCCTTACGTAGATCTGGGCCGGCGACGAGATGCCCTCAGTGCCAAAGAGCCCCGTGACGGACTCGCCCGTGAAACTACACAGAATCCGTGAGCCTGAATTCACCGTCACGGCCTGCTGGATGGCGCCGGAAAGGTCCCAGTGACCGATGAAGTGAAAGTTGGCGTTATCCGGACGTGCCCTCTCCGGTGCGCCAACCGCATGCGAGGCCTCGGATGCAGGAGTAGGCACGGCCCCGGCGGAGGCCGACAGGCTGAGGGTAGCTCCGCCGCTGATGCAGCCTGCAACAGCGCCCAGCAAAATGACGAGACATAAGGGCCGCGGCCGCAGCCGCCGATGAGGTGGATGAAAGAAACTAGCAAGAGACCGCTGAACCTGCCGCAGCGCACCGCAGGCGAAGCAGCCGCGACGCAGTTTCCTGGTCATTGTTACACCCCCGGTTCATCGCGCCTCGGAGGACGTTGAGTACGTCTTCGGCTGCGCGGGGAAAAGTGACGTCAACACCAAGGCGCCAGAATACCAGGGAAGACATCAGGTAAGAAATTGGGTACTGTCCTCATTTGACCCGTAACGCCGGCTTCCAGCCGGCAGATAGCCGCCAAGATGGCGGCGCTATGTTCAAATTAGGACAGCACCAGAAATTGCTGAGTTTGCGAGAGGGCGCAGTGATGCAGTTTGGGATATATGACCGACCACCCCGGCCTTCGGCCACCCTCCTCACCGAGACTCACCGAGGAGGGGACTGGAGTTTGTACATTTTGAGGCCCGAAGGGCCGCACTAACAAAGCCCTGGGCAACGCCCAGGGAAAACCCAGGGAGTATGAAACATCGTAGCCCTGAAAGGGCGAACTAGAGCGCGTCATCCGAATGGGCCAATCACTTTCCCAACTCTACGTTCATCTGATCTTCAGCACCAAAGGCCGTGAGCCGTTGCTGCTGGGAACGTTACGGAAGCAAACCCACGCCTATTCGGCCGCCGTCCTCAACAACCATGGCTCTGTGGCCCTCAAAGTCGGAAGCACCAGCGACCATGTTCATGCCCTCTTCCGCCTTTCGAAAAACCGCGCTCTGGCCGAGGTGGTGGAGGAGATCAAGACGAGCTCCTCGAAGTGGGTTAAGACGCAGGATCGAGGGCTGGGCGGGTTCCATTGGCAAAGTGGCTACGGAGGCTTCTCGATGAGCCCCGGCGAGTTGGACAGCGTCGTGAAGTACATCGAGCAACAGGAGGCACACCACCGGGCGACGAGTTTCGAGGAGGAATACCGCCGGATTTTGAAGGCCCACGAAGTCGAGTATGACGAGTGCTACGTGTGGGACTGAACACTGCGCTGGGGTCGCCCTTTCAGGGCTCAGCGTTTGGCGCGGCATCTGATTTCCCTGGGCGTTGCCCAGGGCTTTGTTAGTACGGCCCTTCGGGCCTCAAAATGTACAAACTCCAGACCCCTCCTCGCTGAGTCTCGCGGAGAAGGGAAGTTGTTAGCCTGGCTTCCCGCAGCCTCGATTCCTTGAGCCGGCATTCGCTGCTGGTCCTCGTCTGGCTGGCGATCCCCTCCTCGCTGAGGAGGGGTGGCCGAAGGCCGGGGTGGTCGGTCATCGCAAACTGTACCACTACTAAACTGCGTGACAAAATTTCTCGCCTCTATGCACGGGCGGGGACGAGAAGAGTAGCAAGAGGAACTCGGCGGCCCTCTCCCGTGGGCGGGAGCGGGCCGCGCGAAACGTTAGGGAAACTGGCCAACTTCATCCCAATTGCCGGCCGTTCCGCGCCGAAAGGAGTGATTGCCCAACCCAATGAACTATTTGCCGGTGTACCCCTGATCGCTCCCCACACCGGTGCACAGGTCGTAGCCAGATTTGGCGCTGTGCGTACCGCAGCTACCCGACGTGATGTCCCGCAAATCGCTCGAATTCCCGAGATAGCTGTAGATGGTTGTGAGTTCGACGTTGGTGGAGGTAGCGAAAAGACCGGCCGCGTTCACAATTCCTGCAAGCGAGGGCGAGGAAACGCTGGTTCCCCCAACGATCCACCAGGGCCCTACCGTGCCTTCGTACGCGGTGCTGTCATACACCTGCACGCCGGTGCTGGGATTGGCGTCGAAAGAGAAATCAGGCGTGCCGCGCTTGGAGCCCACAATACTTGAAACCGAGTTTTGGTAACTGGGGCGTCCCTCATACCTGCTGGTGCCGCCTCCGCCGCTGCTCCATGCGGTTTCGCTGGTGAAGTTCCCGCCGGAACGGTTCACCGTAGTGCCACCGGCTGACACCACGTTCGGCGAGGCGCTGGGATAGATCACGCCGGGACTGTCGCCCGCCGAGGCGAAGTAGACCACAGTGGAAGTGCTGAAATACTTGGAATCGTTGGACGTTTCGCTCCGCGACTCGCCGCCACCCCAACTGTTGGAGACTTCGCCGCCACCCGCCGCCGCCACCAGACTGGACGCGACGCTCTCAGCGGCATAAAGGGCGCTGTTTGAATTGGAACTCGCCTCAACCAGGTAAAGCTGCGCGTTGGGCGCCATGGCGTGAGCCCACTCGATATCGAGGGACTCTTCAAGCTCCCAGCCGCCCGTGGAATCCTGCGGCGGTTTCTTGCCGCTGGCGTAAACCACACTGAAGTTTGCGGCGGGCAGGCCGAAAGTTGAGGAGAAGGTAGCCAGATCGCTGGCCGCATTGGGATCATCATAGGCGTCCACAATGGCGATGGCGCCTGATCCGCCGGTGGGAACGTTGGTTGTGCCCGAAATGGGGCATCCGCTCACTTGTGTCACCAGCTTGTAGACGCAGGCCAAAGAGGCCGGCGTTTCACCGGAAAAGCTCTGCTGCGGCCGGTTGCTGTCCGGCACAAAGATCAACAAGTTGGTGTGAGCGCGCAAACCCGCATCTTCGGGACGCACCACACTGGAGCGGGGAACAATCACGTTGCCCCGCGCTGGGGTGTTTTGTGCCTGCGCCGGGATTGAAAGACCGAATGTCAACAAGGCCGCAGCGGCGGACAATGCACCGGTACGATTCCTCATAATTTCACCTTTCTCTGATGTTGAGACCAGATTCCGATTCCTTCGCCCCTCGGGCCGCCCTCCTCGGAAGACGCGTTCAAGAAGCCGTCAAAGTACTATACCTGCACGTAAGCGATAGATCAACCCAAACGTCATGCAGAACTATGCAACACGGGATGCCGGGAATGGGAGCCATGCGGCGTCCGTCGGGGGCCCGCGCGGGGGCTAGTTCGCGGCGCAACCGGAGACCAGACCATGAAAAAGCCACGCAGCCGCCTTGGAGGTCTGGCGGGCACCCCCCCGGGGGGTATGCCTTAAATACAAAAACGAACCCGAGAAGTTCTTTAGAATCAACAACAATGCCAAAAAACGAACCCAAGCTTGATTCGCTCCTGGCCGAGCAAGTCCTTTGAAATCAGCAAACCCTCTCAGTGGCGGTAAAGAGTTTCACCGCAGCTAAGGTTCAGGCCAGGCTAGCCAGAGTCACGCAAAAGAAGGCTACATGTCTTGCCGCGAGGATCGCCATACGCCGAAGCGGTCATCCGCTTTTCGTCAACGCGTTCGGTTCAACGCGGGAGTCAATTGAACGTCAATTCGATCTCAGCAAGGTCCGAATGACGTCAGCTTGCTAACTGATTGCTCTCGTCGCCGTCAATAGAGTCTCAAAGCCGCCGCTGCCGGAGCATCAGGTGACCATCGCAGGGATTTACGGGAACCTGCAGCAACCCCTCTCCGTAAGGGAGATCAGGAGGCTCGTGCATGCGAAAGCTGTTCAGCAATCTTCGTTACGCGGTGCGCCAGTTCCGGCAATCGCCCGTTTTCACCGCTGCGGCTATCTTGACGCTGGCTTTGGGCATCGGCGGAACCACAGCCATCTTCACCTTGATGCACGCCGTGATGCTGCGTTCGCTTCCGGTGAAGGATCCCGGAATGCTTTACCGCATCGGCGAGGGCGATGATTGTTGCGTGGAGGGCGGTCCGCAGGACCACTGGGGATTCTATTCGTATCCGCTCTACGAACGCCTGAAGGCGGCGGCGCCCGAATTTGAGGAGATGGCCGCTTTCCAGGCCGGCATCTGGTCTCACAGCGTGCGGCGCGAGAGCGAATCGGCGCCCCGGCCGTTGGGCGCCGAGTACGTGACCGGAAGCTATTTTTCCATGCTGGGCGTGGGCGCCTTCGCGGGACGCGTGATAACGCCCGACGACGACAAGGAGTCCGCCCCGCCGGTTTTGGTGCTCAGCCACCATACGTGGCAGATCACTTACGGCGGCGACCCCAAAGTGCTCGGTTCAAGCCTCGTGGTCGATGGCCATCCGTTTACAGTGATCGGCATTGCTCCGCCTGGATTCTTCGGTGAAACGCTTCGCAGTGACCCGCCTGACCTCTGGATTCCTGTGCATCAGGAACCCATGATTGCCGGCGCAAGCTCGTTGTTGCCGCGATCGATCTCGGCCTGGCTGCGCGTGATGGGGCGTCTGAAGCCGGGAGCCTCGATTAACGGGATGTCGGCGCGCCTCACGGGAGTGCTGCGGCAGTGGCTGCGGTATGACTCCGGGTATCCAGCCAACTGGATGCCCGACATCATCCGCATGCTTCCCAAACAGGTGATTACCGTGCTGCCGGCGGGCGCCGGCGTGGCGATCATGAAGGAAGAGTATGGACGCAACCTGCAGATTCTGCTCGCGGTTTGCGGACTGGTTCTGCTGATAGCCTGCGCCAACGTCGCCAACCTGTTGCTGGCGCGCGGGGTGGCGCGTCGCGGGCAGACCGCCATACGCCTGGCCATCGGCGCCTCGCGGCGGGAGATTATCACGCAGGCTCTCACGGAAAGCGTGCTTCTGGCGGTGGGAGGCTGCCTCGCCGGGCTCCTGGTGGCCGTGGCCGCGGCGCGTCTGCTGCTCCGCCTGGAGTTCCAAAGCGCACACTTCCTTCCCATCAGCCCCATCCCCTCACCCCCGGTCTTGGGTTTTGCCTTTGCTCTCGCCTTGGTGACCGGAATTATCTTTGGGGCCGCTCCCGCGTGGCTTGCCACCCGCACGGATCCTATCGAGGCGCTGCGCGGTTCGGGCCGTACGACAGGCGATCATTCCACTTTCGCCCGCAAGGCGCTGCTGGTGGTGCAGGCCACGCTGTCGGTGGTACTCGTGGCTGGGGCCACCATGCTGGGGCGAAGCCTGAATAAGCTTGAGAATCAGGATTTCGGATATCAGGTTCAAGGACGCGTGGAGGTGGGGCTGCTCCCTCCGCCGCTCAGCTATTCTGAGCCTCAGTTGGCCTCGCTCTACCGTGAGGTTGAGACCCGTCTGGATGCTCTGCCCGGCGTCGAGGGAAGCGGGCTGGCCCTTTATAACCCGCTCACCGACAACTGGGGCGAACTCATCATGGTGGCAGGACATCCTCCGGGCAAGATGAGTGAGGATTCAGGCGCGTCATGGGACCGCGTCAGCACCGATTATCTGCAGAATTTCGGAATTCGGCTTGTGCGCGGGCGCTATTTCACGACGGCCGACAACGAAACCACCGAGCCCGTGGCGATCGTCAACCAGGCCTTTGTGAAGCGCTTTTTCAAAAGCAACGAAGACCCCATCGACCAGCACTTCGGCCTCGACTTGCCCGAGAACGCCGGCACGTTTCGCATTGTGGGTGTGGTGAGGGACGCAAAGTTCGCGGGCTGGGCTTTGAACAAGCCGGCGCGACCTATGTTTTATGCGGATTTGTCCCAATATGAGAACTACAAGCAGGACCTGATGAAGCAGCTCGAGTTCAGATCGCATTTCATCGGCGGAATCATGCTGGTGACCAACACTCCCGCCGGCGTGCTGGAGCCGCTGCTCACCAGGACTTTGGCGGAAGTCGACCCTAGTCTGACGATAACCAGCGTCAGAACACTGCGGCAACAGATTGATATGTCATTTGACCAGGAGCGCGCGGTTGCTAGTCTGGCGAGCCTGTTCGGAATCGTCGCCCTGGTGCTGGCTGCGGTCGGGCTCTACGGTGTCACGGCCTATACCGTGGCGCAACGCACAAACGAAATCGGCATTCGCATGGCATTGGGCGCCGATCGTCTGAAGGTGGTGCAACTGGTGCTGCAGGGCGCTTTCAAGCGCGTGGTGATTGGGCTGCTTATTGGACTGCCGCTGGCCGTGGGCGCCGGACGTTTGATCTCAGCCCAACTGTACGGAGTTTCCAGTTGGGATCCGTTCGCGCTGAGCCTGGCTGCAAGCGCGCTCGCTGTCTGCGCCTTGTTCGCCGCCATCATTCCAGCCACTCGCGCTGCGTCCATCTCACCGTCGGAGGCGCTGAGGATCGAATAGCAGGCAAGCCCGCGCAAGCCCGCCGCCATTGCGTCTCCGGCGCGCTGAGCCTGCTACAATGAGGGTTGTGACTCAAAAGCCAACCCTCTTCGGAACCGACGGCATCCGCGGCGTAGCGGGTGAATATCCGCTCGACCACGCCATGGTGTGGAAGGTGGGCTGCGCGCTGGGAAGAGTTCTCCGGGAGAGCGAGGGCTCTCAGCCGGTTCGCGTGGTGCTCGGCCGGGACACGCGGGAGTCCGGCGAGTGGCTGGGAAGCCTCATGGCCCGCGGCCTGGCCGCCACAGGCGCCGAAGTGAGTGACGTGGGCGTCATCACTACGCCCGGCGTGGCTTTCCTCACGCGCCAGCATCGCTTCGGCGCCGGCGTGGTAATTTCCGCCTCGCACAATCCTTATCGCGACAACGGCATCAAGATTCTGTCCCCCGGGGGTACCAAGCTGCCTGAGTCGGTGGAACTACGGGTGGAGGAAGCCCTGGACAAGTTACAGATGCCGTCTCCGGCGATGTTTTCCATCGCGGGCCGCCGATCTGAGCTCGTCGAGGATTACCTCCATTTCCTCGAAAGTCTCGCCAACAATTGTGCCAGCAAGAATAGCGGCGCGCGCGTCCGCCGAGTGGTGATGGACTGCGCTAACGGAGCAGCTTCCGAACTTGCCCCTGAGTTGATGAGGCGCATCGGCATCGAGCCCATCGTACTGAACGCCGCGCCCGACGGCCGTAACATCAACCTGAATTGCGGCTCGCTTCACCCCGAGGCGATGGCTCACGCCGCACGCGCAGCGGGGGCCGACTTGGGCGTGGCTTTTGACGGAGACGCGGATCGCGCCATCTTCGCCTCAAGCGCGGGGCGCATCCTGGACGGCGATTACGTTCTTTATGCCGCGAGTCACTTCTTTGCCGGTCGCGGCGAGCTTCGCGGCGGAGCCGTGGTCGGAACCTTGATGACTAATTTCGCCCTTGAGCTGGCCTTGACGCGCCGGAGCATCGGCTTGAAGCGCACGCCCGTGGGCGACCGCTACGTTCTCGAGGAGATGCTTCGGTCCGGCATCAATCTTGGCGGCGAGCCGTCCGGCCACATCATCTTTGCAGACCAGTCGCTTGCCGGCGACGGCCTCATTACTCTTCTCGAGATACTTCGAATCATGACCGAGACCGGCGAAAGCCTGGATGAGCTGGTACACGATTATTCGCCGCTGCCGCAACTCATTGTGAACGTCCCGGTGCGGACGAAGCCTCCTTTGGAGTCGATTCCGGCGGTCGCCGATGCCATCGAAAATTGCCGCCGCGACATCGACGGAAACGGCCGAGCCGTGGTGCGCTATTCGGGAACTGAATTGCTGGCGCGGGTGATGGTGGAGGCTCAGGACGCCGGCGTTGTTCGAAAGCACGCCCACGGCATTGCTGCCGCCATCGAGAACGCAATCGGGCTGGCGACTGGCGTCATGCACGCCAGCCCCAATCCGGCGGAACCCGTCGAAGTTGCTGAGTAGCTGGACTGGCGGCGAGGCTGCGTTCGGGCGCCTTTGGGTAGTGGGTCAGTTTGAAGTAGGGGCGGCCCTTGTGGCCGCCCATGTTGGATCCGTTCTGTCATTCGGGCGGGCACAAGGCCCGCACCTACTTCAAACTGACCCACTACGCGTTTTTTGACAACCTGCCAGGGCTGGCGGACATCGAGTGATCAGGGGTGAAGGCCGCTATTTTCGCGGGAGGTGAGGTTATGTGTAGAAGACATTCACTCATCCTAGTTTCTCTGCTCGCACCCGCTCTGTCTGTCTCGGGACAAAACCCGCCGTCGGCTCCGGCTGCTCAAGCGCCGGCGCCCGTGGTGACCACAGAGGCGAGCCCTGCTCCTGCCGCGCCTGCACTGGTGCGAAGCACACCGCCCGCCAAGACTGCTGACGCCTCAACGGCCGGCGAGATCGTGGTGCCAGCCAACACCACGATCCCGCTCGAACTTCGCAGCCAGATAACCAGCCGCACGGCCTATGTGGGACAGGCGATTTATTGTGACACCATCTACCCCATCACCGTAAACAACAGGATCATTCTTCCGGTCCGCACCTACGTGAAGGGCGAGATTACGCAAGTCACGAGGCCTGGGAAGGTCAAAGGCAAGGCAGAGCTCGGATTGCGCTTCGATGAAATTACCCTGCCGAACGGCGTCACCAAACCGTTGCGGGCCACGCTTTCAGGATTTGGCGGCAACGGTAAGGAGGGTTTCAGCGCCAAGGAGGGCAGGATTGAGGGCGAGTCCACGAAAGGCCAGGACGCCAAGACGATCGCCGTTCCCGCAGCCACGGGCGCGACCATCGGTGCCATCGCCGGCCATGACGGCTTAGGCGCAGGAATCGGCGGCGCCGCGGGGGCTGCGGGTGGCTTGGCCGCCGTACTCTTAACGCGCGGCAAAGAAGTGGTGCTGCCCCGAGGCACCAGCCTCGAGTTGCAGTTGTCTGCTCCCCTCAGTTTTTACAGGGATGAAATTGAGACGCCCGCCAACAGCCTCGAGGGACCCGACCTTGGCCGGCGTGATCCCGGACCGGGATTCTGAGTGTCCGGAGGCTCAGCCCTGCGACGCGGAGAGTTCCCGGTGGACCACCTAGAGAAACACGACTGACTGAAGTCCGGAAATCTCGAAGCGTTTTCGGCAGCGCGGATTGCGGCACTGGAGAACGTCATCGCGGCGGATCATGTACGACCGGAACTTCGCAAAGCGCGCGCGATCACGTTCGTCGGCCGAGCCTCTCAATGCCTTTCGCTTGGTGCGAACCAGCCACCGCACGTCGTAGGTTTCGCTCTGGTGGCACTTGTCGCAGTTCAACGTCGCCGGCTTCGCCGTTTCGGTCTCATCGTAGAAATCGCGCTCTTCCATATTGGGTGCCGGCATTTTCACCGGCTCAAGATCAGGTTGAATCCTCGCCCTTTGCGCCACTCGGCTTCGAAATCACTGCCTCATGGGCGGCACCGACTTCAGGTAAGCCATGATGGCTTCAGCGTCTTCATGGCTCATGTGATAGACGTGCATCGGCGGCCGAATCGCGCGCCCGGTCGGTTGCAGACCCTTTTCGAGAACCATGATCATGTCCGCGTCTGTGAAGCTTCCTTGGCCGGCAAGCGGGGGCGCGCGGAAGGCCCAATCGGAATAGGCTTGATTAGGCGTAAACCACACGGGCGCGCCTTGGAGCCAGCGCGAATGGTCAAGTTGGCCCTGATCGTCGCGTGGCGAGTGGCACTCGCCGCACATGGCCACGTCTTCCACCAGGTAGCGCCCGCGCTCCACCTGCCCATTGCCGCCTGTGGGAGCCACCGGCTTCTGCGCCGACGCCGCTACCCAGCACATCCCAGCCATTAAGACCATTACAGCCACTAGAGTCTTCTTCATTCCTCGCTCCTCAGAGAAGCCGCGAAAGAGCAGCGGTTTCTGATCGCTGCACCGTCCTCAGTCCTCACCCAGGCATTCTATCCTGTTCTCCCGTCTGATGGGGAGGGTGGCGCGCGCTTTCTTATCGAAAATCATTACGGTAAACTTCACCGCCTTTCATCACGAACTTCACACGCTCAAGCTCCGTGATGTCGCCTAAGGGATCTCCCCTTACGGCCACCAGGTCCGCGAACTTGCCGGAATCAATCGAGCCCACGCGCTCCTGCCAGCTCATCAGTTCAGCGGCGCGAATGGTGGCCGCCTGGATCGCTTCCGCAGGCGTCATCCCGAAGCGCACCATGTATTCGAATTCCTTCGCTTGCGTGCCGTGCGGAAACGGACCCACGTCCGTCCCGAACGCGATCCTGAGATGAGCCGCCACCGCCTTCCTGAAACTCGCTTCATGGATGCGGGCGCGGCTGGTCTTTCCGCCGGTGGCCGCTGCATCCTCATCGGGCTCGAATTCGTAGACGTAGAGCGTGGGCACCAGCCAGGTGCCTTGTTCCTTCATGGCTGCGATGGCTCCGTCATCCAGATCAATGCCGTGCTCGATTGAATCCACGTGGGCGTCAACGCAGTTGCGCAGCCCCGGGTTGCCGTAAGCGTGGCAGGCTACCTTCACCCCTTCGTTGTGGGCCTCGTCCACAATGGTCACCAACTCGTCGCCGCTGAAGGTGGGCACGCTGACAAGCTTCCCGTCGGGCGTAAAGCGAAAATGATGGGTGCCGTAAATCTTGATGAAATCGGCGCCGTACTTGATCTGCTCGCGCACCGCCTTACGCGCCTGGTCAAGGCCATCGACAATCTGGACGCCGCTGGGCACCAAGACTTCGGGCGAATAGCCTTCCAGCGGATAGCCGCCGGTTGTGGAAATGGCCCGTGTAGCCACCTCCAGGCGCGGTCCGGGAACCAGACCCCGGTTGATGGCCTGCTTCACGTCCACGTCACTGTACATTGCGCCTTCGGTTTCACAATCGCGCATGGAAGTGAAACCGGCCAGCAGGTCAGCCTTTGCGTTCAGCACGGCTTCGATGGTGCGGTACTGCCAGGACTCCTTCAGCAACTGCTCCTCATACCGACCGTGTGACTCGCCGGTGAGAAAAATGTGCGTATGCGCGTCAATCAGGCCGGGCAGCACGGTGGCATGGCTCAAATCGATCACGCGAGCGCCTGCCGGCACTTGAACCTTGCCGCTGGCGCCCACTTCAGCGATGCGGTCGGCGCGAATGACGATGACTTGATCCGTCACCATGCGGCCATTGAGGCTGTCAAACAGCCGCCCGGCATGGATGGCGACAACCTGGCTTGCGGGCGCTCCAGCCTCCTCCGACATCGAGGCTCCAAACTGGGCGTGTGCGCGCGGAGGCAGCGAGAGGCAGGCAATGAAAGCTACAAGCATGGCCTGGAAGGCCATGCCACCTGAGACGAGCGTTTTGTCCCCGAAGCGCGCAGTCAGGCCGTCAGTGACATTGTTGAACTGCTTTGTCGAATGCGCATTCATAGCGGCACCTCGATTAAAGCGATGGCCCATCAGCCTCCATTCTCCGCCTGCGGCGTTTTCAGCAGCCTCGGTCCCAGCCAGCCGAACGCGGCGGCATCGATCAAAAAATGCGCAGTCATCGAAGGGTACAGGTTCCCGGTGCGAACCAAGGGCCAAGCCAGGAGCGCTCCCAAAAGCGCAGCGCGCACCATACCCGCAGGCCGCTGGTAGTAGTGCGCCAGTCCGAAAGCTACTGAAGAAAGACCCCACGCCCACACGGCCGGATGCAAGAAGCGCTGCACCATCGTGAACAGGTAACCACGATACAGGAATTCTTCTACCAGGGCGGCCGTGGGCGCCACCACCGCCAGCGCCCACAGCTTCTCGGCGCGAGTCATCGGCATCAACAAGCGAACCAGATCAGACTCCTCCGGCCACCAGTTCCAGCGTTCCAGGACCAGCAGCACACCAAGCCCGGCGGCAGCCACGGCCACCGGCAGAGCAGTCCAGATAGCCAGGTCTCTGAGCGACATGGCGCGAAGGCCGATGGCAGCAGCATTCAATCCTGCCACTTTGACGGCCGCAGCGCCAAGCGCTGCAAACAGCCACTCGGAAAGCGCCGCCGAAACGTAAAGCGCAGAGCGCGGTATGGTGCGCAGTTGCGGATCGAGCGACGTGAGCCAGCTCATCACGGGAATGCCCACGACGAGCAAAAGCAGGAACCCGATTTCGGCAGCGCGTTCTACCATAAGACGTCGTGACGAGTGACGAGTGACGAGTGACGAGAGACGGGTGACAGGAAGTGTTTCATTGACTCATTGATTCAACGAGTCAATATGGTTCGGCGCTCTGACCACGCCACCGTGATTGAGAGAAACTCTGAATTATTAACCATTGGCCTGAATTGTCAACTCATTCCGACATGAATGATGGCCTGGTCGCTCAAGGTTTGTCCACGGCGCAGCGGAATCCGACCGTGCCCGAGCGGTCGATGCTCGGAGCCATTAGCAGGTACTTCCCATGCTCGTTCAGCTTGTAAGCCTGCGGAAAGTACCAAAGCGAACCTTGGGGTTGGTAGTAGCTTCCACCGCGCAGAATGGCTGCGCGGGTGTGGTCATCCACGTACTCGTCGGTCCATTGCCAGACGGTGCCCACCATGTCCAGCACGCCGAAGGGGCTCGCGCCCTTGGGATACCCACCTACGTTCGGAGGCGCAGTCAGCGCGCGGCCTTTGTCGGGCGGCGGAACCGCGCTTGCGTCCCAATCGTTGCCCCAGGGGTAGAGCCGCCCGTCCGCGCCCTGCGCTGCATACTGCCACTCCCACTCGTGCGGCAGGCGCTTTCCGGCCCAGGCGGCGTAGGCGCGCGCGTCCTCGAGGGACACCCACGTGACGGGCTTGTTCGCCCAACCTTCAGGAAAAGTTCTGGGAGCGCGGGCGTCTCGCCCGCTCTCCAACTCTGTTCCCTGCGTACCGGGCGTACCCGGAACCTCCGGCGGGCGAGACGCCCGCGCCCCCGGGGCCCCGTCCTGCCAATCCCGCAAAAAGTTGTGATCGTCCTTGGGGTGGTAGTGCGACGCGTCCAGGAACTTCTTGAACTCGGCGTTCGTCACGGGAGCGCGATCAAGATAGAAGCTCTTGATGTGCATCTTGTGGAGGTGGTCGCGGCGAGGGGAGTTTTCCCAGGGCATTTGGACGTCGAGCCCAATCCAATTGCCGCCTTCGATCTCAATGCCGGACACCGCGAAGGTGAAATCGCCCTCGGGGATGGTCACCATTCCCTCCGGCGGAGAGCCGGCGGGCCTTGTGGGCGCGATGTCGACAATTTGTTGCGGCAGAAAGTGCCACTCGTGGGAAAAGCTCTCGAGCGGCCTGGAGGAGAGGCCGCGCATTTCCTCGAGCAACTGCTTCTCGCTGGAAGAAAGCTCGGCAGTGGCCAAGATGGCGCCGTAGCCGTGAGGCTCCATCTCGAAGCTGAGCGTGGCTTCCGAACCCGCCATTTCGGGCTGGATCTCGGCGCCGTGCCACAGGTCGTAGTAATGCCATCCCGGCTCTGACGCCACGCGAATCTGCCGGCCCGCGAGCGCGTATTCGTTACGGTTCACGAACGTCCAAAGCGTTCGGCCCTCACCCGGAAACTTACTGGCGTACGCGCCGAATTGAAGCACCGGCGTGTGGGGTTCCCATCCTGGACTGACGAGCACCGCAGCCATCGCCCGCTCGACGGTCGCGATACGGCGCAGCGCTTCGGCGTCGCGATCATCGAGCTGATTCCAGATGCCCCAGATGCCTTCCCAGCTTACGTAACCTACGCCGTTGAAGAAGGCGTATTGGAGGTCGTCTATCTTGTCGCGCGCCCAGCGATTGGAGACGTTCACCATATGGCGCGGTTCGATCCATTTGTTCTTGCTGATCATGGGCTCGAAAGGGTACTTCCAGTAGCCCCAGGTGAGGTTGTTCCAGGCCACGGCCGCGTCCGACTCGCCCGAGTCGCCGCCCTCCGGCTCAAGCGCGATGGGATGACCTGTCTGGTCCGAGGCCTTGCGGAAAACCGGCGGCACCTCAGACATGGTGTCACCGTTGATCCCGTCAGAACCGGTAGCCACCGCCAGTTTCGCTATCGTCTCCCAGTCGGGCGCACCTTCCGGGCGAGTGCCGCGATCCCACGGATTGTAAGGCCATAGCACCCTGACGCCACTGCGATGGAAAGCCTCAACCATCGCTCGCAGACCCTCGGTGCCTCCAGGCATATCGCGAATCAGATCAAACTGGTTGCGGCTGTCGATCCCGAGGTTCGGGTAGGTGGGCCAAATCAGGACGGAATCAATGCCGCCGTAGCGTTTCTTGAGGTCTGTCAAATAGCGGCCGACGGTGTACTGCCGCAACTTGGGGTCGTAGAAGTAACGGTCCTGGGCCATCATTTGAGGCTGGATAAAGCTCGATTGGGTCCACTTGAGCTCGGGCCGGTCATACTGTGAACCGTCGTAGCCGATGCGCACCGAATGCTCGGCTCGCCAGTTCCGGATGTCGGCGAGCCACGTGTCAAACGCCGCCTGCGACACAGGCTCCTGGCCACCCTTGGCGCAGCACATCGGCAGGCCGTCGCTATTTGCGCCGGTTTGATGGGACGGGCCGGGAATCTGTTCGCCTTCGGGCGAGTACTTGGTGTCCTGCCCTAAAGCCCGACCGCACGTCAAGCACAGGACGAACACCAGCCCGGATCTGAAGTTAGACATGCTTACTCCGAAGTGAACCGTCGCGTCCCGCTGAAGCCGTCTCGAGACGCGTCAGCTATCCTACAGCGGAATGATCCAGTCTCCAACACCGTCAATTCCCTCCCCTCAGGACAGGGTTCGACTCGTCATCGCCGATACCGGGCCAGCAAATTACCTTGTCTTGATCGAGCAGATCGATCTACAGACCTGAGACCGGGGGTCTGCGCTAAATCGCGATAATCCAGAGGCTAAACGGCGATTCGCAGGTCCGCGGTAACGGGTAACTGGAACAGGTCGCTACGCAATAAGCGGGTGGAAAAAAACAGCACTTCGAGGTTTTCAATTTCGCCCGTGGCCGGATTCAGGCGCGCCACCACGTCGTCACCCAGCTCCTCGGATTCCTGTTGGGCATACGGGGGGCACTTGTCAATGTAGAGGATGTCCGCTTCGCGATCGAACTTGAAGGTTAGTTTCGCTTCCATTCCGTCACTCCTGGCGCGAGCTTTCTCGCCCAATACGCTGTAACCACCCAATGACGGCCAGTGGCCTCACTGATTACGACCACCACCGCGTTCTTTCCCATGGTATCAAACCAGCGCGAAAGGAGGTGAGCGCTTCCCAAACGTGCGCTCATCCGCACACGATCTGGGTCAGCCAAGGTGTCCCGGATGCAGCCCGATGCTTCGGGAGCAAGTCGGGGTGGCGCTCCCGGATGTGCTCCTCTCGCTCGGTCGTCAGCTCGACGTCGCGCTTGAGGTAGGGGCAGGGAAAGCGGGTCATCACAACCTTCCAGAACACGAGCCAGGTGGCCGTCGCCGCGCACGAGGCGTACCACCGTTCATTCCCGCGCAGGCGGGAATCCACCGATTGATACCCCTGCCTAGTCGGGCCGCGCTTTCGAAGGTGCCCCTCAGAAGCGGTCGGAAGGAACAAGGCGCCACCGTCGCGACATGGCATCAGCCCACGGGCAATCAGCAGTCTCGATCAAACCTCGGAGCCGCAGACCCGAAAGCGGGTGCGGGTCGGTCCGGTGGCAACCACATGCGGTACAATGTCGTCGCCACCCCGCTGCATGATAAAGCACGCTGCAGGTAACCCTAGCTGTGCCGGCCGGAAGTGAAGAGTGTCCCTTCGGGACATCGCAGACCCAACAGAGCAGAGGTCTGCGCCATCCTGCCGCTTTGGACATATTCCCCCAAAAGGCTCGCCGACATGAAAGACTAATGTCGGCGCCACCCGGCGAATCCGCAAAGCTCACAGGATGTGCCTGTCCCGGCTAAACCCAGTCGTCAGGGGAAGGTTCAGTCTCTCGGCCAAGTTACGACAGTGCTCATTCTGGGGATCGAGCGCGAGGCCCAGCGCGGTGAATTCCTTAGCGAGAGAATCCTTGTGAAGGGCAAGGCTAAGCCACGCTATGCGAGAGCAGTCTATTGAATCTACTTCGTCTTTCCTTCTCTCGGCGATGGTCAATAAACGTTCGGCCAGAATACGGCGCTCATCTCCGGCAAGCGGTATGTGTTGGTGTCGGAACAGGCTATTCCATCTATTCACGGCGTTGCTCACTGCCTGAACTGGAACGGTCGGAAGAGCGCTTAGCTCGACTAGGGCGTGAACTTCTCCAATAAAATCGCCTGTTCTTTTACACAGTGCGGCAAGTCTCTCCCAGGCTGACCGCGTGGCGACTCCATCTGAGGGCAGCTCCAAGTACCGCCGGATCGCCCGCTTGGCACCCTCAAGTGCGCCCGTACCCTCAGTTTCCTCATGCAGATCGGCCACGAGAAGCCAAGCCGGAGCGAACCGTTGGGCTACAAATTCAAGTTGTGGCAGATATTCCGACAACAAAGCCGGCTGGCGGCTGATTCTTTCGGCGACACTACGAAAAAGTCGGTGAATGCGCGGCGCGATTCCTCGCCTAGTGTCGCCCGTCTGTGCGGCGCCGAAAAACAGCAAAAGCTCGGTGTTCGCCTGAACTGCGGCCTTCATCGGGCTCACCTCCAACTTACGTCTCCCAAACACGGACGCCACGAGCGGGACAGTCAGGAACGCCTCTTCTCCCCTTCTGGCACCGAAACGTCTATGAACGAACTGCGGCGGAGCTCCTCGATGGCTTGGTCTACGTCCAATCGCTCGTTGGCATCTCTCAACATCGCGACCTCCACTGCAAGCTGGGGGATAACGGACCGCCAGCCGCATAGAGTGAGGAAGACCAGCTTGGCTCCGGGCGACAGCCCGGAATACGTGCGTTCGAAGAGAGCCTCAAGAATTGTGTCTTTGCTGGCCACTATATGCTCTACCTTTACTAGACGGTTAGCCTTTGCGATCTCGCCCAAAAGAACCTTGATAACGTAGGGATGCCCGTCGGCCTCGCGAAACAACTCACGTTCATATTTAGGCGTCAGCAGGCGTTCCACTCCTAGGCCGATGGCCGTTGACACGATGAGAAGATGACACTCCTCAAAGGTCATGCCTGGGACGTGCACGTCAAAGTCGCCTCTAAATTCGCGGAACCGTGTTGTTATCAGAACCTTGTTCGGCAGCCTTACGTGAGTGTCCAACCAGGTGAAGATTTCAACCGGGTTTCTAACAGTCTCAAAGTTATCGAAGACAAACAGAAACGGCGAATCGAGCGTGCTCTTAGCTAATGCGCCGGCTAAATACTCGTCCGGTTTGAACCCCTTGGCTCGTGCCTCAACAGGCTCGGTAAGTCGTACAAATTCCTTAGCAATGTCGGTTTCGGTCTTGAGGTGCGCCTGTACGACCTTTGGTCCCTCCGGGAGAAGATCTATGTCTCGCGCGCTAAACCAGAAGATAGCGCAAAAACGGACCAGTTGGCTGACGCAGTGAAGTACCGTGAGCGCCACCGAGGTCTTACCGATACCCCCTCGGCCGACGAGCGTGATGATCGGGTGCCGGTCGTCAACAAGGCGCTGTTGGAGCTCCTGCTCTAATCCCTTACGCGTTATGTATTGCGGCGGTATGGGTGGCAGATTACCGAAGCATTTCCCCTGCACGTCTAGGGTACCGAGTCCCTGAGTTTCACTCTTGGGCGAGTAGGCCGCGGGACCCAGGTAGGGTTGCGCGTCCCCCTCGGCCCTATTGCCGCTGAGGTAGGAAAGCAATTCAAATCGTTTTCCGTTGAAGCCACCGTTTGGGTAATAGAAATCCTCCGCCTCGGAGTCGGACTGAATCAGCTCGACTCTGCACGGCAGACCCAAGTATACGTAAACGCCGTTGGCAAGATGGCCCCACTCCTGCGGAGGATGTAACCCCTTGAGCTTGTCAAAGCTGTCCGCAATATCCCCGAGCTGTGTAACTCTGTACTTCCCGGAGAGATTCTGGTGTAGATACGCCCACTGCCTTTTGAACAGCATGCAGTTGTCGCAAAGCAATCGCAGAGACCGTTCAAGGTCGGTGCAAAGGGATTGACATGCGCTGCTCGACGGGGCGCCGTGGCCGCGAGTCCTATTTCTTAGCCCAGCGAAAAGAGTAAACCATCTCTTTCCTTCGAGCTTGAAGGGGATGCCCTCACGATCTTTGTCCAGGCGGCGGAGGCAGGCATCCAGCAGCGACGTTGATTCATGTTGCCACGTTCCCGGGCCCGATTTCTGGTTGAACTCATTTCTCTCGATGTTGGCTTCCTGCACGAGGTGCTGTGACGCGGGGCCAACCAACATCTCATCGATGCTGGCTGTCCACTCACCCAATCCATCGGCCCGAACCAGTCGGTGCAATTGTCGATAGCGATGCCTTTCCGCACTATCCTCGAGCGCGGCGACGAGACCGGCCGCGAACGTCTTGGTGATGGCTTCCCCCGTGTAAAGCAGCGTCAGGAAGAGAGCTAGATCGGAATCCTGGCGCGCAACCTCTACGCGTTCCCACATCTTCTGCACTGGCGCAAGCTTCAACTGAGCACCCTCCTACTGACCTGTAACTCCGAGCAACCGTAGCACGCACGTGTCCTGCAAGGTCCACAGTATTTCCTGACCTGCGAGCAAGAAAGCCACAGACCCACAAAAGGGGTCCGCGCGACGCTTGCTCGCCATAATCCATCGCCGTGATCGATTCGTAAGATATTGCGACCCGTCCCGCATTTTCTCCGGCGTGAAGGCGATCGCCGGATCGCCAGTTTCTAACACTCCCCGGTCACCCGCCTTGCAAGACGTGAGTGGGCTGGCGACGTGCATTGAGCCCTGGCCGCGCACACCTCCAACTACAGGCTGGGCGAACGCCAGCAACGCCAACACCGCTACGAGGAGACGTGACATTAAGTCCCCCTTTGAGGACGCTGTGTGAGTAAGACTACCCGAACCGGCACAGATGTATCACAGCGGAGTGGCCGCGTCAACGGCCAAGGCGGACCAAGGTGGTCTGTTATCGACTTTGATAATCACGAACAGAGTCAGCGATTGCGAAATGAAGCGACCGTTCTGTGCACATCAGCGCCCGCTTTTAGGGTTGGCTTTTGATCCGGATAAGCGTATAGTTAACGGGTAATTCCGGACTGAAGCCATATGAGTTCGCTGCGAGTTCGCCATCTCACCCGCGGGCGCTCTGCGCGTGCATGGATGCCGACGGCGAACCGGGCGTCCGAACCTTTCCGTGTGTGGTGCACGTGTGGGCTGCTTTTCCGAGACCAATCAGCACGTTCGGCGGGGCTGAAGAGCCGAGGGATGGCAGATCAAACCCAAACAAACCCATTGGGGTTAAGCTACATGTTATCAAAGAGATGGCTCAATAATGACAGGATCAAACCCACGGCAGATATCTCAAATAACATCAGTAGCTTACGCGGATTTTGAGGCCCGATTTCTAGATTTTTGTATCAAGTGGGGAAACCCACAAGGATTGTGACAAAATGTTGTCGATCTATATATAAGTCCTTTCGGCGTACAGGGAGGGCGAATTTGGTCGAGGCATGCCGACAGTTCTGCGGCTTCGTGCTTATCGATTCTTCTTTTACGCCGGTGATCGTGATGAGCCGCCGCACGTTCACGTCGAAAGGGATAGCCACGTTGCGAAATTCTGGCTCAACCCGGTCAGGCTTGAGCGAAGCGGCGGATTCAGCAGAAATGAGCTTAACAAAATCGGGCAGGACATCGAGGAAAACGAAGCCAAGCTGATTGAGAGCTGGAATGAGTACTTCAGCCGTTGAAACCGAGAGGCCACGGGCGCAAAACGTCGTCCTCACGGAAGACACGCTAACGGTCGATCTTATGGATGGGCGCACTATCAGCGTTCCACTAGCGTGGTACCCCCGGCTTCAACGCGGGAAGCCGTCGGAACGGCGGAAGTGGCGGCTTATCGGTGATGGAGAAGGCATCCACTGGCCTGAGCTCGACGAAGACGTGAGCATCGATAATCTGCTCACGGGAAAGCATTCGGGAGAAAGTCTGGCCTCCTTCCAGCGCTGGATGGAGGCCCGTGTAGCACATGAGGAGACATCGAAATGCCTGAAGTGAGCGCCGAACGCGGCAAGGCCATTGACTTGGCGCTAACCCAGATCGAAAAGCAGTTCGGCAAGGGCTCCATCATGCGGTTGGGCAGCAAGGACGCCTTGGTGCCCGTCGATGTGATTCCCACCGGCGCTCTCTCATTCGACGCCGCGCTTGGCATCGGCGGCATACCGCGAGGGCGGGTGGTGGAGATCTTCGGACCTGAGTCCAGTGGCAAGACCACGGTCTCGCTTCACGTGGTGGCTGAGGCCCAGAAGCGGGGCGGCATGGCGGCCTTTATCGACGCTGAGCACGCTCTCGATGCCGGCTACGCCAAGAAGCTGGGCGTGGACGTGGATAATCTGCTGGTTTCGCAGCCGGACTACGGCGAGCAGGCGCTGGAGATCGCGGAAGCCCTGGTGCGGTCGAACGCCATCGACGTGCTGGTGGTGGATTCGGTGGCGGCGCTTGTGCCCAAAGCCGAGTTGGACGGTGAAATGGGCGATTCCCTCCCCGGCCTGCAGGCCCGCCTGATGTCGCAGGCGCTGCGCAAGCTGACAGCGATCGTCTCCAAGTCGAAAACCTGCCTCATTTTCATCAACCAGATCCGGGAAAAGATCGGCGTGATGTTCGGTAATCCTGAAACCACCACGGGCGGCCGGGCGTTGAAATTCTACTCGTCCGTTCGAGTGGACGTGCGTCGTATTGCTTCCATTAAGGATGGCGACCGGGTGGTGGGCAACCGGACCAAGGTCAAGATCGTGAAAAATAAGATGGCCGCTCCCTTTCGGGAGGCGGAATTTGATATCCTGTACGGGGAGGGAATCTCCAAGGAAGGCGACCTCGTGGATTTGGCCGTCGGGCTGAATTTGGTGGAAAAGAGCGGGGCGTGGTTTTCCTTTGGCGGCGAGCGGATTGGTCAGGGCCGGGAGAATGCTCGCCAGTTTGTCCGCGATCACGCGGACGTGCGCCGCAAGATCGAACTTGAAGTCCGCAAAGCCCTGAATCTACCGCTTCCGGCTGAACCCCCGTCCGAAGCGGCTGCCGCGGCGGCGCGCGGAAAGAAGTAAGCTAAGTTGTGCCGCCCGCAAGTTGAGGGCGGCGTCGCAGTGGGTTCGGTCTTGAATGTCTGCCTGTCAGCGCAGGCGCCAGAGCCGGCAGTGCAGACCACAAACCTTCGGGAGGGGTTTAGGCGCCGTGAAAAATACCGTTCTCGCTTTGGCTGTTGCCGCTAGCCTTATGCTGGCGTGTGTCACATCCTTGCCGGCGGCAGGGCCCTCCGCCGGCACCACCACTACCAAGCCTTCTACGGGGTCTGCCGCCACTTCACATAAAAGAATCGTTCACCTCCACCACCACGCCGTGAGCAGTCACCAACGCGTCGTCGCTCACCGGCGCCAGGTCGCCCGTTCCATGCATTATTACGGCGGCCCGGGCTGGACGGGCGATCCCGGCGCGGGCGACGACATCGCGGGTGAAGACCCGGCGATTCGTCAGGCGGCCATCAGCGCTCTCGGGTCCCTCAATGGGAGCGTTGTGGTGCTTGATCCGAACACGGGGCGCATCCTTTCCATTGTGAATCAGAAGCTGGCGCTAACGGGCGCCTTCACGCCTTGCTCCACCTTCAAGACCGTGGTGGCCACGGCCGGCCTGGAGGAAGGCATCATCACGCCGGAGACCCGGCTGCGTGCGGAGCCTAGGTTCCTAAGCTACTTCGGCACCAACCGCATTAACGTGGCGCAGGCGCTGGCCGAATCGTCCAACGAGTTCTTCGCCAAGGTCGGCGAGATGCTCGGCTTCTCGCGCGTCACCGAGTGGGCCAAGCGCTTTGGGTTGGGCGAGCGCGCAGGTCTCGATATCCCGGGCGAGTCACCGGGCGTCTTCCCGGATGCGCCTCCGCGGCAAGGGGGCGTGGGTCTTCTCACGAGCTTCGGGCAGGATATCGAGATGACCCCCCTGCAACTGGCGGCCATCGTCTCCGCCATCGGCAATGGAGGCACGCTCTATTACCTTCAGTATCCGCGCACGCCGGCCGAGATTGCCGACTTTCAACCTCGAGTACGCCGTGAGCTTACTCAAGCGGCGCCGTACTTGCCGGACGTCAAGCAGGGCATGGCCGCGTCGGTTCTCTATGGCACCAGCAAACTGGCCTTCAATTCCGAAGAGCAGATCTTCGGCAAGACGGGAACGTGCAGTGAGAACGGCACTCACCTGCGGTGGTTCGCGTCCTTTTCCAGTGAGCAGAAGCCAGACCGGGCGATTGTGGTTCTGCTGAGAGGCGAAGGCTCCATGTTCGGCCTGCACGCGCCGGAAGTGGCGGGCAAGATTTACAGGGACATGATCGCCAGCGCCAAGACTGGGACTCAGGCCAGCAGCCTTGTGCCGGCTACCGCCACGCCCGGCGCGGTGGCGTGGTAAGCCGCCCTCACTTTTCAGCCGGTACTGAAAAGTCGTAGAGGAAACCGGGCAGATCGCGCCCGCGGAAAAGATAGAAGCCGTACTCACCCGCATCGAGATCGTCTGCAGGCTCCAGACGAAAAACTCCGCTTTCAATCGCCCGCGAATTAAACTGCACCTGCGACTGCAGGGGGATTCCGGTGTTCGCTTTCCATTCGCCCTGCTGGCTAATCGTAAACTCGCGTCGATTTTTGTGCGGCTTCAGCTTCACAAGCACGAGATCGCCGGCGCCCGTAGATTCAGCGTCTGAAGGAGCCCGGTAATAGAAGACAGGCGTTTCGGTGACCCGTTGCGCCGCGTGCGCGCCGAGGATCTCCGCTTTGGCTTGACTGCCGACTCCGGGTAATGAGTCCTTGAGCGGAACCTTGCTCTTGCCGCCTTCCACAGTGACCGAACGGCCTTCGATCCGCACCAGACCTTGAGGCGTCAGGTAGTAGAGCCCGGGATCGGGAGGAACTTCCACCGATGCGGCCTGGAAGAAGCCGGCAAGAATGATGAGCGCGGCGAACATGACGGAACGGTGCTGCTGCCGGCGGACACCGCCAGCAAGGCGCCGTCAAGATTTTATCGAAGAGTAAAGGCCAAAGCCAGCGCTCCGGCAAAACTCGTGCCCGTGAAGTTGACCACGCCGTTCGTTACAAGTCCTCGCCGTTCAAGGGTAGCGCCCAGAACGCTGTCCAACAGGTTGCCGGCCACGGCTGCGGCAAATGCTACCGCGGCGCCGCCCGCGCTGGCGAGGCCAAGGGTGAATCCGAGGGTTACAATCATTGCCGAGGCGAGAAGTCCTGCGGACGTTCCGATGAGAGAGATACCACCGTTCTCTCCTGCAGCCACAGCTTGCCATGTGGTGACGAGATGCGCCCGCGGCGAGAGCCACTGTCCGATCTCGCTTGCCACCGTGTCACCCGCAGCTTCGGCGAAGGCGGCCACAAAGGCCACGAGAAACGCATGCTCCTGGTGAGTGGCGATCACCAAGACCGCGAAGAAAGCGCCGGGAGCAATGTTGGCTAGAGCCTCACGCCAGCTTCGCGCTCCGCCAGCGTGCTCCGCCACGCCGCGCTCCGCCTTGCGCGCATAACCCAGCCGTGTGGCGAGCGAGCCAAGCACAACCATCGCCAGCAAAACCAGGAAGCTCTTCCATCCCCATCCGAGGTAAACAAGCACGCCCAGCACAAAGCCCAAGGCCGCTCCAGAGCGGCTGACGGTCCGAGCGGCCATGGCGCCGAGCGCGAAGGCGAGATTGATAACCACGGCAAGCGCGAGCCGCCGCCCGAGATATGGCAGGTTGCTATCGAGTGCCGAACGTTCAACGAGCCAGGCGCAGAACATGAAGCCGCCGCAGACCAGGGGAACGGACACGTTGTCATCGAGGCCGATGGGTGTGCTCTCGATGCCCGTGCCCAGGAGCGCAGTCAGAGCACAAATCAGAAATGTCTTATCGGTGGGCAAACTCGGATTCACCCAGCGGGTGAGAACGTAAGCGCCTGCCGTGCCTGCGAGGGTGAAGGCCACAAAGCCAGCCCAGGTCTTGCGGTGATTCCAGGGAAGTGCCACGCTCCGGACGCCTTCACCGGCGATGCCAGCCGCGCCGTCGCCGAGCGCCATGATCGCCCACGCCGCCGCGGCTATCTCCAGGTGATGGCGATAAAGCAGGATGAGCACGAGCACCGAGATGGGATACAGAATGATGCCCGTGTATGCACCCGGCTCTTCGGTAGCGTTCGTTGCGCTGTTGTGCGGCGAACGGGAAGAAGCGTCCAGCGCCGGCGGAATTTTCCGCAGGTCAGCGCCGAGGTTCGGCAGGAGGAAGAGATTGAAGACTAGCGCCAGCACAGCCGCGCCTGCTGCCTCCAGCCAGGTCAAGAACGGCAGGAGAAAAGCAAACCCGAGCATCGACATGTGCACGATCTTGCGGGTGGACAAAAGCGGACGTGGAACGGCGGTTGCGGTAAGTTGATTCATGGCTTCGCCCGCTCAGTGCCTTTCACATGATCCATCATGGCATTGAAAGCATCAGGCAAGCCGGCTTCGAGAGGAGTGATGCGATACCCGAGTTCCCGCACTGCCTTGGCGCTGGAATAAACCCAGTCGTGCTTGAAAATCTCCACCACGCCGGGCGTCAATGTGGGTGGATGGCCAGTGGCGATCGACACGGCAACGTCTGCGCCTCCGAGCAACTTCGCCACCCGGAACGGTAGCCGCCGCACAGGACGGCGCCGGCCGGAGATCTGCGCAAGCACGGCGTAGAAGTCATTCAGGGATCGGTTGTCTCCGCCGAGTACATACTCCTGTCCGGCCTCGGCCTTCTCAAGCGCCGCCAAGTGGGCCGCGACTACATCCGCGTTATGGGCAAAACTCCACCGCTGTTTTCCGGAGCCGACAATCGCGGGCATTATTTTGAAGCAGTACTGATACATCATGCCGCCTACCAGGTTGCCCTCCGTAAATGGGCCAGGACCATAAATCACACCGGGCACGAGCGCCATCACAGGGTAGCGCCCAAAACCTTCGCGACGCAGCCAGTCAAGTGCTTCCGCCTTGCTCTGCTCGTATTCGTTCGAGAAGGGCCCAGTATGTCTCAGCGCCTCGCCCAAGTTGGCATCACTCGACGGTCCGAGGGCGATAAAGGAAGAAGTGTAAACGATGCGCTCGGCTCCGGCATCCGTCGCGGCCTGGCACAAGAGCTTGAGCCCCTCCACATTGACGCGCCGGAAGTCACTCTGGCGCCGTGCCCACATCTTCACGAGCGCCGCGGTGTGAATCACGAACCGAGCCCCGCGAACGGCGCGCGCCACAGCGTCGGGATCGCACACATCACCGGTGACGACGTCGCAACCGGCAGCGGCGACGTCGAAGGGGAGCCGCGACGGATCGCGCACGAGTACGCGAAACGGTTCGCCGCGGCGCACAAGCTCTCGCGCGATTTGCGAACCCAGATAGCCGGTGGCGCCCGTTAGCAGAACCATGGTTCAGTTCCGAAATTCCTCCGACTTGGGCTTCATCCAATAAGATAAGCCGCCGCAACCCCGAGGTGGCCAACCATCATCATCCAATACATGTGGCGCCAGGAGGGATGGTTCTCGCCTTCGGAGACGAGTCGTTCCGGATGTCGGTTCATCAAATAGATGACGCAGCTACCCCAGATCAGAAGGATCATGCTCAATGCTAGGATGGCGCTGCGGTTACCGCTGAGTACCCGGAGCCACACGCCGGCGGCCAGAATCAGCCAGGGCAGCACGAACGAGGGACTGATGGCGCGGGCAGCCCATGCCGGCCCGTAGCGTACAGGCAGGGTGATGCAGCCTGCGGCCCGGTCGCCTTCGATGTCAGCGAAGTCCTTGGTGGTGGTGGCGCCGAGGAGGAATACGAAATAGATGAAGCCAATGTACCAGGGCTCAAGCGATCTCAAAACGGTGGCGACGGACGCCCAGCCAGCCACTTTGAGCAGTTCGCCCCGGACGAGGGCGATGGTCAGGTTTGATCCAATCGGGTGCTGCTTCAGGCGCGCCGGTGGTGCGGAATAGAGGACGGTGGCGATCGCAGCGATAACGTAGATCGCGAACGTCTCGAGGTTCACCGGTGCAACCAGCGCCAGCGCGACAGCGTAGGCCGCGATCACGAAGGTCCAGGCCCCGCGAAGCGTCAACTCACCAGAGGGAAGAGGCCGGCTTGGCTTGTTGATACGATCATTTTCAAGGTCGCAGATTTGGTTGAGGGCGTTCGAGGCGGCATTGAGTACCGCAGCAGCCAGTACTGCGAGGGCTACGTGCATGGCCGGAAAGCGAACATGAGTGGCGCCAAAGCCAATGAGCGAGCCGGAGAAAATCCCAACCATAGGCGGGACCAAGGTGAAGGGCCGGGAAAACCTCCAGTACATGCCGAGTTTGCTCATACTGGGATGGAATTTGGCATGGGCAGGCTCTTTGCGCGTTGAAACTTCGGAGACGACAAGATAAAATAACAAATTACAGCGTTCTGAAGGAGATCCATGAAAGAGAATATTCATCCCGCCTATCATGAAGTAACTGTGGCGTGTGCCTGCGGGAGCACGTTCAAGACCCGTTCCACGTATAAGGGTGACGTGTTGCACCTCGAGATTTGCTCGAACTGCCATCCGTTCTTTACCGGCAAGCAAAAGCTGGTGGACAGCGCCGGCCGGGTGGAGCGCTTCCAAAGGAAGTACCAGCGCGTGCCCAAAACCGAAACGGCAACAGCGAAAGCGCCTGCGGCCCGAGCTTAGCTTTTCGAATTTGCCCCCGCCGGCCGCTCGCTTGGAGCTTGGAAATCGCAAGGTCTGAGTATCGGCTCAGAGGCGAACGCTATCCCGAGCACATGGAACTCAAGCTTGGCTAATCACCAGACGTCTGATGTATACGTCACCAAGCCGAGAGTCTATCTCTTGGGACGTCAGGCAGTCGTAAATGAAGAACTCGCCCGCTTTCTCAGCGATGAGGGGCTGGAGTTCGCTACGGACAGTTCCCACGCCGCGGAGGTGCTGGCCGAGGCAGCGGGCCGCACTTGCTACATGTCGTTCGGCAAGGGCCGCAAGTCCAATCAGGAATACATCGAGAACATTTTGGTCTCGAAGCATGGGAGCGTTCTCGAGCACGCCGTCTGGAATCTGCTCATCACCGGCGTCAGCCGCGCTCTGACGCATGAACTGGTTCGCCATCGCGCCGGGTTCGGTTATTCGCAGCTTTCACAGCGCTACGTGGATGAGAGCGAGGCGCGTTACGTGGTGCCGCCTCTTTTCCAGCAGGATGACGCCTTGCGCGCCAAGTGGGAGCAGGCTATCGAGACCGTCCGCGAGGCTTATCGAGAACTGGCCGAAGCCGCTTCCGGGTTAGTTCAGCAGCAGCATCCTGACATGGCGCCGCGCGACCGGCGCAAGTGGGCGCGGCAGGCCGCACGCTCCATCCTTCCGAACGCCTGCGAAACGAAGATCTTCGTCACCGGCAATTCGCGTGCTTGGCGGCACTTCCTCGAGCTGAGGGGCAGTCCTCACGCTGATACTGAAATTCGTTTGTTGGCGGTGGAGGTAGCACGGATCCTGGTGAAAGAGAGCCCCAACATCTTCCACGATATCGAGCTTGTCGATGAGCCGGACGGTTTGCCGTCGGTACGTGTGCAGCATTCAAAAGTGTAGCGGCTGGCTTAGCCGGGGTTGACAACTCGCAACGTCACGTCGAAAAGGGTGCGCGACATAAAAGTGGAAGTCAGGCTGCCCGGCGGCTCTCCCAGTAATCCTCGAAGCGGCCGTTGAGACAACAGCAGCGCAGGGCCACGATGGCGTTCGCTCCTCGGACGGTCCAGAACA
>Ga0335085_10001437_pt1 | contig 50707 bp, 62 predicted proteins | sample Lox_Sample_45_FD_206712 | JGI IMG/M metagenome (GOLD analysis project Ga0335085, IMG submission 206712) | Soil microbial communities from Loxahatchee National Wildlife Refuge, Florida, United States - Lox_Sample_4.5 | ecosystem: Environmental > Terrestrial > Soil > Wetlands | place: USA... | reverse complement strand
CAGCGAGTCGAGTGTACCCCGCGAGAACATGCTGGAGGGTGGCCACGTCGACGCCGACGAATCGCGATTCGCGCCGCACACTCAACTCGCCACTCGCCACGACTTCCAGTCGCGACTCGCGTCCCACCGTGCCGGCCACCCATCCGATCGCCACTCGCTCCGGCAAGGAACGCCGCGACCGACCGTGAGCCGCTACAACGCGTACTCTCCCGTCTGCGCGCCGCGCCCTTCGCTCGCGATCCGCGCCAGCAACCCGATCGCGATCCAGCACGAGAGCATGAAGCTCCCGCCGTAGCTGAAGAAGGGGAGCGGGATCCCCGTGATCGGCATGAGGTTCAGCGTCATCCCGATGTTCACGATGATGTGCACGAGCCAGACGGCGGCGAGGCCGAACGCGGTGAGGCTCCCGATCGGTTCGCTCGCGCTCGCCGCGATCTTCACCGCGCGCCGCAGGAGCACCAGGAAGAGCACCAACGCCACCGTCACGCCGATGAACCCGAGCTCCTCGCCGAGCACCGCGAAGATGAAGTCGGTGTGCTGCTCGGGAAGGAACGCCAGGCGCTTCTGCGTCCCCGCGAGATAGCCCTTGCCGAGCCAGCCCCCCGATCCGATCGCCACCTTCGACTGCAGCACGTGCCAGCCGCTGCGGCGCGGATCGATGTTCGGGTCGATGAACGTAAGGAGGCGGTGCTGCTGGTACGGCGCCAGGCGTCCCCACAGCTTCGGCGCGACCACCCCCATCACCACGTTGGCGAGCACGAGCGTGACGCTCTCCACGAGATACGGCCGGTACCAGAACACGAGCCCAAGCAGGATCACGAACCACGCGCCCCACAGCCCCGTGCTGAACGCGAGGATGAGGCTGATGCCCGGCGAAGCGAGCAGCACCAGCATCCGCCACTCGACTCCCGCCCACCAGAGCATCGCGAAGAACACGCCGATGAACACGAGCGCGCTCCCCAGGTCGGGTTGCGCCATGATCAGCGTGAACGGCACGAGCACGACCAACGCCGGCTTCCACAGCTCGAGCAGCCCTCGGGGCGGCTGACGGAATACCGCGAGCTGCTTCGCGAGCATGAGCACGGTCGTGATCTTCACGATCTCGCTGGGCTGGCCGAGCCGCCGTCCCGCGATCATGAGCCAGCTGTGAGAGCTCGCCGCGGTGCCGGCGCCCCCGCCGAACCGCAGCGTGAGCAGCAGGAGGACGCACGACAGGAGATACACGGGGGTCGCGATCCATTCGATGAACCGCATCGTGCCGCGGCTCACGATGAACGCGGCCACGACGCCGAGCGCGACCCACTGGATCTGCAGCCGCCACGCGGTCGTGGCGGAGCTCGCCACATCGGTCTGCCCCGCGGAGTACACCATCATCACGCCGTACATCGACAGCGCGAGCGCGGTGCCGATGAGCACCGGATCGGCGGTGAAGCGGCGGACCCGCATCACCCGTCGGTGTTCAGATACTGTGCGGGCGCGACCTTCAGGTACGCCTGCACGATGCGCGAGGCGATGCGTGCGGCGCGATCGCCGTGGCCGCCGAACTCCAGAAGCACCGCCACCACGATCTTGGGATCGTTCGCGGGGGCGAATCCGACGAACCAGGCGTGATCGTGCAGCGGGTCCTGCGCGTTCTGCGCGGTGCCCGTCTTGCCGGCGAGCACGACGCCCTGGATCTGCGCGCTCGTGGCGGTGCCGCGCGAGACCACCCCCGCCATCGCCGCGCGCACGCCGTCGAGCTGCTCCGTGGTGAGCGACAGGATCTTGGTGCGCGCCGCGTTCGGGCGCTGCGCCACCGTGGGAGTGGCGGCGCTCCCGTCGGTCGCGAGCGCCGTGTAGAACCGCCCCATGCTGGCGACGGTCTGGTCGTTCTCCCCCTGGCCGATCGCGAGATTGAGCACGACGGCCTGCGTCCAACCGGACGCGCCGTACTTGCGGTCGTAGTACTCCTTCACGTCCGCGGTCGGGAACGTGGGCCGCGCCTCATCGGGGAGATCGATGCCCGAGCGATCGCGGCCGCCGAGCGAGATCCCGCCTGCCACCAGGCGCGTGAGCCCCACCTTGAGCCCGAGCTGATAGAAGTAGACATCGCACGAGACTTCGATCGCGCGCTGCAGCGTGAGCCGCCCGTGCCCGTGCTTCTCCCAGCAATGGAACAGGCGGTCGCCGTACTGGAACGACCCCGTGCACGGCACGGGCATCTGGTCGTTGAGCGTGGCGATCCCCTCCTGCAGCGCGATCGCCGCGGTGGCGAGCTTCCACGTGGAGCCCGGCGGATAGCGCCCCTGGATGACCTTGTTGAAGAGTGGATGGCGCGGATCGGCGTTGAGCGCCTTCCAGAGCTCCGGTGGGATCCCGCCGATGAACTGGTTGGGGTCGTACGTGGGCGCGGAATAGAGCGCGAGCACGGCGCCGGTGCGCGGCTCGATCGCGATCGCCCCGCCTTGCAGCGAGTCGCCGAACAGCTGCGCGACGTACTTCTGCAGATCGAGGTCGATGTTCGTCATGAGCGGCGGCCCCGCCACCGGCGCGAGGTCCTCGCGCGCCCCCTCCTCGCGCACGACGCGGCCGCGGGCATCCACCTCCACGAACCGCGAGCCATCGCGGCCGCGCAGCTCGTTCTCGTACTCGCGCTCGACCCCCGCCTTTCCCACCTGTTGCCCGTTGCGGTACCCGCGGTAGGTGATCGTGTCGCGCAACTCCCCTTCCGTCACCTCGCCCACGTAGCCGAGCACGGGCGCCGCGGCGGCGCCGGCGGGATAGTAGCGCTTGGGCGCGGACTCGATCACGATCCCCGGGAATTCCAGGCGCCGCTCCTCGAGCACCGACACCACGCCGAACGGCGCGTCGGCGAGCACGATCGCCGGCCGGTTGGGATTCCGCACGAACCGCCGCACCGCGAGATCGATCTGCTCCGGAGTCAGCGGGATGCGCGTGGCCAGCTTCTGCAGCGTGGCGCGCAGCGAGTCCGCGTTGGGGCTGAGAAGCTCCACCGTATAGCCCGGCACGTTCTCAGCCAGGATCCGTCCGCCGCGATCGTAGATGATCCCGCGCGGCGCGGGCATCGGCACTTCACGCAGGCGGTTCTCCTCGCTCTGCAGCGTGTAGCGCGAGTGCTGCACGATCTGCGTCCGGAAGAACGCCGCCAGGAAGAGCGCGAAGAATCCGATCAGGATCCATCCCGCCTGCACCCCGCGGCGCGCCAGGTCGTTCGGATGCAGGCTCACGCGTTCGCCGGCTTCAAGATGGGCCGCAGGATCATGAGGATCACGATGCCGAAGAGCGCGGTGATCCCGGCGCGGATCGGCGCCCAGACGAGCATCGGCGCGAGGATGGGCGACGAACTCGTGCGGGCCACGAGCAGGAAGATGATCGAGAACGCCCAATCGCCGAAGAAGAACAGCGTGAAGTTCACCATGAGATCGTCGGCGAACACCACCTGCTGCACCCACGAGGTGCCGAAGCCCACCACCGAGAAGCCCAGCGCCGCCGCGCCGAAGGGATCGGTGCCGATCGCATCGCTCACGACGCCCACGATGAGCCCGATCACCGCGGCCGTCCCCGGCCGCACGCGCACCGCGGCGACCACCACCGCCACGAGCAGGAGATCGGGGCCCAGCCGCCAGCCGAGGAGCGGGCGCAGCGAGTAATGCAGGAGCACGAGCACCACGAAGGCGATGAGCGTGCGCAGCGTGTCGAGGGGCCTCACGGCGTCGCCCGCTTGGTGGAGTCGGGCGCGGCCTTCTTCCTCGGGAGGAGGAGCCTGCGCACCGAATCCGAGAGCGCGGTGTCGCCGCGCGTTAGGGCGCTGTCGGCCACGGCCGTGAGCGAGTCGCGCCGCCGCCTGCGGCGCGCGCGGCGCGCGCTGTCGGCGGCGATGCTGTCCGCCGTGGCGCGCAGCGCGAGCACCGCACTGTCCGTCGGCGCCGGCTTCGGCGCGGCGGCCGCGTTCTTGGCCGAGTCCGCCGCGCGCAGCGCGCTGTCCCCGCGCGCATCCTTCCACACCGGCTCCACGCCGGCCCGCGCGCGATCGGGGAGGAGCACCATCACGCTCGAGAGGTCCGTGGGCGACACCGCGGGGCGGACCAGGTACGTGCGCGCCCACAGCTCGTTCGTCTTGAGCTCGGCGAGCACCACGCCGATCGGGATGCCGCGCGGGAAGGTGCCGCCGAGCCCCGACGTCACGATCAGCGTGCCGTTCGGGATCGCGCTCCGCATCGGGACGCCGCGCATCTCGAGGAGGAAGCGCTCGGGATTCTCCCCGGGGTGCGCCGCGACGATGCCGAACACGCTCCCGTCCATCGCCATCGCGCTCGCGCGGAAATCCGGGTGCGCCCAGAGGACCGCGGTGCTCATGGTGGGGTCCACGCTCTTCACGATGCCCACGAGTCCTTCGGGGGCGACCACGGGGCTGAAGGCGCGGACGCCCGCCGCCGAGCCGGCCGAGAGCGTCACGGTGTAGTCCTCGCTGATCGCGCGCCCCTGCAGCACCTCCGCGGGGGCGAACCCCCAGCGCAGCCGGTCGCTCAACCCGAGCATCTTCCGCAGCCGGGTGTTCTCGGCGAGGGTGGCGGGGAGCTCGAGCGCGCGCATGCGCGTGCTGTCGTCGGCGACCACGCGCCCGCTGCGCGAGCGCCACGCCTCGCGCGTCAGCTGCGCGTCGTACTGGAGGGAGATGAGCGGAGCGAGGACCGTGCGGCGCAGCGTCTCCGCGATCGGATCACGCGCGCGGTCGGGGAGGCCGAGCGCGGTGGTCGCGAGCGCGAGACAGATCCCCAGCAGGATGAAGTCGCTGCGACCGAGCGTGCGCGAGGCGGGGGGCACGGCGCCTCAGGTCTGCAGCACGTTCCAGTACTTCTCCTCGTCGTCCAGGATGCGTCCGGTGCCGCGCACGACGCACGTGAGCGGGTCCTCGTCCACGTGGATGGGCAGGTTCGTCTCCTGGCTCAGCAGGAGGTCGAGCCCGCGGATGAGCGCGCCGCCCCCCGTCATCACGATGCCGCGATCGACGATGTCGCTCGCGAGCTCGGGAGGAGTGATCTCGAGCGCCCGCCGCACGGCGTCCACGATCTGCTGGATCGGCTCCTGGATCGCCTCGCGGATCTCGCTCGAATGCACGCGCACGGTCTTCGGGATGCCGCTCACGAGGTCGCGGCCGCGCACTTCCATCTCGCGCTCGTCCCCGACGGGCGCGGCGGATCCGATCTGGATCTTCACTTGCTCCGCCGTCGGCTCGCCGATCAGCAGGTTGTAGTTCTTCCGCATGAACTGCACGATGGCGATGTCGAGCTCATCGCCGCCGGTGCGGATGGACGTGTCGCTCACGATCCCGCTGAGCGCGATGACCGCGATCTCGGTGGTGCCGCCCCCGATGTCGATCACCATGTTCCCCGTGGGAGTGTCCACCGGGAGGCCGACGCCGATCGCCGCCGCCATCGGCTCCGCCACCATGAACACTTCCTTCGCGCCGGCGCCGAGCGCGGAGTCACGCACGGCGCGGCGCTCCACCTCGGTGATCCCGCTCGGCACGCACACGATCACGCGCGGCTTCACCTTGAACACGTGATTGTCGATGATCAGCGCGAGGAAGTAGCGCAGCATCTTCTCGGTGACATCGAAGTCGGCGATGACGCCGTCCTTCATGGGACGCACCGCGATCACGCCTTCGGGAGTGCGGCCGAGCATGCGCTTCGCTTCGAGGCCGACCCATTTCACCTTGCCGCTCGCGCGCTCGATCGCGACCACCGAAGGCTCGTTGAGCACGATGCCTTCGCCCTTCACGTAGATGAGCGTGTTCGCCGTGCCGAGGTCCACAGCGATCGCGTTCGCGGGGAAGAACGATCCCGACTTGAAATTCGGCCAGCGCATCTGCGGTGAGTGAGGAACGAAATTGCGCGAGAGTGCGGGATCGCCGCGAAACCTAGTGCGGGAGATCGATCGCGACAAGGCATTGCCTTGACACGACATAGACGCGCGAGCATCGTGCGCGTCATGCCCCCTTCGCACGCGGTGGAGATCGCCATCGTGGACCTCGCGACGTGCGATGCGTGCGGGCTCTGTCTCCCGCTCTGTCCCCCCGGCGCGATCGCGCTGCGGCGCGACGGGCTTCGCATCGACGCGGATGCTTGCACCGGCTGCCGGAAATGCGTCGCCCCCTGCCCCGTGGGGGCGCTGAGCATGGTGCCGCACACGTGAGTGCCGAGCGCCTGGACGTGCTCATCGTGGGCGGCGGGCCGGCCGGGCTCATCGCCGCGCGCGAGATCGCGGCGCGCGCGCCTCGAGTGTCGGTACTCCTCATCGAACGCGACCGCGCGATCGGCGCCCCCGTGCGTTGCGGCGAAGGGGTGGGGAGCGCTGGCCTGCGCGAGTTCATCAGTCCTGAGGGCGCACCTTGGATCTCGCGCCGTATTGGCCGAGTGATCCTGAAGGCACCGGACGGCAGCGAAGTCTATGTGGCTGAAGGAGATGTCGGATTCATCCTCGACCGCACTCGCTTCGAGCCGGCGCTCGCTCAAGAGGCCATTTCGGCAGGCGCGGAGATCCGCGTGGAGACGGAGGCGACGGGTCTGGAGAGGGCGTCGGATGGCCGGAGAGTCGCGATCGCGGGGCCCGCGGGTGACTCCGCCGTGCACGCCCGCGTGGTCATCGCCGCCGACGGGGTCGAAGGGATGACCGCGCGCTGGGCCGGGCTCGACACGCGCGTGCCGTCCAAGGACATGGAGAGCTGCGCGCAATACGTCGCGGCGGGGGCCGATCATGACCCCGATGCGATCGTGCTCCACTTCGGCCAAGAGGTCGCCCCCGGCGGCTACGCGTGGGTGTTCCCCAAGGGCGACGGGCTCGCGAATATCGGCCTCGGCGTCGTGGCCCTCCGCGCGAAGGAGGGGAGCGCGCGCCGGTATCTCGATCGCTACATGGACACGTTCCATCCGCGCGCCGAGCGGCGCTCGCTCACCGTGGGCGGCGTGATCGTGCATCCCACCATCAAGAGCACGGTCACCGATGCGCTGATCGTGTGCGGCGACGCCGCGCACATGATCAATCCGCTGTCGGGGGGCGGGATCGTGAACGCGATGAAGGCTGGACGCCTCGCGGCGCACACCGCCGTCGATGCGCTCGCCGCGGGCGACACGAGCGCCGCCCGCTTGGCGCGATACCACGATGCCTGGATGTCACTCCTGGGCGAGGATCACGTACGGTTCCACCGGGTGAAGGAAGCGCTCACGCGATTCGACGACGCATTCTTCGACGGGCTCGCGCGCACGGTGAACGGCATCGCGCCGGAGAAGCGTACGCTCGGACGGATCTTCGCGCATGCGCTGGTGCGGCAACCGGCGCTGCTCGGCGTGATCGGCAAGTACTTCGTCTGAGCGGAGGGGCCATGTCCTGCTCGACGGGCATCGCGATGCTGAAGGGCACGCCCACGATGGACCGCCGGGCGTTCTTGCGCGTGAGCGGCACCATGGCCGGCGGGATGCTCGTCGCGGTCATCCTGCCGCGCGGCCTCTACCCGCGCGGCGCGAGCACGCCGTGGCAGGCGAATGCCTTCATCCGGATCGACGCCGACGGTGCGGTGACGATCATCGTCCCGCGTCCCGACATGGGGCAAGGCGTGCGCACGTCGCTCGCGGCGATCGTCGCGGAGGAGCTCGATGCCGACTGGTCGCGCGTGACGGTGGAACAGGCCGATTACGTGGCGGCCCGCTATGGTGACCAATACTCCGGCGGGAGCAGCAGCGTGCGCAACGGCTGGGTGCCGCTCGGCCAGGCGGGGGCGACCGCTCGCGTCATGCTCGTGCTCGCGGCGGCCGCGCGTTGGCAAGTGCCGGCGAGTGAGTGCACCGCGGCCAAGGGCGCGGTGATGCACGTGGCGAGCGGCCGGCGACTCACGTACGGCGCGCTCGTGGCGGACGCCGCCAAACTCCCCGTGCCGACGGACGTGCCGCGCAAGGCGCCGGAGCACTATACGATCATCGGCACGCGCATCCCGAGCGTGGACGCGCCCGCGATCGCGCGCGGGACGATGCGGTTCGGCCTCGACCAGCGCGTGCCGGGCATGTTGTACGCGTCGATCGAGCGCGCGCCCAGTTTCGGCGCGAGTGTCGCGAGCGTGAACGAGGCCAAGGCGCGCGCGGTGCCGGGAGTGAAGAGCGTGCTCCGCGTGGACGGCGGCTCGCTGCCGAGCTTCGGCGAGGACAATCCGCGGCCGGCGAACGGCGTCGCGGTGCTCGCGAGCTCGACGTGGGCCGCGATGCGGGGGCGCCAAGCGCTCGCGATCGCGTGGACGCCGGGCGCCGGCGCGAGCGACAGCACCACGGCGATGCGCGCGCAGGCGTTGGCGCTCGCCAAGGCGCCGCCGCAGCGCGTGGCGCTCGACGTGGGCAACGTCGACCGCGCCATGGCGGGCGCGGCGAAGATCGTCGAGGCCACGTACGAGCAGCCCTTGCTCTCGCACGCGCAGATGGAGCCGATGGGCTGCTTGGCGGATGTGCGAGACGGGCGCTGCACGGTGTGGGCGCCGATCCAGAACCCGGCCGGCGCGCACCTCGCGCTGCAGCGCGCGCTCGGCCTGCGCGGCGAGGCGATCACCGTCCACGTGGTGCGCTCGGGGGGCGGATTCGGCCGGCGATTCTACGCGGATCACGTGGTGGAGGCCGCGCTGCTCTCGCGCGACGCGCGCGCGCCGGTGCTGGTGACGTGGACGCGCGAAGATGACATGCGGCACGGGTTCTATCGTCCCACGAATTGGCAGACGTTGCGCGCCGGGCTCGACGCCGGCGGCAACGTGCTCGCGTGGTCGCACCATCTCGTGGGCGTGGCGCGCGGCGAGTTCCTCGAGTGGGAGCTGATGCCGGGGTCCACATCGTATCCCGCCATGATGGGGGAGTACGACAGCGGCGACTTCCCCGCGCACTATCTCGAGGATTTCCGCATCACGGCGAGCCGCGTGCCCTCGCACATCCCCCTGGGCCAATGGCGCGCGGTGGACTCCTCGACGAGCATCTTCGCGATCGAGGCGTTCTTCGACGAGGTGGCGCACGCCGCGGGACGCGACCCGGTGGAGATGAAGCTCGCGATGCTGGCCAAGCCGCTGCCGCTCGCGGGCAAGCTCCCGTGGGATCCCGGTCGGCTGAGTGCGGTGCTGCGCGCGGCCGCCGAGCGTGGCGACTGGGGGAAGGCGATGGCGGAGGGGCGCGGGCGCGGGATCGCCTGCTCGTACGCGAATCACGCGTACACGGCGGAGGTGGCGGAGGTCAGTGTCGACAAGGGCGCGGTGCGAGTGGACCGCGTGGTGGCGGTGATGGACGCGGGGCGGATCGTGAATCGCAGCGGCGCCGAGGCGCAGGTGTCGGGGGCGATCGTGTACGGACTCTCCGCCGCGCTATTCGAGAAGATCACCGTGGAGAACGGCGCGGTGCAGCAGGGCAACTTCAACGACTTCCCCACCCTCCTCATGCGCGACGCGCCGCGCGTGGAGGTTCACTTCATCGAGCCGCCCGGTGCGGCGCCGCTCGGCATCGGTGAGGGGGCGCTGCCGTGCGCGGCGCCGGCGGTCGCGAACGCGATCTTCGCGGCGACCGGGAAGCGCGTGCGGACGCTGCCGATCGCACTGTAGCCCGCGAGCGGCATCGGCGGCCGCGCGATCAGCTTCTTCGCGAGGAGGCGGTCTCGAGCCTCGCCTCGAAGAACTTGGCGCCGCGTACCGGGTTCTCCATGTACGCGGGGATCTCGTAGAAGCCGAGCACGCGATACAGCCGCTGCGCGGCCTGCATCGAGGGGAGGGTGTCGAGCCGGAGCTTGTCGTAGCCCATCGCTCCAGACCGATCCAGGAGCTCGCGCACGAGATGGGCGCCAACCCCTTGGCCGCGGAACGCGGCGCCCACGAACAACCGCTTCATCTCGCACACGCCGTCTTCGGCGAGCGGCCGGCACGCCACGCAGCCGGCCGCGCTCGCACCGGACCATGCGAGCAGGATGACGCCGCGCGGCGCCGCGTACTCCCCCGGCAGGCCGGCCACCTCGGCCTCGAACTCGCGCGAAGGCACGCACTGCGCGAACTCCGGATCGTCGCGCGAGTCCACCGCGTACGCGCGGAAGAGCACGCGGGCCGCATCGAGATCGGACTCGCTCGCGGCAGGCCGGATGCGGATCACGCGCGCGCTCTCGACCGGCGCCGCATCAGGAAGCGGCCTCGCGCGTGACCGCTTCGGCCACGCTATCCGGGAAGAGGAAGTACTTGCCGGGGCGCAGCATGTGCGCCGCGTTCTGCCGCCACCAGGCAGCCGCCTCGGGGCTCGTCTTCTCGAGGATCGCGACGGCGGCGCGCGGATCGACGATGAAACCGGTCGTGCGCTGCGCCTGCCCGGTGAGCAGAGCGAAGAAGCGCGCGAATGGATTCCGCGGGCCGGAGAGGACGCCGAACACGCCCGCCTTCACGGGCGCGCCGGACTTGGTCGCGATCGGAAGCTCGAGTCCGACCCACTTCTGCCGCACCCAGAGCGGCGCCTCCCCCGGTGGCACGCTGAAGATCTGGATGACGCTCGGCATCGCGCCGTCAACCGCCGTGATGGCGCTTGCGCGCGGCCACGGCGGCAACGACGCACTGCTCGAGGACCTTGGGATCGACGTCCGCCAGCGTGCGGATGTAGACGCATCCCTTCCCCGTCTTGTGCTTCCCCAATCTCGCGAGGAGCACGTCGCGCCCCGCGAATTCGGCGGTGAGATAGATGCTGATGTCCCCCTTCCGCGACGAGAAGCCGGTCAGGCAGCTGTCCCCTTCGCGCCCACTCTCATACACGTAGTGATAGCTGCCGAATCCGACGATGCTCGTTCCCCACATCACGGGCGGCTCCCTGGTCGCCTTAGACATGAGCTTCGCCAGCGCCCGGCAGTCCGCGCGGCGAGCGTCGTCCTTGATCGAGGCGAAATAGCGCTCGACGCTCGCGCCCGTCGCCTTCGTCTTGTTCTCCGCCATGCGATCGGTCCTCGTTCGAGTGCGCCTCTAGGTTGACGCCTCTCGTGGAGGCTGTCCAGAGTGCGTCGCGGATCCTGCTCAGCGGCGCGGTCCTTCGCGCTCGATCCCCTGCTTGGCCGTGAAGCGTTGCGCCTCGCCGATGCGCTCCATCTCGAGCGCGACCGCGGCGATCGACTGCTGGAGTCGCGCGAGACGCTCGTCCGCCCGGGGGAGGAGCTTCGGCTCGGCCCGCGAAGCTCGTTCGTCGACGAGCCACACGAGGAAGACGCCGACGATCATGAGGCCGGCATGCGTCGCATGCGTGCGCCGCCTCGCCGCGGGCGATCGCTCATCTCGTGCCGGCCGCATTGGCGAGCGTGAAGAGGGCGGACACGGACAACCAGAAAGGCGAGCGCTCTTTCACGGGATATCCTTCAGTGTTGTGCCGGATCGCACTTCCTCGCGAGCGCGAGCATCACGATGCACCACCGAACACCAGCACGTACCCACTCGAATCGCGGACCTCGAACCATGCACCGCGACCCGCCGCGCGCGCGACCCGCCTCATCGGCTGCGTCGCGCCGCCTAGCGTGATCTCGACGCCGTCACGACGTGCCCGCCGCCAACGACCATCAGCCCGTCGCTCCGCCCCGAGAAGTACAGGCGTTTCAGCTCGCGCGAACCGAGATCCGTGACGCTCGTGTATCCCAACGCGGCGAGCCGCCGCGCGACCTGCGCCGTGCTCAGGAGCGTGCGGAATGGCTCGCCCGCCGCCGCCACCCGCGCCGCCAACCGGCGGAACGCCGCGCGCCTCGCGAACTGCCACCAGCGCGGCGTGCTCCCGTAGTCGAACACGATGTGCCCGCGATCGCCGATGATGCCGCTCACCCACTCGAGCGTGGCCCACACCGTCCGTTCCTCGAGATACGGCACCACGCCGAGCCACGAGACCGCGGTGGGCGCACCGGCGTCGAATCCGTGCGCCGCGAGCTCGCGCGCCGCGCTCTGCGTCTCGAAGTCGACGGGCACGTACGTGGTTCCCGGTGATGGCGTGAGTCCGGCCGCGCGCAGCCGCTCGAGCTTCCACGCCTGCGTGCGCGGATGGTCCACCTCGAACACGCGCAGTCCGGCGTGCGGGTTCCGGCATGCGAAGGTGTCGAGTCCCGCGCCGAGCACCAGGTATTGCCGAACGCCCCGCGCGACGGACGCCGCCAAGCGATCCTCGGCGATGCGGCTGCGCACGGCCAGGAACGCACGGAGGCGCGTGAGGGCGAGCCCCTCGTTGCCGTGCCGCGGATCGGCATCGAGGCTCCGCCGTGCCTCCTCGCTCAGCACGAGTCTCGCCAGCGGATCGCGGAACACCGGCGGCTGGTCGAGCACCTGATGCGCCGCGCGCCGGAACGCGGCGCCCGCGGCGGTGCGGCTCGGACTATCGTCGAGCAAGGCGCCGCCTCCCGTTCAAGAAGCCTCTATCACCACTCGCGGACGCGTGTCGACCACTGCCAGAGCCCGTTCCGTGTCTCGGCCGGGAGCGGGCATCCGAGCTGTCGCGCCAACATCACGATCTGTCCGCGATGGTGCCCCTCGTGCGCCACGAAGTACGCGAGCACGTGACCCACATCGAGCGGCAAGTTGCGCCACACGTATCCCCTGGACGGCGGCACGCGGCCCCCGGCGTCCAGTCCCAGCTGCAGGATCTGTTCGATGCCGCGCCCGCTGCGCTTGAGCGCCGCGGCGAGCTGCCGGCGAGTGACACGCCGGCGATCGACCAGCGCCGGCACCTTCACGCCGTGCTCGCGGCCGAGCGTGCGGATCCAACCGCAGCGCGAATTATGCAGGTGCGCGGCGAGCATGCGCACCGTGCGGCGTGGCTCGCCGGGAATCTCGGCGTCCCAGAGTTCGGCGGGTAGACCCTCCACGAGGAAGGCCGTGACGCGAGCCGAGGTGCGCCAGGCACCGAGCAAGATCTCTCCCAGGTCCGTCTGCGGCATGTTCACTCGCATCGTGTTGGATGGCAGCCGGTCCGACCGCGGGGCAAAGGTCGAATATGCAGCGCCGGCCGTCGCGCGCCACGAGCGCGAAGGTCGCGCGTCTCGCGCGTCTGTGACTTACGCCCATCGAGATGCGCATCGCCTGTTGCGGTCGTCACACGCACCCGATGACAGTTCCGTCAGGGAGCCCAGGCGGAACGACACGCGCGCCGCGGAGCGTTCGCCACCAGCACCGATCCCTCCCGATCCGACCTCGAACAGGAGAATGACCCATGGAGATGCGAATCCTGGGCATCATGGCTGCCGCCGTGCTCGTCGCGGCCTGGAATGCCCCATCCTCGACGCACCCGTCCCGCACCAACTACACCGCGCAACTGAACGGCGCGATGGAGATCCCTCCCAACACGTCGAAGGCGACCGGCACGGCCACGTTCAGCCTCGAAGGCAACGAGCTCCACTACATGGTCACCGTGCACGGCCTGAGCGGTCCCGCGAGTGCGGCGCACATCCACGCCGGGAAGTCCGGCGAATCGGGAAAGCCGGTGCTCAAGCTCGAGATCAAGAACGTCGCCGACGGCCAGCTCGCTGACGATTCGGTCGACCTCTCCAAGATGATGGGCATGGGCGTCTCGGGCGATTCGGTCAAGGCGCTCCTCGCCAACGGCGCGGCGTACGTGAACGTGCACACCGCGAAGTTCCCCGGTGGTGAGGTCCGTGGCCAGTTGACGGCCCAATAGCCGAAGCGGTCGACGCGCACCTTCGCCGCGCGAGATGCACCCCTCGCGCGGCGAGGAGCGCACTCTACGATCGACGGCCGTCTACCAGAGGAACGGCACGAGGCGCTTCACCCGCGCGCTGTATTGCTCGTAGCGTGCGCCGAACTGCTCGCGCATCCAGCGCTCTTCGAGGCGAAGCTTGCGCCACAGCGCGAGGAAGACGATCAGCACCGCGAGCGCGCCCTGCCAGTCGCCGCGGGCCAGCGCCGTGCCGCAGAGCGCGAGCAGCATGCCGGTGTAGATCGGGTGGCGCGCGAAGCGGTACGGGCCGCTGGTGATGAGCTCGTGTTCCTCCTTGAGCGTGACGGTGCCGCTCCAATTCCGGCCGATGTGCACGCGCGCCCACACGGCGAAGAGCAGCCCGGCGGCCGTGAGCGCAACGCCTATCCAGTAGCGCGTGGCGGAGTCTTCGAGGCGGGCCGGGCCCACGCCCGGGAGCGAGAGCGGCGGGAGCCAGAAGAGCACGACGGCGACGCACAGCGGAACGACATGGAGCAGCCGAGAGAGCGGCGTCTCCCGGCGGACCAGAGGCTTGATGTCGCGCGCCGCCGCCCACCAGTAGAGGGCCCACGCGAGCCAGAGACCTGCGATGACCGCGCGATACGGATTCACTTGCGCGTGAACGACACCCCTTCGATGATGACGACCCCCGCCGCCGGTACGTGCGCCACGAGGGTCTTCGGATGCTGGGGCGTGCCGAATCGGATGAACACCGAGTCGCCCGCGATCACGTAGCGGCCCGAGTTCGGCGGATCGGCGCGCTCCGCGCCGTCATAATCGAAGCGCGCGGGATCGTTGCCCGGCACGTTCAGCGCGTCGTAGTGCCGATAGACGCGGCCGTCCGCGGAGAACACGTAGAAGAGCAGCGCGGTCTTGTACGTGCCGTACGCGGGTCCGAGCTGCAGGTTGGTCATGTACTTCTGCGCGATGCCCTGGTAGAGGCCCGCGAGCGCCTTGCCGCCGGCGCCGGCGGGGGCGCCGTAGTCGGGCTGCGTCCCGGTGCCGATCCGCACCGTCTGCAAGAACGCGTTGAACTGCGGGAGCACGTGCTGCCAGCCCTGCATGGTGGCCGCTTCCGCGTCGATGATCGCGATCTGCGTACCCCGCACGAACACGAAGCGCATGCGCTCCTTGCCGGGGGGCCCGACCACCACATCCTGGAACCGCACGCGCAGTACGTAGTCGGCGCCGGGATACGCCCCCGAGTCCATGCGCGCACCGACCACGTTGTTCTCCTGGAACCGGGGGTCGATGAGCTGGCGGAAGATGCTGCGCTTGAATTCCTGCCGGATGTCGCCGTTGAACGGCTGGAACGGATACACCTGGAGACCGGCGTTCACGTCGTTCGCGACGAAATCCGCCGGGGGATAGATGGCGCTGCGATAGAAGCCGGCCGGGTCGGTGAACGTGATCTCCGGCACCGAGACCGTCTGCGCGAGCGCACGACGGCCGGCGGCGAACGTGAGGAGGATCGCGAGGACGCGTAGGGGACGACGCATGGCGCGGGCTCCGTTGGCGAGACAGTTGCGCGCTAACTTACTCGAATTCGTAATCCAGCGTGAACGGATGTTCCGAGCCGTGTCCCACGGCGGACTTGCCTTCGCCCCGCAGACCTTCGAGCTGGCCGGTGCCGGATCCGGGAACGACCGAATAAGACTCCTTCGCCAAGCCGTTCTCGAAGACGCCGGTGCGTTGCAGCACGAAGCTCCCATCTCGTCCGGCGAGCCTTCCTGTGATCCGTTCGAGTCCGACGAACGTGGCCGTGCCGTCGGCGCGGTACATCATCAGGTACTCGACGTGACCGTCACCGGTGATGTCGCCGGTGAAAGTCTTGGTGACCGTGGCACGAGTCAGCTTGGGCAGGCCCGGCGCCTCACCGTACGGCTTCTCATCCCAGTTCTTGATGGCGAATCGCGCGTTCGCGACGTGTTCCATGGCGTTCACATCGTTCGGGTGAAGATCCTCGAGTGCGCCCCGGCAGATCGGGGCGGATCGTGTCGTTCCCCAGGTGATCTAGACGCGGAGCGCGCCGCGGAATCCGCGGCCGGCATAGTACGATTGCGCCCCGTTGTGATAGGTGAACACGTGGTCGTACCGGCGGTCGCCGAAGATCGCGCCTCCGCGTGTCCTGATCGCGGTCGGGGTCGCGAGCCAGCTGGAGGTCTTCGTATCGAACTCCCCGAGCTGTTGCAGCGCGCGGTACTGCTCCTCCGTGAGTATCTCGATGCCCATCGCGGCGGCCATGTCCAGCGCGGAGCTCCGCGGCTTGGCCTCCTTCCTGGCGTCCAGCGCCGCGCGGTCATAGCAGAGGCTGCGGCGGCCGGACGGGCTCTCAGGTGAGCAATCGAAGAAGATGAACACGCCCGTCTTCTCGTCGTGCCCCACGACATCCGGCTCGCCACCGGTGCGCTCCATTTCGTGGAGTGACCGGAGCTTCGCCGGATCGGACTCGAGTCTCGCTCGCACCTTGGCCCAATCAAGACCGCGGTGACGGTTCACGTTCTGCTCGAAGCGAGTCCGCAAGGTCTTGAGCAGAGCTTCCGTCTGAGTCGCCTTCACGGTTCGAATTCATTCATGATGAGCACGAAATAGCCGGACATTATCGCGAGCACGCGGAGGCGACGGCACATCGTACCGGCCGGCGCATCCCAGAACGCGCTACCTGACCTTCTGCCACTCGACCTCCCAGACGATCATCTCGCCGTCCACTCCGTTCGCGGCCGGATCGGTGCTGATGGAGAGTCTGTCTCCCTCCATCGTGAAGTGCCGCACCTGATCGGTCCCGGTCCAGCTCTCGTTCCAGGAGATATCCACGTGATGGATGACCGTGTTGCCGTGGATCGTGAACGTGCCGGCGTACGAGACCAGGCTATTGAATAGCTCAACGGCCTCCCCAGCGGCGATGTTCTCGGGATCGGCGGGCCTCCGCCGGCTGGCTCTCGCGAGGATGGCGTACATGCGGCCGTCCCGCCCGTAGCTCAGGAAGCCATGCGGAGCGTGGCCGAGCATGTCCGTCTTCGCCCCAGTGGCAACGACGCGCTGAGCGAAGCTCACGAGCCGCCAGGTTCCGTAGAGCGCGTCGCCGCTCGGCGGTGTGCTCACTCGCGGATCGGCAGCGCCGTCGGGCTCGAGCTAACGAGCCGACGAGACGTTGAACCGCACCGCCTCGCGCACGAGCTGCTTGAACGCTTCCGCATCGAGCTCTTCCCCCTCGCGCACGTCGATCGCGCGCCGCGTGTTGCCCTCGAGGCTCGAGTTGAACAGATGCGACGGATCCTTGAGCGATGCGCCCTTCGCGAATGTCATCTTCACGACGCTCTTGTAGGTCTCTCCCGTGCAGATCAGCCCGTCGTGCGACCACACGGGGTTCCCCCACTTCCACTCCTCCGCCACATCCGGGTCGGCTTGCTTGATCAGCGCACGGACCCGAGAGAGCGTCTTGCCGCGCCAGTCATCGAACTCCTTGATCCTGGCATCGATGAGCTTGGAGGGCGAATCGCCCTTTGGCGGAGTTGCCTTGGTCTGCTTCATGGAGTTCTCCTCGCGCATGCGTTCAGATCCCCCGCTGTGTGGCTAGAGCGCGGGCCGCCGGCTCCGGAAATATGCGATCATGAGCGCCGCCGCGGCGATCGCGAGATTCGCCGCCCGCTGCGGGCCGAGCGAGTCGGCCGGCACGTCCCCCGCCGCCACGCGGTCGAGGGTCGCGTAATAGCCCAGCATCACGCTGAAGATCAGCAAGATGATGTTCGCCGAGCTCTCCGCCATCGCGATCAGCCGCGCACGCGCAGGCGCGCGCCATGCCGCGAGTCCGCACGCGAAGCACACGCCGTAGTATCCGTAGCGCGCCGCGGGCCAGCCATCCAGGAACGCGGCGCGCACGCTGATCCCCCATCCCACGTCGAGGATGAAGAAGATGGGCGTGGCCGCCAAGTAATACAGATCGACGCCGCGATCTCGCGGTGCAGAGGACCCTTGGTCGGAGCTCACGAGCGCTCGGAGGTCATCAGGACGATCATGCGGTGAGCCAAAGAACGCGCCACGCGAGAGCTGTCACGCCGATGCCGATCGCAGTGAGAGAGTAGTTCCACTTGTCCGCTCCGGGTTCCAGCACGGCACGAGCCGGGTGTGCCGGATCGTACCACACCTCCACCGACTCAACGAGGCCGAACCGATCCACCTGCTTGCTCAATTCCCTGAGACGGCGTCCTACCCGGCCGTGGTAGGAGATCCGCTTCCCCACGTAGGTCGTCGGACCAACCTCGTACTCGAAGCGGACCAGCGGCACCAGCATTCCCCCTCGGCTAGGGTTCACGACGTTCCACCTGGCCTGGAGGACTCGGCCCGGCGTCTTCCGCCAGGACGCCGACGCGCGCGCGCGCACGAGGAGAACGCCCTCGTCAAGCGTGAAGAGGGTCGAGAGGACCGCGTAGAAGCTTGCGACTGGATTCACCACGAACGCCACGGCCTCCTGCGGGGCCGGGGAAGAACTACGTCGATAAACCGTCGGCGGCAACCCGAACCGGACAGCGGACGGCGCCGGCCGCGTCCGAACACCGTAGTCGCTACTCCCGCGCGAACTCAGCTGACCTTCTATGCGTCGTGGCGGCGACTGCGATCCAGAGCAATGCGCCGAACACCAAGTCGTAGACGATCGCTCCGTTCCCGGCCGCGGATGGACCGAACAGGATCATCCACGTCGTCAGACTGGCGTGCATCAGGATCGCCACCAATAGACTACGCGTCGCGTCGTAGACGCGCGCCATGAGGATCCGATAGGGCGGGAGGAACGAGAAGAGCGCGACGAACATGAACAACGGCACCGAGGCCGACCCGAATGCGCGCGCGCTTCCCCACCAGACCGCCAGGAAGTGCCAGGCGCCCCACAGGAGGCCCACGAACAATCCCGTCGCGTCCACGCCGAACCGCGATCGCAGAGTCGGGATCGCGAAGCCGGTCCATCCAAGCTCTTCGAAGAAGCCGGCGCCGAGCCCGACCGCCAGCGCGAGTGAAAGAAATGCAGAAAGGCTCGTTGCTTGGACAGGCCCGCGTGGGCCGGAGAGCAGGAATCCCGGCAGGAAGTCGTGCGACCACGACGCGAGCGCGAGGAGCGTCAGTGCCAGGACGAGCGGCGCCGTGACCAGGGCCGCCGCATACCAGCGGGCGCCCACCCGCCACTTGACCAGCCGCCCGACGTAGTCACGCAGACCGGGGCGTCCGCCGGCGAGCGCGGTCATCAACAGACCGGCCGCCGGCGGTCCGATCAGCATGGCGAGGTAGACGAGGCCGAACAGCCGCTCTTCTTCGGCGGGCGGAGCCGGGATCGGTCCGGGCCAGATGACGGCCATCACGCCCGCCCAGGAGAGCGCGAACGCGAGCGCGAAGTACGAGGCGGCGGGATGCCTGCGAATGAGAGCGATCATGGCGAGTTCGGGTGACGAGACCAAGATGGCGCCGAGCGCGGTTCGCGGCCCGCGTAGGTGCGCGCTATCTGCGCAGCGTCACCGAGATCCCCACGGTGCGGCGCCTCACGTCCAGCGTTGCGGTCATCCCGGGCCTGAGCGCCACCGTGCGGTAGCGGGTGACCTTCACTGCTGCGCCCACCAGCGTGCCCGCGACGGCGCCGGCCACCATCGCGGTGAACGCCACCTTCGGATTCGATCGGCAGCTGTTCCAGATGCCCGGACACTCCACAGTAGCGATCGCGCCCGCCGTGAGCCCCACGAGTCCGCCCAGCATGGCGCCCTCGCCCGCCATTCGCCTCGGTGGTTGATTGCCGTGGTTCACCGCGAAGTCCGTCACGGCTCCGAACGCGATCACCCGGGTGGACGTGTCGTGGCTCACATCGCGCAGCACCAGAGAATCGGAGCGCATGCTCACGAAGACGCCGAGCGCGTCATGCAGCCCGAGCGAGGGCACGGTGACGCGCACGGAATCGCCGAGCGTCACCTGCCCGCTCGGCTGAGCGACGGCCGACGGCAGGCAGGCGCTCGCCAACATCAGCGCCAGCGCAGATCGACTCCGCGTGCGGCGCGCCATCGTGCGGGCTCCGCACCGCGCCGCACGCCGAGAGCCGGAAACATCGTTCGCCGTAGGGACCGTCCAGTGCGGGTCGCCTCAACACTGCAGGGTGACCTTCGCGCCGGTTATCCGCGTTCCACGCATCCGTTGTCAGGGAATTCCCGCGTCCGGTCCGATCCGCGACTCGCGCGATCCATGCTGTGCGAGTCGCGCCTAATGCTTCCCCTCGAGCGCGTCCACCGCCTCGGTCCAGCGCTCCAGCGCCGCATCGCGATCGCGGGTCGCCGCCGCCAGCTCAGCCTTGAGCTGCCCCGCTCGCCGCGCCCCCTCGGCACCCCCATCATAGAGCGCCGGATCCTCGAGCGCACGCTGGAGCTCGGCCACGCGCGCTTCGAGCCGTTGCGCTTCGCGCTCGCCGGCCTCGGCCGCCTTGCGCGCGCCCTTGGTGTCAGGGGCGGCGTCCTTCTTCGCCCGTGCCGCCTTCTTCGCGGCAGTGCGCGTCTGCTCACGCTGGATCGCGGCACGCTCGGCCTCCGCTCGCTCGGCACGCGCGGTGCGGCCGGCGGCGTGCGCTTCCCACTCCACGAACGGGCCGGCGAAATCCTCGATGGTGTCCCCGTGGAACGCCCACACGCGCGTGGCGAGCTCACGCAGGAAGGCTCGGTCATGGCTCACGAGGATCACGCTCCCTTCGTATTCCTCGATCGCGTCCTCGAGCCCTTCGATCGTCTCGACGTCCAAGTGATTGGTCGGTTCGTCGAGCACCAACAGGTTCGCGTGGCCGAGCGTGAGCATCGCGAGCGCGAGCCGGGCACGCTCGCCGCCGCTCAGCGTGGCAGTGCTCCAGCGGACTTCGTCGCCGGAGAAACCGAAATTGCCCAGATGGTTCTGGATGCGGCCGCGCGTCCACATCGGGCGAAGGTCCTCGATGCAGTCGTAGAGCGTGCGGTCCTTCGGCAGCTGCTCGAGATCCTGCCGGAACCACTCCACGCCCACGGACCCGCCCACGCGCGCCGAGCCCGACAGCGGCGCGCGCTCGCCGAGCAGCGTGGCGATGAGCGTGCTCTTGCCCGCGCCGTTCGGGCCGACGAGAGCGATCACGTCGCCACGCCGCACCGAGGCGGAGAAGTCGTGCACGAGCACGCGCCCATCCACGCCCACGCTGAGCTTGTCGACCGCGAGCACTTGATCGCCCCCGCGCTCGGCGATCTCGAGCTTCCAGCTGAGCACGCTCCCCTCACCCGGCGGCGGAGACAAGCGAGGAAGCCGCGCGAGCCGCGTGCGGCGCCCCTTGGCCTGCGCGGTGTTCTGGCCCGCGATGTTGCGGCGGATGTAATCCTCTTCCTTCTCGATGAACTTCCGCTGCTGCGCCACCTGCCGCTCGAGCGCGAGCTGGCGCTCGGCGCGTTGCGTCACGAACGAGGAGTACCCGCCGCGGTACGCGGTGGCGCTCTTCGCGCTCACGTGAAGCACGTGGTCCACGGTGTCATCCAGGAAGGCGCGATCGTGACTGATCATCATCACGGTGCCGTCGTAGGACTCCAGGAACTCCTCGAGCCACCGCGTGGTGTCGAGGTCGAGATGGTTCGTGGGTTCGTCGAGCAGCACGAGATCGGCGGGGGCGGCGAGCTGCGCCGCGAGGCCGAGCCGGCCGCGTTCGCCGCCGCTCAGGCTCGCGAGCGCGCGCCCGTGCGCGCCGGCGGGGTCGAAGCCGAGTCCTTGCAGCACCGCGTCCACCTTCGCGTGGTAGTCGTAGCCGCCGGCGTGCGCGAAGCGCTCCTGCTCGTGGCCGTAGCGCTCGATGTCGGCTTCCGACACGCGATCTCCGAGGCGCGCGAGCTCTTCGCCGTGCCGCGCGAGCGACTTCTCGAGGGCGATGACCTCGCGATAGCCGTAGGCGGCAGCTTCCCATACGGTGACCGCACCGCCGAAATCGCGCTGCTGGTCGAGGAGCGCGACCTTGAGCCCGGGCAACTTCGCGACGGAGCCGTCCACCGGGACCACGTCGCCGGTGATGACGCGGAAGAGCGTGGTCTTCCCCGCCCCGTTGCGCCCGACGATGCCCCACCGTTCGCCGCGCGCGACGGTGAAGGTGATGTCTCGCACGATTGTCGTGGCACCGAAGTCCACGCGAACGTTCGAGAGCGAGACCAGTGTCATGGCGGGTGAATCTAACGGCGGCCGTGCCTGGGCGGCGCACCGCGCCTGGCGCTGCGCCCCGTCACCCGTAGCTTGGCCATCATGCGCCGCGCGCTTCGCCCTCTTCCCTTCGTCTCCGCGGTCTGTTCGCTCACGGCCGCGATCGCCGCCGGCGGCCAGGCTCCGCTCGCTTCGGCCACGGGCGATCCGACCGTGCGCGACGACACGATCTACCGTCTCGTGGTCGATCCGCGTGCGTACACCGACCAGCCGTTCGTGTACTTGCTGGACGACGGGGTCGCGCGCTTCGAGAAGGACGGCTCCGGGTGGACGACGTGGCGCCAGGTGGTGCAGCTGCTCACTCCGGAATCGCTCGAGCGTTGGGGAGAGCTGAGCCTCCGGTACGAGCCCGATCGCGAGCAGCTGAGCGTGAACTGGGTGCGCGTGCTCGACAGCACCGGCCGGCCCATCTCGACTCCACCGCTCTTCCAGCGCGATCAGCCGCTGTCCGAATCGGGGGCCGAAGGAGATGCCGTCGCTCACCGGATCACGGTGGGCGGACTGCAGGTCGGGACGATCCTCGATTACAGCTACACCGTCACGCGGCGCGCGTCGCGATATCCGATGCCGTTCTACCAGCGCTGGCGGGTCGCGACCGGCCAGCAGGTGCAGCGATCCCGGTTCCTGGTGAACCTTTGGTTGGATGCGGATCCGCACATCGCGGAACGGCACCTGACGTTCGACCGCGTCGAGAGCATCCGAGGCGATCGCCACATCTATCTGTGGGCCACGCACGACGTTCGGAAGGTGGACCGCGAGCTCTTCGCCCCCGACTCGTCGTACGAGGAGAACGTGACCATCTCGTCGCCGCTCAAGTGGATCGACGTCTCCAAGATGTTCGCCCAGTACCTCGAATTCAGCGACCTCCTTCACTTCGAGAAGCAGCAGGAGCTCTCGAGCGCGCTGCAGGGTGCGGTCACGCGCACCGATACGCTTCGTCGCTTGTACGACTGGAGCGCCACCGCGCCGTACTGTGTGCGAGGCGACACGGCCGCTCGCTCGACGACGGGGAGGCCGTTCTGCAGCGACCGTGGGATCATCATGGTCGCGGCGGCGCGCTGGCTCGGTTTCAAGGCGTACCCCGTCGTGGCCGGACTGCCGGGAGCGGTGGACAGCGCGATACCGGGGTACACGGGACTCGGCACGGTGCTCGCGGCCGTGCAGGAGCGAGAGGATGAATTTCGTTTCTTCGATCCCACCGCGCGACGCGTGCGCTTCGGCGAGCTGCCGGACTACGAGGAGGGGCAGTTCGGCTTGCTCGTGTGGGATGACGGCGAGTACACGAAGGTGCAGCTCCCCGTTCCGCCTCCGTCGGCCAACGCCTCCGAGCTGGTCGTGGCCGGGAACATCGATGGCGGTGGCCGCTTCAGCGGCGAGATCACCTTGCGCGCCAGAGGGAGGCAGCGCGCGAAGCTGCGCACTATGCTCCGCGACGAACACTTGGCCGATTCGCTCGGGAGTTTCCGGTGCTTCGCCGGGTTCGGCTCGATCCTGGCGCGCGTCGACAGCGGCGGCGGCACATCGGACAGCGCGGACGCGCCGATCACCGTGTCGACGCCGGCGTGCGGCGAGATGGTCAGCGATGCCGGCGGGACGCTGCTCCTGGAAATCCCGCTGCTCGATCTCTCGGGCAACAGGGAACTCGCGCTCGTGAATTCGGCTGGGGCGCGGACGATGCCGATCGACGCGGGGCGCCTGACTGGGAACTTCGAGATCGACGAGCGGCTGGAGCTGGCGCTGCCCCCCGGATGGCGGATGAAGCTGCCCTCGGGCACGAGCGCGACGAGTCCGTTCGGGAACTACGTGGCGACGTACACTCTGGTCCACCAGAAGCTCATCGTGGAGCGGCGGCTCACGGGCGCGTCCGGGGTGTACCCGGCGAGCGATTGGCCGAGCCTCCTCACGTGGCTCCGCGCGCGGGCGAAGGACGACACGAAGGTGCTGGTGATCGAGCGGTAGCGCGCAGCAAGCCGCCGCACGGGCTCGTACTCACGAGGAGCGGTCCGATCGCTCATGGTGCGCCGCCCGCCGGCGCCCGCGTGTGTCGATCGCCCTCTCATCTCTCGCGACGAGTGCCTCGCACTTCGTAGCGAAGCTCCACCATACCGCTCTTGTACGTGCTGACCTCCGCCAGATGCAGCCCGACATCCTTGTCCAACTCCCCGAAGAACGGGACCCCACTGCCGATCACGATCGGCACGATGGAATATCGAACCTCGTCCGCGAGACCGAGGCGAAGACATTCGCCGGCGACCGCGCCCCCTCCCACGAACCAGATCGAACGATACGCGGGCCGCAGACGGCCATTCACCAATCCCGCGAGATCGCCGGAGTAGAACTGCACGGTACTCCGGGTCCGGCGCAGCGCGCGGTTCGTGAGCACGAACGTGGGCTTGTCGCCGTACGACCACCCGAATCCCTTGGCTTCGAAGCCGAGCGCCGTCTCGTAGGTCCGCGATCCCATCACGTAGCAATCGATGCTCTTGAGGAATGCCTCCACGAATTCCGGGCTCAGCGACTGTCCCTCCGCGAATTCGTCGGGGGTCTCGAGCCAATCGACGCTCCCATCCTTACGAGCGATGAAGCCGTCGAGGCTGGCCACCATGTGGATCGTCACGCGCGAATCAGCGATCGACATCGACCTTTCCCGGCTGAGAGGGCGGTGGGAAGGTGGCACCACGACTCGCCCGGAGCAATCGCGCCGCGTCTCGCGCACACGCGCCGACGGCTGGTGAGCCGCTCGCGCCGCCCACCAGCCGCCGTCCCCTCACCCGCCTCACGCGTCTGCCGCGCTACGGCGGGCCGCCGCTCAGCTCTTCGGCACTTCGGTCTTCCACGACTGCACCTTGAGCCGGAACTGCTCGGCCAGCGCCTTCACGTCCACCTCGTCCGTGACGGCGGTGCTGTCGGTCATGGTCCCCTTGAGCCGGTCCACGTTCTTCACCGCGTTCACGTAGCCGGAGCCGCTCTGCACCGCCAGCTCGTACTGATGGAGCGCGGCCACCGGGCAACCCATCGACTCGAGCACCATCCCCAGGTTGTTCAAGAATACCGGCGCCGTGGGGCGCAGCTGCACCGCGCGCGCGATCGGGCCGAGCGCATCGGAGATCTCTCCCTTCTCGAAGAACAGCATGCCGTAGTTGTTGAGCCCCCACGCATCGGTCTCATCGCGCGTGAGCAGCTCACGGTACGTCGCCTTCGCCCCTTCGATGTCGCCGCCATCGGCCTTCGCGCGGGCGACGAGCCGCAGTCCATCCGGCGACGTGGAATCGATCGTGCGCCCCTTCTCGATGATCTCGAGCGCTTCCGACGGACGCTTCATGTCGAGGAGCACGCGCGCCTCGTTGAAGTACGCCTTCGCGAACGTCGAGTCGAGCGCGATCGACTTGTCGAACGCGGCCTTCGCGGCCGTGAAGTCGCCGGCCTTCCAGCTCGACAGGCCGAGCATGTACTGCCCGAACGCGTCGTCGGGCGCGCTGTCGAGCGTGGTCTTGTACATCTCGGCGGCGGCCTTGAAGTCGCCGGCCTTGTACGCCGCGTCCCCGCTCTCGAACGCGGGCGGCGCGGGAGTGCGCACTTCCGCCGTGGCGGTGGGCGTGACCGGCGCGACCGGAGTCACTCCGTGCGCCTCGGCGGTGGCGACGGTCGCCTTCGACTTGTGCCCGCCGCACGCGAGCGCGGCGACAGCGAGCACGAGAGCGACAGGGCGGGCCATGCGGCCCATGGGAGTGTGGATGGTGCGGGTCATACGAACCTCCTCGAGGGGGCGGGAACCATTTCCCGTCGCCCCGCAGGAGGAGCACGTATCGCGCCACGTCTCGCGCGCCAGCGCTCGTTGCGCGGAACCGGCTGCCGTCGCGCCACTTGCGCGAGCCAGCGCGCGGGCGCCGTTGCCATGATCGTGTCCAACCGAACACGAACTCGCGTGGTGCCGCGTGTCCGCTCGGACACGCGGCGCACTCACTCGCGCTGGATGCCGAGCCTCCGCATGATCTTGAGGAGGCTCGCGTGGTCCGCGAGCTCGAGCGATTCCGCGGTGCGCGTGATCTGCCAATCGTGCTTCTCCAGCGCCGCGAGCACGATCCGCCGCTCGGCGTCCATGCGCTGCGCATGGAAGCTCGCGCCGTCCCCCGCGGACGCGCCCTCGCTCGCCCCGCGCACCGAGGCCGGGAGATGCTCGGCACGGATCATCTCACCCCCCGCGTTCACCACCGCGCGCTCGATCGCGTTCCGCAGCTCCCGCACGTTGTTCCGGCGCCAGTCGTGGGCCACGAGCGCCTCACGCGCCTCGGGGGCCAGCTGCTTCGGGAGAATGCCGTTCTCCCGGCACGCGAGCTCCACGAATCGCTGCGCGAGCAGCGGGATGTCCTCACGCCGCTCGCGCAGCGGAGGCGCGTGGATCACGAGCACGCTCAGGCGATAGAACAGGTCCTCGCGGAACTCGCGCTCTTTGGTCATCCGTTCGAGATCGCGATTGGTGGCCGCCAGCACGCGCGCGCTCACTTTGAGGCTCGCGTTGCTGCCGACGCGCGTCACGATGTGCTGTTCGAGCACGCGGAGGAGCTTGGGCTGCGTCGCGAGCGGCATCTCGCCGATCTCATCGAGGAACAGTGTGCCGTCCCCGGCGGACTCGAACGCTCCCTTCCGCGTGGCACTCGCCCCGGTGAACGCGCCTCGCTCGTGCCCGAAGAGCTCGGCCTCCACCAGATTCTCCGGAAGCGCCGCGCAATTGAGCGCGATGAACGGGGACGCGGGATGCGCGCCGCGCCGGTGCAGCTCGCGCGCGACGAGCTCCTTCCCCGTACCGCTCTCGCCGGTGATGAGCACGGCGCTCTGCACCGGCGCCACCTTGCCGATCTCCTCGTTCAGGCGCTGGATCGCGGCGCTCCGCCCGATCAGCGCGGACGTGCCGAGCTCCGCCTGGAGGGCGAACACCTCGCGCCGCAGGCGAGCGCGTTCGATCGCGTGCTCCACTTCTTGGGCGACGCGCTCCATCGGCTCCGCTTTGTCGATGAATCCCGCCGCGCCGAGCTTCACCGCCGCTACGCACCGATCGAAATCGCCGGTGCCCGTGTACACGATCACCGGCGTCTCGTCGCCGCGATGGCGGAGCGCGCGCAACACCGCGAAGCCGTCCATCTCGGGCATCTCGAGGTCGAGGATCATGCAGTCGAAGCCGCCGGCTTCGAGGAGCGCGAGCGCACGCGCGCCGCTGTTGGCCGTCTCCACCTGGTGCGCGCCGATCCGCTGGAGATCGTACGCGTACTGCCCGGCGAGCGCCGCGACATCGTCGACCACGAGGATCCGGCTCATGGGGCTCGAATCTAGCTCGGGATCTCGATGGTGAACGTGGTGCCCTGCCCCGGCGCGGTGTCCACCTTCACCGAACCGCCCAGGTCGGTGAGCAGCCGCCGCACCACGGAGAGGCCGAGCCCGGTGCCCCCCGGTTTCGTGGTGTGGAAGTCGTCGAAGGCGAGCTTGAGCTCCTCGCGCGTCATCCCGCGGCCGGTGTCGGCCACGGTGAAGCGCACGCGGCGCTCCGCGTTCTCGCCGAGCGACTCGGCACGGATCGTGATCGTACCCGGCTTCCCCTCGAGCGCGTCCACCGCGTTGGATACGATGTTGCCGAGGATGCGCTGGAGCACGACGGTGTCGGCGCGGACAGGCGGCAGCGCGTGGGGCACGTGCAGCTCGACGGTGGGCCCGGTCACTCCGCGCGCGACCTCGAGCACGATCGGGCGCGGATCGGTGGGGCCGCGGCTGAGCGTGGGAGAGAGCCGCGCGTAGTTGCGAGCCAGGGCGTCGAGATACTCCACGCTCGACTCGAGATTCTCGCGCCGCTCGGCGAATACCTTCGCGAGCGCACCCGGATCGTGCTCCGCTGTCTGCGCGAGATGACGCAGCACGTTCCGGATGGGGGCGAGCCCGTTCTTGATGTCGTGATTCACTTGGCGCGCCAAGTCGCCGGTCACGGCCGCGCGCTCCGCCTCGCGCAATCGCGAGACGCTGGCGCGAAGGCGGCCCGCCAGGGCGTCGAGCGTGCGCTCCAGCGCGCCGATCTCGTCGTCGCGGCCGGAGGCGAATCGCTGATCGAGCTGGTCGAGGTCGAGTCGTGCGGTGCGTTCCGAGAGCGCGACGATCGGCCGTGCGACGACCCGGCCAAGAAGCGCGGCGGTCGCGAGCGCGACGACGAGCGTGAGGCCGAGCGTGAGGAGCAGCCAGCGGGTGACCCCGGCCTTGAGCGCGCGAGTCGGGGCGGAGTCGGGAACGAGCACGACGCGCGCCGAGTCCGCGCTCGCGGTGGACGTCTCGTCCAGGTACGGGAGGGTGGCCGCCGAGATCGCGCCGTCGGGCACCGCAGCATTCGAGGTGACGAGCAGCGCCGCGACTTCCGGTTCCTCGGAGAGGGCCGCGACGCGGGTGGAATCGAAGTTCGTTCCCCCGGTGAGCGTGTACGTCACGCCCCGCACGGAGAACGTGGCGGTGGTCACGAGTGCGCGCACCGGCGCATCGGGGGTGCGCGCGTCGAGCAACACCGCGTGCGCGGCAGACGACCCGGCGGCGCGCGGGACCGCCGGCGCCACCCGGTCGAAGTCGTTGCGGAACTGCCCCGAGCTGAGGATGCGCCCGCTCGAATCCTGCAGCTCGAGCACCGCGAATCCCGAGGCGCGCATCGCGGCCGGCGCCCAGTCGAGGAGCCAACGCCGCTCCGCGGCGTCCTCGCTCGCGATCGCCATGCGGAAGCGATTGTCGCCGGCGAGCTCCGACGCGAGCGATCCGAGGCGGCGGTGCTCGGCGTCCACGGAACTCGTGAGACGATCACGCAGCGCGCCGGCGGCGGCGCTCACGCGGCGCGACGCCTCAGCGTCGAGCTGCGCCGACATCTCCCGCCGGATGCCGTACGCGAGCACGAGCAACGGGAGCGCGGCGAGCGCGAGGAGCACCAGGGTGAGCCGCGCGCGGAAGCTCATGGCGCGCCGTGCCGGAAGAAGTGGAGCGAACCATCAGCGGCGATGAGGAACGCCGCGCCGCTCCCGCGCCTCACGAGCACGTGAGCGCGCGTGTCCACGAGCGGGATCGCCCCCGCGGGAACGCGCGCGTCGCCAGCCGTGGCACACGGCGTTCGAGGATCCCGCGCGACCGAGAGCACGGCGGCGACCGCACCGCCGCCGGCGAGCCCGGCGATGATGGAATCAGCGGGCACCGCGACGATGCGCAGTGGCGCGGTGGGAGCGATCGGCTCCAGCGCACGAGTGAGCCAAGAGCTCCCGCCGTTCGCGGCGGCGAGCGACACGATGCGCTCGGCGAGTTGTCGCGCGGTGGTGTCTCCGGCGGCGTACGCGACCATCGGTCGAAGATGACCGGCCGGTACGGCCGCGTTCACCGCGCACACGGAGTCGCTGAGCCACGGGAACGGCACCGCCGCACCGCGCGAATCCACGGTCACCGCGTCGCGAGCGAGCGCGTCGCGCTCGGCGACGGGTGGAAGCGCGGCCACGCTCGTCGCCCGCGCGGGGACGAGCACGTAGGTCGCGCTCCACGGCAGCGCGGCGGTGAGGTATCCCGCGAGGCCGGCGGCGTACTCGAGCACCCCCGCATCGCGCGTGACGAGCACGTCGGGGCGGCGCTCGCCGGCCGGCAAGCGCACGCCGTCCAGAAGCTCACGCAGGTCGACGCCGGCGGACGCGGTCAGCGACATCACCACCGGCGGTGTGCCGCCGCTTGGAGCCCGAGCAGCGGCGCACGGGAACGAAGCCGGGGGTTCGCTCGAGTCGAACTCGCCGGCACCCATCACGTACAGCGTGTCCGCGGTGGGTGCGGTCGAGTCCATGACGACGCACGGATTCGCGGTCCAAGCCGAAGGGAGCTCGGCCGCGGGCGCGTTGCGCACCGGGGGGCCGCCGGAGCCTGGCGCGCAGCCGATGAGGATGAGCGAGACCGCGATCAGTCGCTGGCTCATGCCTCCGGACTTCCCGTGTCCTGTGCGCCGCGGTGAAGAGCGTCACGGGCCTCCACCGCGAGATCTTGATACTTCTTCCGGAAGCGTTCCAGCGTGTCCTCGCCGATCTCTTCCAGATCGAGGAGCGCATTGTGTGCACCTTCCGTCGCGCGGATCAGCTCGTCGAGCTTGATCTGGATGGCCTCGGTGTCCCGGTTCTGCGTGTTCTGGATCAAGAAGACCATCAAGAAGGTGACGATCGTCGTCCCGGTGTTGATGATCAGCTGCCAGGTGTCGCTGAACTTGAACAGCGGCCCCGTCACGAGCCACACCGCGATCACTCCGACGGCCAACATGAAAGTCGGCGGCCGCCCGCAGAAGCGTGAGGCGGCCTTCGCGAACCGGGAATAGAAGCTGCCGGTGCTCATACTTGGATTCTCCTCGTGAGATCACCTGCGCGTCGATCGGCGCGTCGTTCCGCCGGGCGTTCGGCCATGCATCGCCTGGACATCAAGATTCCCGAGTCGCTCGGCATCCCTCCTCATCCTACACATCGAGTTGCCGCGTCCCCAGCCACTTCACCCGCTCGGGGTCGCGATGATCGAAGAAGCTGTTCGTCCCCGTCTCCAACGTGGCGACGGCGGCGACGTCGTCCGCGCTCAGCTCGAAGTCGAGCACGTTGAAGATCTCGGCCATGCGCTCCTTCACGGGCGCTGAGACGCTGGGTCCGGACGCTTCTTTTCGAGAAGATCCTCCGACGCCGCGATCAGCCGCTGCACGTGCTCGTCGGTCATCACCGCGCTCGGAGCGATGGCCACGCCTTTGGCGTCGAAGTGCACGCCGCTCTTGCCGTCGAGATCCGGGGCGAGGATCACCGGACCCACCCGCTCGATGTACTTCTCCGCGCTCGGCATGAAGAGGCCGATCGTCGCCTCGACGATCTTGAATCGCAGCGTGTCGCTCCCGCCGAGCGCGTTCGCGCGGATGTTCGTCCGCACGAGCCCGGGGTTCAGTCCGAACACTCGCAGCCGCGGATACGCGCGCGCTGCGTGGAGTACCAAAGCCTCGTTCCCCGCGACCGTGTTCATGTGGGCGGCGAACTGCCGGTACGTGCGCTCCGAGTTGAGGTCGTCGGGATCTCCCGCTTGGCCGGTGCCCGGATACGCCATGACGAACACGCGCACCGGATGCGCCGCAGCAGCGCGCCCCGTGCCGAGCCGCGGCGCCAGCGCGCGGAGCATGACGAATCGGTTGAGATAGCTGGTGGCGAGGTCGCGCTCGATGCCGTCAGCGGTGGTCTCGCGGCGCGCCGCGGAGAAGATGCCGGTCGTGAACACCAACATGTCGAGCTGCTCGGCAGGGAGCGCATCGGCGACGCGTCGCGCCTCCGACATGAGACTGAGGTCGGCTGGGACGAACGACAAGCGAGCGACGCCGGCGTCGCGGAAGGTCTGACCGACCACCGTTACCTCCGCCCCGCGCGCGGCGAGCCAGCGAGCGAGGGTGCGGCCGAGCCCGCCCGTGCCGCCGACCACGGCGACGCGGAGACCGTCGGCGCGGGGGTCGGCTATGGGGTGAGGCTGCCAGTCCTTGAGGCGCACACCGGAGAAGTTACTCGTGCTGTAGGCCTATCGCTCACCGGCAACTGGCTCGGCTACTTGCGGAGGAGCCATTGAATACCGCGCTCAGCGGTGCATCATGCGAATCGCAAGGACTACCAGCAGAGCGACGCTGAAGATCCCCACCAACGCCGCGTATGTCGAGGCGATCCCCAACCCGACCTGCTTCCATGGCGGTGGAGGTGTCGGCCTTCGGGCGGCCATCCAAGTGGTCGCAATTGGCGCAATGCCAAACGCGAGTACGAGCGTGAGAAGCGCAAACGATAATGCGAACCGATCTCCGTCACGTAGGGGTCGCTGAAGTTCAGGCAAGAACAGGGTCGTGAAGCCGGCCGATGGGATGAGGGCGAACACCCACAGCGCGATCGGCCCCAACCAGCGGCGTATCACAACCGCCGCCGTGGAAACCAGCGCGCTGATCATGCAGGTGGCGAAGAAGAAGACGGTCCAGTTCGTCCCCCGCAGGAAGGATTGAGCCGTCATCTAGCGGGGCGCCTCCGTACCAGTAGCGGAGTGGGCTCATCGCCTCGATCGCTAGGCTTCCGGAACGAGATGAGCTCCACCGGTGCCCCGTCGACGACGATCATCGCGGCGCGCACCCCCTCCGACGGCGATCCCGGCGGAGAGATGACCTCCTGCCCCACCAGCGCGGCATCGAGATCGTCCACTTCGAATGCGACGTGCGGCACGGACTTGATCAGCGGGTGGAGCGGCGAGTCATCGTCGAAGCGCATCCACTCGATTCCGTACGGGCTCGTCGGGAAGCCGGACAAATGGAGGCCGTACTTCTTCAGGAACGTCTCGCCCTCCCGAGGAACGCTCGTAGGAATTCCGAGATGGTGGTACCGCCATCCTCGCCGCGCGATGACCTCGGGCGGTTCGTGGCCCTTCCGAGAGCGGCTCGCTGGCCGAGACTGGTCGTGGGATGACTTCATGTGAGAATTTCGAGCCGACAGTTCGGCAGGTCGCCTACTGGAACAGCTTCAACCGATCGGCCACTCCGATATACGACAGCGCGAGCACGAAGAACACCGTCAATCCCGCAAGGATCGCCTTCTGCGATCCCACCCTCGGCGCCAGATACGCGACCACGAGCATGTACGGCACCCACGACACCAGCGTGCCGGTGAGCACCCACTTGGCGTGCTGTCCCACCACCACTCCCCCGGACGTCTCGCCAATGAAATAGTACGCGACGAGCGTGAACACGGGGACCAGCGTCGCGAGACCGGAGAGCGTGCGATGGCCGCTCGCCTCGAGCATGACGATGAGCGTCGTGAACACGCCCCCCGTCACGAAGTACGTCAGAAGGCTGGAGAACTTCATGGAACCTCCGGAGAGAGTGCGACCGACACCCGCGATACGCGCACGCTCACGCCGGCGCTGTCCCCGGCAGCAGGATCCCGCGATCCACCGCGCGCACATCAGTGCGCCCGCAGAAGGCCATCGTGAGATCGAGCTCCTTGCGGATGATCTCCAACACCCTCGTGACCCCCGCCTCCCCCATCGCTCCCAGGCCGAAATTCCACGCGCGCCCGATGTACGTCCCCTTCGCGCCGAGGGCGAGCGCCTTGAGCACGTCCTGCCCCGAGCGGATGCCGCCGTCCATGTGGACCTCGATCCGCGAGCCCACCGCATCCACCACCGCAGGCAGCGCGCGGATGCTCGACTCGGCGCCGTCCAGCTGCCGGCCGCCGTGGTTGCTCACGATCAGGGCATCGGCCCCGCTCTCGACGGCGCAGCGCGCATCGTCCACGTCCTGGATCCCCTTCAGGATCAGCCGCCCGCCCCAGCGCTTCTTGATCCACTCGATGTCGCCCCAGTTGAGGCTCGGGTCTATCTGCGCGTCCGACCACCTCGAGAGCGAATGCAGATCGGTCACTTCCTTCGCGTGCCCGAAGATGTTGCCGAAGGTGCGCCGCCGTGTGCCGAGCATCCCGAGGCACCAGCGCGGCTTCGTGGCGAGGTCGATGAAGTTGCGCAGCGTGGGCTTGGGGGGCGTGGAGAGCCCGTTCTTGATGTCCATGTGGCGCTGGCCGAGCACCTGCAGGTCCATCGTGACCATGAGTGCGCCGCAGCGCGCGGCCTTCGCGCGGTCGATCAGCGCCGCGGCGAAGTCGCGATCGCGCGTCACGTAGAGCTGGAACCAGAAGGGCTTGGTGGTGGCGGCGGCGACATCCTCGATGGAGCAGATGCTCATGGTGCTGAGCGTGAACGGCACGCCGAATCGCTCGGCGGCGCGCGCGGCCAGGATCTCGCCATCGGCGTGCATCATCCCGGCGAGCCCCGTGGGGGCGAGCGCCACCGGCATCGCCACCTCCGTGCCGCACATCGTGGAGCGCGTGCTGCGCTGCCCGAGGTCCACGCCCACGCGCTGGCGGAACTTGATGCTCTGGAGATCGCTGGTGTTGGCGCGGAGGGTGGACTCCGTCCAGCTGCCGGCGGCGCAGTAGTCGTAGAACATGCGCGGCACGCGGCGCGCAGCGAGCCGGCGGAGGTCTTCGACGCTCGTGATCACGGGCATGCGAGAATATGGACGTCGGCCGAAGCGCTCGGCAAACCGCGGCCGGATGCGGTGGCCGCTCTTCACCTCTGGGCGGAGGAGCTCCACGATCGCTCCGCCTCCTTCCGGATCGCCGGCAGCATGAACCAGCGGATGGCCACGATGCCGAACCGGGCCCAGCGCCAATAGCGAAGGAACCGCCGCCGCGCCGCCGCATCACTCGCGACGGCGCGCGTCTCCGTCGACAGCTTCGCGGATGTCGCACTCATCGGCTCGACCTCGAGCGTCCACGCGATCTTGACCTCGTTGGTACCGTGATAGGAGCGGAATTCGGCCGCCGGGATCGGAATGAACTTGACGTCGGCCTCCCACGGCTGGCAGCGAGCGCCGGCGATGAACAACCGATCGGCTTCGGTGGCGAGGACCCCCCAGCCCATGGCGAGCGCTTCCTGCAGGAACGGTTGTGGGTCGCGCGCGACGTGACGGGAGCCGAGCAGCATCTCGCGGAGGTGGATGATCGCTCGAATGAGTCCCACGGATTGCAGATCGAACGAGTTCGCGGCGGAGAACACCGCCGGCGCAGGCGCGCGGACCATGGTGCTGTGCCGCTCCCGGATGTCGAACTGGGGGATGAAGGTGTCGAGCGGCGTACCGGGGCTCGCAGGGCCGCCGGTCATGGGGTGGCGCTCATCTCACGCGAGAACGACACTTCGCCCTCTTCCAAGGCCGATCAGCCTCGAGGAGAAGCCCATCTGTCTCTTGCGCTGTCGGCGGTCAACTCGTCGCCGCCGCAGGCCAGCAGTGGGCGTGGAGCCAGTACCGACTCGTGCGGCCCTCCGACCGAGCCAGCAGGTTCAGCGGGTGGCGCCCGACGCTTGGAAGGGGAGTAGATGCGTATGCGGAGCATCTCTGCTACCGCTTCGAGCATCGAGATCAGCCCGCCGCTGTCGGACCGTTGCGTTGGCATCCCGCTAGCCCTCCGCTCGTTTGGAAGAGATGTCGCCGGCCTCGAGCCGCTCCCTAAGGAAAGACGCTGTGCACCACCAGCCAGCGGCCGTCGTGCTTCATCCAAGTGTTGGCGTAGATCCCGGACCCGGAGATGTCTTTCCCATCGCTCACGCCCTTCTGGGAGTATTCGCCGGTCACGATGGCCAGGTTGCCCTGGACGTGCACGCTCAGGTCGTGCAACTCGACAGAGGTATAGACGGTCTTATGGCTGCGCACCTCTTCCACCCACTCCGACTTCCCGACCGTGCTCCAGTGCGCCGGGGCCCCCGGGGCGACGGGCACCCACGCCATCTCCACGTAATCATCGGTCATGTAACTCGCCATCTTGTCGGCGTCGCCGACGAGTGCCGCCTTCGCCCAGGCATCTTCGTTCTGTAGCAGTACCTGTGAATCATCAGGGCTCGGGCGAACACGTGCCGCGTCCGCCGCGCCGACCGACGCAAGGACGAGCGCTGCCGAGAGTGCGATCGCGGTCCGTCTGGTCCTGAGGCGTGTCATCGCAATCCTCCTCCTAGTTCGTGGCGCACAGACTGTCCGGCGCGGACCGCCAAGACAACGGCGCCCCGGTCTTGTCGATCGCGGCTTCGATCACCCCGATTGACGGACATGCGAGAGAACCCGCGTCGGCCGGGTCGCCGGCGGCTTAGCGTTTCGGCCGCGGCGCCGCCGAGGGCGGGATCATGCCGTTCAAGCGCATGTAGTTCGCGAGCTGGCTGTAGTGATCCACGAGGTCCGTCACGTACACCAGCAGGTACTGCGCGCGCACGAACTTCCTCCCATTTGGCGCGGCGACCGAGTCCGAGAGGCTCGCATCGGTGACCGTCGCGAGCGCGCGGCCGCAGTAGTCGAACGAGGCCTTCAGTCGAGCGACCAGCGTGTCCTTCGGCCAGCTCGCCTTGACGCTGTCGGGCGTGGAATCGCGCGCCGTCATCGAACGAGCGACGTCATTCACTCGCGAGCACAGGAAGTAGTTCGAGCGCTCCAGGTGCGCTGCGATCAAGCCGACCGACATCTGCACCGGCGTCGGCTTGAAGTCGTACTTGGCGGCGGGGATCGAGTCGAACGCGGCCACCAGCCAGGTCGCGTACTGCGTGCCCCAATTGCGCATGGTGGACGTGACGACGGTGCCGGGGGCGCTTGGTGCGGGCGCGGCGTGTTGCGCGGCGGCGATCGCCGAAGGGAACGCGAGCATTGCGATGACGGATCGGATGTTCATGGCGCCTCTCTGGAGTGAATGGTGGGCGAAGCGAGTTGGAGGCAATGCGAGCTTCAGAACGGGCGCTCGTCCGCGGTCGGCCCGTAGATGGACGGCACCGGGATGTCGTTGAGCCGCAGGTACACGCCCAGTTGCGCGCGATGATGGACCAAGTGGTTCAGGTGCGTGCGCACGACCACCGAGCGCGGCGCGGTCCAGAATACTTGCGCGCCGCGCCGGAGTTCCCAGTTCTCCTTCCACGCCGCGTCCGGCGTGGTCTGCAGCGCTTCGCGCGCCGCGGCGGCGTTCTTGTCGAAATCCGCGAGCAGCTTCTCCGTGGTCTCGTACGTATAGCCGTATCCCGGGCGGGCCAGATCGAGGAACGGCTGGCGCAACGTCTCTGTGATCCAGCCCGGCATCCACGACACCAGCTGCGCGAGATGTCCCATCGAGAAGGATTTCGGGTGCGGCTTCCATTGACCCTTCTCGGTGGGGACGCGCTCCAGCGTCTTGCGGGAGGACGCCATCTCCTCGTCGAATTCGCGTAGATAATCCTGTCCGATGCTCATTGGCCCTCCAATGGCTGCCAGAGTTCGACTTTGTTCCCCTCGGGATCCATGACCCAGCCGAACTTCCCGAACTCCGAATCGTCGGTCTTGTCGAGCACGTTGCAGCCTTCCTCGCGCAGCGCCTTGAGAAGCCCGGCAAGATCTTCCACTCGATAATTGACCATGAAAGTGGCCTTGCTCGGCGCGAAGTGCTTGGTGTCCGCCTTCTCCACCGACCACGCCGTGGTCCCCTTGAGCGCGTTGCCCGCCGCGTCGGCCCACTCGAAGGCCGCGCCACCCCAGTCCTGTACGTCTATGCCGAGGTGCTTCTTGTACCACGCGCCGAGCGCTTTCGGATCCTTGGCGCTGAAGAAGATGCCGCCGATGCCCGTGACTCTTCGCATCCGGACCTCCATTGGTGGCTGAGCTGACTATCGGTAGCGCGTTCGACGTCTGACGCGTTCAGGCGACCGGCGCCGCCTGAGGATCAGGCCTGAACAGCTCCTACAACCCGCCGTGAAACCGCCCGAACGCACGGGCGAGCATGAGCGCCATGACCAGAATCCCTACACCCAAGGCGAGCACGTGACTCGTCTTTCGCAGATCGAAGGCCCCAACACGGGAAACTAGAATGTACCCGACAGCCAGATTGAAGAACCCCCAGAGGACGTTCACTGTGGAAGAAGACAAGCCTTGACCCGGTGGCGACGCGAACGGGCTCTGGAAGGGCGAACCGGCGATGCCATTGGTGAAATGCGGGATCGCGTTCGCGAGGAAAGCACCGCCGAAGAAGTAGGCAACGTAGTGGTACCAGCGCATGATTCTCCTCTCTGTGAATGGAGGAAGAGTCGTCAGCAGCTGTGGACCCGGCCGCTACCGGCTCAGCTCGTACCGCATCGCGACCGCCCCCGAGCCGAACTCCTGCCGGCCCACGAGCTTCAAGTCGACGCGCTTCGACAGCCCCGCGAACAACGTCGGCCCGTGGCCCACGAACCTGGGATGCACCACGATCTCGTATTCGTCGATCAGTCCCAGTTCCGTCAGCGCCTGCGCGAGCCGCACGCCTCCCACGGACAGTCCGTTGCGCGACGAGCGCTTGAGCTGCTGGACCGCTTGCGCGAGATCCCCGCGCACGAGCTCCGCGTTCCAATCCACGTGGCGCAGCGTGCTCGAGACGACGTACTTCTTCGCCGCGTTGATAGTCCGGGCGAAGGGCTCCATCCACTCCGGCCGCGTGCCCGGCGGCGCGGGCAGCCGCCACGCCGACTCCATCAGCTCGTACGTCGCGCGGCCAAAGAGCATCGCATCGGACCTGGCGATGGATTCGACCGCGCGGCGATGCAGGTCCGCGTCCGCGATCCCCTCGCGATGATCGCAGCATCCGTCCAGCGTGATGTTGATGAAGTAGCGAAGAGGCGCCATGGCGCAAGACTACCGCTGGCCAGGGAGACGAGCAACCTGTCGCACTCCTGCGCGCGAGGCGAGGCCGGCGTCACGCCCGGGCCGATCGTCGGCGCCCCCTCAGCGCAGTGCCTCGCGTGACCGGCCTTCTCGAGCACGCCGCCCGGTGAAGGAGAGCTCCCAGCGCGCATCGACCCAGCGAGCGCTACGTTACCTCGCCACGCTCCGACGACGGCTCGAGCATGTTGAGATGGTGAGTCGCGATCTCGAACTTGCACCCTTTGCACCGCATGGCCGCGAGCTCCCGAGCCAGCGCGGTCAAGAACTCGCGCCGCTCGAAGCGCGCGTACCGGGGCGTCGAAGCCCATTCCTCTGGAGTCGGCACGTTGACCGCGACGACGCACTCTCCCCCACAGAACTCCCAATAGAACGAGAGTGAGTCGCCACCGATCGACACGTCGATGTGGCCGCTCCGGCCTTGATCTCGTACTTGCAACTTCCCGTGAAGATCCATCGGCTCCCGCGCCGTAGCGACGTGCGCAGATGACGAGTGTGGGTCAGCCCCCAGACGGTGGCCGGAGGGCACGAGAGACGGCCAACGGAAGGATCGCCGCCACGATGATCGCACCGATGCCGAACGCGCCGCGGCACATCGTTCCCGGCGCGATGCTCCGAACGAACGAGAAGGACACCGAACAATGCCTCTCGCCGGGGCCGAAGGCGATCCACGCGCCCGGCACGAGCATCGCGAGCATGAGGACCACCGCAAGCCAGCCTTGAAGTCTTCTCGCTCCAAGAGTGCTCGCCACCAGCGACAACCCGGCGAACACGAACGCCGAGACGGCAACGTAGGCGATCCATGCGGGTACGCGGAGGTTCTCCGGGTGAGCGTATACGAGTGCGCCGGTGAGCAATCCCATGGCCGCGATCGCGACACCCCAGATCAGTTGGCTTCGCGCAGACGATGGAGGCATGGGTGAATCTGAGGGCTGGCACCCGAGCTCGGAAGCGGATGCGCGAGCGTGAACGGACCGCCACGAGAAGCGCACTGCGTCACCCTCAGCGGCAAGGACTCGTGAGCGAGCACCTCGCGGCAAGCTCTGGGCGGGCACTTTTCGGACTCGGTGATCGTGAGCCCGCGCCGCTCGACCGCGTTGCACGACAGCGGGACGGGCATGCAGCCACTCGCGATCAGGAACGCGCTCAGCGCGTCATGGTCGGAGGAGTGCTCGGTCATTCGAGACGCTTGCGCACCTCAGGCGCGCGCAGACTTCTTCGGTTTCGGCTTCGACTTCTTCGAGGCCGATTTGATGACCATGCGCGAGGAGCGACTGCGCGGGAGGATGACTCCCGATTGCTTGCTCGCCGCCTTGAACAGCGCGCGGATGTCCGCGTGATCGAGGTCAGAGGCCGCCTCGAGGGTGACGTGGCGCACTTTGGAGGCGGAGCCTTCGAGCCGACCTTGAGGATCGGGGAGTGTCTTGCCGTCGTTGAAGTACAGCCGGACCCAGCGCGGAGAGACGCCGAGGGCGACGATGCCTTCGTATCCGCGCTCGGACAGCGCGAACGACACCACGAGATAGTTGGAATTGGCGTAGTCGTAGACGAGCTGTGTGAAGCCGGGGAAGACACGGCGGATCTTCGGCAGGCACCGCTTCACCAGCGCGGCGGTCTCGGGCGAATACCGGGACAGGAACGCGGCGAGTTGTGCGTTGGGGGTGGGCTCACGAGCGGTCACGAGTGGTCCTCTCCTCGAGAGAGTGTGGGCGCGGTGAACGAGAAGCGTCGATCTGCAGCGGTCCCGAGCGCGAGCCTAGGATCCAGCCACGATGTCGCCCGCTCGCGTCTCGAGCGTGATCCGATCCATGATCCCCACACGTTTCATCCACGCGCGATAATGTTCCGCGCCGATCTTGCCGAGTTCCTCCGATTCCCACTCGGCCACCGCGACCGTCGTGGTGCTGTCGGCGCGCATCAGGCGATAGCGCACGAAGCCGGGCTGCGCGCGGAAGACGGCGATGCCTTCGGTATCGATCTGATGGAAGATCCGCTCCGCTTCCGGTGAGTTGAGATTGATGTTCCAGCGAGCGACGGAAACCCGCAAGTATCGCGGCGCGACGGGCTGCTGTGTCACCGGTGCCACCTTCTGGAATGCGGTTACGGCCGAAACTGCGAGCCCGAGGATGCTCGCGGCAAGAGCGCTCGAACGCCACATGGTGACCTCCGGAAAGGCTGTGTAAGGATCAGCTTCGCGGCACGGATGGCGAGGCGGCCCGCTGACCGCGCAACGCCTCGATCGCCAGGATGACCGAGAACGCGCCGATCACTCCGAGGACGTAGAGCGTCCAGACGAACAGCAGCGCGCCACTCTTCTGGAGGAACTCCGGGCTCAAGCCGTTCCGCATGTGCATCGGCATCATCGCGATGGCCATCAAGCCGCCAAGCAACATGATCACCTTCCCCGAGCGCCGATCTCGCAGCAGTACGGCGCCGCAAAGCAAGACGAGCAGGATCGCGACGCCGACGAGCTGATTCAGCCCCCCGCGGTCGAAGCCGAACACGATGTCCTGCGAGATGTGCAGCGCGAGCAGAAGTACGGAGAGTATCGAGGTCAGGCTCAAGAGATCGATCTGCTTCATGGGGGCGCTCCGTTGGAGCGCGGGCGCGGCCCGCGCAAGTCCTTAGCTCGCCCGTCGGCCTCAATGATCGTTAGACGCCGGGCGGGTGACTTCAGCCGACTCCGTACACGCCATGAGCGCTGAAGAAGATCTCTAATTGCCACCCGAAGGTCGCAAATGGAAGACGCGCCAGTCGGGTGGAATATGAAGCTCAGGTCGGGACACACGTCACGCGTACGGCGTCCTCGCCAACACGCTCGCTGGCGATGATGCGGAGCGGTGGCCGCGCGCCAGCGAAGTACGGCTTGCCTCCGCCAAGCACGAACGGGCGGAAGTAGAGACGGTACTCGTCGATGAGGCCGAGGTCGGTCAAGCTCGCTGCGAGAACAGGCCCCGCGACGTCGATCTCACCCTCGACGTCCTTCTGCAGTTTGCGCGCGAACGCGCCGACGTTCTCCCCGACGAGTGTGGCGTTCGCGCCGACCGATTTCAGCGTACGCGAGACGACCCATTTCGGCAGCGCCCGCCACGCCGCCGCGAAATCGTGGTCGCCGGCATCCCATTCCGGCCGATCCTCGTCCCAGTAGCGCATGATCTCGTAGATCCGCCGGCCGTACAAGCAGCCGGCCAGGCCGCGGACGTGATCCATGAAGTGGCGGCCAAGCTCAGCGCCCGGCGGAGGCAACACCAGCCCGCCAGCAGCGTCATCGATGTAGCCGTCGAGGGACTGCATCATGCCGAAGACGAGCTTGGCCATGCCGTCACACCTCTGCAGAGATGTCGCGCATCATGTCCCATGGGCTGCAACAGCAGTCAACGAACACGCGGACCCTCCGCCGCTTCGAGACAGATCTCGTGCCAGATGCCAGGTACCTTCTCGAGCCAATAGAGCACGTCGCCGCCATGATAGAAGCCGACTTTCCGAACGGACGCCTCGAGGCCGGCGAAGCCGAGCTGCTCTTCCGCCAGCGGATCATGAGATCGCCACGTCGCGCGAAATGCGTCCAGTGCGGCACGATCAACGATCCGAACGCGCGTGCCAACCGTGTAGAGCTCCCGATATGGTGGCACGAGCCAGGTCTCTCCGTGGTAGCGAACGCCAACGTCCAGCTGCGAGCGCGTCAATAAGAGCGCGAGGCGAAGCCACGCGCAACCACTAGGTCGCGTCTCATCGGCAACATTCGCCAAGCGGCACGCGCGCGACTCACACTTGCGCGGGCTCGCGCACGAAAGGCCGGAACGCACTGGCGGACGGGGCACGCGTCGCTCATCGCGGCCACCCCTTGCGCGCCGCGAACGTTCGCAGTATATACTGAACCATATGGTTCAGTATATGACGGCTCGGCTCGATACGTCGTTCGCCGCGCTCTCGGACGCCACGCGGCGTGGCGTGCTGCAGCAGCTCGGACGAGCCGACGCGTCGATCACGGACCTTGCCGAGCGGTTCCACATGACGCTCACGGGCATGAAGAAGCACGTCGGCGTGCTGGAGCAGGCCGGGCTGGTCACCACGAAGAAGACCGGGCGCGTGCGGACGTGCCGGCTGGGCCCGCGCCGGTTGGAGGCAGAGACCGCGTGGCTCGAGCGGTACCGCCGGCGCTGGGACGAACGCTTCGACGAATTGGAGAAGGTCGTGGAGGAACTGACCCGAAAGGAGGCGAGCGATGGACGCAAGAATCGAAGGTAAGCCGGGCCCCGTGAAGAATCGCACCACGGTGGAACGGAAGTCGGACCGCGAGGTGGTCGTCACGCGCACGATCAACGGCCCGGCGCGCCTCGTGTTCGAGGCATTCACCAAGGCCGAGCTGTTCAAGCGTTGGTGGGTGCCCAAGTCGATGGGAATGACCCTGCTCTCCTGCCAGCTGGATGCGCGCGTGGGAGGCAAGTACCGATTGGTATTCGCCCACGAGCCCGAGCCTGCAGCGTTCTTCGGCACGTATGTTGAGGTGAAGCCGTATTCGCGCCTCGCGTGGACCAACGAAGAAGGAGGCGAGGGCGGGTCCGTCACCACGGTGACGTTCGAGGAGAAGGGCGGCAAGACGCTGGTGGTCTTGCGCGAGCGCTATCCTTCGAAGGAAGCGCTCGACGCCGCCGGCACGGGAGCAGCCGAGGCGATGATCGAGACCTTCGATCAGCTGGAGGAGCTTCTCGTCGCTCTGGGTGCGAACTCGGGACGGTAACAGGAAGGCGGATCTCGCGGTTGGAAGTCCGATGGCCCCGGCGCACACGGGCCGGGGCTATCGGATGGTGCGGTGAGGCGCGCCGAGGGCCGGCTCCGTTCTGCGACTTGAGCCCTTAGTCCAGCACGAACACGAGCTCGGCGACGTCTTGGCCGGCGTCCTCGACGCTCTCTTCGCGCTCGAGGCGGAACCCGCATTTCTCGAGGACGCGGATCGAGCCCGCGTTGTGCTTGGCCACGTGCGCATAGAGCGGGCGCTCGGTCACCAGATGCAGGAACGCCGCGAGCGCTCGTGTCGCGACACCCTTGCCCCAATGCTCCTTGCCGAGCCAGTAGCCGACGAGGCGGACACCGTCCTGGGGCCAGCTCCCGATATTGCCCGCGACCTGGCCGTTGACGACGATCGTCTGCTTCACGGCCGCCGCGTTGCCGAGGACGTTTGTCGCCCAATGGGCGTCGAAGGCCGCGCGGTCGCGCGACGGGAAGGCGGCCATGCGCGTTGCGTCGGCGTCGAGCTGGTGCTCGAAGAAGATCGGCAAGTCAGCGGGCTCGATGTCGCGGAGTTGGATGTCGTCGTGCATTGCTCGTTAACTCGCCCGCCTGCCGCTTCTCGCAGCGGCGGGCAGGAGACGGGCGGAGTTCAGGATGAACGTCAGTTCCGAGGTCACGTGAATGAACGCCGCGAGCAGCGGGTTGAGCAGGCCGAATGCCGCGAGTGCCACGCCGACCGCGTCGACCGCCAAGGTGCCCGCGAAGTTGAATCGGATGATGCCGTGGGTGCGTCGCGCGATCCGCACCGTTTCCACGAACTTCATGAGGTCATTGCCGAGGAGGACCACGTCGGCGCTCTCGCGCGCGACGTCCGTTCCTGATCCCATCGCGACGCCCACCGTCGCCTGGGCCAACGCAGGCGCGTCGTTGACTCCATCACCGACCATGGCGACGGTATGGTCGTCCCGCGCGAGCCGCATCACCGCGTCCACCTTGTCCTCGGGGAGCAACTCCGCCGCGACCTCGTCCACCCCCACATCCGCCGCGACCATCTCAGCGATTCCCCGCGCGTCGCCCGTGAGCAGCACAGTTCTGATGCCGAGCGCTGCGAGCGCGCGCATCGCTTCTCGTGCTTCAGGCCGGACGACATCGGCCACGTGGATCACGCCGAGGAGCCGGCCGCCCCGTGCTACCAACACCTCGGACGCAGCGCGTGCGGCGGCGTCCGTGCCGTCGCCTCCCCCCAAGCCATCCGTGATGCCCTGCTGTCCCAGGAGCAGGCGGCTGCCCACCACGATCGCCTCGCCGTTGATCTGGACCGCGACTCCACGCCCCGGCGTGGAGCTGAACGCGTCCGGCTCGATGCGCGCGAGCCCGCGCTCCTCCGCGCGACGGACGATCGCCTTGCCGAGCGGGTGCTGCGACCGGAGCTCGGCGATGGCCGCCGCCCCGAGCACTTCCTCCTCGCTCACATTGGGCGCCGCGCGTATCGTCACGACCTCAGCCATGCCGGTCGTGACAGTGCCCGTCTTGTCGAACGCGACGACGTCCACCGACCAGAGCGCCTCCAAGTGGCGTCCGCCCTTGATGACAGCGCCTTCTCGAGCGGCGCGGCCGATCGCCCCGAGGATCGCCAGTGGCGTTCCGGCGGCGATGCCGCATGCTCCTGCGACGATGATCACCGAAATGGTGGACCGTGCGTCACGCGTGAGCAGGAACGTCAGCGCGGCGCACGCGAGTGCGAAGTAGACCAGCAGACCGGCGTACCGGTCGGCCGTCTTCTGGACCGGAGCTCGCGATCGTTCGGCACGCTCGACGGCGTCGATGATCTTCCCGAAGCTCGTGTCGCGTCCCAATCGCTCGGCCACGACCTCCAGCGCCCCGGATTGGTTGATCGTTCCAGCGTAGACCGTGGCGCCGATCGTCTTCTCGACGGGCTGCGACTCCCCGGTGATCGGCGCTTGGTCGACGAATGAATGCCCACCTTGGACCGTGCCGTCGACGGGGATCCGCTCCCCCGGCGCGACCAGCACGGCGTCCCCGAGATGCACCTCCTTCAACGGGACCGCGCATAGCTCCCCGGCGCGACGCACGGTGACGACCGCCGGCAGCAGGTCGAGCAAGTCGCGGATGGCGCGCCGGCCACGGCCGACCGTCAGTCCCTCCAGGATCTCGGCCACCAGGACGAACCCCGTGATCACGAGCGCGGTGAAGAACTCGCCGATGGCCAGCGCCGCGACGAGGGCGATGGTCATGGACAGCTCCATCGTCATCCGCCTCTCGCGGAGGCTCTCCCACGCTTCCCGGAAGATCGGCCAACCACCCAACACCGTGCCGATGAGCCCGATCACGCTTACGCGGGAGAACGGCTCCCAGAGGTGGGCCCAGACGGCGGCCGCGCAGAGCGCGACGAAGGCAACTCGAGCGACCTCGACCCATTCGAGGCCGTGGCTGTGCTCCTCGTCGGGATCGTGACCGCCTGGTGCGGCGTCGGGAGCGTCGTGCGCGGTGAGGGTGCTCATTTGAGGTAGGATCGCACGACGTCGATCAAGTCCGTCGCCGCTCGCGCATCACTCGATCGTGGCCGGGCTCCTCGGAACGCGTGGGAGTGGATGTGCCCCTCGAGGACCTCGGCCATGAGGCTGTTCATCGCGCCCCGGGCCGAGGTGATCAGGCGGAGGACCTCGCCACATTCCTCTTCCTGGTCGAGCGCACGAGCGACGGCGTCGATCTGACCGCGGATGCGGGCCACGCGGCGTGCCAGCTTCTTCTTGTGGCGGATGGTATGCGACATGGGGGAGTATAGTCCCCCCCACTATACGTTGGCAAGACGAGGCTAAAGCTGGAGTGGCCGAGAAGGAAGGGTGGCGTTAACGGACTCGGCAGCCGGGTAACGAAGTGCGCTCAGTTGCGGGTGGTACGATCGTGCGAGCGGAGCGACCACTCCATATAGCTGAAGAGAGGATGCCTGGAGATCAAAGGCCTGATCGCATGCAAGTGGTCATCTCTTGGGCAACTCCAATTGTGCTGCTTCACCGGCACAACTCGGCGCGGCCAACGCCCAGCATCAGCGGCGGCGCGCAGCGCCGACCGCTGCATGCTGTTGCTGCGCATCACGGCTCCGAAGGTAGCCCGACAGGTTCTGGCGTCGTTCCGGCTCGCACCCGACCCTCATCTCGCGAACGGTAGCGTCAGCACGAAGATCACGGTGCTCACCAGTACGATGAGGGGCCCAGCCGGGAATCCCGTCACCCGAGACAGCACGATCCCGAGAACAGCTGACCCAACGCCGATGACCGTCGCGCCGAAGGTGTACTGCCTGAGGCTCTTGCCGATGTTTCGCGCCGCGGAAGAGGGAATCGCCACCAACGCCGCGGTCAACAGGCCGCCGACCATCTTGACCCCGAGCGCCACGATGACGGCGATCAGGAATAGATAGAACAGGTCGTATCGCTTGACGTCGATCCCCTCGGAGGCGGCGAGATCCTCCGAGATGTTGCCGAGCACCAGCTTGGGATAGGTTCGCTTCACCGCGAGCATTACCGCAAGGCACGCGGCGACGGAGAGCGCCGTATCGGCTGCACCTGCCTTCGAGATGTCGCCGACGAGCGCAGTCTCAGCCTGGTCGATGGGCAAGAACAAGAATGCGACCGCCACTCCGGAGGCGAAGACAAGCGCCGTCAGGGCCTCCATCGGGAGCTTCGTTCTCATCTCGAGTAGCCAGATCACGACGACTCCGAGGATGACGAACGGGAAGGCACCGAGAGAGACGTCAAAGTGCCAGAGGAGCGCCAGCGCGATGCCCGGCAGCGTCAGGTGGCCCAAGGGACCGGCCACGAGCGCCATCCTGCGACTCAGCATCAGTGAGCCGAGATATCCGGCAGCACCACCGATGAACATCCCCGACACGAGGCTGGGGAGAAGAGATCTCATGCGCTGCTACCCATGCTTGTGCTCGTAGAACCTCACCTCGGGTCCATACAATCGCTGCAGGTTCTCCGGTGTGAGCGTCGAGAGGGGCGGGCCCTGGCAGATGGGTTGCTGGTTCAGGCACAGGACCGTCGTCGAAAGCCTGTGGACCACCGCCAGATCGTGGGTAACGATGAGCATGGCCAGACTCCGTTCACGATGAAGTCTGGCGAGAAGGGCATAGACCGTTTCCTCACCGCCGATGTCGACACCCGTCGTCGGCTCGTCGAACAAGAGAACGTCGGGGTCTCCGGCGAGTGCCCATGCGATGAGGACTCGCTGAAACTGACCGGACGATAGATCACCGATCAGCTTCTTCTCGATGCCGCCGCCCAGTCCGACAGCACGGAGCATCTCAGCGACATCCTTCCCGGCGTGTCTCTTCAGCGCGAAGAAGTCCGCGACAGTCATGGGGATGTTGCGGATGTAGGGCAAGCGCTGCGGGACGTAACCAAGGCGTGTGCCCGCCTTCCACTTGATCGATCCTTCGTACGGCAAGGTTCCGAGCAACGCGCGAAGCAGGACGGTCTTCCCCGCGCCATTCGGTCCCAGAACGGTCAGGATCTCACCCCGCCTCACCGTGAACGACAGGTTCGCGACGACAACTCTGCTCTCGAGAGTCACCTTCAGGTCCGAGACCTGGAGTACCTGTTCATCGTGAGGCGCTGTCATCTCGACCCGAACATTCGGTCTGAGCTGAGGTTTCTCCTGAGCGGGACCGGCAATCGCCATGGGCGGCCCAACGACTTGCGGCTCAGCGGCGCCAAAGGGGTCCGCTGCAGCCGCGGGTTAGGCCGCAGAAAGCGCACTGATTGTGACGTAGTAACCGTCCGGATCTCGAAGCGAGAACTCACTGGTTCGAGTGTTCTGGTTGAGGTGAGGCTCCTCTTCGAGCCGGGGGACGAGAGCCCGCGCCCTCTGCAGGGCCATGTCGAAATCGTCCACGCGGAAGAACAAGAGGAGGCCGTTTCCAGGTATCGCGAGATCGGGACTCATCAAGGAGGGGTGCTCGTGGGCACCCCACTCGTGGAGGCAGAGCAACACGGTTCCGTCCGAGTCGAGGACTTGACCAAAGTGGGGATGCTCAGGGCGACTCGAGCGCTGGCCGAACAGAGCCTGGTACCACCCAAAGCTCCGGGGCACATCCCTCACGCCGATGATCGTCCACGTACGCTTCATGAGAGGCGGCCTAACGGAGTGCGTTGAGGTGCGGGTGATGCAATAGCGCGAGCGGAGTGAGCACACCTTCGCTCAACCATCGGCTGCAACGGCAGTTAGCCGACTGCGTGTCGAGCATGCGGAATGTCGAGGTCTCGCCGGAGAAGGCAGCGATAGCGACCGTAAGTCCTCTGGTAGCGAGTGATGACGCCCTTCTTCCTCACGGGCAGTCTCCTCATCACAGCGCGGCCGAACTCCTCAACCGTGGCTGCCCAGGCACTCGATGAAAGAACAAATCGCGTCCGACGAGGAACCTTACAGTTGAGGAAATCGGTCAAGACAACGGATCCGTCACGGTGACGCACGCTGAAGTCACTGAGCACTCCGCACCGATTCCGCAGGGCGCCAGCACAGAAGAACAACGGCCATTCGGCCTCAAGCTCGTGGCCCTCTGTGGCCCCGACATGATCCCGCAATGCGGACCGCACGAGCGAAATGGCTGAGTTGTTCAAACCGCAGACGCGGCCGCTGAGTACGTCACGCCCGCGGACTCTCAGGTAAACGTAGCCGGATAAGACGCCGTCGGGAGCGTAGAACTCCGGCCTGCGCCAGTCATCTGACTCCACATCCACGCTGAGGTTTACGGTTCGTGGCATATCCTCGATCCAAGTGGTTCGGCTAACGAAGCGCGTTGAGCTGCGGGTGATACGATCGTGCGAGCGGAGCGAGCACTCCATAGCTCACCCGTCGGCTGGAACGGTAGTTAGGCGATCGCGGTGCACCGAACGCAATCACTCCCGCTAAACCGTAAGCAAGAGAAGAAGACCCGCCGTCGAAATCAACAGGCCCATCCACGCAATCGGCACTCTACCCTTGCGGGCCACGAGCGCGGCAATGGCAACGAGGGCTGAACCCAGCCATGCTGCAAGTGCCAAAAGGGTTGCATGGCCCACCGGCCGCCACACCGCATGCCCGACATCCATGTTCCCGGCCCACGCGTGGACCCATATCGCGAGGAACACGACCCCAATCACAAGCCAATCAGTGGCGACTCTTGAAGGCCGAGAGCTGGTCGATTCAAGCCACGCGAGTGAACGAGCGCCCGCCTAACGAATTGGCGTTCCGCTGCGTGGCGCGTTGAGTGCGCGCCCTTTGATGCTGCCGAACCGATCGCGAAGGCGCAACTCTAGTTGCCCTGATTCACGCCACGGCTGCACCAACGCCCTGTTAGAAGGCGTCCCGCACTCGGCCGTGCGGGTCATTCCCATTCCTGCCGGCTGAACGGCCTGATCGGTCCGAAGAGCGTTCTTGCCAAGTCGAGAAGAATTGCGGTGTCCTCCGGCGTCTCCTGCGGATCGCGAACGAGGACCGCGTCAAACGTTCGCTCTTGTACGCCGTCGGGCTCGGTCGCGATTCCTAAAATGCGCTTCGCGCCAATATGCAATGCCGCGGCGCGAGTGATGTTCTGCACCGCAATCATGCGCTCTGAACGCGGCTTCGAGGTGCTAAGAAAGAAAATGGCCGTCTTATTCTTGGGATCAGCCATTAGGCCGTACGCCACGCTCTTCGACTTCGCTGACGCGAGCTTCTCCATGATCTTCTCACCCATCACACGCCGTTCGACGCGATTGAGTCTGCCCAGTTCAGAAATGGTTGCGAAATACGCCTCTACCGTGGCAGGTGGAACCTCGTCATCTGGCCTGCGCTCGCCTAGCGCGATGTGAAAGTAGTCGATCATCTCGTCGATCAAATAACTGGGCTGATTGGCGATATCACGCTTTTTGCGCATTTCGGCACCCGACTTGAGGTGCTCCTCCCACGTTCCTTCGGCGATAACGAGCATAGTGATCTTGCCGTCGAAAACCTCCTGGACCATTGGTGCGTTCGTCTTGTACAATGCGAGAAAATCGAGCTCCTCGGTGAGAGCGTTCAGCACGCCACGCTCGATCAGTTGTTCACGAGTGTCCAAGTAGTCGAGGAAATCGGGGAGGGTGTCGAGTTCCTTTGCAAGCACTTCAAACGTTGAGCGGAGGAAGATGTGAGCCGGAGTTGACCCGACCCGATCGAAACCAGCCAGGATCACCGGTCGCAGATCGCGCGGGATGCCGGCCTCGTTCGTGATGTCGAGCACGACCATCCCGATCACGCGCGGGTTCTTTTGTGCTGCAAGCGGGATTTCAACGCCCCGCAGCGACACGACGTGAGTGAGCTGACCTGCAGCCACAGCGCGCCCGAGTGTCTTCACCTGTCGAATACCGTCGTGAATCGCCTTCGACAACCTGCCTATCTCGACGTCGGACCCCGGAATCTTGATAGCCTTCCCCTTCACTTGGACCACGAGGAGTGTCTCATCATCAAGGACCAGCACGTCAGCTGCCTCCTTCTCTATTCCACTCTCCTTCCGGAATTTGGGGTTTCGAACGACAAAGTCACGAAAGAAGAGTCGATCGCAAATCTCAACGACCAAGTCTTCCGAAGGATTGTCAATCGGGCGCATACATCAGTGTGGAAGGTGTGAGTTGTCCTAAGTTCCGTGGACACCATCCTAAGGTACATTGGGGCCAGGAGGTGTCAGATGCGAGCACGGCGGAAGTTCACGCGCGAGTTCAAGGTGGAGGCGGTGCGGTTGGTGCGCGAGCGT